>Ga0302309_10004091_pt1 | contig 10958 bp, 9 predicted proteins | sample III_Palsa_N1_1_FD_200453 | JGI IMG/M metagenome (GOLD analysis project Ga0302309, IMG submission 200453) | Peat permafrost microbial communities from Stordalen Mire near Abisko, Sweden - III_Palsa_N1_1 | ecosystem: Environmental > Terrestrial > Soil > Palsa > Peat permafrost | place: Sweden... | reverse complement strand
ATTGAGCTTTATGCGAAAGACCCTAAATATATCCAAAGTACCTACGACGAGCTCTTAAAAAACAAGACTGCTGATTACGAAGTATACCTCAAAACAAATGTGCCAGAGAAACTGCACTATGGCGCAAAGGACGACTGGCATAACCGTATTGGCGATATCCTGCTGATCCCCAACTGGCCAAAAGTATTCGACCTCTACCACCGCAAAATGGACCCCGGCTGGCATGGTTATGATGCTACCGTTGTTAAAGATATGCACGCCACCTTTTACGCCTGGGGACCAGCCTTTAAAAGCAATTTAACCATCCCAACATTTAATAACGTTGATATATTCCCGATGATTAACCAGTTGTTAGGTTTAACTTATACCAATAAGGTTGATGGCACTAAGGAATTGGCTGATAAAATTTTGAAGTAGACTTAAAACAATTGTCATTGCGAGCGGTAGCGTGGCAATCTCGTAACTATGTAAACGACGAGATTGCTTCGTACCTCGCAATGACAAAAAAAATTCCCTTATTTATACTTCTTCAAAAGCTCATTATCATAAACAGCTTTGGCAATTTTAGCTATCACCATATCACGGGTAGCGTCATCAGCTGTAGAGTTGGTAATAAAAACAGCTATAGCAACGTGCTTACCGTTAGGTAATGTTATTACACCAACATCATTTGTAGCGGCTGTTAGTCCAACCTCATTCGTTCCGGAAGTTCCTGTTTTGTGGGCCACAATCGTTCCGGCAGGTAAAAGTGCTTTAATACGGGTTGGGATATGGGTAGTTTCCGTCATTAGTTTATTCAAAAAATCCCTGCTTGCTGGTTTAAGTACATTGCCGGTGTACAAGGTATCTAACAATTTCACCATAGCAACTGGCTTACACCAATTGGTATATTGCACTTCCCATGATTTACGCATATCTTCTTCAGATGCTTCGATATTAATACCTCTCATCTTAATCATATGCAAATAATTCTCAACCTGATCCGCGCCGCCAAGCTTTTTAATTAAAATATCGCAGGCATCGTTATCACTTTCTGATACTGCATAATACAGCAGATCCTTAATAGAAACGTCTACATCCCCTTTAGGGTATTTATCGCGCAACGGACTATAAGTTTCCGGCAGATCCTTTTTACTAACATGGATTGTTTGATCCAATGTTAATACGCCCGAATCAACCAAATGCAGCACGGCCATACCCAGCGGCAGTTTCATTACACTTTGCAGCACCAAACGGGCATTTTTATTATAATTCACCGTATCACGATCCTCCAATCCCAAAACAGAAACCCCAACTATGCCGTGGGCGGCTTTAGCTATTTCGGCTATTTGCGGCCTTAAAACTGAAGATTGCGCAAAGGAAAGTTGGGTGGCTAATGCAAGTACTGCGGCTAATGTCACTTTATATATTTTATTCATAATTTATGTTAGTAGACGATATATTGATAAACGCTGCGAAAATTAAGAAATTACCGCCATATGCTATTATTTAATTAATACATTCTCAGTAAAATTTTGTTTCTTGTAGCTGATTAACAACCCAAACATGCACAGACGAAGTTTCCTCAAAACCAGCACTATTGCCGGGGTATCTCTATCAGCAATCAGCCTGAATGCCGCGGCTGCGCCAAATCAAATCCAACCCAAGCCCGAAAGTGGTGAAATGGATTTTGAACTTGATGAAGCTACCGTTGCCAGCTTGCAGGAGGATATGAAAAGCGGGAAACATACATCGCGCGCTATCACCAAACTTTACCTTAAACGCATTGCCGCTATTGATAAAAAAGGGCCGAAACTCAATGCGATTATAGCCCTCAATCCCGATGCTTTGCAAATAGCCGAAGATTTGGACAAGGAACGCTCGGCTGGTAAAATTCGCGGGCCATTGCATGGTATCCCGGTTCTTATTAAAGATAATATCAACACTAAAGATAAAATACCAACCACGGCAGGCTCGCTTGCTTTGGCTGATAATTATGCTACAAACGATGCCTTTATTATTAACCGCTTGCGTGAAGCGGGTGCGGTGATATTAGGTAAAACCAATTTAAGCGAGTGGGCCAACTTCCGCTCAACCCGGGCATGCAGCGGTTGGAGCAGCGTGGGTGGGCAAACCAAATGCCCTTATATTTTGGATCGAAACCCAAGCGGATCAAGCGCGGGGACGGGCTCGGCAGTATCAGCAAATTTATGCGCGATAGGTATCGGCACCGAAACCGATGGCTCGATTGTATCGCCATCATCAGTTAATGGCATTGTGGGGATAAAGCCAACGGTAGGTTTATTGAGCCGCACCGGTATTGTCCCCATCTCAAAAACACAGGACACCGCAGGGCCAATGGCACGAACCGTTACCGATGCGGCAATTTTATTAAGCGTATTAGCCTGTATCGATCCAAATGAAGTATATGCACCCCGCGATCCGGGTAATATCCACCCAGATTATACCCAATTTTTAGATCTGAATGGCTTACAGGATAAACGCCTCGGCGTTGAAAAAAGCGCCTACACCGGTAACCCCGATATGGAGGCGATTTTTAACCATGCCATTGAGGTTTTAAAAAGCAAGGGCGCAATTATAATTGACATTTCACTACTAGACGAGCTAAAGCCGATAGGTAACGATGAGTTTACCGTGTTACTTTACGAGTTTAAAGATGGCTTGTATAAATACCTTTCAACCGCTAATTCAAAAATGAAATCGTTGGCTGATATCATTGCCTTTAATAAGGCGAACGAAGCCCGGGTTATGCCCTTTTTTAAACAGGAAATAATGGAGCAGGCCGTAGTAAAAGGTGATTTAACCACCAGGGAATACGCCGAGGCTGTAGGAAAAACGATCAACATTACGCGCCAGGCCATTAACCGCATTATGACAGAGTACAAGCTGGATGCTATTATTGCCCCAACCAACGGCTTTGCCTGTAATATTGATTTGGTAAATGGCGATTATGATAATGGCTTTGCGTTTTCAACCCCGGCGGCAATGGCCGGCTATCCGCATATCACCGTGCCTATGGGTGCAGCGCATGGCTTGCCAATTGGCTTATCGTTCATCAGTACGCCTTATAATGAGGGCGACATTATTAAACTGGCTTACGCTTACGAACAGGCATCATTAAAAAGGATAAAACCTGAATTTAAAGTTGATTTACTGGGCTAAACATGAAGCTACACTTACCCAGGGCGTTTTATTTTTCACTTTAAACAAGATAAGTAACTATAAAATAATTAGCTTTATAGTTTAATTGCCATTAAATGAGAAATTTAATACCTGTTTTTATTGCTTGTGTGTTGGGTATGTTGCTGTTGAATGCATGTAATAAAGATGTGGTAACAAAAATTGCATCCGGAAGTGATGCATCATTTATGAAGCTTGCTTATAATGATACAACCTTAAACTTTAACACCTGCTCCGTATCCACGGTTATACAAGGTAATACCCAAACACAAGTATTGATCTCCGGGTATACCTTAACCAAAAGCATATTCGGCAGCCAGAGTTTTGAACTTGACATTATGGCTGATATTGATAGTTTAAAGGCCGGGCAGGTTTTCCCGGCAGCTACTTCTATCGATCAGTCTCATAGCATGACCTTATATTTCTTTCCTGATTCGGTTCGCACTTATACAACCCAGATCGCAAATCCTATAGGTTCAGTTACCATTACCAGCGTTACCACAACCGAAGTTAAGGGTACATTTAACGGTGGTTTATATGGCTGGAACGATGCGTATGCAATTGAATTAAATTACAACATCACTAACGGAACTTTTACAGCCAAGCGATAATTATCAACTGTGAATTGCCCCTGATCGCAATAAATATTATCTTGCCAAAAAATAAACCATGGAATTTGGCAGAGTAACACCCGGTGAATTAGAGGAAGCAGATTTTACGTTACCACCCAACCCGGCACTAACTATACAAACCCTTACTGAAGCTAAAAACGACAAACCTTTCCAGGTGCATGTAGGCTGTGCAAAATGGGGACGTAAAGAATGGGTTGGCAAAATCTATCCACCCAAAACCAAGGATGCCAATTTTTTGGATGAATATGTAAAGCATTTTGATTGTATTGAATTGAATGCTACGTTTTACAATGTTTATCCGCCTGCCACCATCAGCAAATGGAAGGATAAAGCCAACAGCAACCCGAATTTTAAATTCTGCCCTAAGTTTTCGCAAAGCATCAGCCACATCCGCCGGTTAAAAAACGCCGATGAAATAACCACTGTTTATTACGAGGGTATTATGGCCTTCGGCGATAAATTAGGACCGTTATTTTTGCAACTGAGCGATAATTATACACCAAAAAGCTTCCCCGAATTAAAGGCCTACCTCGAAAGTCTGCCAATTGATATTCCTGTTTTTGTAGAGTTAAGGCACAAAGAATGGTTTGCCGATGCACAAATACGCGCGCAGGTATTTAACCTGTTTAAGCAACTGCATATAGGCGCAGTAATAACCGACGCCACCGGCCGCCGCGATGTGGTGCATATGGAACTACCCACGCCACACGCGTTCATCCGTTTTGTGGGAAACAGCCTGCATAAATCAGATTACGAACGTTGTGACGAATGGGTAACCCGCATTAAACAATGGCGCGATATGGGCCTGCAATCGGCATGGTTCTTTATGCACCAGCACGACGAACGCTACTCACCCGAGCTGGCTGATTATGTAGTAGAAAAATTAAACCTGGAATTAGGCCTACAATTGCAAAGGCCAAAGTTTATTGATAGAGATATGGGATTGTTTGGATAGTCTGAACCTGGATTAAACAGATTTATAAGATTATCAAGATGTTAATCAGTATCCTACGATCCTAAAAATCTATTTAATCCAGGTTCAGACAATTACTGCGTTATCAACCCCGAAATCACATTAATACTCAAAGCCACAATAGCCGTATTAAACGCGAAAGAGATCAAACCATGCAACAGGCATAAGCGACGGATATTCCTATCAGTGATCTGCACATCTGATACCTGGAAGGTCATCCCAACTACAAAGCCGAAGTAAATAAAATCGAGGAAATCGGGGTCTTTGGTATCGGGAAAATCAAGTCCGCCGCCTTTTTTTGTACCGCCATCGTCGGTAGTAGTATCGTAAAACAAATGCGCATAACGCAACGAAAACACGGTATGTACCAACCACCATGATATGGCTACAGCGCTTATCGCCAGCAGAATATGCTCATTCTTGCTTACTTCCGAAATTCCTTTAGTAGTTGACTTTAGCAAGAAAACTATCGCCACCAAACTTACCAGCGATGCTACTATTATAAACCCAAAAAGGAAAGTACGGCTCGAATCCTGCAACTTGGCAACCTTTTTAACCTCGCGTGGATGCGAGCTTAATATGATGATCCAGTTTAAAATAATGATAGTAAGCGCACAGCCTATCCAGCCAGCTAAGGCCAGTTCAGGTACGCTAAGCCGCTGCCAAAAGAAAATCAATACAATTGCGCTAACCATTAATGCCATCATTAGGCGGTAATGCGCATCCATCTTATAAAAAAAACGTTTGTCGGTTGTAATTACTTTTGCCATTGTTCTATTAATCTTCTTCGATGATTTCAATAACCCGGCCAACCTGCCCATCTTCCAACCGCACCTTTATCCCGCGCGAATGATGCGAAGCGCTGGTCAACAGGTTTTTTACAAAACCACGCGTACGCGCTCCCGAGCGCTGATCCTTTTTTAAGATGATGTCAACCTCAAGTCCCGGGTAAATGTCTGCTCTGTTTTGGCCGTTCATTTATTTATCTATTATTATTCCATTTTGTCATTGCTGTAAGGAACGAAGCAATCGCGTAGCCATGCATTCGACGTGATTGCCACGCTACGCTCGCAATTACAATTTATTTTACCAACTCCTTTATCGCCCCATCAACTTTCTTAAAATCAAAACTGCTTACCAGTTTATAGAAAGCTTCTTCAATATGGTCATTGCCTAAATTGCCAATGCTACCTTCATGGGTGTGGTTTACTTTTTTATCGGGGTTAAATTCTCCTTTTTCAATAGCCAAACCAACTTGCTTGTAAGCATCGCGAAAAGGCGTACCGCTTAAAGTCAGGCGGTTTACTTCCTCTACACTAAATAAATAAGCGTATTTAGGGTCGTTTAATATATCCGTTTTAACAGTAATATTTTGCAGCATGAACGTTGCCATATGCAGGCAGCTTTTCAACTCTGTAAACGCCGGAAAAAGCAATTCTTTCAACAATTGCAACTCACGGTGATAGCCCGATGGCAGGTTAGTAGTCATCATGGCAACATCGGTAGGCAATGCCTGTATGCGGTTACATTTGCCGCGCATAATTTCCCAAACATCGGGGTTTTTTTTGTGCGGCATAATGCTGCTGCCGGTAGTTAAAGTATCCGGGTAGCTCACAAACGCAAAATTCTGACTCAAATACAAAGCCTGATCCATGGCCATCTTTGCCAGTGTAGCCGCGATAGATGATAAAGCCTGCGCGATAATCCGCTCGGTTTTACCCCTGCCCATTTGCGCGTAAACCACATTATAATTCAAACTATCGAAACCCAATAATTTGGTAGTCAAAGTACGGTTCAATGGGAACGATGATCCATAACCCGCGGCAGAGCCTAATGGATTTTTGTTGGTAATTTTGTAAGCGGCTAAAACCAATTCAAGATCATCGCTTAAACTTTCGGCATAAGCACCAAACCATAAGCCAAATGACGAAGGCATAGCCACCTGCAAATGTGTATAGCCCGGCAATAGCACGTTTTTATATTTTTCGCTCAACTCAATTAGCTGGCCAAATAGCAGTTCAGTTTCCTCAACAACCTGTTGTAACTCGTGGCGGAAGAACAATTTGAGATCAACCAAAACCTGGTCGTTACGGGAGCGGCCGCTGTGGATCTTTTTACCGGCATCGCCTATGCGCTGGGTAAGCAGCATTTCAACCTGCGAATGCACATCCTCAACACCCGGCTCAATGGTAAACTTGCCCTGTTCAATATCCTTATAAATGGCTTTCAGCTCTCGTTGAACCAATGCAAGATCATCGCTGCTCATCAGGCCGATACTTTCCAGCATTTGGGTATGCGCCAATGATCCCAACACGTCAAATGCCGCCATCTGGTGGTCAAATTCCGTATCGCGACCAACGGTAAAACGCTCTACCAGTTCGTTAACATTTGTAGTTTTTTGCCACAATTTACTCATGATGCAAATATGCTATAAATATTTTATTGATTGGGTAAAATGTACTTCACGACATAGTGAGGTACTAAGTAATCGTACATTGATAGTTCACGTTATTTTTATATTGAGTCGCTTGAAGCCGCTCATTGCCGCGGAGGCTACTACTTTTCTCTTGATAGAAAAGTAGCAAAAGATCAAGACGGAAAAAACCTTCAGACCACAAGGCCAGCTCCCGGCCCGGTTTTCCGTCGGGCCACTGCGCTCTTTTACTTTATGCAAGCACAAGCCCTACGATAACCGCAAAAATCCGGCATCGACTGGTTCGGGTAGCACAACAGCACAATCGGCACTAACATTAAAAGAAGCAGGCGCAGCCGGGAGTTTTCTTTTGGTTACTTTTCTTTTGACGGACAAAAGAAAAGTGACGCTTAGCGCAGCGATACCAAAGACAAATCATAGCCATGTTTAGCTACGAGATTGCTTCGTTCCTCGCAATGACAATTGATTAATTTAAACTAATTGCCCAAGCATCTTCACATACAACTCAATCCCTTCCCTAATCTCCTCCACATACACAAACTCATCAGCCGTATGCGATCTTGCCGAATCGCCCGGACCAACTTTAATGGATTGGATATCCAGCAATGATTGATCTGATGTTGTAGGTGAGCCATAAGTAATTCTGCCTAAAGCAACACCTGCCTGTACAATCGGATGTTCTTTATCTATTGAAGACGGTTTTAAGCGGATAGACCTTGGCTGAACATCGCATTTTACATGCTGACGGATGATCTCCAGCACTTCTTCATTACGGTAAGCGTCGGTAACCCGCACATCTACCGTAAATACACAGCTTGCAGGCACCACATTATGCTGCGAACCGGCGTTAATAATGGTAACCGACATTTTAATCGGGCCAAAAACTTCAGATTCTTTAGGGAATTTGAAGGTGCGAAACCATTCAATATCTGATAGCGCATTATAAATAGCATTTTCACCTTCTTCTCGTGCGGCGTGGCCTGCTTTACCATGGGCGGTGCAATCCAGCACCATTAAACCGCGCTCGGCAATGGCTAATTGCATCAAGGTTGGCTCGCCAACTATCCCAAAATCAAGCTGACCCAATTCAGGGATGATCAACTCCAAACCATTAACACCCGAAATTTCTTCTTCGGCAGTAGTGGCTAAACAGAAATTATATTTAATGTCTTGCTTATCGTAAAAATAAAGGAAAACTGAGATTAGCGATACCAAACAACCACCGGCATCATTACTACCCAGGCCGTAAAGCTTACCGTCTTCAATTTTGGGGTCGTATGGGTCGCGGGTATAGCCTGAGTTAGGTTTTACGGTATCGTGGTGCGAATTAAGCAGGATGGTAGGCTTTGATTCGTCAAAATGATTATTCCATGCCCAAAGGTTATTTAGCTTGCGGTGCATGGTGATGCCGCGTTCCTGCATAAATTGCTGGATGGCATCAGCGGTTTTATCTTCTTCCTTGCTAAAAGATGGTATCGAAATGAGTTTTTGCAGTAACGCTACTGCATCCTCAAAAAGTTTTTCTATGTCGGTCATAAATGTATGTGCGCAAAAATAATAATGTTTTTATCAAGAAGCAGCTAAATTCAATGTGATTATAATATTACAAATCTGTAAAAACGCTTTAGGCCAATATTTATTAAATTGCCTGCATGAAAACTACCGCTATTATTACCCTGCTATTTTTGTGCTTCGCGATGGGTGCAAACGCGCAAAAAACAACTACCTACAACAACCACGGTTATAAATTGATATTTGTAAACTACGATGCCACGCTTGATAGCACCGAGCAAGCCCGTATGGTGAATACCTTTTACATTGTATATCCCGAGCTGGCAAAAGCCTATAATCCTAAAACACTTAAAACAGTAACTATAGTTATTGATACCACTTACAAAGGTGTTGCCGCCACCGCAAACGGCAAAGTGACCGTTAACTACTTATGGATGCATAAACACCCGGAAGACCTTGATGTAGTAACCCACGAAGTGATGCATATTGTACAGGATTATGGCGACAGCAGCGGCCCGGGCTGGTTAACCGAAGGCATTGCCGATTACGCCCGCTATAAATTCGGCATTAACAATGCCGCCGCTAACTGGAAATTGCCCGATTACAAACCAACACAAAACTATACCGATGCCTACCGTGTAACTGCCCGCTTTTTGGTTTGGATAGAGAAAAACTACAACCCTAAAACGGTAAAAACATTTGATGAACAAATGCGCAAGCACACCTTTACCGATGCATCATGGCAGCAGGTAACCGGTAAATCGCTGGATGATCTTTGGAAAACTTATATCGCTAATCCGGCGATATAAATCTTTTACTTTTTGTCATTTCGAACGAGGAACGAGAGAGAAATCTTCTACGACATGCATGTTCGCTTTACATGCTTTAGAAGATTTCTCCCGTTGGGGAAAATGACACGGTGGTTTAGAATATAATTCCTCATTGAAATAGCATTGAGGGTTTGCAGATTTTTTCTATTTTTAAACCATGCTTTTCACCGAAGACTTTTTACACTATGTATGGAAATTCAGGTTATTTGACCACACAGATCTGAAAACTGTTGATGGTGAAGCCATACATATTTATTCGGCAGGTATACACAATACTCATTCCGGGCCGGATTTCACCAATGCCCGTATCAAAATTGGTGATACCACCTGGGCCGGTAATGTGGAAATCCACGTCTCTTCATCCGATTGGCGCAAGCATAACCATACTAATGATGAGGCCTATAATAACGTAATCCTGCATGTGGTTTACCGCGATGATGAACCGGTGATCACGCCCGACGGGCAAAAGCTGCCAACCTTAGAATTGGAGAACCGCATCTCGCCTGATCTATACAACCGCTTTCACTCGCTGGTGTATGGTAATCAAACTATTATCCCCTGCGAGGGTTCGATAGGTCACGTTGATGAGATGACCATCCGCACCTGGCTTATCCGTGTGCTGATAGAACGGCTAGAAAAACGTGCCGAAGCGGTGATCAATGCCCTCAACCAAAACCGCGGCGATTGGGAAGAAACGTTTTACCAGTTTTTGGCTGCTAATTTTGGCTTTAACACCAATGCTTTGCCATTCGAAATGCTGGCAAAATCGCTACCGCAAAACATCCTCGCGAAGCATAAAAACAACCCAATGCAAATTGAAGCCCTGATATTTGGTCAGGCCGGATTTTTAGAAGGCGATGTGGTTGATGACTATCCGCAAAAACTAAAAACGGAATATAATTTCCTGCGCAAAAAATATAGCCTCACCCCTATCGAAAACCATTTATGGAAATTTCTGCGGATGCGGCCGCAAAACTTCCCAACCATCAGGCTGGCGCAATTTGCTGCGTTGATTGTGAGGTCGAATCATTTATTTTCTAAGATATTAGACATCCGCGAGGTAAAAGGCCTGCGTGATCTGTTTACCGAGATCCGGGTAAATCCTTACTGGGAAGATCATTATCGCTTTGATGTGCCATCCAAACCATCATCCAAAAACCTTGGTGAATCATCAATTGATTTACTGTTACTAAATACCTTGTCGGTATTCCTGTTCAGCTATGGCAAACATTTGCAGTTGGAGTACTACATCAACCGCAGCATGAAGCTGCTGGATAATCTGCCCAAAGAAGAAAATAATATCATAACCAATTTTGACGTTTTGGGGGTAAAAATAAAAACTGCATTTGAGTCGCAAGCCCTATTGGAGTTAAAGAATAATTATTGTAATTTTAAAA
>Ga0302309_10004081_pt1 | contig 10973 bp, 11 predicted proteins | sample III_Palsa_N1_1_FD_200453 | JGI IMG/M metagenome (GOLD analysis project Ga0302309, IMG submission 200453) | Peat permafrost microbial communities from Stordalen Mire near Abisko, Sweden - III_Palsa_N1_1 | ecosystem: Environmental > Terrestrial > Soil > Palsa > Peat permafrost | place: Sweden... | reverse complement strand
TGGACCCTGCCGCAGGAAGATCGTGACCCACGCCACCCCCAGCAACAAGACAACCGTCGCCAGCCGAAGCCAGCCCAGCAACAGGTGCGAATTCCTCAGCTTGGAAGCCCGACTTTCGCGCTTCAACAATCGCTGCTGGTACTCCTGCAGCGGTCCAGATTCCACACCATGGCTCATCAGTCCATTATGGACGCGCCCTAAACTTACGCAGCGCGCCCAGATCTGCTGTAAGCTCCCCGTATTCCATCGGATTCCTTTAAATCCATGGAACCGCAAGGCTGCTTCGGGCGTATCCTCTTGTCGTGCCCCAAACGACTGCGCGCACCTGCGTCCAACGCGCGCTGGAGGATTCATGACCTGCTCTCTTCGCTCCCTCGCCACCTTCGCCATTGCCGCACCCCTCGCCTGCCTCCTGCTGTCGGGCTGCCACATCACCGAGGACGATCACGGCGACCACAAGAACGTCAGCATCGGCACGCCTTTCGGCTCCATGAAGGTCAACACCAACAAGAATGGTACCGACACCGCCTCCATCGGCATCACTGCCTATCCCGGCGCCACGCCCATCAACGACAAGAATGACAACGACTCGAACAACGCCAACGTCAGCATGAATTTTGGCCCCTTCCACCTGGGTGTCAAGGCTGCCGACTTCCAAACGTCTGACTCCACCGATAAAGTCATCGCGTTCTACCAGAAGGACCTTGACTCCCGCTACGGCAGCGTGATTGAGTGCCGCGGTCACAAGTCCGTCGGCTCCGTCGATCGCACCTCCCAGGGCCTCACCTGCAGCGACGACGAGCACACCCACATCAAGACCCATGATGGACACTCCAAGGGCCTCTCCATCACCAGCGACGACTCCGCTACCGACATCGAGCTGCGTTCCGGCTCTCCAACGCATTTGCACATCGTTGGCGTGGAGCCTCGTGACGGCGGCACCAAGATCGGCCTTGTCTCCCTCGATCTCCCCTCCGATCTCTCCAATCACGACAGTAAAGACAGTGAATAGCCAGCAAGAACAGTGAATGGCCCGAGCGCGTTTGCTACGCGGCCTTCGCTCCGCTACCCTTCAAAGTAGTGAGTCCCCGCATCTGTTCCCGTTGTCACGCGCTTCTTCATCGCGAAGATGAAGGTGCCCTCGTCTACTGCTGGAACTGCGGAGCACCGCAGGTGCAACTCTCCGAAGAGCTGCGCGATCAAATCGATCAGCAGATCAGTGCCCAGCAGGCTGCCGCAAATCCTCTCGCCGAGCCAACCCCTCAACCCGCTGCTCCCAGCCACGCCATCGTGTGGCGCGGCGCCATCCAATGTGCCGGCCTCGCAGCAGCCTTTGCCGCCGCCCTTGCCCTACTCTCCTTCGCGCTTGCTCCCATCACGCTGCTCTCGTTGTTCTGGTTTATCTCAGCACCCATCGTTGTGCTCGGCGTGTATAGCTCCCGCTTCCGCAAGACACGCATCACCGCCGGCTTCGGCGCGCGCCTCGGCCTCCTCACCGGGCTCTTCATCCTCATCGTTACCTCGGCGCTGAACACCATCGGTCTCGTCCTCGAACGCTTCGTCTTCCACTCCACCGGCGAGCTCGACACCCAGATGAACAAGCTCTTCGACCAGGTGCACGCCAACTTCGCCACGCAATCGCAACAGTCCGTAAAGATTATGAGTGATATGCTCGCCATCCCGGAGTTTCGTGCCGGCATCCTGCTCACCAGCATCTGCTTCGGCCTCACCTTTTATCTCGCCTACTCCGCGACCGCCGGTGCCTTTGCCGGCTATCTCCGCTCCCGAGCGCCGCGCGCCTAACATCGTCCCGATACTCGCCCACTCACCTGCCTACCCACGCCGACCGATACCGTCCGCTGCTATCATGAAGGGCAAACCATGAGCGATCTCACCAGTTCCGCCGCAGCCACTCCGTCCGCCTCCAAGCCACAACTCCGCGAGAAGGGCCGCCTCATGTCCGCCTCCGAGATCGAGCGCACCCTCGTCCGGCTGGCGCACGAAATCGTCGAGCGCAACAACGGCAGCGCCAACCTCGGCCTCATCGGCATCAAGCGCCGCGGCGTTCCTCTTGCCCAGCGCATCGCCAAACTCATCGAGACCATTGAGAAGACTCCCGTCGATACCGGCGTGCTCGACATCAGCTTCTATCGCGACGACCTCTCCACCGCCGGCCCGCGCCCCGTCGTCGAAAAGGGCGACATCGGCTTCGACGTCAATGGCCGCGACATCATCCTGATGGACGACGTGCTCTACACCGGCCGCACCATCCGTGCTGCCCTCGACGCCCTCTTCGATCAAGGCCGCCCCAAGTCCGTCCAGCTGCTCGTCCTCATCGACCGCGGCCATCGCGAGCTCCCCATCGAAGCCCGATTCATCGGTCGCACCGTCCCCACCTCGCGCAAAGAGATCATCGAAGTCAAACTCCGCGAGATCGACAACGACGAACAGGTCATCCTCGTAGAACTCGCCGACTAATTCTCCCGCTTCCACTTCATCAAAAGGCCCAACGGCCCGGCATATATTAAAGGGGGGCGAAGCCCCCCGCCCGCCCCGGGCCACCGCGACCTCGAATCTCTGCGTCCCTCCCGATCCCGCCGCATCTGTAAATGAAGCCGACCCATGAGAAATGAATCTCTCAAACAACTCGACAACGAGCTCGACGCACAGACGCCAGAAGCCATCCCCGTTCCCGCGCCCAACGCTCCTGAACCTCTCAGCATGGGCGCTGTTCTGCGCGTCGTCACCATGCGCCGCCTCTGGTACGCTCAAATCGTCTCCACCTTCGGCGACTTCCTCGCTCTCTTCGCAGTCATCACTTACATGACCTTCAAGCTGCACGCGACACCGCAGCAGGTCACCGGCATCCAGATCGCCTACCTGCTGCCCATCGCGCTCATCAGCGTCATCAGCGGCGTCTTCGTGGATCGCTGGCCGGTCAAAACCACTCTCGTCTCCAGCGACTTCCTCCGCGCCGGCCTCTGCCTCTTCCTCCTGCTCGTCCACACCGTGTACGGCTTTTACGCTGCGCTGGCTGCCATCAGCGTCGTCTCCAGCTTCTTCAGCCCTGCGCAGGGAGTTGCCATCCGCTCAGCGGTTCCGATGCATGGCCTCCGCTCCGCCAACGCGCTCATGCAGCAAGTGATGTTCATCATGCGCATCATCGGCCCGTCCATCGCGATCCTCCTGGTCGGAGCCTTCGGCGCGAAGATCTGTTATTGGCTCGATTCCGCCAGCTTCATCGCCTCCGGGACCCTCATCGCCTCCCTCTCCCTGATCCTCCCCAGGAACGCCTCCACGGAGCCCGTCAACGGACAACCCGTCGTCAAGCAAAAGACCGGCATCCCGCGCATCCTCGCCGACATGAAGGTAGGCGCCGGCTTCATCCTCCACCACGCCGGCCTTCTCTTCGTCATCGTCGCGCTAGCCGCCGGCATGTTCGTCATGGGCTGCTTCGGTCCGCTCATCGCCGTCTACGTTCGCGACGTCCTGCACGCCCTCACCAAGACCTACAGCATCGTCAGCGCCATGATCGGTGTAGGTCTTCTCGTTGGCGTCAACGCCCTCAACACCTTCGCGAAAAAGATGAGCAACACCCTGCAGGTCTACCTTGGCCTCGGCGGCATCGCTCTCGGGACGTTGCTCCTCGCAACCATCCCCACCGTCGCGACCACCATCCTTGGTTGCTTCCTGATCGGATTCTCCGCCGCCGGCATCATCGTTCCGTCACAAACACTCGTGCAGCAGGAGACGCCACCGGAGCTCATGGGCCGCGTCGGTTCCACCCTCATGTCCTCTATCTTCAGTGCGCAAATCCTCGGTCTCGTGCTCTCCGGCATCCTCGCGCAACACACCAGCATCCGCGGCGTCTTCGGACTCTGCACCGCGCTGCTCGTCGCACTCATCATCGCCGGCAAGCTATGGATGGAGCCTCACGAACATCCCGCACTCAGCTGATTACTTCTTCGAGAACGATCGCACCAGCGCCACCATGTTCCACAGATCATCGGTCTTCGCCCGGTCACCCTCTGCAGGCATCGCGCCATCACCGTTCTTAATGATGTAGAACAGCTCGCCGTCGGTTTTGGTCGCGAGCGCTGCGGGATCGCTCCAGTCCTTCATCTCCAGCTTCTGCTGCACAGCGAGCTCGCCCTTTCCGTTGCCGCTCGCTCCATGGCACATCTCGCAGTCGTAGCCATACATCTTGGTCGCGTGCGCCCTTCCCTCGGCGGTGGACCTTACCGGGTTCGTCATGTGCACAGCTTCTGGGGGGATCACGAGCGCAGTTGGTGCAGCCGCAGGTTGTTGCGCCGGTCCCATGGACAAAAACAGGGACAACAGCAGATAGGGAGGAAACATAGAACGCTCCTGTTGAGTAGCGCCCTAACTATACCCCTGGTTGAGGCCACCCGCCAGCTCAATACAGACCCCAGCGTCCCACCTTCAGCCCCGCCAGTCAGTGACTTCTATCACCTGCTCGCGTCATCCACGGCCCAGCGGACGCTGCGTCAACCCTTCGCCTGCGCCGCACGAGCGATCAACACCGCCGTGTACGCTGCCCCAAACCCGTTATCAATATTCACTACCGTCACATTCGGACTGCACGAATTCAGCATCCCCAGCAACGCCGTCGCGCCTCCAAACGATCCGCCGTACCCCACCGACGTCGGAACCGCTATCACCGGAACCCCCACCAGCCCACCCACCACCGAAGGCAGAGCACCCTCCATCCCCGCACACACCACCACCGCATTAGCCTCCGTCAATTCGCTCCGCACTGCCAGCAGCCGATGCAGCCCTGCCACGCCAACGTCATACATTCGCGACACCCGCGCACCAAACGTCTCGGCCGTCACCGCAGCCTCTTCCGCGACAGGCAGATCACTGGTCCCCGCACAAACCACCGCGATATGCCCCTTCGTCTTCTCCGACGCCGGCGTCTGCCGCAGACTCACCGTCCGCGCCACTACGTTGTGGACAGATCCTGGATACGCAGCGACCAGCGCTTGAGCTGTCTCCGGCTCCACCCGCGTCACCAGCACATCCACACCATCCTTCATCAGGCTCGCGAAGATCTCCAGCGTCTGTTCCTGCGTCTTGCCCGCCGCATAAATCACCTCCGGCAGTCCACTTCGCAGGCTCCGATGATGATCCACGCGCGCATGCCCCAGGTCCTCAAACGGCAGCGACGCCAGCCGCTCAGCCGCAGCCGCCGGCGACATCCCGCCCCGCTCCACCTCCGACAAAATCTTCAGCAAATCATCCGGCTTCATGCCCCGCCCTTCTCCCCAGCCGCATACGCCGCAATCGCCGCCTGCTGCACCTGTTTCAATGGAACCTCGCACCGCACCGCCGCAGCACGACAATCCTCAAACTCCGGCGCCGCGTTCATCACCTCGCCGTCAAGCGTTCCAATCTTCACGCGAATCTCCCCATAAGCCGTCTGCACCGCAACATGCCGCCGCTCCAAACAACTCCGCTCCTCCCGCCGAATCCGCATCCCCAGCGTACTCGTCTCGCGCAGAATCAACCGCTCCAGCACCGGCCGCTTCTCTTCGCTGCACAACACCGTCAACAGCGTTCCGGGCCGCCCCTTCTTCATAATTACCGGCGTCAGCATCACGTCCATCGCCCCCGCAGCCAGCGCTTGCTCCGCCACCCACGCCAGCACCTGCGGCGACAAATCATCCAGCGCCGTCTCCAGCACCGTCACCGTCTCCGCCTTCGTATCTTCTGTCGATTCGCCAATGCTGATCCGCAGTGCATTCGGAAATCCCTTCGGATTACGCGTCCCCGCGCCATACCCGATCCGCTCCACGCTCATTGCAGGCTGTACCCCGAACACCGGCTCAAGCATCCGCACCAGCGCCGCACCCGTAGGCGTCACCAACTCCTTCTGCACATGCGCCGAGTATGTTGGAAACCCGCGCAACAAATCCGCCGTCGCCGGAGCCGGCACCGGAAACGTCCCATGCGCACACTCCACCATCCCTCCGCCCACATTCAACGGCGAGCTATGCCACGCATCCACTTTCAAATACTCAATCCCCGCACAAGCCGCCACGATATCGACAATCGCATCCACCGCGCCCACCTCGTGAAAGTGAATCGCCTCAACATCCACGTTGTGAATCTTAGCCTCCGAGCCCCCCAGCAACTCAAACGTCCGAATCGCCCGGCTCTTCACTCCCTCCGCCAGCTTGGCCCCCCGAATCAACTCGCGAATCACCGACAGCGAGCGCCCATGCACATGCTCATGATCGTGCGTGTGTTCGTGCTCATGTGCATGCGTGTCTTCGTGCTCATGCGTATGTATGTCTTCATGATCGTTCGTATGCGTGTGTCCGTGCGTGTGCGGGTGTGAGTGATCGTCCGTGTGCGAATGATCGTGCGTGTGCGTGTGTTCGCGTGCATGTGAATGCTCTTCCGCTATAACGCCGCCTTCCATTACCTGCACCCGCGTGCATGAAATTCCGCTACGATCCACCGCCTCAATCTTCAGGCTCGCCCCTAGCTCCATCGCCGACGCAGCCCGCTCCAACACCTCTGCCGGAACCCCCGCATCGATCAACGCCCCCAACAACATATCGCCGGCAATTCCAGCGAAGCATTCTAGATAAGCAATCCGCATGAACTCTCTTTCACAATCAAAATGGTTTGTGGAATGCCGCGAACCCCGCTCCACGATCCGTGGACGCCGCCTACCCCGCCTGCGCGATCGCTGTCACCGGTAGCACGTCATTCATCGACCCAGACCGATACCCCTGCGTGTCCAGCGTGACATACAGAAATCCCGCTCCACGAACCGCCTCGGTCATACGGTCCATCACACTCAGCGTCAGTGCCCGCTCAAGGTCCTCGCGCGCAATCTCAATCCGCGCAAGATTCCCATGATGCCGAACCCGGACCTGCGCAAACCCCAGCGCATGGAGCGCTTCTTCCGCCTTCTCCACCTGTGCAAGATTCTCCGCCGTCACCTCGCGCCCATACTCAATCCGCGACGACAAACAAGCACTCGCCGGCTTGTCCGCAAGCGAAAGCCCCACCTCGCGCGCCAACATCCGAATCTCTACCTTGCTCAACCCCGCATCCACCAGCGGCGCCAAAGCTCCATGCAGCTCCGCCGCCTTCTGCCCCGGCCGAAACTCCCCGCGATCATCCAAATTCATTCCATACGCCAGTCGCTCGAACCCCAACCGCCCGCGCGCCTCTTCCATCTGCGTAAACAATTCACTCTTGCAGTGAAAGCATCGCTGCGCATCATTCCGTGCATACTCCGGCTTCTCCAGCTCGTTGGTTTGCAATACGCGCACAGGAATCCCATGCCGATCCGCGAACGCCATCGCAGCCGCCAACTCCTTGCGCGGCAGCGACGGCGAATCCGCAATCACCGCCAGCATCCGCTCGCCCAACGCCCGATGCGCCGCATATGCCAGGTACGCAGAGTCCGTTCCGCCCGAATAAGCAACCAGCAACGACCCCACCGAAGCAAGGTTCTCCTGCAGTCGCCGCGCTTTGTCGTTCAAGTCCATCGTAGGATCAGCCCTTGCTTCGATCCGTGAACCGGAAGAACAGCGACTGCTTCGCCACCGGCTCCGCCAACTCATTAATCGATGCCATCTGAGATGCGGACAGCGGCGTAAACTCACTCGCGAGCTTCACGTTCTCCTCCAGCTGCGCAACCGAGTCGCACCCAATAATCACTGTGCTCACCGGATGCGTCAGCGTAAAGTACATCGCCTCCCGCATATTAATAACGCCTGGCCGCGTAGCAATCGCCGACCCCTCCCACGAGTGCCGCTGCGCATCCAACGGCGGCGGCGTCCAGTTAGAAAGCAGCCGCCCGCGCGCCGGAACCTTCATCCCGATAATCCCCATCTGCTTCTCCACCGCCAACGGCAGCAGCGCATCGGAAAAACTATAGATGTGCGAATCGGCAGCATTCAGCGCCAGCAGAATCGCATCGAACGGATGCCGATTGATCGCATCGATCAGCGCATCCGGCCGGTAATGCCCCGTCACGCCCAGGAACCGCACCACCTTCTGCTCCTGCATCTCGATCAGCGCTTCCATCGCGCCGCCCTTCGCAAAAATCGCGTCGACATCTTCCGGCAGCCCAACATCATGCAGCTGCCAAAGGTCTACATGATCCGTGTTCATCAGCTTCAGCGACTTCTCGATCATGCGCAGCGAACCTTCGCGCGTCCGCTCCTTGGTCTTCGTCGCAAGGAAAGCCTCGCCGCGCCGCTTCGGCATCACCCGGCCGTAGTACTGCTCGCTCCACCGATCAGGCCCACCATAGATTGACGACGTATCGAAATAATTCACGCCCAGATCCAGCGCCCGCTCAATAATCGGCACCGCGACATCAAAATTGTTTGCCTTCTCCAGCGCCGCCTGCCCGCCAAGGCTGAAGATGCCAACTTTGTAGCCAGTCTTGCCCAGGTTGCGCGTCGGCATCGCCGTCAGCGTGCGCGGATTATCCGGAAGCGCGCCAAGCTCGCGTGGAGCCGCATGCGCCGGCATCCCAGCCTGCGCCAGCAAACCCGCTGCCAGCGCTCCACTTGTCTTCAGAAAATTACGGCGATTTCCATCTTTCGGCGCGTTGCTCATCAAAGGAGCCTCCAGGTACAACTGACTCCTGAATTCTATTCCAGCAACCGGCTCCCTGGTTACCGCGCCCCCCCGGTAGGGTTGGCCGTGGCCACAGGAGTCTGCGTTGCCGGCAGCAGTTGCCGCGCAGGTTCCTCCGCAGGCGGCTCCAAAGGCTCGGTCGTCTCCTGGTCCCCAATATTGAAAACCGGCGTCCCCTTCGGCAGCTTCAAACGGCCATCCGCGAGGTACGCCACCACCACCGCCCCCGTTACCGCGGGCGCAAGAATCGTCATCGGAATCAAATACTTCTTGCTCTTGACCAGCGACTCCGTCACACCATCTACCGCGTGACTGCGCGGAATCGTGCCCGGCACCTGAGGAATCACGAACGCGCTCATGTTCACGTCCGGATACTTCTGGCTGTACGCCACCAGCGACCGCGCCACCTGCTTCGGCGTCATCAGTCCGAAATCCGCGATGAAGTTACGGTGAACGGCGTGCGGCATATAAATGTCCAACACCATGCGCGAAAAGTCTGCGCAGTTATGAAACAACAGGTTGAAGTGCCCAACGTTCTTGCGATCGTTGAAGATCGCCATGAACCGCTCGTCCTGCTCCGCCGTGCTGTCCACCTGGAACCCGTGCATCGTCCGGATATACGACTCGCCCACCAACTCATTCCACTCACCCTTGGGAGCTTCACCTTTTTTGTTATCCGGAGCCAAGTCCATCAAGTGCGCCTTGCGATAGGCATCCTGCAACGCTGCAACCTGATCCCGATCCGTAGCGGCTGGAATATCACTGAGATTATCGACGGCGTACAGATACCCAACCAGCGGCATCGCGATCCAGTCATAGCCGTCCACCTTGTGATACCGGCTGATCACCACGCCATACTCGCCCTCATGGCAAGCCCGAAGAGATGTAGGGGAATCAGCGCAGACGTGATTCAAATAAATGGCCGCATGGCCCGTAGGATTGATCGCGCCAAATGCGCCATAAGGCTCTTCCATCAACAACGCCACGGATGCGTGCGCCGTCCCAGTTGTCATTAGGAAGCAGCTAAACACACATGCCAGCGCGGCCATCGTCGGTCGCAGCACCGAGTAGCCGCGCCACTTCATAAGCTCGCATTCGACCATCCCTAGTTGGATGCAAATGGTTTATGCGTGGCCGACGAAATCTTCCTCGTGAGCAATATGCGCCCCACAATTAAAAGGACTTAGCTTCTGCCTACGCGCCTATCCCTCAACTCTCGCACCCCCGAAAAAACTTTCAGCGAACCCCGCACCGCACCGCGGGGTTCGCTGAAGACCTTCTGCTAAGCGTTGTACGTGGACGAGGACACACGTCCCCCGTGCCCGGTCCAGTTGGTATGGAAGAACTCGCCGCGTGGCTTATCCGTCCGCTCATACGTATGCGCGCCAAAGAAGTCGCGCTGCGCCTGCAACAGGTTCGCCGGCAATCTTGCCGTACGGAAGCCATCGTAAAACGCCAGCGCAGTCGAGAACGCCGGAGTCGGCACACCCAGCTCGATTGCCTTGATCAACCCCTCGCGCCAGCCCCCCTGGTACTTGTTGAGCGCGCTCGAGAAGAAATTATCCAGCAGCAGGTTCGACAAGTTCGGGTCCTTATCAAACGCCGCCTTGATATCGCTCAGGAAGATGCTGCGAATGATGCAGCCGCCTCGCCACATCAGCGCGATGCCACCCATGTTCAACTTCCAGCCATACTCCTTCTCCGCCGCGCGCAGCAACATGTAACCCTGCGCATAGCTAACAATCTTTGAGCAATACAGCGCCCGCCGCACAATCTCAATGAACGCCGCCCGCTCGCCAACCGCAACCTTCGTCGCCGGTCCATTGAGAACCTTAGACGCCGCCACACGCTCATCCTTCAGCGCCGACAGGCAGCGCGCAAACACGCTCTCGCCAATCAACGTCACCGGCATGCCCAAATCGAGCGCAGAGATCGCCGTCCACTTGCCCGTGCCCTTCTGTCCCGCCGTGTCCAGAATCTTGTCGACAATCGGCGTTCCATCCTCATCCTTCTTCGCAAAGATCGTCGCCGAAATCTCGATCAGGTAGCTGTCCAACTCGCCCTTGTTCCAATCCTTGAACACTTCGGCGAACTCGTCCGCAGTCAACCCCAGCCCATCTTTCAGCAACTGGTACGCCTCGCAGATCAGCTGGATGTCGCCATACTCAATGCCGTTGTGCACCATCTTCACGTAGTGGCCGGCGCCATCTTCGCCCACCCAGTCGCAGCAAGGAGTGCCGTCTTCCACCTTCGCCGAAATCGCCTGGAAGATCTCCTTCACATGCGGCCACGCAGCAGGATTGCCGCCCGGCATAATCGACGGCCCAAACCGTGCACCC
>Ga0302309_10004078_pt1 | contig 10982 bp, 7 predicted proteins | sample III_Palsa_N1_1_FD_200453 | JGI IMG/M metagenome (GOLD analysis project Ga0302309, IMG submission 200453) | Peat permafrost microbial communities from Stordalen Mire near Abisko, Sweden - III_Palsa_N1_1 | ecosystem: Environmental > Terrestrial > Soil > Palsa > Peat permafrost | place: Sweden... | reverse complement strand
ATTATCATCGGTGGCGTCATTAGTTTTATCGCGCTATTTACCGGCACTACCGGCCAGGTGGTGGTCCTTTCGGTAATGGGAGCGGTATTTATGTATATGATGAGCATGGTCAGTTTATTTATCCTGAGAAAAAAGGAGCCCGGCCTCGACAGGCCTTTTGCTTCGCCGTTTTATCCCGTTTTCCCGGCCATCGCACTGCTGATAAGTACGGTCACGCTTTTTGCTATCATCTGGTTCAACGCAATACTTAGTCTTTTCTTTTTTGGCGGGCTGATGCTGTTTATTGCGATATTTGTTGCAATGGGCAAGCACAAGGTTAGCATAAAGGATGACATTTTGCTCGAGAGGGCCGATTAATCACCGCTTCCTGAATATGGCGTATAAATTCACCGTTCGCAACATCACTTACCGGTTTGATGACCTGAAGGCCGTGCTGGCAAAAGCCTCACCGTACCGCAGCGGCGACGTGCTCGCTGGTATCTGTGCGGAAAGTTACGAGGAACGGGTTGCAGCCCAGATCGTTTTAGCGGACGTCCCCTTAAAAACTTTTTTGAATGAAGCTTTAATCCCCTACGAAGACGACGAAATTACCCGGCTGATCATCGACAGCCACGACAAAACGGCTTTCGTACAATTCAGCAGCCTTACTGTCGGCGAATTTCGCGATTGGCTCTTAAAGGACGAAACCGATGGCGCCGTTTTAGAAACGATCCGCGCTGGCATAACACCCGAAATGGCAGCAGCGGTTTCCAAGTTGATGCGCAACCAGGATTTGATCGCTGTGGCAAAAAAATGCGTGGTGGTTACGCGCTTTCGGAACACCATCGGACTGAAAGGCCATTTTTCAACCCGCCTGCAACCCAATCACCCCACAGACGATCCAAAAGGCATAGCTGCCAGCATCATCGAAGGTCTGCTGTACGGCAGCGGCGATGCGGTCATCGGAATTAACCCGGCCACGGACAGCCCCGCCACTGTCATGATGCTTCTGAGACTCATCGACTCTTTAAGGGAACAGTTTGGCATCCCCACACAGTCCTGCATATTGAGCCATATCACCACTACACTCCAACTAATAAACGCGGGCGCCCCCGTCGACCTTTGCTTTCAGTCTATCGGCGGCACCGAAAAAACCAACGCCAGCTTTGGAATCAGCCTCGCTTTGTTGGACGAGGCCTGTGCTGCCGCCTTGTCGCTGAACCGTGGCGCCATCGGCCAAAATGTAATGTATTTTGAAACAGGGCAGGGGAGTGAGCTTTCGGCAAACGGGCATCACGGCGTCGATCTGCAAACCTGCGAAGCACGCGCCTACGCCATTGCCCGGAAATATAAGCCATTGCTGGTAAACTCAGTTGTCGGTTTTATCGGGCCTGAATATTTATACGACGGCAAACAGATCATCCGCGCGGCTTTGGAAGACCATTTTTGCGGAAAGCTGCTTGGACTGCCGATGGGGGTTGACATTTGTTATACCAACCATGCCGAGGCCGACCAGGACGATATGGACAACCTGCTTACTTTGCTTGGAGTTGCAGGTTGCAATTTCATCATGGGTATCCCGGGCTCCGACGATATAATGTTGAATTACCAGTCCACTTCCTTCCATGATGCCTTATATTTACGGAAAGTCTTAGGTCTTCGGCCGGCGCCTGAATTTGAACAATGGCTGATGAACCAGGGCATAGTTGACGAAAAAGGCAACATGTTGCCGGTAAATCCTTCACACAATTTGATAAAAGCAACCAATTACCTGAGTCATTAAATTGCTTTGTCGAAATAATTGCGCGGTTTAAGTCAGAAGTGGATATAATTCCCAGTAGTAATAAAACGTCTCCCCTAAATTCAGGAGAGATTTAGAGGGGTAAAAAAAATGCGTGGTTTCAGTAACGAACTGAATTGATTTATGTCCTCGAAATCAAAGTCTCCCCTAAATTCAGGGGAGATTTAGACGGGTAAAAAGGGGCAGAATGTCATTAAGTAAATCTTAATTCGTGTTAATCAATTCGCGTCAATAAATTCTTGCTAATATGAAACATGAGGTTCAATCTATTGATCCATTATCCTCGCTAAAGGCATTTACCCCGGCGCGTATTGCCATCGGCCGGGTTGGCAGCAGCATCCCTTTGGCGGAGTCCCTTCAATTTAAGCTGGCTCATGCCCATGCCCGGGACGCCGTTTATTCAACCCTGGACGCTAAAGATTTAAACACCCGTCTAAAAATGTTCGGGCTGCCGGTCCTGCATTTGCACAGTAAGGCCACCACCCGCCAAAAATATCTGAAAAGGCCCGACCTGGGCCGAAAGCTTAGTGAAGAGTCGAAAGATGAGTTAAACGACTTTTCGGGGGATTATGATATCGTGATAGTTCTGGCGGATGGCTTGTCGGCTACCGCCATCAACGAGAATGCCATCGGTTTGCTGGCACTATTATTACCCATGTTAACGGCATCGAAATTAAAGATAGCGCCGCTGTGCCTGGTGGAGCAAGGGAGGGTAGCCATTGGCGATGATACCGGCTATGCATTGAAAGCGCGGTTTTCGCTGGTTCTGATAGGGGAGCGGCCTGGATTAAGCTCAGCCGACAGTATGGGCGCCTACCTCACTTATGGCCCTACACCGGGTTTAACAGACGAATCAAGAAACTGCATATCAAATATAAGGCCGCAGGGTTTAAAAAATAAACCTGCGGCCCATAAAATACACTATCTGATCCTGGAAGCTTTTAAACGAAAGCTCTCCGGAGTTGCATTAAAAGACAATGCCGGCTTGATCCGCTCTTAACTTCTGTATAACTAAAGCTCATTGCGAGTGGTAAAATTAGAAAATTCTGAAGGGGAGATGACAGCGAGCGTAGGGTGTCACACTGAGGCTCTCGAAGTGCGGTGCGCAAAGGCCTTCCCGTACTCCACTTTCACAAATTGTCATGGGTAGGAATGGACCAACCGCTACACGCGCAAATCATTCACCAAAATCTAATCAGGACCACACCGCCGCAAGCGATTCCGCCTTGCTCGTTGTGAATACCTTTTGGTTCTAACAATCTGTATTTTCAATATTCATTTTCAGGTCCTTCAGTCGCTGTGTTACATTTTTTTGTAAATTATCTTTGATGAGATTCGTTATCAAATTAAATGGGAATCTGAGCGAAAAAGCGTATAAAAAACTTACCTCAGTTTTATCTTCCTGCAGTTCCTTGAATGACCATGATCCTAAAAATGACTTAAATAAATAAGGCCCTTTGGTCATTTTAATTGCTGTTACTTTAGGCCTGTTAAATGTGATGTATTCCGTAGTCATTCCTAATCCATTTTTAGCAACGCAATAAGCCTTAACCCCCTTGTCAGCATTTACTGCTCCATCGATCAGGTGCGCTTTTTTTAAGAATGTGTCCCAATTCAGGCGTTTACCATAATCCTGCGTAAAATCGAACACTTTAGCGGGCGAAGCTTCGATTATGATCGTTTCAGTAAATTTTATTGTATCCATTTGTTCAATTGTAGTCGTCCACAGCAGCGATTCATTCCACCGGCAACCCAACCCCCGATATCCTCCCGCACTCCGCAATAAACTTATCCTGCAAATCCGCATCCCTTGCAGCCTTCAAAAAATCCCTTTGTTTAAGATGATAAAAATACTGCCCGCTCACCTTCGCCGCCGCATCATCACTTACTGCCAGCCAAATCTGCGTCTTCGGCCCATCAGCCAGGCTGTCTGGCGCGCCTTTTCCGCCCATTTTGGTGGCAACCCATCCCGGCTCAAGCGCATTGGAATAAACCCCGGGCCATAGCCGCGCCACCGCAAAAGCTATGATAACATCATGCAGTTTGGAATCCGAATAAGCCTGGTAACCGCTCCAGCGGCGCTCGTTCCACGTAAGGTCCCGCAACGTTGGGTCCCCGCTCCGGTGCAGCCCCGAGCTGATATAAATGAGGCGCTGCGGCCGCTTGATCAAACAAGTCAATATATACGGCGCCAGGCTATTCACCGCAAAAACCAGCGGTAAGCCATCCACAGTATTCCCACGCCCCGGTTCCTGGTACCCAATCCCGGCATTATGGATCACGGCATCAAAATCACCGAGTTTATTTATCTGCGCAGCTACATCCTTGGTTTCGGCTATGCTGGAAAGGTCGCCGCATACCACGGTTTCAGCGCCGGGAACCGCTGCTAAAGCCTGTTTGCCGCGTGCCCCATTGCGGGCATGAAGCACCACCTGGTGACCATCCTTCACCAAAAGTTGAGCGGCCATTTGCCCCAATCCATCGGCCGAGCCTGTTATAAAAATGCGTGACATAGGAATTCGATTGATATAGATGATTGAACACGGCAGGATAAATTGAGGCAAATTTACTGACTTATTGCCTTTAATTGCAGGATTTTGCAATGCCCTAAGATTTAAAAAAACTCCTCCCCTAAATTTAGGGGAGGTCGGGAGGGGGTAAAGGGGAAAAAGGCCCCTCTCTGGTGGTTGTGTCCCCACAACCACTATCCCATGCTTATTCGTGTCCCGGCAACCCGGCGCAAATTACTAGACCCACAACCATACCCTCATCCTTTAACCCTATTCATTACAATTTAAATATTTATCCCAAATTATTTGTTATAATTGACTTTTAGATAGTTCAGTTTAAAAAAACGGAAACAGTTCTATAAATTAATAGTTATAAAGATAAATTAAAAGCAGTTCCCCTGATCAATAATACCGTTTTCCAAAATTTAACTTCTCTTAGTCAAGCACTTCAATCTAATGGGGGCCACCAATACCGATAGTACAGTTCATACGCAATTCCCTGTCGTTGGTATCGGGGCGTCTGCAGGTGGGCTGGATGCGGTCAAGACGTTTCTGAAAGCATTGCCCGCAAAAACCGGGATGGCCTTTGTATTTATTCAGCACCTTAGTCCGCGGTACGAAAGCAATTTACCCGAATTGCTTCAGAAAGTGACGCCTTTCCCGGTAGAACATATAACCGACAATGTTCACCTGGAACAGGACCATCTTTACATTATCCCCGAAAACAAAGTTGTAACCGTGGTCGACAGCGTGCTTAAACTGGCCCCGCTGGAAGACAAAAAGAATAAAAAAACCAACACAATCGATCTTTTCTTCTCCTCGCTGGGCGTGGTGCACCAGAGTTACGCCGTAGGCGTAGTGCTGTCGGGTGCATTAAACGACGGCACGCTGGGCTTGCAGGTGATCAAATCCTATGGCGGGCTTACGTTTGCCCAGGATGAAGGTTCCGCTGCTTTTGACAGCATGCCCAATAGCGCGGTAAAGGCCGGCGTTGTAGATTTTGTTTTACCGCCCGAAATGATCGCCGAAAGGCTGATCGCCACTAACCACCCTTTTCATCACGATTATTCGCCGAATGAAGTGAAGGGCGACATGACGCAGCAGGATGGCGAAGTGTTTAAGCAAATCCTTACGGTGTTACGCGTACGCAGGGGCGTCGACTTTAATTACTATAAACAGAACACACTTAAAAGACGCATCATCCGCCGGATGGCGCTAAACAAAATAGAAAAGCCCGCCGGATACCTCAATTTTTTGCGCGAGAATAAGAAAGAACAGGATGCTTTATATAATGATATGCTCATTTCGGTAACGAATTTTTTTCGTGACCCGCAAAGTTTCGAGGTTTTGTGCGATACGATTTTCCCATCGCTATTGCGCAAAAAAACACCTCACGAAGCACTTCGGATTTGGGTGGCCGGCTGTGCTACGGGCGAAGAGGCTTATTCCATGGCGATCTGTTTGGAGGAGCATCTTGGCGATAGGGCTGCTGTCGTTAAAGTACAGATCTTTGCTACAGACATTTCCGAAACAGCCATTGCTAAGGCCCGCACAGGTCTTTATAATACAACGGAACTGATTGGCGTATCGCCCTCCCGGCTCCAGCAATTTTTTACCAGACAGGATGGAAGCTACCAGGTAAATAAAACCATACGGGATATGTGCGTATTTGCGCACCATAACTTATTGAAAGATCCGCCGTTTTCAAAAATCGACCTGGTGAGCTGTCGCAACGTGCTCATCTACCTGGAGCCCGTATTGCAAAAGCGTGCCCTTACCACCTTCAATTATTCGCTCAACGAGGACGCCTACCTGATGCTGGGTAAATCGGAAAGTGTAGGCAGCAATACCGACCTTTTTAAAGTTTATAAAAACTCCGAAAAAATATATATCCGCAAAGGGCCGCCGGGAAGGTTTGTGACCGTTGCCTCGCGCGATACGGAACAAAACTTCAGGGACATCGATAAAAGTATTCAGCAAGAAACCGCAAACAAAGATGTGTTTAAGCTTGCTGACGATGCGATGCTGGCCAACTTTATGCCGGCCTCGGTACTGGTGAACGATAAATATGATGTTGTACAGTTCCGCGGTTCCACTGAAGCCTGGCTGACGCCGCCATCGGGCAGGCCCAGCTATAACGTGCTGAAAATGGCCCGCGAAGGTTTGTCCTTTGAATTGCGAAATATGCTGCAAATGGCAAAAAAGGTTGAACAGCCGGTTCGCAAATTTGGTGTCCTGTTCAAGGTGAACGATCAGCAGCACTACGTCAATATCCAGGCGCTGCTAATTCCCCACGACTCGGAGCAGCATTACCTCATCGTTTTTCAGTCGGCCTCGTCCACCGGCCTGCAGACCAGCATGTTCGACACCGGGCAAGCCGGCGAGGATATGGATTATAATGCCGGCGAGCTGCGCATTGAGCAATTGGAACGGGAACTGATACAAACGCGGGCGGACATGCGGGGGATAACCGACGCACAGGAAACGGCAAATGAAGAATTGCAAAGCGCAAACGAAGAACTGCTGTCAGGCAGCGAAGAACTGCAAAGCCTGAACGAAGAACTGGAAACATCCAAAGAGGAATTGCAAAGCGTTAATGAGGAGGTGATGGTCGTCAACCACGAACTGCTGGAGCGAAATGAGCAACTGAACAATTCGCGACAATACACTGACGGTATTGTCAACACCATTCGCGATCCCTTGCTGATACTCGATGGTAATCTAAGGGTAAGGCGGACAACCAGCGGGTTTTATAATAAATTTAAGACGAACGAGAAAGAAACCGAAGGCAAATACTTGTTCGACTTGAACAACGGAATGTGGGACATACCGGCATTGCGTGAAATTCTTGAGAATATATTGCCGGCAAAAAAAGAATTGCACGATTTTGAAGTAACGCAGGTATTTCCCGGCCTGGGCAAACGAAATATGCTGCTCAACGCGCGTCGGCTCGATAACGTGAATGGCGAACAGATGATCTTATTGGCCATAGAGGATATTACCGACAAACGGAAAGTGGAACAGGGGCTGGCGGAAGCTGAACGCTTATTGGGCGAAAGCCGGGAACGTTTAAAATTCGCCGTGGATTCGGCCGGCCTCGGCACTTGGGATTATGATCCGCAGAGGGATGACCTCGTATCCGACCGGCGGTGCAAAGAGATTTTTGGCGTGTCGCCGCTGGCCATCGTAGATTTGCGGTGTTTTTACGGTTTGATTCACACCGAAGATCGTCAGGCCCTGGAAGATAAGGTGAACCAAACCCTGGCCGGCGACAAGAACGGGGAATTTGAAGCTGAATACCGCACGATTCCGATCGATGGGAAATCAAAATGGCTAAAAACCAAGGGGCGGGCTTATTTTGACAAGCAGGGGCGGGCAATCCGGTTTATCGGCACCCTGCTGGATGTTACCCTTCAAAAATTGATGGACGTAGCCGTCAATGAACTGCTGCGCAAAAAGGATGAGTTTATAAGTGTGGCCAGCCATGAGTTAAAAACACCCATCACCAGCCTGAGGCTGCTGCTTCAAACGATGGAACGCACCACCGCCGGCAGTACGGAAATGAAGGCGTTCGTGGCAAGCGTTAAGAAATCGATCAGGCAGGTGGATAAGCTTTCGGAGTTAATAGGGGATCTGCTGGACGTGACCAAAATACAATCGGGCAAGATGGAGCTCCAAAAAACCACTTTTCTGCTGGACGAACTCGTGAAGGAATGTTGTGAAGAACAACAGGCCCAATCAGCCCGGCACAAGCTGGTAATAGAAGGCGACAGGGACCTTATGGTATTTGCCGACCGCAACCGCATAGAGCAAGTGCTGGTCAATTTGATTTCAAATGCCATTAAGTATTCGCCGGATTCGGAAACGGTCATTGTCCGGGTTGAAAAGGTAATCGAAGGGGTAAAAATTTCGGTGATCGACTTTGGCATCGGGATTTCCGCAAATAAAGTGCCGCTGATTTTCGACCGGTTTTACCGCGTCGATGAAAGCTCACGGCGTTACGCCGGCCTCGGCCTGGGCTTATACATATCGTCGGAGATCATCAGGCGTCACGACGGCTACATCGATATCAAAAGCGAAGAAGGAAAAGGATCTACCTTTTGGTTTGTGATACCGAATTGAGTAACAATTGTTCCTGGATCACTATCCTTCAAGTCACCCCGGTTACCCACCAGGGCCCACCCTGGGAAAAATAGTATCGACGGGCAAAATTCATCCAAAAAAAAGAAAGTCATGCCGTCCGCTGGCTAGCGGATCGGCACCCCACAGGACATTCACGGCATGCAGTTCCCTCCCTCAGGAGGGTACAATGCTATTAAGTTAAACGAAAATAAGACTTTTAACCCTCTTTACCGCGTGCGGTAGAGAGGGTCGACGAGCGTAGCGATGTCGGGGTGAGTCGACGGAGCGCGTCAATTACCGCCAATGCATTTGTTAACTTAATGACATTGGGGTAGGGTAGGGAGGGGTTCCGCCAGTGCAATTACGCCAATCCCTGCACCCAAACCCGGAGACTTACACCCATTACCCCTCCATCAAATGCCGCAGGTACAATGCCGGGTTATCCAAAAATGATTTGGTGAGATAAAAATGCTCAGTGTCTTCATACTGCGTTTCGCGCACGCCGCTTTCATCAAACTGGTAAATAGTGGCGCCGGGGTAGCAAATAAGCATAGGGGAGTGGGTTGCTATTAGGAATTGAGCACGCCCGCTCCGGTCGAGGGTGTTGATCACCGCCATAAAAGCCAGGATCCTCGCCGGCGACAATGCCGCTTCAGGTTCATCAAGAAGATAGATCCCCGCCTCAAACTGGTTATTAAATAAATTAAGGAATGATTCCCCATGCGACTGTTCATGCAGCGATCGCCCGCCATAAGCCCGCAAAATACGGTTATCGTCAACCGCCAATTCGTCAATGTACGATGCGAAATTAAAAAAACTTTCCGCCCGCATAAAAAACCCTTCGGTGATCCTTTTCGGCGTCCAGCCCAGTCCCAGGTGGTTTGCCAGTGCGGATTCATATCCGTCAAACCGGTAGCCGGTATTTAGATTATGGTTCCGGTTGCCGCCCCTCAGGCTGAATCCGCATAGTTCCGCAATACCCTCCAGCACGGTCGACTTCCCCGATCCATTCTCGCCCACAAAAAACGTTACATTAGATTTCAGTTCCAGGCTCAGGCCTTTGTTTAGGCTTGGAATATTTTTCAGGTAGCCATCCTGTAGCGGTGGGAGCGATATACGGGATAAAAATGGCATATGTCGGTTGTTGTTGCTTTAAAACAAATTTACGATTCCTGTTTTATTTCCCCGCTGGGCGCTTTGTAAGCTCAATTGAACCCGCATAAGTCGCAAAATGCCCGCCGCCAGAAGTTTAGGTTCAAGAAATAATTTGCTAACTAACTTAAAATAAATAACTTGTGGGTCATTGCTGGGGAACAGCGTATCCCGGCCATTCGGGAAGGCAACCGCTGCACATGCAAATCAATCGGTAAAATGTGGTCACAATCACCCCGCCGCGAGCCATTCGATTTGAATAGAGAAAGGCTTTTGGTAACCCGCCGCAAGGTGCCGGATCGGAGGGCATGTGCGATTGTTCTGCTACTATTTGCCTGGCTTTTTCTTCGGCAAAACAGCCACATTCCGTTCCTCCTCTTTTAGGGCTACATGCACGGCAAAATCGGCCGGCTGGATGCGTTTACCATAAAAATCGGCGTAAGCTTTTGTAAACTCGGCGCCAAAATAGAGGATAGCTGCCGTATAATATACCCAAAGCAGGATAGCGATCAGCGACCCGGCCGCCCCATAAGTCGAGCTTGTTGCAGACATGCCGATATAGATCCCGATCACCAACCGGCCAAGCATGAACAGGATAGCGGTAAATATAGCGCCCGAGCGTACATCCCGCCAGGCGATCTTCACATCGGGCAGCACTTTAAAAATTACGGCAAACAGAACGGTAATTACTGCAAAGCTGATCACAATATTGATGCAATTGAAAAACCAAACAGTGATGCCGGGCAGGAAGGTCCTTAGCTTGTCGCTAACGGCCAGCAAGGCGCCGTTAACCACCAACGACACCAGCAACAAAAAGCCCAGTGTGACGATCATGGAACCGGACAGCAGGCGGTCTTGCACCAACTTTAGCCATGCCTTTTTCGGCTTGGCCTTTACTTCCCAGATGATATTGATCGATTCCTGTATTTCACCGAATACCGTGGTAGCCCCGATAACTAGAGTGGTGACGCCGATGATGACCGATATGGTCGACTTGCCCGATAGCTGCAGATGCGTGATCATATCCTGTATCTGTTTGGCTGCATTGTTCCCAACAAAACCATTGAGCTCGGCAAATACCTTACCCTGGATGGCGTCCTTTCCCATAAAGATTCCCGCCAGCGAGATCGTCAGCAGCAGCAAAGGAGCCAGGGAAAAAATGGTATAATAAGCCAGCGAGGCGCTGTATTTCAAGGCCATATCGTTCATAAACCCGCTGCCGGCTGCTTTGAGCATCGTCCAGCCGTTTTTAATGGCCCGAAGCGTAAAATATTGCTTAATCGCGGTCATAATAAATTTTTAGAGTTTAATAAGCGGCGTTAACCGCCTATAATTTGCTAAATCGGTATACGGAATGACTTTACGAAACCCGGAATAGGACCAGCGCCGTCACACCCTGCTGATAAAATAACCGGGCG
>Ga0302309_10004075_pt1 | contig 10984 bp, 10 predicted proteins | sample III_Palsa_N1_1_FD_200453 | JGI IMG/M metagenome (GOLD analysis project Ga0302309, IMG submission 200453) | Peat permafrost microbial communities from Stordalen Mire near Abisko, Sweden - III_Palsa_N1_1 | ecosystem: Environmental > Terrestrial > Soil > Palsa > Peat permafrost | place: Sweden... | reverse complement strand
ACAGGGCATTTGTGGAAAAGTTAAGGAAAGCGGGGTTACAATTGGAAGCCGAAGAAAAGGAAATAATACTTGAAAGTAATAAGTTAGAAGGGAACACATTTGTTATTTCCGGTGTTTTTCAGACATTTGGGAGAGACGAGCTAAAGGAAGTTATTGAACGGAACGGGGGTAAAGTAGTATCCTCCATTTCTGCAAAGCTGAGTTACCTTGTGGCCGGAGAAAATATGGGACCCGCCAAGTTGGAAAAAGCTACTAAACTAAATATTAAAATTTTGACTGAGGATGAGTTCAAAAAACTATTGGAATCCTAAGAGTATATGATTTCTGCTATAAAGAATTTGTTTGCACATAACAAGGTATCCCAAAGGCAAAGTATTGACTTCAACGAAGTTAAAAGTGTTGGGATATTGATACACAATACCGAGGAGGTTTTTTGCAACGCTATTGAATCTTTTGTAAAAAGACTTATTGAAGAGGGCAAAAAGGTATCTGTAATATGCCATATAGATAAAGGGCAGCGTATGGCCTATAAATTCAATTTCCTCCCGTTGTATGCAAAAGATATAGACTGGAAGGGGGATTTTAAGTCGGACGCTATAAATAAATTTATAAAAACTGAGTTTGATTATTTATATTCTATCAATATTTCGCCAATTTTGCCGTTTGAAAGTATTCTGTTAAAAAGCAACGCTAAATTTAGAATAGGGCCGTATTTAAAGACTGAAAAAAACTTGTTTGAGCTGATGATTAGCCTCCGTAACGGAGAGAATTTGAATGAATTGGTGGCTACTATGCTCGAATTATCAAAAAAAATAAAAGGGAATGCAGAATAAATTATCAGGAACGGGGGCGGCGCTGGTTACCCCAATGAAGAGCGATCAATCCATAGATTTTGATGGGGTTAAAAAATTAATACAACACGTTTCCAATGGGGTAGATTACCTGGTTTTGAACGGGACTACCGGAGAGTCTGCCACCACCAGCTTTAAGGAAAAGGAAGAACTGGTTGCTTTTGTTGTGAAGCATAATGCTAAAAAACTGCCTATAGTAACGGGTATTGGCGGCAATAATACAGCTGATATAATTGAAAAGATAAACAAGGCCAACTTTACTGGTATAACCGCTTTGCTTTCCGTAAGCCCTTACTACAACAAACCATCGCAGGAAGGAATTTACCAACATTACAAAGCCATTGCAGAGGCTTCGCCTGTACCAGTTATTATTTACAACGTGCCGGGCAGGACGGGCAGCAATATTACCGCGCAAACTACTATTCGATTGTCGCAGGTAAAAAATATTATAGGCACTAAAGAGGCTGCGGGCGATTTTGCCCAATGCCTTGCTATACGCAAAGGAGCTAAAGAAGGATTTTTGCTGATCTCTGGCGACGATATGCTTACCGTTCCTATGATTTCCATAGGGGCTAGCGGAGTAATTTCTGTATTGGCGAACATATTCCCGGTGGAGTTTTCGCAAATGGTAACCAACGCTTTGGAAAACAAGTTTGAAGAAGCGACTAAGTTGTTGTTGAATTTTATAGAGATAAACCCATTGATATATACCGAAGGCAGCCCGGTTGCCGTAAAGCAATGCCTGGAACTGCTGGGCGTATGCGATAAGTACGTGCGCCTGCCTTATGTGCCGGTATCTGCCGAACTTAAAGCGGCGCTTATAAAAGCGGGTGGAGAACGCTTTAAAAAGGTTGGTATAACTGTTTAGTTTCCAGCTTTGTACTACTTGCGACAACCGGCGTTCTGTTACTATAGATTTTCTGCTCATACCACTAATTTACTAAGCCCCCAGATATAACCCGGGAGTTTGTGCTACTTATTAGTAGTACTATTTACTATCAAATATTACATGATATCTCCAAATGCGGGATTTTGGTATTGATATGTCATTGTTTTGTCATTGATATGGCATTGTTTTGTCATTGATATTTTTTTTGGGTATGTAAGATTTTGCCCGTTTTGAAGATTGCTGTGCCAATTGGCACTGAGGGGGAGAGGTTATATACTAATATAAAAAATTTTGGTTAGAACGGAAAAAGTTTTGAGGTAAATTTTTATTGTGTTATAGAAATATATGTAGCACAGAAGCTGAAGCTGTAAAGAAAAATGTTTATGCGGCTTCCCTCCACGGCCGGGAGGGCCGAGTCTCGACAACGGCTCTGCCTTATTATCCGCACAACCTCCGTTGACCCAAGGATAATAAGGAGGAGCCTAACGTTGAAACTGGTATCATTTAAAAAATAAAAAGATTGTTTCTGGCGCAAGGATTTCCTTGTGCCTTACTATTTACTATTTTATGAACGAAGATTTTATTTTGTAGTAACTAATAGTATAGTTACGAGATATTTAGCTGGAGGATTTCGCAAAAGCAGCTATTGAGACTTTTCAACAAAATAACTTTGGACTTTTTAACAAAGCAAATTGAACTTTACAACAAAGCTATTGTGCTTGTTTCTATAGACTTTTGTGCTATAAAATAATCGATATGAGAATCGTCGACAAAATCTACATCAACGGGCAGTTTGTAACCCCGCACGGTTCGGAAATCTCCGACCTCATCAATCCAACAGTAAATCAGGTTATCGGGCATGTCACGCTCGGTGACGAGGTGGACACGCGCATGGCCATTGCAGCGGCCAAAGCAGCTTTCGTAAAGTTTTCAAAGACTGCTATTGAAGAACGCATCGGGTATTTGCAACACCTGCATGATGCGATAATCAAAAGAGTTCCTGAATTAAAGGACGCAACAATCGAGGAATATGGCGCGACTGTCCAGAGGGCAGCATGGTCTAACCAGCTCGCTGCAGAAATCTTCCTACAATTTATCGGGGTACTGAAAGATTATTCTTTCGAACGGAAAATGAGGAAATCTGTTGTGCGCTATGAGCCTTTGGGCGTCGCCGCGATACTGACGGCATGGAACTCCAATTCAGGTTCCATTTGTATCAAGCTCGCTGCCGCGATTGCTGCGGGTTGCACAACAGTCATAAAGCCGAGCGAGTTCAGCGCCATTCAATCCCAAATATTGACGGAGTGTTTCCACGAGGCAAACCTGCCTGCCGGGGTTATTAACGTCGTGAATGGCCGCGGCGATATAGTAGGAATCGAACTAGCAAGAAACCCTGACGTAGCCATGATAGCATTTACAGGTTCTACGGTTGTTGGCAAAATCATTGCGCGTGAAGCTGTTAATACGGTGAAACGCGTTGCCCTTGAGTTGAGCGGCAAGGCGCCAAACGTCATCCTTGACGATGCAGATTTAACCAAGGCAATTCCGATGGCTGTTACAGCCTGCTTCATGAATAACGGACAGGCGTGTATTGCTGGCTCAAGATTACTTGTACCTGAAAATCGACTGGAAGATGTAAAGAAAATTGTGAAGGCCACAATTTCAGGCCTGAAAGTGGGAGATCCCGCGAATGAGGAAACAATCATAGGGCCTTTGGCCAACCAGAAACAATATGACCGCGTACAGGGCTATATTAAATCGGCGGAACAGGAAGGGGCTGAACTCCTTATTGGAGGTGAAGGCCGTCCTGAAGGATTGAGTGAAGGCTTTTTCGTTAAGCCAACTGCCTTCGCTGGCGTTACCGGGAACATGCATATTGCCAAAGAGGAGGTATTTGGGCCAGTGCTTTCCATCATGACGTATAAAACCGAAGAGGAAGCAATAGAAATGGCAAATGACACCATCTATGGATTGTTGGCCTATGTCAGCTCGGGCAGTCAGGAAAGAGCGAGGAAAGTGGCTGCACAAATAAATGCGGGTAGAGTTCTGATAAACACCCTAAACCATGATCCGTTAGCCCCTTTCGGAGGATTTAAACAATCTGGTATTGGTAGGGAAGGTGGTGTTTTAGGGTTAGAAGAATACCTTGAACCTAAAGCCATAATTGAATAGGTGATAGGTGAATAGTAGGAACACAGTCATCAAAGTAAAAAAACTCATTTTAAAAATTTGCACTTGGTCGATGACTTATCTTTTAAAGGTAATTTATGTCATATAAATCTATATAATATGCCAATAACAAAACTTGACCCCAAAACAGCTTTGGTGCTGATTGAACTACAGAAAATGGTTGTTTCCAGGACACTTGCTCCATTTACAGCCGAGCATGTAATCAAAAATTCAGTTTCGTTGGTGAGCGCCTTCAGAAAAGCCGGGTTGCCAATTGTTGTGGTAAATGTCATACCCGCCCAGAGAACCATCCCACTGAGAAGCGACACAAAAATGCCGGCATTGCAATTTCAGAAAGAATGGGCGGAAATTATACCAGAGATTGAAGTTCATCCAGATGATATTCTCATCACCAAGCATAGTTGGAGCGCTTTTTATAATACACCATTGGATGAAGAGCTTCAGAAAAGAGGAGTTACAGGTATCGTTCTTACAGGTGTTGCAACCAGCATTGCTGTTGAAGGCTCCGCCAGAGGCGCTTATGAAAGGGGTTACAATATTACATTTGCAAGTGACGCCATGTCCGATATGAATGAAAAGGCGCATGAAAATAGTCTGACTGTTATATTTCCAAGAATTGGTGAAGTAGATTCAACCAAGGCCTTTCTGGAATATCTCGCTTGAGCTTAGGCGACCTTTAACACGGCTCTCACTTCAATTTGACTTCGATAATCTAAATTTTTAACTCTTTAAAATCCAACAAGAATATGACTTCCGAAACAATCACATTTATCGCCAATATCTCGCTCTCAGTATCGGCCATCATTGCTTTAGTATTTGGCATCGTACAGGTCAAGATAATGACACGCGACCGACAGGAAAGGCTTACGCTGGAGGCATTGCGTAATTTCAACACACGGGAATTTTCTGAACTCATGAATTACGTTACCGCACACAATATACCCCCTACGCACGAGGATTGGCAAAAACTTCCCGCCCACGAAGGGATTATTATTACACAGTTTGCACAGGAAATGGAATCGCTCGGCATTCTTGTCGCAGAACGGCTTATTGATATTGAACTCGTGGATAAAACGATCGGTTCGCTCGTTTCGATTGCCTGGGATAAGTATAAAGTCATGATAGAGGATTCACGCAGGAAACGCCCCGACCCTTTCCTGTGTGAATATTTTCAATGGCTGGCTGAACGCATAGATGAAAGGATGCGCATTGCTCCCCGCAAACCTTTCTATTTAAAATAACAAGGTATCTGAATGAAAACTGAAAAACCAACGACATGAAAAACATCCTAATAACCGGTGCAAAAGCTATCATAAGATTAGTAACTTCAAACTCCGAATATGTTACCGGAAAATTTTGAAAGAAGAGGGTACGCCCCCTTGGTAAAAGGAGTTATTATTTTAAGCCTTCCAGTATAACGAACAAGATTTGGAAGAGGAGGTTAATTTTGTAAATTTTAAAAAACAAATGATGCAAAAACCACCGATACAATATTCGTGTTACTTTTCAAGAAGCAGCAAAGGTGAGCAATTCGTGCCGGAGCATACTTTGGTTTATATTATTTCCGGCTCATTGGTGATCGCAGATACCAGCCACACACTAAGCTTCAATTCCGACGACATATACTTTTGCCGAAGGAACAATCTCGTCAAATATACCAAGTGCCCGCCTGAAACCGGGGAGTATAAGTCAATATCGATTTACTTTGACCAGCAGACCCTCCGAAACATAAGTCTTGAATACCGATTTAAAGTAGATGAATATACCGTCGCTCCGGCTTTTCAACAAATCCCCTCGCCGGCGATTGGCAACTATATGAGATCGCTTTTGGCTTATGAAACGATACTGACAAACAAGGGAGCGGATGACCTGCTGTTTGTAAAACAGAAGGAGGCTATTCTTCTTTTGCTGAAGCTTTTCCCAGCATTTAAAAATATTCTTTTTGATTTTTCAGAGCCGGGAAAAATCGACCTCGAGGCGTTTATGGAGAAGAATTATCACTTTAATGTGCAATTGAAACGATATGCCTATCTCACCGGGAGAAGCCTGACAACCTTCAAGCGGGATTTTGAAAAAATCTATCATACTACGCCAAGCCGCTGGTTGCTGCAAAGAAGGTTGCAGGAAGCACGTTTTCTGATTGAAAAGAAAAAACAAAAACCATCCGATATTTATCTTGAATTAGGTTTTGAAGACCTTTCACATTTTTCTTTTGCATTTAAGAAACTATTTGGGCTGGCCCCAACCGAACTGACAGGACAAAAGAAGAAAGCTTAGTCATTAAAACTGGTCAAAATTATTACTATTCTACGTTAGAAACATCCAAAGACATTTAAAACCCTTCCATTTTAGGCAAATAAAAAAGGCTTATTCTGAATAAGCCTTTTTTACTGTAAAAAACAGAAGTAGAAAACTAGTCGTTTTTCTTTTTCTGAACTTCAATTCTTATTTCCTGAGCCAGGTTTTTAAGGTCTTGCATTCCCTTTCTTACGCGGGTTCCTGCAGCCTGATTTTCCTTGTCGTAGAATTTCTGAAAATCTCCTTCCAGAGATGTTATAAGATTTTTAAGTTGTTCAAATCTATTCATGGTAAAAATTTTATGTTATTTATGAACTTTCCAACGCTCTAAGTTAATAATTTAAAAATCATATCCAAAAGCTAAGAAAAATAAATTAACGGCTAAATTTTACTCAATAACAAGAATTTACACTGTAATATTTGACAAATTACTAATGTAAGCTCCACTTTTTAGCTTGTGCGAAACATTTTCAAACGCCTTAATTGTGAGTTCCACATCCTCCAATGTATGGGCGGCTGTTGGGATAATTCTAAGCATCATAATGCCTTTTGGAACAACCGGATAGATAACGATAGAGCAGAAAATACTATGGTTCTCTCTAAGGTCAATAATCATTTGAGCCGCTTCGCTTTCGCTACCGCTTAATATTACAGGAGTTACAGGAGATTCTGTTCTGCCTATGTTAAAACCTTTGTCTCTAAGTCCTTTTTGTAGGGCGTTCACTATAGTCCACAAATTGTTTTTAAGCTCAGGTTTGGTTCTTAAAAGCTCTAATCTTTTTCTTAAACCTACCACCATGGGCATAGGCAATGTTTTAGCAAATATTTGTGAGCGAGTATTGTAACGCAGGTACTCCATCACTTTTTCTTCGCCGGAAACAAATCCGCCAATACCGGCCATAGATTTTGCAAAGGTAGAGAAGTACAAATCTATGCCATCCTGAACGCCTTGCTCTTCGCCAGCGCCAGCGCCAGTTTTACCCATAGTTCCAAAACCATGTGCATCGTCCACCAACAGCCTGAATTCAAATTCTTTCTTAAGCTCTACAATCTCTTTTAGCTTACCCATATCCCCAGCCATACCAAATACGCCCTCGGTGATAACAAGTATGCCCCCGGGTGTGTTAGTAACAAGTCTTTTGGCGCGTTCAAGCTGTTTTCTAAGGTTTTCTATATCGTTGTGTCCAAAAACGAAGCGTTTTCCCTGGTGAAGCCGTACTCCATCCACAATAGAGGCGTGCGATTCCGCATCGTAAACTACTACATCATGTCTGGAAAGTATAGCGTCTATCATAGACATAATGCCCTGATACCCATAATTAAAAATCATCGTGTCTTCTTTACCAACAAATTCGGAAAGTTCAGCTTCAAATTTTTCAATCAGGTTAGAGTTGCCCGACATCATTCTGGCACCCATTGGGAATGCAAGCCCGTATTCTTTTGCGCCTTCGGCGTCTGCTTTTCTTACTTCGGGGTGGTTAGCAAGACCGAGGTAGTTATTAAGGCTCCAAACCAATACTTCTTTCCCTCTGAACTTCATTTTAGAGCCAATTTCTCCTTCAAGTTTAGGAAACGTGAAATATCCGTGAGCAATCTGTGAGTGTTTTCCTAGCGGCCCACGATCGAGCATCAATTTTTCAAATAAATCCAATGTTATTATCTGTTTTAAAGTTACACTTAAGTAAATATAGCGCTAATGTACATAATATAGGCTTAATATTAAAAAAACAGAAGCCTCAAATTATACTAAATTGGGGAAAATAATGAATATTTGCAGGAATATGATTTTTTTGTGGTATGGTAAAAATTAAAAAGATTCTTATTGCCAACCGGGGCGAAATTACCTTAAGAATCATGCGGTCGGCAAAGGAAATGGGTATAGCGACAGTGGCCGTATTTAGTGAGGCCGACCGTAAAAGCCCTCACGTAAAATATGCCGACGAGGCTGTTTGCATAGGCCCTCCGCCATCTGCCCAATCTTATCTCAATTCCGACAAACTTATAGCAGCGGCAAAATACGCCGGGGCGGACGCTATACACCCGGGTTATGGGTTTTTATCAGAAAACGCTGCCTTTGCCCAGAAGGTAGAGGATGCCGGGTTAATTTTTATTGGCCCATCCGCTCATTCCATTTCGGTTATGGGTAGTAAAATATCCGCTAAAAATGCTGCGGCACAATATAACATTCCCATGGTGCCGGGCACAAAAGACGCTATAAAAGATGTGGAAGAAGCAAAAGCGATAGCCGATAAAATAGGATACCCCATCCTACTAAAAGCAAGCGCTGGCGGGGGAGGAAAGGGGATGCGAATAGTGCATAACCGGGAAGTTTTTGAAGAGGAAATGAACAGGGCTGTAAGCGAAGCCACTGCGGCGTTTGGCGAAGGATCAGTATTTATAGAAAAGTATATTCAATCGCCTAAACATATTGAAATACAAATATTTGGAGATAAGAAAGGCAATGTAGTTTACCTGTTCGAGCGGGAATGCTCCATCCAGCGGAGGTACCAGAAGGTAGTAGAAGAAGCGCCTTCGCCTGTTGTAACGCCAGAGTTGAGAAAACAGATGGGAGAGGCGGCGGCGCTGGTAGCTAAAAGCTGCAATTACTATGGGGCGGGTACTGTGGAGTTTATTATGGATGAGAACAGGAACTTCTACTTCCTGGAAATGAATACACGATTGCAGGTAGAACATCCGGTAACAGAATTAATAACCGGGCTAGACCTGGTGAAGGAGCAGATAAGAGTGGCGGAGGGAGAGGCGCTAAGTTTTAAACAAAAAGACTTGCAAATAAGGGGGCATGCCATAGAACTAAGGGTATATGCCGAAGACCCTAAGAATAATTTTTTACCAGATATAGGTAAGCTAGTAAAGTACCGCAGGCCACAGGGCCCTGGTATAAGGGTGGATGACGGCTTTGAGGAAGGAATGGATATACCTATTTACTACGACCCTATGATAGGGAAGCTTATTTGCTACGGCAGAGACAGAGAAGAGGCCATAGCACGGATGATTAGGGCCATAGACGACTATGAGATAACAGGAATTGAAAATACCCTGGCTTTTGGAAAATTTGTAATGCAGCATGAGGAATTTACATCCGGGAGGTTTGATACGCATTTTGTAAAAAATCATTTTTCGCCGGAAAAACTTGCTTCTACAATACTCTCAGATGAGCTTACAGAAGTAGCGGCATTTTTTGCCGGGTTAAGATTTACAGAAGAAACAGGTAGTAACGCCCCAATTACTACTGGTTCTGAAACAATGGGTAATAAAAGTAAATGGAAAGAACGATTAAAGTAGTGGTATGGCAGAGGTAGTACCGTTTAGGGCATGGAGGTATAGTAAAAAGGCAGGAACAATAGATAAACTTTTCTCTCCATTGCCCGATGCAATGACCAAGGAGCAAAAAGATGAGTTATATAAGAACCCATTAAATAGTATCCACTTTACCTATCCCAAGGGAGCTACGTCGGATAGTCTTACCAGTATGCTTACTGAGTGGAAAAAAGATGAATACTTGATCCAGGATAATTTACCGGCTTTTTATGTTTACTACCAGTACTATCAGCTTCCGGGAACAGGACAACTGTATTGCCGCAAAGGATTTATCTGCCATATAAAAATACATGAGTGGGCGGACAAGGTAATACTTAGGCACGAAGCCGTTACGCCATCGCAGATAGAAGGGCAGGTAGATTTGCTTGAAAAAACGCAAATGCATTTTGCCCCAATTCACGGACTTTATACAGATACTTTTAAGACGCTGGAAAAATATATGGATGAGAGTATTTCATCACCGATCTATGATATTACAGATTTTTTGGGCGTGCAGCATAAGCTGGCAGTAATTCAGGATGCATCAGTGATAAGGACATTTCAACAATTATTAAAAGAAAAAACTGTTATTCTTGCCGATGGGCATCACCGGTATACGGCGTCGTTATTATATAGACAAAAACAACTTAAGCTAAATAAAGGTAATGGTGACAAAGAGGAGGGCTATAATTTCCAGTGCATGTACCTGACTAATACTGAGGGAAATAGTCATCACATGCTCGCCACTCACCGACTTATACATGGATTAAGCAATTTTGATGAACTATCGTTTGAGGAATCGTTGAAAAAATATTTTGAGGTAAGTGAATGCACTGAAAAAGAGATTAAGGAAATTCTAGAATGCAAGGACAATTGGACTTTTGGCGTTATACTTAAAAGTAAATATTTAAAAATCAGATTAATAAATAGTTACAGCGCTGCTATAGACTGGAATTTTCCGGACTTGATAAAGAAACTGGACTTAACAGTGATGCATTATTTTATTTTAAACAAAATATTACGTATTAATGAAAAAGCTCAGAAAAACGCAAAAAATATTGATTTTTCATTTAACTTTAAACGGTGTATTGACGGTGTGAGGAATGGCGAATTCCAGATAGGGATAATTACCAGAAATATTTCAATGGAGGAAGTGAAAAAAGTTTGCTATAGCGGCTATACATTTCCCCAAAAAGCTACATATTTCTATCCAAAGGTCGCCACTGGTTTAGTATTTAGTTCCATAAGTGAGAAAGAGTTTAAAAATGGAATTAATAGTTGCTTAAAAAAATAAATTAACAAGGGGTATGAAAAAAATAATTACACTAATAGCTTGTTGTAAGCTATTAATTTTTTCGTTGTATGCAACAACGCTAGTAGTCGATACTTCAGAAATTGAAAAAGGGAAAGCCAAATTTAATAAAGGCGATTACGTAGG
>Ga0302309_10004074_pt1 | contig 10985 bp, 7 predicted proteins | sample III_Palsa_N1_1_FD_200453 | JGI IMG/M metagenome (GOLD analysis project Ga0302309, IMG submission 200453) | Peat permafrost microbial communities from Stordalen Mire near Abisko, Sweden - III_Palsa_N1_1 | ecosystem: Environmental > Terrestrial > Soil > Palsa > Peat permafrost | place: Sweden... | reverse complement strand
ATACACATCGCCGATCACCGCCAGCGCCCCCACCATGTCTCCATACAGCGTGCAGTAGCCGCAAGCCATCTCGCTCTTGTTGCCCGTCGTCAGCACCAGCGCACCCGTCTTATTCGACAGCGCCATCAGCAAACTTCCGCGAATCCTCGGCTGCAAATTCTCCTCCGCCAATCCAAATCCCGTTCCCTTGAAGAACGGCTCCAGCGACTTCGAAAACTCCTCATACACCCCGCGAATCGGCACCGTCGAAAACGCAATACCCAAATTCCGCGCCAGCTTCTCCGCATCGGTCACCGAACCCTCCGACGAAAACTCGCTCGGCATCCCCACGCCCTGCACGTTCTCCGCGCCCAACGCTTCCACCGCGATCGCCGCCACCAGCGCCGAATCAATGCCCCCACTCAACCCAACAATCGCCTTCTTGAATCCGCACTTCCGCAAATAATCTCGAGTCCCCAGCACCAGCGCCTGCCACGTCTTTTCGACGCGATCTTCCCCACCCGCATCTCCCTCATCCCCCAACGTCTCCGCCGCGCTCGACTCCACACCCGCGACCGCACCCTGCGCCTCCGTATCAAACACCAGCAAGTCCTCGACGAAGCTCTTCGCCTGCGCAAACACTTCGCCATCCGGCCCCACCGCAAACGACCCACCATCGAAAATCAAGCTATCGTTCGCTCCCACCTGGTTCACCATCACCACCGTCGCACGATGCCGCTTCGCCAGCGCGCCAATCATTCGCTGCCGCACCTCCAGCTTTCCATGCCAGAACGGGCTCGCCGAAATATTCAGAATCAGCCGGTGCCCGCTCAGCGGCTGCGGCAGCGCCGCCCACTGCCGTATCAACTCATCGATCGGGTCCACCGGATACATCTGCCGAGGCCAGAACATCTTGTCGTTCCACGCATCCTCACAGATCGTGATCGCGACCGCCTTGCCCTTCACCACCGTCAGCGCCTGCTTCCGCGCCGGCTCAAAATAACGCTGCTCATCAAACACGTCGTAGAACGGCAGCAGCATCTTCTGCTGCATGAACTTGATCTCCCCATCCTCCATCAGCGCGGCAACATTGCGCACACGCTTCCCCGACGCACCCTCGCAACGCATCGGCGACCCACACAGCACCGCCGGCCGACCTTCGCCACGCGTCAACTCCGCCACCGCCGCCAGCATCTCTTCCGCCCGCTTCACAAACGAGTCTTTTTCCAGTAAATCGGCTGGGGGATACCCACACGTCGCCAGCTCCGGAAACATCACCAGCGCAGCCCCCTCAGCCGCCGCCCGTTCGACAAACTCCGCGATCTTCCGCAGGTTCCCCGAGAAGTCTCCAACCGTTGGATTAATTTGCGCCAGCGCGATCCGCACCTAACCAGTCTATCGCGAAGGCCGCTACCTAATCCCTAATCCCTGTTCCCTGCTCTTAAGATCCCGTCCCCGCAAGGACCACGCCCACCGTCCGCGCCAAAATGCGAAGATCCAGCAACAAATTCCAGTTCTCCACATACGCCGTATCCAAAGAAATGTAGCTATCAAAGGACGGATCCTGCCGCGCCTCCACCTGCCACAACCCCGTAATCCCCGGCAGCACATCCAGTCTGCGCAGATGCGACAGGTCGTACTTCTCGACCTCGCAAGCCAGCGGAGGCCGTGGCCCGACCAGACTCATATCTCCTCGCAGCACATTGATAAACTGCGGCAACTCATCCAGCGAGTACTTCCGCAGCCGCGCCCCAACCTTCGTAATCCGCGGATCATTACTCATCTTGAACAGAATCCCGTCACGCTCGTTCTTGTGCTCAAGATCCTCTTTCAGCATGTCTGCATTCGCCACCATCGTCCGGAACTTCAGGCAGGTAAATGTCCTTCCCTTTCGCCCAATGCGCGACGCCCGATAGAACACCGGCCCGGGCGAATCCATCCGGATCATCACGGCAATCACAATCATCATCGGCGCCAGGACCAGCAGCGCCAGCGACGACAAAAACACATCCAGCACTCGCTTCACCAAAAACGCGCCGCGCGGAAACTCCCGCTGATGCAGCGGAATCGTCGGAAACTGCCCAATAAATTCTACCGGCGCATTCCACGCAAGCCCGTCATACAAGTCCGGCACCACCCGCACTTCAATGCCGTTCACCCGCGCCTCGTCCACCACCGAAATCACCACCTGTTTGTCCGCCGGCGTCGAGAAATAAATCTCATCGACAAACAACGATCGTGCCAGCGCCACGCAGTTATGAATGTTCCCAATAATCTGCGAGTTCGCCCCATCCTCGGCATCTTCTTCGAGCGATACAAACCCCATGAAGCGGAAGCCCATATGCGGCAGCGCCTGCAGATGATTGCGCAACGCGTGCGCCACACGGCCGTGACCCACAATCAAAACGTTCCGCGTCTCGCGCCCCTGCAGGAACCGCCGCTGCATCATCTTGCGCTCGATCGCCCGCCGCGCCATCAGGAATCCCATCGTGATCAGGATCGTCACCGCCACCACCAGGCGCGAAACCGAGTACTGCTTCATCACGTACAGCGTCCCGCAAAGCATTAGCCCCGCCGTCAAGGTAGCCTGCATCGTCAGCCGCTGCTCATTCAGACCGCTACGCACATCCTGCGACCGATAGAGCCCGTAGAGCCGCGCAAACACCACCAGATACATACTGAACACCAGCAGGTAGCCAATCGATACCAGCGGTGCCGTAGCTTCCAGGTGCCGAAGTACCGTGTGCGTGGTCGGCTTCACCACCGGATCCAACCGAATCCGAAACGCAATAAACCCCGCAATCAGCGCGCTTACAAAATCCAGCATCGCCCACACCATGATCGTAAACGACGGCCTGGAGAACAGCCGAACTCTCTCTTGCATGCGCGCTTGATGGCGCCGCTGGCTCGAGATAGTCGCTTGCTTCAGATAATCGAGGGTCGCCATATCCTGGTTTTCGGTCCCGGGGCCGCTTGTGTTGCCATCTGTTTCATGGCGGAGTTGGTGTGTACTTAACTTATCTCTCTGTAGACACGCTCTTTATCGTCAGTTATGGGTTCTCAATCAGTCTAACGGATCGTGCGTTGTTGAAATGAGTACTTAAGACGCTATACCGGTAGTACCAGCTCATCCAGCGAGAAAAATTCGTGTAAAACCGGGTCGTCGCTCGCCTTCATTTCTTCAGTTGTTCCAAAAAAACGCACCTTGCCTTCGTGCAAAAACACCAGCCGGTCCGCTAGCTTCTCTGCAAATCGCATGTCATGCGTGACAACAATGCTCGTAAGATGCATCTGCATTTTCAAGCGTTGGATCAGGTTTCCCAGAAGATGCGCCATCAGCGGATCCACCATCGTGGTCGGCTCGTCGTACAGTACCGCCGAGGGTTGCGACGCCAGCGCCCGCGCAATCGCCACCGACCGCTTCATCCCCGTCGAAAGCTCCGACGGCAACTGGCCCTCCATCCCCGCCACCCCCACCATCTCCAGCAACCCCTTCACCACCTGCAGAATCTGGTCCTCCTCCATGTCACCCCGTTCCCGAAGTGGGAACGCCACATTCTCCCCGACGCTAATCGAATCGAACAGTGCCCCATTCTGAAACACCATCGTCACCTTGCGCCGAACCTCCTGCATCTCCCGCTCGGTATATCCCGCAATGTTCTGCCCCGCCACCAGCACCGTCCCACTGTCCGGCTTGAGAAATCCCATCAAAATCTGCAGCGACACCGACTTCCCCACGCCGCTTCGTCCCAGGATGCAAAGTGTCTCCCCAGGCTTTACATAAAAACTTACGTCGTTCAGCACTACCAGGTCACCAAACGACTTATTCACAGCCTCAAACGCAATATACGGCGCTATCTCATCGACCGGCGCTCCCGCCGTATCCTCAGTCCCGTCCGCTGCCCGCATCGCCGATTCCTCAGCCGCCGATACAGGCTCCTCCGCAATCGCAGCATTCCCTTCCTTGTTCGCCGCCGCCGCCTCTTCAATAAACTCCTGCACTGTCGGCGCCACGTCCTCCGACACATCCTCAATCAACGGCTTTTCGACCTGCTCCTCCTGCTTCTCCGCAAGCGTCTGGCCCCCCGTGCCGGCCGAGCCCTCTGCCGCAGAGTCAGGAACCGCGGCTGGCTCGGTAGAGTGCGCCGAAATCGCGGCTGGCTCGTACGCAGCGTCACCGGGGGTAGGTGGCTCGGTAGGCGAGTCAGGAGTCTTAGGATCTTCACTCATAGCTGTACCTCCTATGATGCACGCTTTCCCTCAAAGCATCTGCCTCAAACAACCCAGGCCGCACCTCGGAGGATGCCCCCTCACCGACCTCCCAACCCACCCGCTCGCGCCCACCCCTCAGCCTCTGCCAGATCATCCGGCGTGTTCACATTCTTGAACCACCGCCCCAGCGTCTCCTGATCCGGAGCAGGATCCTCGGCCCCTCCATACAATTCGTACTCGTCATACATCCACGAAGCGTAACCGTCGGCCTCCGCCGAACGATTCAGCAACACCTCAAGTCGCCGCTCCCCGCCATCCAGCAACTTCGCAAACGACCCCAGCCTCTCTCGCTGTAGTAGACAGAACGCCGGCTGCTTTCATGCCGACGCGCAACGCTTCTTCACACCACCGCCTCAGAAACTCTTCGGGAACCAGCGGCACATCCACCGGCACAAACATCACCCAATCCTGCCTCGCCGCCCCCAACCCAGCCTCCACGCCCGCCGCCGGCCCCACCTCCGCCCGCGTCTCCAGCACCACCGGCGCAAACCCCGCCAAGTCCTCCCGATTCCCCGCGATCCACACCTCCGCACAGAATCCCCGCAGCTTTTCCACAGCTATTTCCACCATCGGCCGCCCACAGAACTGCAGCAGCGCCTTATCTTCCCCCATCCGCGAGCTTTTTCCACCGGCCAGCACGAACCCGTGTACCGGCAGCAACTCGCCCATTAGCTCGCCGCTCCCGCCCCCACCAACCCCAGAAACCGCACAATCGACTCGATCCCCCGATGAAAGTTCGCCAAATGAAACTTCTCGTTCGGCGCATGAAGGTTATCGTCCGGTAGCCCAAACCCCATCATCACCGTCGGAATCCCCAGCTCGCGCACAAAGTCCCCCACAATCGGGATCGATCCGCCCCCGCGCACGAACACCGTCTCTTTCCCGAACACCTCTGCCATCGCCTCCGTCGCGGCGTGCACATACGCGTTATCCGTGCTCACCACGATCGGCTCCCCCGAGTGAATCATCGTCACCTTCACCGTGATCCCCTTCGGCACAATCTCCTCAACGAACTTCTTATACTTCGCAAACGTCTCCTCCGGCTTCATCCCCGGAACCAGCCGAAAGCTGATCTTCGCCGTAGCCTTCGCCGGAATCACCGTCTTCGCTCCCACCCCAATAAACCCGCCTGGCATCCCATGCACATCCATCGTCGGCCGCGACCACGTCCGCTCCAGCACGCTGAACATCGCCTCCCCCGTCAACTCCGTCGACCCAACTTCGTGCTTCCGATACTCTTCCTCATCGAACGGCAAACTTCGCCACGCCTCAAGCTCCGCCTTCGTAGGCTCCTCAATCCCGTCATAGAACCCCGGAATCGCAACGTGCCCGTCCTCCCTCTTCAACTGCGCAATCATCTGCGCCAGCGCCACAAACGGATTCGGCGCCGCACCCCCATACATCCCCGAATGCAGATCGGTCGCCGCGCCCCGCGCCTCAAGCTCCGTATAAATCATCCCGCGCAGCCCCACGCACAGCGTCGGCAGCTCTGGCGCAAACATCTCCGTATCCGATACCAGCGCCGCATCCGCCTTCAACCGGTCACCATGCTCGCGCACAAACGCGGCAATTCCCTCGCCGCCAACCTCTTCCTCCCCCTCAACGATCACGCGCACATTCACCGGCAGCTTCCCGTCCGTCTTCATCAACGACTCGAGCGCCTTCACATGCATCCACATCTGTCCCTTGTCATCGACAGCCCCACGCGCATAAATATTCCCACCCCTCTCCGTAGGCTCAAACGGAGGCGTCTTCCACTCATCCAGCGGCTCAGCCGGCTGCACATCATAGTGCCCATACAGCAACACGGTCGGCTTCCCCGGTGCCTTCAACCAATCCGCATACACCAGCGGATGTCCTCCCGGATGCATAGCAGACGACGTCTCAATCAGCTTCACATTCTCCATCCCCGCCGCGCGCAGCCCATCCGCCACAAACTCCGCCGCCTTGCGCACATCGCCCACATGCTCCGGTGCCGTCGACACCGAAGGAATCCTCAACAACTCCTTCAGCTCCTCAACAAACCGTTTCCCCTGCTTCCGCGCATACCCAACCGCTGCTTCGCTTCCTGCTGCTCCGCTCATTCGACCGTCCTCTTCCTCACTCATCACCGCGTAAGTCGCTGTGTCATATCCACACAATCCGGCATCCCCAGCATAATCTTCGACCGCCATTGCATCCACCCCGCTCCTCGCGGCATCCATACCCTAAGGAATCGATGACAAATCTTACTTCCTAAGAAAATTGTCGCTCGTTCGCGCGTCTACTGGATACAGTCTCTCGTCAACGAATGAACTGACCCAACTACACTGGGTGAAAGCATCCAGCCACGGCACCACCCAAGGGGAAGAATGCACTCGCTTTTTTCATCGAAGCACCGCTCATCAAGACCTCGTGTTTCGCTCTCTCTCGCGATCTTCTTCCTCGGCACAGCGCCGCATGCATTCCTGGGCACAACGCTGCACGCGCAGCAAGCGGCCGTCTCAGACACTCCCTCAGCCCCAGCCCCCATCCTCACCGCCTCAACCTCCACCCCTCTCGACCTCACCCGTTCCAATTTCACTATCCCTCCCTACATCTCCAGCAGCGCCGACACCGACCAACCCGCGCCCCCAGCCGACATCGATGCACCGCAAGCCCAGTCTCCAGCCAACGAGCCTCCACCCAAGCAGACCAAGCGTATCCTCGGCATCCTCCCCAACTTCCGCGCCGTCAGTGCCGACGTCAAGCTCCCTCCCCAGACCGTCAAGCAGAAGTTCACCACAGCCTTCGAAGATTCCTTCGACTACTCCGCCATCTTCATTCCTGCGGCCCTCGCCGGCTACAACCTCGCGCGCAACGCCGACCCCGAGTTCGGCACTGGAGGCCTCGGCTACGCTCGCTACCTCTGGCATGCCGCCGCCGATCAGACCATCGAGAACATCCTGGTGGAAGGGATCGTGCCTTCCATCACCCACCAGGACAACCGCTATTACACCCTCGGTCGCGGCGGCTTCTGGAAGCGCACCGGCTACGCCATCAGCCGCGTCGTCGTCACGCGCAATGATGCCGGCAACAATGTCTTCAACTCCAGCGAAGTTGTAGGCGCAGGCGCCGCCGCAGGCATCTCTACCCTCTACTACCCCAGCCGCGAGCGTAACGCCACCACCGTCATCGGTAACTGGGGCGTCAACGTCGGCATCGACGGCGTTTCCTTCATCGTGAAAGAATTCTGGCCCGACATCAATCACGCCCTCTTCCACGGCGCCCCGCCCTCGCAGGTTGTCCAGCACCAGTAGCCGCGCACCTTTCTCTCTCTCTCTTCAAGACGGCCGCGCCACGTCGATCACAATCGATCCCATCCCCGCGCTCGCCGCATACGCTCGATGCGCGTCCTGAATCTCGTTTAGTGTAAACCTCGCCTTGATCGGCACGGAGATCCTGCCCTCCTTCAGCCACGCGAACAGCGTCTCCAGGTCCGGAGCAAAGTGCTTGGAACTTCGCAGCACCCCGAAGAACGTCGTCCTCTTTCCCGTCCAGAACGCTAAATTCCTCGCAAACAACTTCAACACCGTCGGCAGTATCGACCGTGCAGGAGTTCCATCCCATCCCCGCAAATTCGTCCCGTACGCCACCAGGATCCCACCCTTCTTCAAAATCGAATACGACTCGTCGAAGCTCTCGAACCCCAGCGCATCAAACACCGCATCCACGCCGCCCAGCCCCTGCATCGTTCCAATCCAATCCTTGCTTGCGTAATCCAACGGCACCGCCCCCAGCGCCCTCAACTCTTCATGCTTCTTCGCCGATGCCGTTCCATACACCTCCGCCCCCATCAGTTTCCCCAACCGCAGCAGCGCCCCACCCACTCCCCCGCTCAGCCCATGCACAAAAATCTTCTGCCCCGCCTTCACCTTCGCCGCACGCACCAGCATCTCGTACGCCGTCACCCAATCCAGCACGATCGAAACCGCCTCGCCGCCATCCACTCCCTCCGGCACCCTCACCAAATACTTCTCCGGCAAATTAATCCGCTCCGACTGCCCCTCGTACTTCGATAAGCACGCCACCCGATCCCCCACCCCAAACCTCGAGCACCCTTTCCCCTTCGTCACCACCGTGCCCACCACGCTATATCCCGGCGTTAGCGGCGGCTTCTTCTGCAGCGGATACGTTCCCCGCCGCATATTTACATCCGACCCCGACGTAATCGTGTACTCCACCACCAGCTGCACTTCCCCAGCCGCCGGCTCCGGCAACTCGGCTTCGACAACAGCCAGCACACTCTCATCCCCGTACGCCGTAATGACAACCTTCTTGATCTTCGCCAAAGCCCTAACCTCGAGATACGTCTCCTCGTTTGAGACGCGCCCCGATCCATTCGGCTCAATCTTTTCGCCTTACTTCGCCGCCCCCGCAAACGACTTATTAAAGAACGTCACCACCCGCTGCCGTGCGTCGAACCCATGCCAAGGCTCATTGCTAGGCGAGCCATAGATCGCTCCGCCCAGCGGCCCATGATCCACCCGCGGGTATGTGATCAACTCCACCGGCACGCCCATCTGCCGCAGCGCGTGATACATCTCCAGCGACTGCCCCAGCGGGTCCGTCGTATCATCCTGCCCTTGCAGCAGCATGAACGGCGTCTTCGCCTGCGCCGCCCCACTCACCGGGCTCTGCCGCCACGCATCCGCCGGATGCAGCCACGGCTTCCCGAAGTACCACTGGTCATACCAGCTCCCCTTCTCCGTCCCATACTCGCTGTTCTGATCAATCACCGGGGCCGCGCTAACAATCGCCTTGAACCTCTGCGTCTTCGTTTCGACAAACGCCGCCATCTCGCCGCCATAGCTGTACCCAATCAGCGCCATCTTGTCCGCATCCACCGGCTCGGTCTTCAACACAAGATCCACGCCCGCCATAATGTCGCGATAGTCCGCGCCCCCCAAATCATTCTTGTTCGCCGCCGCAAACTCCGCACCCCGCCCCGTACTTCCCCGAGGATTCGTCCGCAGCACCGCCCACCCCTGCGCCAACAGATAATCCGTGAACACCGAGTAGCTATCCACATACGCCCCTAGCGGCCCGCCATGCACCTCCACAATCAGCGGCACCTTCTTCGTCGCAGCTTCAGGCGGAAGATACAGCAGCCCCTCAATCGTCAGCTTCTCGTTCTTCCACTCCACGCGCTTTGCCGCCGCACTCTTCACACCCTTAGGCGCGAGCGCTGGAGTAGCCAACACCTTCGGTGCCTCCCCCAACTTCGCGCTGTACAACAGCTCCGGAACCTGCCCGCCGCTGCTCCCCAGGAACACCCATCCATTCTGTGCATCGTTCGTCGCCGCGTCCGCCACCGCGGCCACCGGCAGCTTCACCGCCGAGCTCTTCCCGTCCGCCGCATACCGCATCAACCGCGCCTCGACACCCTCCTCGGTATCCTGCAACACCCCACCATCCAGCAGCGCAATCGGCTCCTGATGCCCCACCGTCCCCATAAATCCATCCGTAAGATTCACGGTAGTCTTGCTCGCCACATCGAACACATACATATCCGAATACCCCGGAGGCGCATCCTTCTTCGCCTGCGCAAGGTAAACAATCTTTCCGCCATCGTGCGACCAAACCGCCGGCCCCACGGTAGCCGGAATCGCGTCCACCTTGCTGGCATGCGAAGGATCACTCGCAGTCACCACCCACGCACTACCCGCCGGCCCCAACTCCTCCACACCGTTCGGACCCTCGGCAATCGCCACCAATTTACTCGAGTCCCCACTCCACGACGCACCTCTCACATCCATCGGCACACCCGTTACCGTCAGCTTCTCCGTCGCCACGTCCAGCAGGTACATCCGCGACCCATGCAGCCCATGATCCACCCACTCCGCATCGGCCTTCGCGTCCTTCGCCTTCTTCTCGCCAGGAGTCTCCGGGTCCGCCGCAAAGATCGCAATCGTCTTCCCATCCGGCGCCACGCGATAACTCGCAACATTAATCTCGACCGGCTCAACCTTCTCCTCATCCTTCTTCGCGTCCTCCTTCTTCGCCGGAGCCGGAGGCAGCGCACCCTCGCGCTTCGACTCATCCGCCAACGGCGTCACCTTCAGATCAAACACCTTCGCCTCACCCCCGCTCATCGGCAACCGATAAAGCTGCGTGTGCTCCCCCCGATGCGCCAAAAATAAAACGCTCTGCCCATCCGGCATCCACTGCGCCCGCTGCTCCCCACGCTTGTCCCCCGCCGGAGAATACGTCAGCTGCCGCGCCGCACCGCCACCCACCTCCACCAGCCAGATATGCCCCTTCGCGCCATCCGCAGTAGCATCCGCAATCCGCACCAGCACCTGCTTCCCATCCGGCGAAAGCTGCGGATCACTCATGCCCTTGGTTTGCCTCAACTGTTCGTTAGTAGGAAACGCAGGCGGCTTATTAGCAGCAGGCGAAGCCGTCTTATCGTTCGCAGCAGGCGACGCCGGCTTCTCCTGGCCATAACCATTCGTACCAAGCGAAAGGGCAAGCGTCACCAAGGCGCAAATCCGGCAATATGTTTTCAACATGGCGATAGCCTACCTCAACTCCGCGATCCGTTCTTGTTTTTCTGGCTGTCATTCCGCACCCTGAGCTCGTCGAAGGGGAAGGAATCTGCTTCTCGCCTATCAACCCCCGAGCTGCCACCGTTCCCGCATAATGAAACAGAGCCAAACTTCTTGCCCGGAGACTTCGACAGCCACATGCGCCCCACCACCTTCCTCCGCACC
>Ga0302309_10004073_pt1 | contig 10987 bp, 10 predicted proteins | sample III_Palsa_N1_1_FD_200453 | JGI IMG/M metagenome (GOLD analysis project Ga0302309, IMG submission 200453) | Peat permafrost microbial communities from Stordalen Mire near Abisko, Sweden - III_Palsa_N1_1 | ecosystem: Environmental > Terrestrial > Soil > Palsa > Peat permafrost | place: Sweden... | reverse complement strand
CCCAAGGTAGAACTTGCCCTGTTTGTGCTTCAAAATAGCTTTTTTCATCGATGAACCATGATTGGTAGGTGATCTCTCCAACAGGATCCGTGATTTTATAAATCTGTTTGTCGTAGATGAGGTATTGAGTGGTTCCACCTTCTCCATCGATGACAGTGGTCATCCCTACATCAAATTTGAAAGTGGCGCTAGTGACAATTTGTTGCTGAGGGCCGACAGGAGAGCGTTGCTCAAAGACTCGTCCTTTCTCATCGTAGTTATTTTCAAGAACTCTGTCACAAGGGCGAGACTCTTGTGTGATTTGATGGTGGCCATCATAGGCATAGGCGATGATAGCGCCGTTTGGCAGAGTGACTTGGTCTAAATCGCCTTGATAGGTGTAGTGGTATTTGACCCAACGACCATCTTTGGTGAAAGCCTCGGAGATTTTTCCTTCAGGGTTGTAATGGAATCTTACAAAGTTGTCAGTAGAGTTTTCAATTTTGACGAGTTGTTCACCATCGTAGTCAAAAGAAAGGGTATTGCCAACGGCATCGATCCATTCTCTAAGGAGACGGTTTTTAAAGACTCGTCTGGAACCATCTGGTCCGTAGAGAATGTTATCTTTTATGTAGGCATGGAAGGGGTTGGCAGTACCGCCAAAATTGCGAAGTTCAGGATTGTCTTCAGCAAAAACTTCGTAACGATCTCCATTTAAGCGGTAGACTATCACTGTTCCATCCATTTCAGCTGCAAACAGTTTGTCTCCCTCTTCATGGAGGTAAGGGTTCAAGCCGAGTTTCCAGCCAAAGCCAAAAACGCCAGGAAGAGGGCTTTGGTTGCTATAGTTACGCCGGATCTGTAAAGGGAAAGGGCCTGGGAGTGTGAGGTCGATCTCATCCACATAAAAGGCCCCTGTGACAACATCAACAGGGTCAGAAACAAGATTAGTTCCCAATTTATGACCAGGCCGAACATCGGCGGTTAACCATGTTTTCTGAAATTCCTCTAGAAGAGGATTTTTTGTTTCAAAAGTAGGCAGTGACAAGAGTTGGTCTGAAATTTTCAGCAAGGTGAAGCCGTTCTTGTAAGGAGATAGCTCCAAATGTTGGGTGCCTACTTCTGTAAGAAAGTTAGGTGGAAGGCGCGAGCCAAAACCTCCGTGCATGAAACGATGGTGATCAGAAATGAGAGCAGCCCTGTTATAAGGATGAAGGATTAGAGAGCCCATGCCGCAATATTCGCCATTCAATATGAGTTCAGGAGTCATATAGGCATAAGAAAGATGGCCATCTTTTGGATCATTAAAAATCGTCTTTAAAGTTTCCCATTGACCTCTGGAAAGGGCGCGAAGTTGGAGGAAAGGGATTTGATCTACTTGTGAGAAACTCTCTTTTGTAAAGGCTAAAATTCCTCGATTTTCTCTATCGGCAATCTCTAATAATTTCACAGTTGAAACTGGATGGAGATCTTGGAAAAGATCTCGCAAAATTTGATGTTCGTTAGAAGAGGTGTCGATGAGAAAGAGATCCTGAATCTGTCGACTTGTGGAAAAACGAGTTCTCCAGTCGATAAGTCAGGCGAAAGTTTTGCTAGACCTATAGCAAAGCAAGTAATGGGGGGTACTTTATGTAGCGCGGCAAGTTTTTGTTCTGCTCTGCTACATTTTTCAAAATAGGCCATACCCATGAAGGAAAGGAGGCGGTGTAGCCGCTTGTTTTCATCCTTTTCCTTTTCAAAGTCCTCTTTAAATAGGTCTAGGTGTTTTGAAGTCACCCTTCCAGTATGAAAACAAAGCGCTGCACGAGTTCCTCGAACGAAGGAAAATAATTTGGAAGCGCCCTTATTAAAGCTCACTTTTAGAAAGAACGTATAGTCATTTGACTCGATCGGCAAAGCAAGGCTTCTTGCCGGAGCATTATCGACGTGCAAGCAAAATTCAGATGGAGAAAAAGCCAGCTCCATTGTACGTCCATTCAAGGCGGGTAATGGAATAGAAACTGATTTTATTTTATTTGGATTTTCATACGAACCGATGGTGATCTCTATCGTCGTCTGTTTATTTGAAAAAAGGAATTCTTGTTTATCATTGCTTTGAGTGTAAGGGCGTGGAAAATCTTCCCAGTCGTTAAATTCCCTTTTGCAGATTTTGCGGTCTATTCCAACATCGTTGATCGAAAGATTTTGTTTTTTCAGTTCCTCCTCCAAAAAACGGAGAAACAATACGGCTGCGGTATCATCTCCTCCATTCTTCCCAACATCCTTGACGATGCATTCATCACCAGTTAAATAGCCCTTAATCCATCGATCTTGGCTTGCAAAAGAGTTTGGCAACAAGTTATAGAGGTCATACCCTTCTTCCACCTTGATCTCTTTGATCCAGGGATAAAGGGCGATTTCCTTATTTCCATGACGGAATAATACTCCTGGAAAGGCCAGATGAGCCTGTTCCTTTCCCTGCAGGTCGACGAACAATAATTTCTCTGCAAAATGGCTGGGAAGCGCCACAGAAGGATTTGGACGAATGAGAGCAGCATTATAGCCAGCCAGTTCTAAAAGATGGACCAGTAGATCGCACTGATCAGAGGGTGAACCCTGTCCCTCTAGAAAGGTACTTAGAGGGCTCCGCTTACGAAAAGATTCCTTAAATAGCCCGTCCTCTAATTTTAGACTATTTAGATCGAGCTCGATCTCATTTTGGACATATTGAGCTAATGAGATTGGGTCCTTTGCCATATCTTGAACAAATTGGATCAAGGCAGGGTGTTTATCGTAGTGATAACGAGAAGAATTAGTGCTGTGTTGTATTGCTGATTGTTTGCACAGAGGCACTGAAAAGCCTGCCAAACCAGGTTTTGTTAAAGCCCCTAGCTGCCAGGGAGGAGGTTCTACAAAATGAGCCGTGCACAAAGGGTTTTCCTGAAGGAAAAAAATGAAGGTATAGTTTGAGTAAGTGCCTTTGTACGCAATTAGATACTGATCTTCAGAAATAGTGCTAATACGTAGGTCAAGGCCATATTCTTTAGAAAGACTTGTTTTAGGGACAAAAAGAAGCCCCTCTTCTTTCAAATGTTGATCCCAACCTTGGCTTAAAGGAGAAGGTAAAGAAATGCTCTCTTCGTAGAGCAGTTTTTCTTGTTCGTAAACCTTGACAATCAGTTTTGGCCATTCGCTTTGGATAACGGTCTGGTAAAACTGTCCTGTATAGAGGCAAGTTTTTTGCCCATCGAAAGCTATGGATGAATAAAATAGGGCCCTGCGATTTTTTTCTTTTTCCCAAATGGCATCTAAACTTAATGGAAGGGTCTGGGTAGACTTTTCAAACACCCCTTTTTTTAGCACAATTCCTGGCAGAAGTTCGTTTGCATTTTTTTGAGCGTTAGAAAGATTAAGAATGTTGTTGTTTAGGTTCGTAACAAACCTTTCACATTGCTCTAGCTCAACTTTGACTTGAGCTCTCATCTCATAGATCGTATCTTTTGAGAGATTTTTTCTTGCTTCACGTTGCTGAAGGATTCGTAAGATTTGTTCTAGGTTTTCTTTGGATACAGAGACTTCAGCTAAAGCGAGCTCATATAGGTCGAGGCGCTCATCTATCAGCTCAATATCAAGCCCATGTGTTTTTTGATAGAACGCATAGTAATTTTTGAGCGCTTCAGCGGCAGCTTCTTTATGCTCTCTGGTTCTTTGTTCGAAGGTATTTTCAGAGCAGATGAGGGAGGGGAAGAGAAGACAGAGTAATAATAGGGTAACGAAAGTCTTCATTATTCAACCTTCCCAAAATCAGTTGTGTAGACTTGTATCAAAATTTGTTCTTTTAAGGCCATGATTTAAATCATTTTAATCTTAGCTTTTCTCTTATTCAGTGAAAATTAAGCACTAATAGGATTGCCATGTTTCATGAGCGCAGCCACGGCCTCTTTTATTTGTATGCTTGTGTCCGTGATGAAGAACAAATATCCGGCACCCACTTCGTGGGGGCCATTTTATGTATTACCTAAAACCCAGGGTTGCGCGCATTCGCGCTTACCTTGGGCTACAATCCGAAACACCCTTCGGGCGTTTATTGAAACCTAGAAAAACTTATGAATAATAGGGTAAGGGCAGGGAAAGGGGAGGGGAGGGTCTTGCAAGAAGTTGGGTTTGTTGTTAGGATCGCTGGGCATGCAGAAAAATCAACTTGTCCTTACGTTCCTTGTCCTTTTAATACTGTTTTTGTTGTTCCCTCTTTTCTGGATGGGTGGCGAACGGGGGCTTTTGTTTCCTATCTATTTGTCGGTCGGCCCGCTTTTGGCTGCAGGCATCCTTTTTGTTGAGCTGAAAAAGAAAAAATCGATCGTAGATGTGGTTCAGAAGAAGCTTTCGCTGTTATCACCGGCCCTTTTCCTCTCTTTAGTGGCAGCCGTTGTATTTGGTGTTTTGATTTTTTCGCTGATGTTGTTTGAGTGGCTGGTCTCTATGTTAGTGGTTGGGCCGTTGGTCCAGACTGCGCTGGTTGGCGTGCCTCTTCTTTTAGCTCTGTTACTTTTAGCCGGGTTGTTGCTGATTCCTCTTTTCCTCTACTTTCTTGTTCCACTGGTTCCTCGATTGGGTTGGGATGTCCGTTTATTGGCTAAAAGCATTATCGAGCGTACGCGTCGCCCTTGGATGACCGGTTTTGTTAAAGCTATCGCTCCGCTTGCTGCGCTTATCATAGCCCTAGCTCTTATGGCACGCTTTTACGTTCCATTTCTTTTTGCCTATGGAACCCCCTCTTTTGCATTGCAGTGGCTGTTTTTAAGTCCTGTCCTAGCAGCTCTTTTTACTTATCCATTGAATTATTTTTATTCTAAAAGCTGATCGATGAGTTTTTTGGCAAAAAGGGCGTGGTAAAGAAGTCCACGGGAGCCAAGTCCTGTGTAGGCAAAAATTCGGTCGGCGATTTTTTTGACGCAAGGAAGACGTTGGGGTGTGGAGGCTCGCACACCTGCTTTGATCTCTACAATCGGTTGATTAGAAATCCCTTCCATCATTTTTTCTCCCTTCTCTAAAAGCTCTGCAACACAACTAGGGTCGGGGTCTTCTGTTTTAAAATTCCTCTCATAGGTTGAGCCTAAAATGCAGTGGTTACCTTTTGGAAGTAGATACCCATCGGCCGCAACCGGATAGGGGAGAGTGGCATCGATTTCAAGAAGCTGCCCCTTAACTGCTGTAATTTGTACAAAAGGGGTCTGCCAACCTTGGCAGAGGATGACGATGTCATGCGGCAATGTTGCAGGATCGTCGATCGTTTGAATCTGCAAGTCTCCCTCATTTCTTTCGATCTCATCCGTTAGCCAATGAAGGTAGGCTGGAGTGTCGATTGCATAGGCCTCTTCTTGCCAGTAACCATTCTCCCTTTTTTGAAAGTCAGGGTTATTTGCAAACCGTGTTTCCATCTGCTCGTTAATGGGAATGCGAAAAAGCCCTTTATGCAAAATGTGGTTCTTGACTAATGGCAAAGAGGCTTCCATTCCTTCTTTTCCAAATGTATTTATTTTCCCTGTTTGGCCAACGTATGGGTGCAAAAGCCCTGCGGCCATGCCAGAGGCACCTCCTCCCACTCCCTTTTTATCAAAAAGAGTGACTTGACATGTGGGCGACAAAAAATATCCGGTAGCAAGTCCTGCCAATCCGGCGCCTATAATTGCTATTCTTTTGGTTTTTGGCATGGTTTAGGGAGGATAAAGCGAGTTCTAAAAGCTGTTGTTAAGTTAGCAGCAGCTTTTTGACTGAAGTGGAATTGAGCCATCGGTTGGATGATTTCAGCAAGGAGTTGCAAGGGGAGAGGAATTTTTCGAAACGAAGAAACTCTGCCTGCAAGGTTGATAGAAAAAATCAGATAATAGGTACAAAAAAAGATCGCTGTTTCGGTGATGAAACCTGCTATTTTCCTTTTCAAAGGAAGTTCTTTGTAGTTGTTTTTCCCTTCAAAAGTTCGGCGATACTGTTGAAGCGCAACGGCAAATGTGAATGCGATGGAAACAGTGGCTTGAGTTCCTAAAATCATATCCAGTCATCATACCAGGGGTGGCTTTTTTGCTCATTGTCAACTATAACAAGGGATATGAAAGAGATTTGGCAGTTTTTACTGGTATTGTTGGCAGCGATTGTATTTGCCTTTGCCTTGGTTTATTGGATGGTAAGAGATGACGCCATCGATAAGAGAATGTATGTCTCTCAAGTTTTACTATCTCCTGAAACGATCGAAAAGTTAAGCAATCGGGAAGTTGAAGGGGGAAAACAAAGGCCGTCGGAATATTTGATCGAGTCAATTCAATACACCCACTTTGATGAAACAACTAAAAAATGGGACTCAAAGCCAATCGATATAGCTGCCTACGAACGCTTTTATCGTCAAATCGAGCATGATAGGGGCGTCATCGACCCGTCTGAATCAGTTTTGCAAAGCTTTCTATCGACCAACGGGGCAAAATTGCAGCTCTATATGAAACATTTTTCCCCACTCGTTCGAGAAGGAAAAACCGAACTTTTTCAGACGGTCCAATTTAACTCTGAAAAAGATGCTTATCGTATCAATTTGCATGTAGAGGAGAAACAGATGGAGTGGGTTTATTTTTCCCATCCGGATGTGGAGAAGGTCTTTTGAGTAAAGATAGCTGCCTTTTTTTAGGTACTGGAGCATCACTTGGAATACCGATGATTGGGTGCCATTGCCCTGTCTGTCTTTCGAAAAATCCAAAGGATAAAAGGCTTCGGTGTTCAGCCCTTCTGACCATAGGAGGAAGGCGTATTTTGATCGATACCTCGCCCGATTTTAGGCAGCAAGCCTTAACCCATCAGATTGAGGCGATCGATGCCATCATCTGGACCCATGCTCATCAAGATCACGTGGGTGGGATGGACGATTTGCGCCCTCTGTTCATGAAAAGAAAAGAGGCTATTCCTTGCTACTTGTCTTCTTCAACGTTTCAAGATATCAAATTTCGATTTGGATACATTGTCAATCCAGACCTTAATTCCCCCTCTCTAAAGCCAAGGCTCGATTTCAATATTTTACCTTTTGAAGGGAAAATGGATGTTCTTGGTCTTGAGCTTGAGGTTTTCACCTACTTACAGATGGGAATGGAGGTGACTGGACTTCGATTTGGGACATTTGCTTATGTTGTAGACATCAAAAATGTAGAGCCTTTTCTGTTTGAAAAACTGAAAGGGATCAAAACGCTTGTGATTAGCGCATTGCGCTATGAGCTTAGCCCTCTTCACCTAACGTTGGCAGAAGCCAATGATTTTGGCCTGGCTATCGGGGCTAAAAACACCTATCTAACCCACATCGCTCATGAAATCGGTGCAGAAGAGGGGCAAAAACGTCTTTCTCCAAGTGTTGAATTGGCGTATGATGGTCTAGAAATAATACTATGACAACAGAAACACAAGATAAACAACGTCCAAAGGCGATGATCCTTTCGTTTTTTCACCACTCTTACGAAAGAGAAGGTGCAAGCGATTATTTGGATGAACTTGCCCTTTTAACCGACACCTTTGGTGTCGATGTGATCTATAAAGAAGCCATTTATCTTCGAGAGATCAATTCTGCTACTTACATCTCGAAGGGTAAATTGGCCGATCTGGTTGATTTGGTTGATGACGAATACAAAGTCGATCTGGTCATTTTAGATGATGAGGTCAGCCCCGCTCAGCAGAGGAATTTAGAGAAAACTTTTAAGAAAAAGGTGATCGATCGGAACGAGGTCATCCTTGGGGTATTTGGACAAAGAGCTAGAACCAAAGAGGCTAGACTCCAAATTGAATTAGCCGAAAAAACCTACCAATTCCCTAGGTTGACCCGCCTTTGGACCCACTTATCTCGTCAGGCAGGTTCTGGAGGCTCCGGCTCGGGGGGAGGAGGCTATCAAAAAGGGGAAGGGGAAAAGCAAATCGAGATTGACCGGCAGATTTTGAAAGATGAAATTGTCAAAATCAAACGGGAGCTGAACGAAGTCAAAGGAATACGAGAGGTTCAACGGAGAGATCGCAAGAGAAATGCGATCCCGACTTTTGCCTTGGTGGGTTACACCAATGCAGGCAAGTCGACCCTTTTAAACGCCCTGACAGGTTCCGATGTCTATGTTGAAAATAAATTATTTGCAACGCTTGATACGACCACCCGTCGGATGTCTTTGCCAAACAACCAAGAGGTGTTAGCCATCGATACGGTCGGCTTTATCCGTAAGCTTCCTCACTTGTTAGTTGCAGCCTTTAAAAGCACACTCGAAGAATCTTTAGAGGCCGATATTTTGCTCCATGTGGTCGACATTAGCCACCCCATGGCAGAAGAGCAGATCCTTACAACCGAGAAAGTGTTGAAAGAGCTAGGGGCAGAAGGCCGGCCAAGCTTGTATGTATTTAATAAAGTTGATGCTCTCGAAGATCAAAAAAAACTGCAGCTTTTGAAGATCCAATTTCCGAAACATGTTATAGTATCTGCTCTCACTAAAGAGGGGTTTGACGATCTCTATGCTTTTATGGAGCAAGAGATCAAAGCATTGCGGGAATACGTCACCTTCCGCATTCCTCAAAGTGATTTTAAAGTGGTCGCCGAACTGATCCGTCTAGGCACCCTTTTAAAGCAGGAGTACGAGGAGAATGATGTGATTCTCCATATCGAACTTCCAAGAGCAGTTTCTGGAAAATATGAACTCTACAGAGTCTAAAACATTTAAAATCGTTACTCTAGGTTGCCGAACCAATCAGTACGAGGCTGAAGGGTTTCGTCAACAGATGCTTACCATCGGCATGGATGAAGCAGAAAATGACGATGCGCCAGATGTTTGCGTAGTCAACACCTGCACAGTGACTGATGCGGCCGATAAAGAGAGCCGTTTGCAGGTCAGGCAGTTGGCTAAAAAATATCCCAACGCCAAAATTGCTGTGACTGGTTGCTCTGTCGATAACGATCCTGATGGATATGGGGCGATGAAAGGGGTCGAGGCAGTCAGGCGCAACAACGAAAAAGAGGCGCTTCTCCTCCCACTTTTCCCTGAACTTGAACATATTCCTTTTAAAATAGAAGGGTTCGATGGGCATACCCGCGCTTTTGTCAAAGTACAAGATGGGTGTAACTCCTTCTGCACCTACTGCATCATTCCCTATACCCGTGGTCGCTCCAAGTCCCGTTCGATTCCGGAAGTTCTTCAAGAGGTCGAAGGGTTAGTTGCCAACGGTTACAAAGAGGTTGTCTTAACCGGAATCAACATTGGCGATTTTGATGGGGGGTTATCAGACCTTGTCAAAGCGGTCGATAAAATCGATGGGCTTGAAAGGATCAGGATCTCTTCTATCGACCCGGATGAAGTAGACGAAGCATTGATGAGAACTGTGCTAGAGGCAGAAAAAACCTGCCTATCGTTTCATTTAGTGCTTCAGTCTGGCTCAAACGTGGTTTTAAAGCGGATGAACCGAAAATATACGCGGCAAATTTTTCTGGGGACTTGCCACCGTTTAAGAGAGGCTGCGCCCGATTTTGAATTTACAACCGATGTGATTGTTGGATTTCCCGGAGAAACGGAGAAGGACCACCAAGAGACATTGTCGGTGATCCAAGAGGTGGGATTTGCCAAAGTCCATATGTTCCCTTTTAGCCCACGAAAAAGGACTCGGGCAGCCCTTTATCCCGATCAAATTGATCATGAAACGAAACAGAGAAGGAAAAAAGAGGTGCTCGATGCCTCGATTGCCTCCGGTTTTCGCCAAAGGGAAAAATATGTGGGCCGGCTCATGAAGGTGCTGGTTGAAGGGCATGACGGTAAAGGACATACCGACAATTTTTTGCCTGTTCAAATTGAAGGGCAGGTCGAAAGGAATGAGATGGTTGAGGTGCTCTTAACCGAAAACAGTGAAACGCTATTGAAGGGGAAGAGAGTATGCTGAGGCAAATTTCAATCAGAGAACGATTTTACCCTTTTTCCCACACACCCGGCGTGAAAGTGTTATTGCCAGGCACATCTCTTTGCTTGCAGGTATATCCCACAACTGTTTCTTGCTTCGACCTGGAAGGGACACAGAAGGATGCCTTTTCGCTGCCACTTGAGGGGGCTATTTCCGACTTCACTGTTGTTCAAGACTTGGAGCAAGGAGCTATTTTGATTTTTGGTAAGGATCAAAAAGGCTTTTTTCGGTTTCGCTGCACAAGAGATCTAGAATTTAAGCAGGAAAAAGAGGGAGCGTTTCAACGTACTCTTTTCAAACCGGAAGTGTTTTTTCAAGCCCCTAGTGCAGTTGAAAGGTTATTGCACACCTCTTTACAGAAAAGAAGTGTAGAAAGACTAGTAGAAAAGCAAGACTGGGTGCAGTTGTTGCAGCCTTTGTATCGGCTGATGCAATGGTACGAACCGCTAACATTGGACATGCCGCTTGCCTTAGATGCTTATATTTTAGGGGGCTTTGAGGGGCTACTAGTTCCAACAGGGCAAGATGCCAAAAAAATGGGAATGCCTTTTTCGTTTCCCTCTCCGATTCAATTTTTAAGAGCTCTTCGGAACAAAGTGACCTCTTTATTTGTAGAAGAAAGCGGGGAGGAGTTGGTCTTATGCCCTCATATCCCTCAAGAAATGCCTGCAGGCAGAGTCAAAGGTGTAAAAATGGGCGATTACACCCTAGATATCGAATGGCGGAAAAAGATGCCGCGAAGAGTTCAGCTTTCAGCATCAAAAGAAAAAACCTTCCGCCTCTCTTCAAAAGGTCTAACGACTGTTAGGTTGGATAAAACCCAACAGCCCCTCAGTCATCCCATTGAGATTGCTCCCAAAACCCCACTTTTCTTCGACCGTTTCCAAAAAACCTAATCCTTTCGCGAAGCGTTTGGAGTGCTCCTGAGCCCGTTTAGCTTTCACTTATTATTGAGAGTGAAAGCTAAACAGGAGTTTAGCACTCCAAACGCGTTGCGGTGCGCCACGAGGCGCACATTATCTAGTCGATGAAAGTTCGGCTAAAGAAGGGCTACCCAGCCCACTTTATACCAAGTCTTAGA
>Ga0302309_10004072_pt1 | contig 10988 bp, 9 predicted proteins | sample III_Palsa_N1_1_FD_200453 | JGI IMG/M metagenome (GOLD analysis project Ga0302309, IMG submission 200453) | Peat permafrost microbial communities from Stordalen Mire near Abisko, Sweden - III_Palsa_N1_1 | ecosystem: Environmental > Terrestrial > Soil > Palsa > Peat permafrost | place: Sweden... | reverse complement strand
TGACCACGGTGCCAAGGGAGATGGTGTGACAGATGATACCCAGGCAATAGAAAATACGATGAATTATGCAAAAATAAATGGTTTTTCATCTGTTTATTTTCCACAGGGAATTTATCTAATAAAACAATTAGGAATAGCCAGTGGCGTCATTCCGTTGCTTAATGGCATTAGCTTAACGGGCGCAGGAGCAAATCTTACTCGTTTAATACTTTCAGGCGGCAGACACAATCCTAACGCTATGTTTTACCAGGCTTGGTGGAATGAGCCGTCTGTAAGTAATGTTATTATTCAAGGGATCGACTTTAACGGTAATCTCGCTAATCAAACTTTTGATAGTTCCTATGAATATTGTCATGCATTGAGCATAAATAACGGCTCTAATATTCAAGTTTACAATTGCAAATTTGAATCTTTTAGAGGGGACGGATGTTTATTTGGTGATACTTTTGAATCAACACTCAACCAAAGAATTGTAACAAATGTAAGCGTACACAATAGTGAATTTTACAATATATATCGTGAAGGGGCTATGTTTTGCTGTGTAAAAACAGGTTCTTTTTATCAAAACTATATACATGGTAACGGATATTATGTTGCCGGGGTAGATATTGAAAGACACAGCGCAAATGAAACAGTTTTAAACGTTGATATTTATAATAATAAATTTGATTTTACCGATGGTTATGGACCTGTAGAACGAGGCGGCCCTATTGTTAAATACCGTCGCGCTGTAAGTATGGGCTTTTTTTATGCTGGCTATATAAATAATAAAGCTGATGGGCTATCAGGAGGTCACAAAATTTATAATAATCAAATTTATCAAGGTCAAGTAGATTGCTGGGGACATACAAACGTAAGCATCTCCAACAATACTTTTAAAAGTACTTATGAAAATATAGCGGGGGTTGGTTGGTTAAGTACGCCTGCTATAAATATTTCAGATCCGGCAAAAACGACTGGTTTGGTCAATGTTTCTGTCAAAAATAATTCCATCAATTCAACCATGGCTGGAAATGGAATATTATTTGATAATTATACAAGTGTTAGTGCTATAGCAGATTCCATTTCTCAAACTGGCTTCGATGGCATTAATATTTATAATGCTTCGGGTATTTTCGATTCCAACGTAATTACAAATGTTGGAACTATGAGCACTCATGCTTCAGGTATTGTTATAAATGGAAATTGTTCGGGAACTGCCATTTTAAACAATATAGTTCAAGATCTGAGATCAGGTGGAAATAGGACTGTAAATTATGCTGTATTTGTAGGAAATATTGCTGTTGGATCCATTGCTCCTTCATTAACTAACAATCGAGACATAAACCTTATTAGCGGGGTGACAAATCAATAAAGTTCCAGGAATTAACAACGTTTTACCTTCCTATATAATTGTATTTATTCACATTATTCATTATAATAATTATGAAACTTTTCCCGACTGCGCTACGTTTAATCAATTATTAAGAAGCATTCAAAATATCATGATGATCATACTTAAAATTATAGGACTTATTTTGACAGGGGTAATAGCCGCATTTTGTCTAATAAAATATGCAGGAGTACTTTGGATCAGATATAACTATAAAAATTTAAACTATTTTAAATTAGCTAATTACCAACTACAGGCTTATGAACAATTAAACAACACGCTTTATAGTTCTTCTATTGATTTAGGTACGGAAAAAATCTACCATAGCTTGTTTTTTTCAGCTAAAGATTATTTTAAATATATAAATTCTTTGATCTCAGCTAATAAGAAATCATTTTGGTTTTCAGAAACTACAACAATTTGTTTAAATAAATACATAGAAACCTTAAATAGAAGAAGCTTGGTTTATGGACTATCTGAAAATTCAGATAACATATTAGTGCAAAATTTCGGGACAAGTAATTATGAAATCTTTGAACATTATCAGACTAAATTACTGAACTCAATTATCTGTGACAATAATCTTCAAGAAGATTTTATTTTATTCCTGGCATCTAAAAAAGTTACAAATACAAATTTAAACCGCCACGAATATTTAAACGACAAATTACATAATCAACTTCAGAACGCAGCTAAACGCTAGTATTGTTTCGATCAGATTTAATAGTTAATATTATGACGTTAGATATTATCCACTAATTGGTCGCTACTATAATTTGATAGTGATTTTACCTTATCATAATTGTTAATTAATGAAATAGTTTGTTCTATATTACCCTGAGATGAAGCGCCGAATAGTATTGATTCGATATTAGGCAGTTCGCATATATACTTTATAGCGGCCTGCGGTTTAACTGCACCGCCGGCCAAAACTTGCATGGCAATTGCTCTGAATTTTTTAGTCTTAAGCGTTTTTTCGTATGCTTCTTTGCCTCCTGCCATCCGGAAACCTACAACATTAATAGATGCGCAAACAATAGGATTTTCAATTCCGCCATCTTCGAGTACCTGTACAAGTTTAGGCATATTCATTGTAATAAATCCGGCCTCTGCATTATATTTTTTCTTAACATAGGAATGAAATGCATATAAAATCTCATTCATTCTAAGTCCAAGTAATAAATCGGTAATTACATTTTGCAGAAAGATGACAGGTGTATTTATTCCCTTAAACATTTTCATTTCTGCGTCAACCAACAACTCCATGATAGCTATGAAGTCCTTAGATAATAATGCTGTTCCTCCTTTAAATAAAACACCCATTAAATTTCCCGGGACGTATTGTTTTATCGTACCTGCGATTCCTAATTCGGTCATGGCATTTGCATACTTATGAGCATAAGGCATGCAGGGATATAATTTGTAATCTTTATATTTATTGGGCTTGGCCCGTATAACATCACAAACATTGCTAATTCTATCATGCGTCGTACACATGAATGTGTTAACACCTTCATCAATCGCGTAATTCAATGTCTTAATTATCGCATCATCATTTTTAAATTTAATTGATAATGCCCGTGATTTTTCATCCGAGATATGGTTGACTGCAAAAAACTGGTTATCGCCAAATAATATTCTTTCCATCTTATTTATTTTGAAGCTTTTTTAATTAAATCAATTGCTCTGTCCGTATACCAGGCATTTTCAAATGTATTTTTGTTGTTGGGAACCTTACCCTGAACAGCGTCTATAAAATAATCTATTTGTGAAGAATATTCTTCTCCACGTAAATTGAAACTAACAGGATCAGTTAAATCAGTAACATTTTTAACATTCCACCCCCTGGTATAGCCTGCAGGATATTCCTTACTATTGAAATAAACTTTCAGTTCATTTGCATCAGAAATAATTTTTCCCTGACTGCCCATTATAGTAATAGAGGTTGACATCTTTCGATACGTTTCATCACTCCAATTAACTGATAATGTTCCGCTCAAATTATTTTCTAATGATAAGAGCGCATAAACCGCATCCTCTACCGAAGTCGAAAAGATAGATTTTAACACACTTCCGCTAACTGCTTTCACAGGACTCAAAATATAATTGATAAGATCAATTACATGGGATGCATAGTCCATTAAACAACCGCCACCTTCTTTTGGATCAGATCGCCACGTATCACTTTTTTTCTTGACAACGACCGGACCATAAGCTTCCCCCGCAAAATGGTTGAGCGTGCCTAAATGTCCGCCATCAATAAGCCTTTTTACTTCATTAAATGTTCCAACAAAGCGATTATGGTATCCAACCTGGTTAATTAATTTTTTTTCCTTTGCTAATCGAACTAAAGCAGAACCGTCTTCCGGAGTTAAACAAAATGGCTTTTCCGCAAAAACATTAATATCCTGGTTAAGTAACTCTTTAACCATTGATGCATGAAACTTGGTAGGCACAGCAACAAATACAGCATCAGGTTTTAAAACCTTGAGCATTTTATTGTAATCTGAATAACAAGGAAAAGGAGAATATTTTTGAATAGCATCAATAACCATTTTAGATGTATCACTAACACCAATTACTTCTACGTCAGGATGTGCTCCTAAAATAGATAAGTGAGAAATACCCATTTTTCCAGCCCCAATTAAAGCAACTTTAACCATTAATTTAATTATAAATATTAGATATTATGATTGCAACTATAAAAATTTATCCTTAGATCTAATCACCAACTTTAATGATAAATGTTTCTTTGGATTAAGATGTTTAATATGGTAAATTGTTGCAACTTCAATGCCATTGAAGATTTATATTTGTAAATAAATTAACCCAAATTCAAATGGGGAGAAAATTCCTCAAACCGTGGTAAAGAATTCGCTTTATTGCAAACATAAAGTTAATTTCTTTTCGAATTATGTTTTTAAAACGCGGTAGATAATAACTATTGGTAATAAAACTTTCTTTATCGAATCTAGAAAAAACAATATTGGCATAACAATAATTTTTAGAATGACCTTAATGTATGGAGTTAAGGAAAATCTCAGATATTATAATATCAAAAATCTTATCCTTTAATATACGAAAGATTTAGCGATAAGGAATAGTCCCGCAGTTGCAGACATTAATATTATTGCCATGTTATTATGTATTTGTGCTGTTCTATAATATGGATGTTTCGGAACAACATTTGACCATTCCCTTGTTTTATAAACTGTATAGGCGAAGCTTAATAAAGCAATTCCGATAAAAATAATTTACATTTCATTGTGCAAAAGGTTATAAGATAAGCAAAAAAGTCGAAAATATGAGTAACTTATAATCAAATTTCATATCATCGCTATCAATTCTAATTTGCTTTTACTATAAATATTAATTTGTTTAATCCCTAATTATCTCTTGAAATATTTATTTATATATAACAACTCCTATTAATAGTAGGGTTTATTTAAAGAAATAGGTTTTTTCCAAAACACATATCGATTTTGCACAGAAGTAACAATTAGGTTTAACGTAGGCGATGAAGAATATACAGCTGAGGATTGTTTGGAATAAATTAGTTTATTAAATAAGCTTTTCCATCAAATAATAATAATTTTGTGATTGGCCCGTCTAAAACCAGGCTGTATTAACTAAAGGTTATAATAATTTGAAAATGGTATGGCAATATTTTGTTAGGGGAAATCAAAAGTATGGTTTAACCCTATAAAATAGGCAGAACTAACATCTATCTAAATCAACACTGTCCCCAGTTTGCATGACATTGTAGTTAGGTTATACATTGAGTAACAATGAAAGGTTAGGATTGTAGCAATCATACAACCCATTCCCTTATAAGGCAAATGTTTAAAATGGCTTTAAATTGCTTTATAAGAGCCTCGTAAAAAGCTGTTAGCATTTTATGGTTATACTTAGCCTATTAGTTTTACGCTTGGCTAATTCTAAATTTAACATTTTAAAAAACTGCAATGTCGAGCTTTTCGAGATAAAACATTTTACAAATGGGTATAATGAAAAATCTATTTCGGGCTCGACAGAACTGGATATGATATAAACCTCAATTTTCTTTGTCAAGTTTTTTGTAATCATTTTAAACAGGTCTAAGAAGTCCCATCCGTCCAGGGCAGGCATATCAAGGTCTAAGAATAAATATCCGGTAACGTATTTTCATAGCTGATGTTAAAGGTTAATTGATTTAATACAGCGTATCCATCGGTATAATACTTTGCATTCACCAAGTCCTTATTAAATAATCTTTTAACGAAATGATGAAACGTCAAATCATCATCTAATAATATCACATTTGATTGCTCATTTTTTATAAGATCCAATATGCTTTCCCTCATCATATTGAAAATAGGAGAGATTAATTCCGCTCCACAGAATGCACAATTAAAATTGTTAGCAAGAGCTAATTCTATATCAATACCTACAGAACTACAGCGATCTACGTTCACAATGGAATTTGAACACTTTTCATTAAAACAATAAGAAAAGGATTCTTCTTGACTCATCATTGTTTGAATTTTATAAGCGATTTGCGCAATCATCGTTCCATTATTGTGCTTTAGTTGTCTAGTTAACGATTTATTCCTGATAAGTTTAAGGTAAGGATAAATAAGCGAACTGCAACAGGTACATCGTTAAAACTTATTGTAGACAAAAACTTGGAGCATATTTAATTCAGTTAATTATTATAACTTACGAGAAACTTAATTTCCGCTTCTTGGTTGTATCTACATGAATGAAACCATTCCAGCTGCAAATGTCATGATAATTGATGACGGAGAGCTTGACACTTTTATAGTTAAAAATACGATCAAGCATGTCTTATCAAACATAAATATAAAATCTTGTGTGAACGGTTTAAAAGCACTACAGACCCTCAGACATCTTTTAATAACCGATCCTAACCATCTTCCTGACTATATCTTTTTAGATTTATCAATGCCTATTATGGATGGCTTTCAATTCCTTGATGAATACAATAATTTAAATATTGATGCCATTCGAAAAATAAAGATATATGTGCTATCCTCATCCATATTAACGACCGACATAAAAAAAGCTTTAGAAAACTCGTTCGTGTCTGGTTTTATTTCAAAACCTATCGATTCTAAAAAATTGAGAGAGATATTCAACGTGAATTAATATTATACACTCAATCCTGCAAACCCTTCTAAATGCCAAAAACTATACTTGTAATCGAAGATATCTTGATATTTCAGATGCTATTGAAACTGTATTAATTTTTTATAAATTCACTGTTGTTGGAATTAATAGAGCTGATAATATACTGGACTTAATCAATGAGCATAATTCCGACCTTGTTTTAGCAGATTACATTCTTCCCGGATTAACCGGAGGGAGAATTTGTCAGTTAATCAAAAAAAATGAAAGCACCAGCCATATACATGTAGTCTTGATGTCTGCTTATCATAAAATGGCAATGTCTGTTTTTAATTTCCAATATGACGCTTATATTCATAAACCATTTAATATTGATAAGCTAGTTCGGACTATTCAAAAGCTAATAAATTGAACCCGTTGCAGGAATATGTCATAAACTGGTGTTAGAGTGGATATTCCGCAAGGCTTGACCAGACTATTCCGGGTGCTTTGAGCACACCGAGTTGAGTAAGCAATTAAGAAAATCGCAATTGATAATCAATAGATTAATCCGGAATGGGGTGGTCAATGGCTGCAGACTATCCAGCTAATGACTAAACTTTTCAACTTTCGACTATAAAGATTTGGCACATTTTGACCAAGCAATTTGTAATCCACCCGTTCGGAAAAATCAAAACCGGGGTTGATGAATCAATTAAAAAAATTAAAAAGTGTTGATTTTGATTTATTAATAGTTGAAATAGCTTCCAGGATTGCTGACTATGGTTGCTTTATTTTACTTCAGCAATCAACACTTTTTGAGTATTCGGGGCCGAATTCCTTATGGATTAAAGAGAGAAAAGCAAGCGGTGCAATGCTTATGGTTTATCAGTACCAACCAAGGTTCAAAAGTTTATTAAAGAAACTGGTTTAGATTATCGATTCAACATATATGTTAATACCAGTTATTATAAAGATAGTTGGCGGGGTTTATCTCCTACCTATGAAATTGTCTGTTTTGATTTTAAGATTAACTTAAATCGTTTAAAATAATAAACTTACCAACCTTTTATTTAAATTATTATCATTATTATAAAAGTATAATAACTAACAACTATTAGTTATTAAAATTATAATATTTAGAAAACTGTTTGATATATTTAAGTATGAAAGCAAATCAAACTTTGCCCCGAGTTGTAAAACTTTTGCCTCAACCTTTTGAATTTGACAATAAGCGCAAAAGCGTAGAGTTTAATTTTGTAAATAATGCTGTAGGAAGTTTCATTGTACTGAATATGTTACAGGCAAAAGAAGATACAGAACATTTAAAGTTGCTAAAGCCAGAAATAACGTCAAATTATTTTCAACTGGTATAGAAACGTTGCGTAATCTCTTTTCATTTAAGAGGGATTCTAAGCATTTTGGTGAAGCTTAAATTATACTAATTAAAACAATAATTACTTTCAATAGTTGCGTCTATAAGTTGAGTACCTATTTGCGTGTGATTTTTAAGCCTGTCAGCAGTGATGGGCTTTTACTTAACCAAAAAATCTCCTGATATTTCTAACAGGAGATTCAATTAACTACTTTTGACCTCAATTTAGGTGTTTGGAACTCTAAGTTACTAAACTTTCTAAATAATTAATATTATTTCTTCATTTTTTTCTTTGATACCAAGACAGGATAACTGTTAATAATTCCCCCACAAAAGGTGTCTAACTAAAATTGAGATTTTGCGGATGTACTTCTTTCGCTAATTCCTAAATTACCTCCATTGGTACTGTTCAAACCATGTTTCTTATATTTTACCCACCATTGAATTTTGGTAAAATCGTTTTAATTTTTTATAGTATATCTTCCTTATTCATCTTTATAATTCTTAATCTTATTCTTTAGTTTCAAATCATTGCGCATTTCTCGTAATCTTCTTATCCTAACAAAAAGCCTATCAACTTTATCAGTTTGTTTATAAATCTTTGCTTCATTATCCCAAACATATAATAACATATCTAAATACATATTATTAATCAGATCTTCATCCTCTCTTTATTTGGTCATTAACATAGCTTTTCCCTGATTAATCAACCTGACTATATAGGTAAAAAATTCATCTGTAATTTGATACCAAATCAGGTATTTTTTGTAAGCAAAATCCTTCGTTGAACGTATACTGTTGCTGACTGAATTTTAGCCTCTTTATCTTATCTGCCCTTAATATGTCGTCATCAAATAAAGTTATTATGGGTCAAGATGCTGGGATAAAAGATGTCATACATCTATGGGACAAACAATAATAGTATGATGTTGTTATTAATGAGTAATTTATAATCCGTTCCGTTATGTACAGTGACCAAGTTGTGGGAAATAATATCAGAACTGTGAGGGTTCTTAGAGGTTACTCTCAGGATTACCTTGCCTACAAGCTTAAAATCTCTCAGAATGCCTATAGCAAGTTAGAGCTTGGCTACGTAAGGATCAAGTTAGAAACAATGCTTACTATAGCTGTGGTATTGCAAGCAAATATTATGACATTTATTGAGTCCCCACTGTCTCAGCTAAATGACGAACAGTTATCTGTATTTAACGGGTCCTAAAAAACATTACTAATAGGTAAGCCGAAATAAAACCTGGAACCCTTCCCCATTTCACTGTCAACTCCTATAATACCTTCGTGCCTTTGAATTATCTCGCTACATAAGTATAAGCCTATGCCAAAACCGGCTATGGCATGAGTATGTTGCTCTTCCGCCCTGTAGTATCTTTCAAAAAGCTTTTTTATATCCTTTTTGCCAATACCCATCCCTTCGTCTTTGACACTAACGTTAACCATGTTATTAATGGCTACACAGGCAACCTGAATGGTAGTGCCCGGCGACGAATACTTAACTGCATTACTGATGAGGTTATTAATAACCTGACCTATCTTATCGCGGTCTGCGTTCACAAAGGTTTCCGCAACTGGCGCGAATACAACTTTATGGCTAATGATAATGATGGTGGATTCCTCTTCTGCCTCTTTTAGAAGCTGAGCTATGTCAAAACGTTGTTTATCAATGTGTATTTTACCTGACTCAAGCCTCGACACATTCAGAAAACCATTGATCATAGTGATCATCTTCCTGACCTGTTTGTTAGCCTTGTCTAAAGCCCCGGCTGCAAAGCTGTCCTCATCCTTTTTCGCTTTAGCATGCAATATTTGTATATAAGAGTTTAAAGAAGTTAAAGGTGTCTTCAATTCATGGCTCACCATCCCTATAAAGTCGTTTTTGCGCTGATCGTCCTGCTTTTGTTCGGTGATATCTTGCAGCGTCCCAATCAGACTAATAGGCTCCTGATTTTGGTTGAATATGGTTTTACCTTTAGCCCTTACGATACGGGAGATGTTTAATACCGGATCTATAATGGTGTACTCTATCCCATAGTTACCTCCTGATGCGTAGGTGAGTGATTTATTAACTGCCTCAAGCACAGTGTTTTGATCAGCCTCTGCGATAGCATCGAGAGCCAACTTTAGGCTTAACATATCGTTGGACTTCAACCCAAACCATGACTTCAATAAATCATTTCCTGAGAATAGATTAGTGGCTGGATTGTAATAAAATGTACCCAACTCACCTGCTTCCACAGCCATGTTTAACATATCCTGCGTACACATGACTTCATGCCGCGCTTTGATCATATCGGTTATCTCATCAAGAATAACCAGAACACCATTTACATCGCCGCCAGCACTCTTAATTGGTTGGTATATAGAATTAACGTAGGCTTCACGCAGACTATCCTCATTATATAACATGACCCTGAACTCATTATTGATTCGGGTTATACCAGTTTTGTATACCTCTTCCAGCCATTGATACACAGGCTGGCCTGTTAATTCCGGTCGTGCAATCTTATGTGGCTTACCTAATATGTCTTTCTCCTTACGCCCCCATATCTTGAGTATACTTTTGTTAGCAATCTCAATAATGTGTTCCGGTCCTCTAAGTATACACATACCTACCGGTGACTCCTCAAACATACCACGAATACGATCTTCATTTTCCATCAATCTGTCATTCGATAGTCTGAGCTGTGACTGGGCATATTCTAATTCCACATTAGTGGAGCGCAAATTTTCAATAGCTTCTTCCTGTTCTTCATTAATGGACGTAAGCTCTTTATTTAAGGCTTGTTCCTGGTTCTTTTTTGCTTTAACCAGTTCCAAAGCGATCACACGTTCGGTTACGTCTATCACGGTATTAACAATGGCATAAGTTTTACCGTTTTCATCCAATACAGAACGGCACTCAAAGTCAAAGTATAAAGTGATTAGTTGTCCTTGAATATCAATGTTAGCTGGCGCGTATATAGCCGTATACGGCTCTCCGTTTTCCCATACTTCCTTTAAAACAGGTATAAACGATTCAAATTCCGGAGCGGCCTCGACAAGCCGCTGATTTATAACAGTGTTAGGTTTATTCCAAAGCTTAAGCATAGACTTGTTGATGAATCCGATATGAAATTCTTC
>Ga0302309_10004071_pt1 | contig 10988 bp, 8 predicted proteins | sample III_Palsa_N1_1_FD_200453 | JGI IMG/M metagenome (GOLD analysis project Ga0302309, IMG submission 200453) | Peat permafrost microbial communities from Stordalen Mire near Abisko, Sweden - III_Palsa_N1_1 | ecosystem: Environmental > Terrestrial > Soil > Palsa > Peat permafrost | place: Sweden... | reverse complement strand
TTTTACAATTTGACAGGATTTTTGCATCTTTGCACTTTCAAAAATTATTGCGGGTCCCATAGCTCAGCTGGATAGAGCAACAGATTTCTAATCTGTAGGTCATAGGTTCGAATCCTATTGGGATCACCAGACTGGACAAATCAAAATTTTTTGAATTTGTCCAGTCTTTTTTGTTTCCTAACTTCTTGTTAACCTGATACATAACTTTCGCCCCCTCGTTCACCCGACCGGTTCGAAAAGTCTCACCGTCAAAACTCATTTTTTCGATAAAAATCGAACCAATGATGTTTCTTTTGCGTTCCACATCATCAGTTGACCACATGGTTTTTAGTGATGAAAGCGTTGTAACGCCCTGTTGTATAAGGCCTTCCGGCGTTTTGTGTTTGGTTCGAATTTTGTTCAAAGTGCTTTCTAACTGGTTAATCTGTAAATCACACTCGTTTTTGATCATCCGGTAGTCCGCAGCATCGATCACCTCGTTCATTAAATGTGTCCGTGCTTTCTGTAATTTATCCGTCCATAGGCTCAGCTGGTCAACCAATGCTTTGCGGCCATCCGTTTTTGCGGTCACCTGCTGATGGTAGCGTTCCACCAGAAAATCTTTTATTACTTCCTCCATGCCCGGTTTCACACCTACTCTTTCCAGTTCTTTATCGAAGGCATCATTGACGACCTCAGCTTTATAACGCCACCCACATTTAGACTTACAATGGTAATAATAATAATAGCGGCTCCGGCCTTTTGACGGACTGCCGCTGATATGGTCGCCACAAATAGGACAAACCAAAAATCCGCGCAAAGGCAGGAACTCGGGGGCGGCTAATGTCGTACCCCGTTTGCGATACACTCCTTTGTGCCGCCCGCGCTGATCGAGCATGTTTTGTACTTTATAAAACAAGTATTCGGAAATCAGCGGCTCATGCAGACCTGGCGCCTCTGCCGCTTCCTCATCTTTATATTTGGGTATCCTGATCTTGCCGCAATAAACCGGGTTACGTATCATAGTAAAAAAGTTGGCTTTGACGCAAGCAAGCCCCTGTGCTTTAACCTGCCAATAGATATTCTCCGTAGAAAAATGACCCTCAGCGATTTTTTCAAATGACCAACGTACCAGCGAAGCTTGTGGCTCATGTGGTTCAATATACTTCTTTCCCCATTCATCGCATTTATTAATGTACCCTATTGGCGCAGTACTTACCCAACGGCCTTCCTTTCGGGCGCGGCGCATCCCTTGCAGCACATTCAGTGCACGCCGGTCATTCTCCACTTCAGGCGTGGCCAGGTACACCGCCAGCATGATCTTATTCTCGGGAACACTCAAGTCAAGCGGTTGGTCGATGGCCTGTACAGCTATAGCGTAACTTTTCAAAAGAGCGATCATTTGGTAAGCGTCACCAGCGTTGCGGCTGAAGCGATCCCATTTCGTAAACAACACGAGGTCAGAATGCCTGCCCTTGGTTTTGCGTAGGTCTGCCAATAACTCTTTCCACGCCGGTCGGTTAAAGGTCTTCGCTGAAAAATCCTCAAAAATCACTTTACGGACTTTGATATCCACTAAATCACAATAGCGCTGCAAACGCTCCTCCTGGTCGCGTTGTGAATAGCCCTTATCTGCCTGCTCGTCGGTACTTACCCTGATGTATAAATCTGCTATCTGCATGTCTCAAAAACCTGTTCCATAGCCAATTTAGCCATTTTTTCAAGAAATTCCAATAATGCCGCCGCTTCGTCTTTCGAGATTTTTGTGCCATGTTTGGCCAATATCTCGACCACGCGATCGGGCGTTAGTTTTCGCTTTAATGGTTCCATTGCTGCATGATAAAGCAGCAAAAATTCGGGATTTGGGATTATGGTAAGGCAAAGCCATAAGTGGCGGGTCAAGATTTAAAGTTGTTTTTACAACCTCGTCAAGTGACCGACGACGAATTTTCACACTATTTTCTACAGGATTTAAAGAACTTAGGAGCTTCGGCAGAGAATATTCTCAAAAAAGTCCAAGATATGATTGACGAAAAATCAATTCCAGAACACTGCGTTAAATCAAATGAACAAAATATAAAGCAATAATAATTCCCCAATTAGCTGTCAATAATAAAATGCACTCTTTTTAGGGCAGCTCAACCATTATTAGGTGGAAATCGTCGCTCACAAACTTTCAATACGATAATTCACTATGTTAATTATTAATTTCCGACATTTGAAATAATAGTCTATTAATAAATCCAATTAATACCTAAACTATTTATGGCATTTAAATTTCTGCAATCATTTCTGGACGCGCGACTGTTTAACATCGCAGAGGAAAATTCTAATTACCAGTTTATTACTGCGACAATTCCTCTTTTTGAAAAAGCAATCGCAAAAAATAAAAATAAAATCATTTCCGCAACATTGGTCGCCCTTGATCAAAATATACCACCGGACGATCCAATACTCGACGAAGTAGAAGAGTTACTTAAGAAAAAATGGCCCTTGGTTCGTAATAAATATACCGACCGGCCAACTACCTTACTGCGGGCGATCATTATAGAAGCTTTAAATAATCTGGTCCAGGAAAATAAAGTTGTTGCCAACATCATTTGGCTTGCGGGCAGCAATCTTTTTCCCTTTATCGTTTCCAATAATGAAACGTTAATTTTAACACAATGGTTACAGGAAGCAGGAGATATTGCCGAAGCAAATGCAGTTGCAGATTGGGAGCTAACCGATGAGGCGAAATCCATTAAAATCCCTGATTTCGCGCTCGGACAGATTAGCCTCAAAAATGTGACATTCGGGAAGGAAGCCTTGAAGCAGGGATTAAACGATGCGGTGATGAATGGACAACCACTTAGCCAAAATTCCAACCAGCATTATAATAATTCAATTGGAAATTTGCGGCAAGAATGGGCTACTGAATTCTCTACAAGAGCAAGCGAATTGTTTTTTACAACTTTTTCAAATGCCTTTAATTCATTGACCGCTTCGCTTAACGCGATGAATATCGACAAGCCGATCAATGATTTTTTTACAGCTTTCAAGGATGACCTGGCAAAGACACTTACTGGTACGCTAAAATCAAGTGAAAAACTGCGGCTAAGAAGCCAGATATTGTGGTGGAAAGAGGCGCTCTATTCTAGTTCTCTCAAAAAAAGCTACCGCGATATGGATGCCATAGAGATGGCAATATCAATGGCAGCAGACCTTAATGCAGGTACACCGGCCGTTTACCCTGTAAGTATAGACTATATCTTAAAAGAAACTGCTTTGAGTAGTTTGGGAACAGACAAAGCAGATAGAAGTATAACTGCATTGCTAACAGAGCTCTCCGTTTCAAATGTGCAATTACATGGCTTTCACGAACTTCCTGACACGGGACGAATTTCTTTCGGTGCTTTCATTGCGGGCTGCTGTATAAAAAAATATGAACCCGAAAATTTTGAAACACGGACAGGTATTTCTGCAACGTCAACAATAAGTTATGGCCAACTGTCTATGCTTATTTTTCACGACCTCCAGGCATTACAAATTAATTTAAAGGCATGAAAAATTGTTTACAGGAAGATTGTATGCCTGAAATAACTGGCTGCCTGCACGGATATCCCGCTGGTTCTATCGGCAAATGTCAATTTTATAAAGCAGGTGCCGGGGAGCCGGTAAAAGCTGCGACGGCCGCCGAAGTGGCTCAGTTGATACCATGGGCGGGCATCAGCCTTGGACAACGTGACATAGCGGAACTTGCCGCCAGTCGCAATCTCTCTGTATTTGGTGTCATCGGTATGCAAAACTCCGGTAAGACCACGCTACTGACCCTTTTATATTGCTTATTGCGTCAGGGGCATTCAATTGGCGATTATCAATTTAGCGGATCGTTGACCCTCCCGGCATGGGAAACACTAGCCTACTATATGACATGGAAAGCAGGTAATTACATTACCTTCCCACCACATACCCCGGGTTCGACCGGACGCATTCCCGGAATGCTGCATTTGACTTTAAAAAACGGTCGCGGCCATATCCGTGATATATTGATTACAGATGCTAAAGGCGAATGGTTCAGGGACTGGTCAGTTAATGTAGACGCGGAAACGGCAAAATCGCCGACCTGGATTCATGAAACCAGTAACGCATTCGTATTGGTGGCAGATTGTGATGTACTCTCCGGCCCGGATAGGGGTATTGCAAGAGATGAACTTAAAAATCTCTTTAACCGCTTGAAAAATGGCCTGGGGAGTCGCACTGTAGCACTCTCATGGACAAAATCAGATATTGTCGTTCGTCCGGCGATGAAAGACAATTTAATGGAACATCTACAGATACAGGGTATTCCTTTACATCAATTTATGGTCAGTGCTTATAGCCAATCGGATGAACACCTTCCTGCTGATCACTGGCAACAGCAGGTTCTGGACTTATTTGAATATCTACTTAAAGAAACAGAGAATAAATCGATGCAACTGCCGGTTATCGGGTCTAAAAAGCCAAAAGACCTGTTTCTTTCTATCAGACACGAATAATTATGGAACAAAATATTTTAGTGCTCGGCGACTCTGGCACCGGTAAAACCCATTTTGCGGTTCAGCTTTTCGGAAGGCTTTTTAAATCATCTAAAGCTATTTGGAAACCGAAATCTACACCTGAAAATTTAGAAATTTTTAAATCCGGTTTCGACAAACTCGCCAAGGGATTGCAAATCGATCACACCCCTTCAGCTTTTCACCAGGATATCGCGTTTCACGTTGTCAACCAGCACAATGCTGAAATTAACTTTACTTATCCGGATTATGCCGGCGAACAGCTTAGAAATGTAGTCAATAACCGTTCTTTGAACAAAGCCTGGCAGGACAGAATAACGGCAAGCACGTCATGGCTCTTGTTTATCAAAATCAATGATATTAAACAGGTAGAGGACATCATTACACGTGGGATGCCTGAATACGGCATCATCAGTAAATCCAGAGCAGTTGAGGAGCAAGGAAGTTTTCAAATCGGCGATCAGGCATTTTACACGGAACTTTTACAAATGCTCATTCGGATCAAAGGTGCAAGTTTCTTAATGGCCGGAACCCTGCCTCCCTTGACAATTATGCTGACCTGTTGGGATGAATATCGGACAGCACATCCTGGTATACAGCAACCTGCTGACGCATTGAAGGACAAGATGCCAATGTTTTATAGCTTTCTGACCGGAAACTGGCCGCAAGGTGCGTTAAACATCATTGGCTTATCTGCCACAGAGCGGAAATTGGATCAGGATACACCGGATGAAGACTACCTGGATAATGGCCCCGAAAACTATGGTTACTGGATCACAGTTGACGGCCGGGAAGAAAAGGACCTGACCGGGATTGTCTCCCTGATTTACCATGAATAAAGTACCAACGCTCATATTAGACCAATGTTATTTCGGTGAAATGAACCGTGGACATGGCTTGCTTTGTGCCAGTTTCTACGACAAGCCCTTGCTTGATTTTTTATCGAGAGTAACCGACATGCCGATCAGTAAACCGGCCGATATGAAGCCCGTGCCATTTTTCGGAGGGCATGTGTTCGGTGAATACATGATCTTTACCAAAACCATTCCGGATGATCAGGGTGGTCGGCCTGGTATGGTTTTCACACATGCCATTTGTATTCCATTATTGTTTTTGAACGATCTTCATGACCTGGAATTGATAACCCGGTTATTTGTCACTAGCATTCCACGCGGCCAATGTTCAGTATTGGAGAAATTATACATTTATGAACAAGCTGTTTTAAAGCCGGTAGCGCCTGAAACGGCGACAGCGTTGATGCCCATTCTAAGATACTTATTATCCAGGAAAGAAGATGAATACCTCGTCATTCCCGAAGATTCCGGAACGCTCGCTTTATTCTCAGGCCTTTGGAATGCGATGGTTCCATCATTACGGCATTTATTGACTTTCAGATTATCATTTACCTCAACCGATACGCACGCTGATCATCTGCTGTACTACACTCCCGTGAGCTTGACGAACCGTTGGCCCTTAGTTAGCCAATATCGCTCTTATGACCTTCAGGAACAAGCGCCTCTCGCTGCTTTGCTTCTGTTACAAGACCCAAGCGCTGCGCCATTTGCGGGCTTTTTAAACGACTTGGATTATACTAGCGCAGATTTCAAAGGATATCGGCTTTGCGAAACTGCCTATGATTATTACCGACAGTTAGCGACTTTATCTCCTCAAAAATTATTGCAGTTAGCCCGGTTGGTACTGCATATTTCACCTGCTATAAACAAAGGTACGTCAATAAAAAAAGCTGTGGCCGCCAGCCTTCAAAATTTGCTGGATTCGCCGCAAAATGATAGTTTCCTCTTGTTATCGCTTGCGAATATTGACCCTGTTAAAATTAGAAACTTCGACATAGACTTTAGTGAGAAAGTTCTTAATACACTTACTGCTTGGTGGAAATTAGGAAAGCGAGACTTGCTCCTGGAAATTTTAGAAAGGAGATTGGAGGCTTCAGATATATCCTGGTGGGTAATTGCGGTGGATAACGGCTTTCAGAAAAAACTGAAAAAGATCAATGAGGCTGACGTAGATATTATCTGGGCATTATGGCAGCAAATGGATAAAACCATACGCTATTTATGGGCGGTTATTCACACACAAAAAGGAGCAGAAGATTTATTTGCGAAGGGCTTGCCTGGTTCGCTGAGCAAAAAAACATTTAATGAATTGCTGCCGTTCGTAAAACAACAGCATTGGTATCAGTTGCACGCTGCGATGATTATCCAACAACTGGCGCCAAAAGAGGCATTAAAACAACAAGTGCTATTATCGGAAACGGATAAACCATCCTTGCGCATTATCGCTGCAAAATTTGAGCCGATCGAATTCGTCGAAACGGCCATTACCTCACAAACAGAGGCTTTAATAGAAATTGCTATGGAGTTACCGGTTACGACAGATGCGTTAAATGATCACTTAATACCGGAGAACACTTTCTGGCAGGCATTTGCACTTTCAAAGATCAGTGAGGCAATAAGGCAAAAAAAGCAGATAGCTGATTTCAAATCAATGATTTATTGTTTTTTTGATGTATTGGTGGACGGAAAATCAATATCAGAAGATTTACTTGCAACGCTTGCCGCGACATCCATGGCTGATCTGAGTGAGTATCCTAAACGTAAACAGCTATGGGCTCACTTACCCAAGGACTTGCGGAAAAAGTTTTTGAAAGCGACTGGGAGCGCGATGTTGGAGCACCTTACCACGATTGCCGATTTGGAGTCCGATTTAAAGGATGCTATGATCACACTCAACATTGCCGGTGACTATATGCACAACCACGCGAAACAATGGTCAGACATACTTCGTATTTTTGAATTGCTCCCTTCGCTGCCTGAGCGCTATTTACAAGATCATATCAACTACGCTCATCATATGGATACTGTTGTCAACGCTACGCGTCTTGGGGCACTCGTTTACCGCAATAACTGGAGGCAGTGTGCAACCGCTATTTACGACAAAGCTAAATATAACGACAGCTTTAAACCAGCTTTGAGTCAATGTATTTTACTGCTCGATACCTGGAAAAAATTGAAGGCTACCTATATTTTTACCAATATGACGTCAAGGAATTGGTCGATCACTGAGTCCGAATGGTTGAACAATCTGGAAGACCTGTGTTGCGAAATGTACGATGAAGAAAACGAGGTAAGGATGATCTGGAAAAAAGCCGGTGGCGACGTTTCGGAGCTTAAAAGCAAGGAAAGTGCGCGTGTGATCTGGCATCAGGCCTTGCAGGACTTAAAAAAAAGCAAAGTAAAAGAGCTTACTTTTAAGAAGTTGTTGCAGGAAATGCTCACCCAAGTCCCAGCTAAACGTGAACATCTGCAAATATTATTAAATGCACTGAGAGATATTCCCCAATTGAAATGATATGAACCTAAATAGCATCCTTAAGGACTGTACAGTTATGGAATCGCTGGATAACTATGCTGTAGCAGATCAATTAGAAGCAATTCCTACGGACATTGCCGGAATTGCTATTTATGGGCCTTATTACGACGACTTTCAGTTTTGGCGCCGGGTGATCCGCCAACCTGCGGCGTTCTGGAATAAAAAACTCACTTTCATTGAGGTTAGCTATTCTGAATGGGTGCCTCGTATACCGGGGCTAGGATACACGGAGGCAGCAAGAATCATTAGTAGGGATCTTCAAAATGCTGTCCCGCTGAATTTAGACCGCTTGATTTATCGACCTTCGGACAAATCCGGTTTTGTTATGAGTGGCGTAGGCAGCCTGAAATTACCTCCTGACTATGACGGTTATCGCCTTTGCTCGATCACAACCTCCCGGACTTGTAGCAAGGGTGTGCCGGTACTGATCGCACCGGAAGTCGCTGCCTATCACAAACTCAGCAATGGGGACTGCCTGGCTTCCATAACAGGCGTTTGGCAACAAATGACGACCGAATGGACGAAGCAGTTTGCCATCACGGAAAACCTACCCAGAGGTTACCTGGTGGTTCGGCATCCCGATGAGTTAAAAAAGGAAAAGGGTATTGCACAATTTTATTATGACCCTTTTTCCGTTATGGAGTACGAGCAGGATGGTATCCTTAAATGGGATTATGTGTTTTGTAATGTTCCCGTGGACCAACCAGGACAACAAAAAGGAATACAGGATTTCTTCAATGATTATCGTCATTTAGACGGATTGAACGGAAAGTACCTGCTTAATCCAGATGTCGGTGAACCGCTTTTTGAGACAGCATACAATTCACCCGCCGATCTGAGGACCGATTACGCTCGTGCTCAGTTGGCACTGATGAAAGAACGAATGAACAAAACCGCAATAGCTGGACTGAATATAGACCAGGTTACCGCAAAGATTGCCGTCGGATATCAGGATGCTTTTAGTTTGCGGGTTTTTGCGCAGAAATGTGGCATCAACGCTGGGCAGCTGTCAGATGATGCTCCGGTAAAAATGGCTGCACAGATAGTAAATTTAGCCATTGAAGCTAATCTATTATTAGAACTTTTACAACGATTTACTATTGAACAACCTTAAATTATGAGCTGGAACAAACAATTGACACAACTAAATGATGCATTAGGATTGTTATTGCCCTTTCGCGAAGACGTATTACCTTATTTAGCACAGGCCGGGATCAAGGCGAGCAATATACGCTTCGATCCAAAGCCGGTTAATTTGTGGTTCAGTATATTAGACTATGCAGAGCGTAACGGGCAAATAAACGCGCTTGTCGATGTCCTGCATGCGGCTTTCCCAACAAATTCTTATCTGATTTCTTATCGCGACAACGCAATCTACGATCTTGGAGTCGATATTAAAGATATAACCTGGCATGGGTCTATGCCCAAAGAGCAGTTGGAGAAAATATTGGGCAAAACATCTACCTTATTGCCCATACATTTTTTAACCGACGGGATTGCCGCTGCACAATGCGTGGTTAGGATAGTTTTACCGGTGGCCGGAGGTAGCAGGCTTGGAACGGGCTTTTTGATCGATGCGAATCTATTAGTAACGAATAATCACGTATTAGCTAATGTTAAAGAAGCGGCAGACGCTTCGATCCAATTCAATTATGAAGAAATAAGCCCTGGTCATCCCAAGTCGATAACGACATTCAAACTTGACCCGGCTACGTTTTTCCTGACTTCCGTTGCTGATGACTGGACCATAGTTAAAATCGTTGGCGAAGCTAATGCACGATTCGGCGCATTAAAATTGCGAAACAGCGCTTTGTCTCAAGGAGATTATGTAAACATTATTCAGCATCCCGGCGGCGGCTATAAACAGATTGGGTTATATAGGAATGTCATCACCTATTCCGACGACCGCACGGTTCAATACCTGACCGATACAGAACCAGGATCTTCTGGTTCCCCAGTATTTAATAGTAATTGGGAAGTTGTCGCATTGCATAACAGTTCAGGTACAGCAAAAGAAACGATAAAGGATGGCAATTATTTAAGAAACCAAGGTATTAATATTGCAATGGTTATGAACGCACTAAAGACAAACGGAATGTAAGTTCAACGTCCACTCGGTCACAGCATGACAAGAAGCCTATTTCTCTTCATACGCTGGTATTGTTCTTCCATGGCTTTATTCGTAATATAGTTAAATTATTTAGCTTCTTACCACAAAGCCTTAAGAAATGGCAGAATTTCTATTAAAGGAAATAATTGGAATAATATGAATTTTCAAAATAATACTTGAATGTTTCGGATAGGATTTCTTCAGAAATGCCCAATTGTTTAAGTATTAAAAAATTGATAAGCGCCCGACACGTTTCGGTTAGCTTAATTAATGCTTCTCCTTTTGAAGCTTTCTTTTCAGCTTTGGTGTCATAATGTGTGTAGTAATTTCTTGACCATTTAACATTTTTTATAAAATCGTCATCCAATTTATGATCCAGTCCTATTTGGCCTTCTTTGACTTCTGCTGCCAAAGCCCTTAAACGCATATCCAGTGAATAATCATTAAAGTGTGATAAATAATCTTTGACCTCAGCTTTATATTGTTCTGGAATGGTTTCTATAATAGCATTTAGTTTTTCTTTGAATTCTTCTGGTGGCAATTTCGTTCCGGGAGATTTAAAAGCGTGATAGATTTCAAGCACCCTAACCAAATTCAAGAATCTGTTTTCATCAAAAACACCTTTATAAAAATAATCCTGTAAGATTAGATTGATAATATGCTGTCCATCTTTGGCAAACATAAACCAAGCCCTAATGAAATCTGGCAATTGTTCTTTTACTGTTGCATATTTTATTAGTGGATCAAGGCCGTATTCAGCGTGAGCATATTTGTTAAATGGATGTAGTCCGAAAACCATTATACCCATATAGCGATTTTTAGAATAATTTTCAATACTCGGATATGCTGGAGATTCTGATAAATGTGACCACACCATTTCGGCGCAAGCTGACCACCCGTTTCGGGGCAAACTGACCAGGGCATTTCGGGGGAAACTGACCACCGCAAACTTGTAGCAAGTGCTGTAGAAGCAA
>Ga0302309_10004063_pt1 | contig 10999 bp, 5 predicted proteins | sample III_Palsa_N1_1_FD_200453 | JGI IMG/M metagenome (GOLD analysis project Ga0302309, IMG submission 200453) | Peat permafrost microbial communities from Stordalen Mire near Abisko, Sweden - III_Palsa_N1_1 | ecosystem: Environmental > Terrestrial > Soil > Palsa > Peat permafrost | place: Sweden... | reverse complement strand
GCGCAACACGTCCGCAACACTATTGGCTAGTTGCCCTTCCGATTCAGGCAGCGTGATTGTGCGCGTTAGCATTGTCAATTCTGGGGCAGCCTCTGTGATCCAGTGGTTCGCTTACGGCCCATCGCCGTTACGGTTAAAGTTCGATCGTTTCGCTCGGCGAGTTGGGCTCATTTTATCACGGTCCCTCGTGAATGTCAATGACTGTGAACCAAATGCAGCACATTGCTTGCAATAATGATTTCTTAGGTCATTATGAGGTACAATTTGGAGCATTGATGGATCTCTCGGTGAGAAAGGATGGACCATGAGGCCCCATATTAGAGTATGGAATCAGTCCGGCGTGTTCGTACTGGCATGCGTAGCCGCGCTTGTGAGCGGGCTAACCCTTGGCGCTTGCCACGTCAGGCCCGCACTGGCCCAACAGGTTGCAGCCGTTGGAGATCCGGTGCCGGCTAGCGACCCCTCATCACGAGAAATCAACGCATTCCAGGCAGCCGACCAAAAACAGCCGCCTCCGCCTGGCGCCGTCCTTTTCATGGGGAGTTCGAGCATCCGACTTTGGGCGACCCTGGCCCAGGACTTTCCCGAGATTCCCGTCATTAACCGAGGATTTGGCGGATCGCTCATACAAGACAGTACGAAATTTGCAGACAGGATCGCCATTCCTTACAATCCCAAGATAATCGTATTATACGCGGGCACCAATGATCTTGCGTACGGGAACAAGAAGCCGCTGCAGGTTCTCAGCGACTTCGAAGCCTTCGTCGCTAGAATCCATGCCGGCCTGCCCCAGACCCGCATCGTTTATATTTCGATCAATCCTTCTGTGGCAAGGTGGAACGAGGAGGCCGATGTTTTGGAAACTAACCATTTGATTGAAGAGTACATACTCTCGACCAATTCTAAAACCGAAAGGTTGAACTACATCAATTCACACGAGGACTTGCTGTCCCCCGAGGGTCTCCCGCAGCCAAGCTTGCTGAGGCCGGATGGGCTTCACCTCAATTCCGACGGTTATAAAGTTTGGATTTCCAATATAAAGCCGCGTATTCTGGCCTTGGCCGCTGACGACGGCGTCGAACGCCTGGACCAGCCAAAGGCGGCGGCCGCACAGTAGTTCATTGCCTGACGGATTCGACAAAACTCGCTCATGACATACCGTTTGGACACTATCGCATGAATAAATTTTGGCCCTTGACGCTTGCTGCCGCCGCCTCGCTCATCCTGTCGCCGTGCTCCTATGCACAGAGCACAGCAGACGCGGTCTACAACGATTATAACTCGGCTTTTATCGTTCATAAGGGCAGTCAGACCTTTTACTCCAACTCGTTGACCGACCGCAGTCCCGCGTTCATGTGGGGGCAGGCATCGGATATCTACGCTGCTGAGGACTACTTTGCGCGAACGCACGACGTGGCAGCGCAAAAGTTGATCGCCGATCTCCTCGACACGTTCCTCGCAAACAACAATGGAGCGGATTGGTCGTGGGATTCGTGGAACGACGACACCGAGTGGGGAGTGATCGCCTGCGTCCGCGGTTACCAGATTACCGGCGATACCAAATATTTGGACGCTGCCGCGAAGAACTGGAACATGACCTACAACCGGGGATGGGACACCAAATACGGAGGCGGCGGAGTTTGGGAAAATATGGACAATTTTGTCCATGGCGACGGAAAGGCCGACAAGTGCTCCCTGAGCAATAATCCGTTAGTCATAACGGGTGTGGCGCTTTATCAGATCACTGGAGACCAATCCTATCTGATTAAATCCGAGGCCATTTATGCCTGGGAGCGCAGTAACGTCTTCAATACGACCACGGGTCAGGTAAACGAGGGCGTGAAATGGGTGATTGGCAAGCCGGACAGCGGATTTCTAGAAAACTCCGATAATATCTATAACGATGGTTCTTTCACGGAGGCTGCGGAGTGCCTGTACCGTATTACCGGAAACCCTAAGTACCACCGCGATGCCTTGCTGGCAATCAGCCACGTAGTCAGTGAGAACTCCATCATGTCGTACAAAGGTCAACCGGGCAATCCGCAGTACCAGTACTGGTTTGTGAAAGGGCTGAGCGACTATTGCACCGACAACAAATGTTGGAACCTTTATTATTCCTGGCTGCTCGATAACGCTAATCAGGCATGGAAAGAGCGCGATACACTTGGCCTTACCGAGGACGACTGGCTTGACCCGCAGACCAACGCCAACCCCTGCGCGTTAAACGCTTCCAGTGCGGTTACCATATGGCAGGTGCTGCCGCCGGCGACGGAGGTGCCTTTGTCCGGCAACTACGAAATCGTTGACGCCGGCAGCGGCCTGGCGCTCGGAGTCGGGTCCAAGGCCAGTCATGCGCCCGTGGTCGAGGGGCATTTCGCGCCCGGCGCTAAAAAGGTCCTCTGGAGCTTTGAGCCGACCAGCGGCGGCTACTACCAGATCAAAAACGCCGCCAGCGATTTAGTGATGACGGCAGCGGCGGCCTCGGTACTGCCGGGCTCCAAAATCGTTCAGGATCCCGCGCAGGGGATGATCCCTGGGAGCGACGAATGGATGCCGATTGCAAACTCCGATGGCACGTACTCGTTTTACAACCTGAACAGCCAACAGAACCTCGATGTCCCAGCAGCAGTCAACGCTGCCGACACGCAAGTAGACCAAACGACTGCTAACGGCGCGTCCTCACAACGTTTCCTGTTAAGACCCCATACGAATCGAAATTCGAGCCCATAATGGCAATGATGCACCTCGAACTGCCATCAGTCCAAATACAAGGATCATAGCTATACGAAAGTTATGGACTATATTCATAACAAATCCTTCCAGGGTAAACACAGCTAGACACGAGGTGGTGATTTTTGGGACTTGTTTGACGCGCCGGGGTCGTAGTCTTGAACTTCCTTTTCGTAGAACGTATGGGGGTGCTCCGCAACCGTAAACTATAATGCTAACGTACAGAACCCAAACAATGGTCGATACTGAATATCGACCGACAGATTCGATTTTTTGTGCAGACCATACCACTTATTGTGCAAACGCCTCTTTATGTGCAAACCCTATCCTCCTCCCCCTACCGCGTCCCGATCGCTCGCCTCGCGGCGGCCCAGGCGAACCTCAAGGACAGTGGCTCCGGCATTCGCAAGCGCCGGGTAAGAGAACCTATCTCAATGATATACCAATCGGAAGCGCATTACACGCTTCCGATTGGTACGAGAGTAGCCGCTGGCAATCTAATTGATTATCCAGACCTGGCTTGTATCGCCGCTCGTAGGCTCCTGTTGAAGATCCGAACTAGAAGCATTTGCATTCGGATCGACAGCCAGGCCGCTTGCTTTGTTTGTAATCACATATCCGCTGCCGGATGGGGTGAGCAGCCATTGCGCGTTGGTTGACCCGGTGCCATAGGGGTACTGGATCAGCAAAGTTCCAGCCGTGGTGCTTGATGTAGGATCGTTGAGCGCCAGACCGTTGTACGCATTGACAATCTCGTAGTATCCGCCACCCAAAGAGGTAAATGTCCACTGTTGATTTGAGTAGCCATTTCCTTGCCACAAGTCCACGTCGGTTCCGGATGTTGTGCCGTTGGATGGATCGTCCCACACCAGGTCGCTAGCGCTGTTGGTCACCGTATAAGTTCCATTGACCAAAGCTCCGGTTACGATGATGGTAAATGTCTGAGTGCTTTGGATTCCGTCGGCATTCGTATAAGTTGCCACAAAGCTATTGGCGCCAGTGGTCAACGGAATTTCGTCAATCTCGCGCGCGGTGGAAGTAAAGCCGCCTGGACCGATCCAAGACCACGATCCGCCGGTAACCGGCTGCGGCCCCAGGTTTACCACGGCGCTCGTGGTGGTCACGGTTGCGCCGCTTTCCTCTGTCCAGGCGCCGCTCACGGAGATAAACGGAACAATCGCAGTAGGCGCGGAGGAAACGGAAACCGGATCGATTGTCCAGACCTGGCTTGCAGCGCCGCTCGCAGGCTCCAGTTGAAGATACGAACTAGAAGCATTTGCATTCGGATCGACAGCCAGACCGCTTGCTTTGTTTGTAATCACATAACCGCTGCCGGATGGGGTGAGCAGCCATTGCGCGTTGGTTGACCCGGTGCCATAGGGGTACTGGATCAGCAAAGTTCCAGCCGTGGTGCTTGATCCAGGATCGTTGAGCGCCAGACCGTTGTACGCATTGACAATCTCGTAGTAATTGCCACCCAAAGAAGTAAATGTCCACTGTTGATTTGGGTAGCCATTTCCTTGCCACAACTCCACGTTGGTTCCGGATGTTGTGGAGTTGGACGGATCGTCCCACACCAGGTCGCTAGTGCTGTTGGTTACCGTATCGGTGCTATCGGCCAAAGCTCCGGTTACCGTGATGGTAAATGTCTGAGTGCTTTGGATTCCGCCGGCATTCGTATAAGTTGCCACAAAGGTATTGACGCCAGTGGTCAACGGAATTTTGTCAATTTCACGCGCGGTGGAAGTAAACCCGCCTGGACCGATCCAAGACCACGATCCGCCGGTAGCCGGCTGCGGCCCCAGGTTTACCACGGCGCTCGTGGTGGTCACGGTTGCGCCGCTTTCCTCCGTCCAGGCGCCGCTCACGGAGATAAACGGAACAATCGCAGTAGGCGCGTAGGCAGGGGTGCCCGGTGTAATGCTGAGATTGGAGAATTGGCCAACCTGCCATCCCAGGATACCGAAGCCAACCTGTCCCGACTGATGATCGGAATTGTTGACGCTCGCAACCTGGTCGCCGTTAATGCTTGCGCTCACATGCGAGCCGTTGAAACCCATCGCCAGTGAAATCCATGTGTCGACGCCGGGAGCCGCGATGGACCCGCTGGCAAGCGTTGTCGGATTGTTGTTGGCGCTATCATCGTAGAGAATCCAATTCCCCGTATTGTTGACTTGAATGGAGTAACCGTTAAAATTGTTCGGGTAGCTTCCTGTGTTTTTACCGCTGGTGCTGTTGACCAACCCGGCGAGGTAGACGGTGCCGGATTGCTGCAAGCGAGCATCGACCGACACTGTATAGTCAGACCAATTCAAATCGCCCAGGACCGCCCACGGCAAACCCGTCATCCAGACCTGAGACGGAGCGTCGGGAAGCACTTGCTCTATGCAGTTGCCGCCTTGGCCCACACAAGGCTGACTTTCGAAATCCCCTTCCACCTGCGCCAGATATTTCGCCGTCGAACTGGTCGGGTAGCCGCTGAAACTATCCGAGTAAGGCAGGCTCATCTCCGCGGGAGCGGGGCTGGTGGCTGTGCCCTTTCCTTGGCCGGAAGTGGTTGTGATCGAATAAATACAATTGGGCTGCAACGTCAGCGAATAACTGCCGCCGCTGGGAGTAATATTTGGTTGTTGTACGAACCAGTTCGCCGGGTTTGACGAGCCCAGGTTCGTTGCCCACACATGCACTGTCCCCGTCGATAATCCACCACCCACATTAAGGGTTACGGTTTGAGCCGCGGTAGCAGTGGTTGTCTCGATGATGGTCGAATAGTCTGTTCCGTTGGGGGACTTCAAAGTGACGTAGGTGCCGTTCTGTTCATTCCCACTCAAATAGCCGCTGGCGCTGTTGATGAAGGTCCAGCCGGGTTGAGCAAACTGTGTGACCTGTGCGATGGCCCACGTGGTTGCCCCGATCGAATACCACCCTGACCAAGGCTGGTCAGCCTCGGCCAAACCTTCCGTGTCATAAGGGAGATCGGGATAAGTGGCGGCAATCAGCGGCCAGTTATTAAAGAGGGTCATGGACCCGTCAATGTAGCCACGGGTAATCGAGCGGATCACGACGGGAGCGCCTTGGTTGTAATCCTGCGAACCGCCTTCGCTTTGCCACATCGGCTTGCCCGTGGATAGCGCCGCGGAAAAGGTCGGACAACTGTACGCATTACCGCCGTCTCCGCCCTGCATCGGGTAATGGGCGCTGATAATCGGAATGACGGCAGACCAGGAGGGGTCATCCAAGAGGGATGAGGCAATGTTAAAGCTGTCGATCTGGTCTCCGCCTACAAATTGGGTCGAGGTGAATCCTTTGCTGTCCAATGTGGAACGCAATTGCTCCCACCACGCGGCGGTTCCGTCACCATTGTCCTCGTTAAGGCCGCCTAAGTAGTTGATGGTCAGCCCATGTGACGCTGCGCAGGTCAACCAGTCTGCCAAATAGGTGATGGAATTGTTATTAAACCAGCCACCTACCCAGCCAGGGGCTGTCCAAGCCAAGGCGTAGAACTTGATGTTTGGATTGCGTGCCTGCGCCTGCTCCATTAACCACCACTCATAGCCAGTATTGGTGTCGATATCGCCTTGTACAGGCTCATGGGTTGACTCTGAACCGGATGTCGAATCATTCCCTCCGCCAATTTCAACCTTCAAGACCTGAATGTTCGCACCGACACCGGGTTTGAACAAGTAATCCAGAATTTGAGATTGCTGGGCGCTAGGGTAATCGATAAGCAGACGGGAGTTACCGCCGCCCCCGCTGATGGCTCCTATTCCATCAAATGTTCTGCCACCGTTCGCGCCATTCACGTTGATGGTGGTTTGTCCCCTGGCCACGGTGGACAGTAAGAGGACAATGAATCCAATACTAATCAGTACGATCCACGGATGCCTTGAAACATCTACTCGATTTGTAGGCAGCGCGGAAATGTTATTTCCCATGAAACTCATTTTGTCTCCTTTCAGTGTATGGCGATCGGTACAACAAGAATGGAGCCGCCAATTGCTCCAGGAAGGAATTTATTGTCCAGTATAGTGGTTCACGACCTCTGCCGTTTTTCGCAGGTCGGTCACGAGCGACTGAATTTGAGCGGACGTCACTGAGCGCGACCGAATAGAAACGGCGATGTTAGCGTACGCCGCGTTTTGAGACGCAGGATGTAGATCTGCTGTAGTGACCAATTGGATTAGACAGTATCCATCCGATGTCCTAACTGGTGCGGCAATCGTTTCACCTGGCTTTTTCAAAGCCAGCGCTGCCGCTAAGGCACCCGGATCGAAGGGACTGCCGTCGTAAACAAAGCCAAGATCGCCCCCGGTTTCTTTGGCCATGGCGTCCTCTGAGACGTCTTTCGCAAGTGCGTCGAAATTCGCGCCTTCATTTATTTTGGCCTTTATGTTTTGAATGATCACTAGCGCCTCCGCATCCGAACGGGACACAGAGGACGGTGACGGAGCCTGGCCGCTGGGTGCAACCCGAACCAGGATAAATCGGATCTGCATTATCTCTGGCGGCTTTGCATTGGGCGTGAGCAGTTTCACCGTCTCAATCCACACTCGAAGGTCGTGCTCAAGATCCGACATGGTTTCGTGATGGATGTTCAACAAGTTATTAAGGCTCGCGACCTTGTTCAGAGCCATGAGTTGTTCCTTGCGACCTTCGATCTCGTCCGGTGTCGCCTCAGCATTCTGTCGCTTAGCCTCCTGGTCGATCAAGCAATCATCGGCGAGCTTCTCTATGATTGGATTGACAATATCCGGATCCCGCATCGCCATCGCTTCTACAGATGAAACTGGAATCGAAATTCCATTAACTGTCGCGATGGGGTCGTTTGGATGGACTGTGGAAGGATAAAGACTTGCGTCTGCGTGAGGCGTAGTGGCTGCCTGGTCGGCCAATACGGTGCTCGCCGTTCCGAGCAGAAACAAGCCGCCTATGGCGGCGCAGCACAGCCATTTGTTGATCATCGTGAATGTTACTCTACGGAAATTGAAGTACGAGGCGAACAACCGATCAGAAAATCTAGCCCGGTGTAATATTCCAGGTCTGCGCGGCGGTGTTGTTCGCCTGGTATATGTCGACAGTGGTTCCATTTGCACTGCCCCCAGCCGCCACATCAAGTCGTGAACCCGCTGCGCAGAGTGGCGCGAGGGTGTAGCCGCCGGAAACGGCGGTCAGGCCCCACTTCTGCGCATTGGTCCCGTTCGAGGTCCAGATGTCGACATGAACGCCGTTGTATGTGCCGGCAGCGGTCACATCGAGCGAAAGACCTGCGGCGGACGCCGGACTGATGTTGTATCCGGTTCCCCCTGCATTGGCGGTGAAAGTCCAGCGCTGGTTGGCTCCGCCAGTCGCTCCCCAGATGATCAAGTTGGTGCCGCTCGTCACACCGCTTCCGTCAAGTCTGCTTCCCGTGGCGCAGGCAGGCGCGAGCGTGTACGTGCCGTTGGCGATGGTATCCTGGGGAAACACGATGAACTTCTGGGCACTGCTGCCGTTAGGCCAGTACTGGTCTAACTGTGTCCCCTGCGTCGTAGTTGCGCCGGGATCGTCAAGGGCCAAATTGCTGTTCAGGTTGTAAAACGAGTAAGTCCCATCCCAGTGGTAGACGGGTATCCACTGGTCGTTCCCCTGGGATCCGTACGGCCACTGGACAATGGGGGCTCCATTCGCCGCGGAGGCGCCGGTCACATTGACGTCAAGACCGCTGTTGTGGTTTGTTAGCTGGTAGAAGCCGCCGCTCGTTGGCGCGAAGTTCCAGATCTGATTGGCTGCTTCGTCGAATGGCCACTGAATGATGGCCGTGCCGCTGGTGTCGCTAGCTCCGTAAACATCCAGCGCCAGGTTGCTGGCTACATTGACGATTTCGCAGTTGCCGGTAAGGACGGGAGCGTTCGACTGGGGCGTGATCCATCCGGCCGCGACGACGTTCTGGACTGCGGCGTCCCAGGCGTTAGCCATTTTTTGGTAGCCGGAGTCGTTAGGATGCAGACCATCGTACAGATCCGCCGTGGTGAGCGCGCTCATGCTGACCATCGCAATATGCTTGCCGGCGTTCGCCCGGGCCTGTACGATCGCGGGGATCTGCGCGTTGTACCCATTGATGTTGGATTGCGTTTGCGCGTTTGAATTACAGATTAACTGCGCCACAAGCAGGGTGGCGTCCGGGTCCACGGACATTATCTGGTCAATCAACGATGCAAGCCGGGCCGGAGCGGTGGACACCTCATAATTGTTGTTCATATCGTTGGAGCCGATATGCAGCAAGATAATATTAGGGCGGTAAGTCGCAAGATCGTTCGTCACGCACCAGATGCCGGAACTGGTTGCGAGCGCAGAGATCTCGGCGCCATAGTGCCCTTCTTCGTAAGGATCGGACATCGTTCCTTGGCTTTGTGAGCCGACAAAATACGGCGTGTCTCCCTGGCTGCTCAGGTCGTTGTAAAGTGGTCCGCGATAGCCGTTGCCTGTAGAACTTTGATAGCCGGCGGTGATAGAATCACCCAAAGGCATCAGTGTTAAATTGGCGCTTTGCGCAGATACCGATATTGCAGGCACCGTAAGAAGAGCGCCCATGAGGGCCGATACAAGAGCTCCGGCGGTTTTCCTTTTGGTCGATAAGAACATAATTGCCTCCTTTGAACAAAGTACCACCGGCCCGAATGCCGCGCGGTAGTCGAGATTTGATTACTATAAAGTCTGTGTAGCAAGCAGAGTTGACCTGAATGAGCCAGGTCCGATACGATCTGGCTCATCCGCAAGTCCGGAAGGCTACTGCGCTATCAAGTTGAACTTCTGATTAGTCTGGCCTCCATTCGTGACCCATTGGTCAAACTGCGTTCCCTGCGATGTGCTGTTTGCGGGATCGTCAAGAGCGAGCCCGCTGTCGAGATTGTAAAACGTCCAGGTCCCGTCGGAGTTTTTCACCGGAATCCACTGGTCGGCCCAACCCCCGGCCGGCCACTGGACGATTTCGCCCCCGTTGAAGAGCGATGCACCGGAAACACTCAAGGCAAGGCCGCTGTTGACGTTTATGATCTGGTAGTAGCCGTTGTTCGTCGGCACGAACGTCCACTTCTGATTGGAGCCGCCGCCGTACGGCCACTGAATGACCGATACCCCGCTTGTGGTCTGTCCGCCGTATACGTCGAGCGCCATGCCGCTGAGGACGTTCTGGATCTCGAATGTTCCGGTGAAGCTTGTGACCGGCACGAGTTCCCATAACTGGTTGTTAGCGCCGCTCGGCGTCCATTGAATGATAGTGGTTCCATTACTGGTGCCGTTAGCGTTGTCATCCAACACCAGTCCGCTGTTGACGTTCTGGATCTCGTCCCAGCCGCTGCCTTCTGAGATCAGATTGAATTGGAGGGAAGAATCGGTAGTCGTGTAGGGCCAGTCGACCAATTGAGCGCCGTTGGATGTCGAGGCGCCCTGAATGGCGGCGCCCATGGCGGTCAAACCGGAGATGATCCCGTAACTGCCGTTTGAGAGGGGAGCGAGCATCCAGTCCTGGTTCGCATCGTCCGAACTCGGCGCCCACTGGTTGATTGGGGCGAGGTTGGCTTCGTTGCCGGCGATCAAATCCATTGCGAGACCGCTGTTTTTATTGATGATCTGATACTGCTGCGGCACGTCGAGCGCCTGCCAAATGGTCACCGCGCTGGACGAGTCCAAGCAGGCCGGGTTGGAGTTGGTTTCCTGGGCGCCCCAGTTATCCTCGGTCAGATTGTAGCTGTCGCGGTGCGACCATGCAGCATTGGCATTGCCCAGGAGCCAAGCATAGTAAGTGGGCCACTGGTTATTGAAGGTACAGAATTCGCTGAGGCCCTTGACGAACCAGTACTGGTACTGGGGATTCCCCGGCTCATAGGGGACACCCATAACCGGGCCTTCACCGACAATGTGGTTGATGTCTCGCACCTCGTCGTTGTAGTAGTTCACGTTGCCGGTAACCTCATAAAGCACTTCGCCTGCCTCAAGGAACGAACCGCTGTTGTACACATTGTCGGACGATTCAAGCGCGGCGCTGTTAGGTTGGCCGAGGGTCCATCTGACGCCCTCGTTGACCTGGCCGGGACCGCCAAAGGAGCTTGATGAGCTGGTGTGATTGATTACATTGTTCCAGACAAAGGAGTAGTCGGCCTCGCTCTCGTTCAAGTAGGTCGAGTTTCCCGTGGCCTCGTAGAGCCAGCAGCCTGCGATGATGAACGGACAGTTGCTCAGCGCCAACTTATCGGCGGTAGTACCGGATAAGTTGGCCATGTTCTCCCAGATC
>Ga0302309_10004060_pt1 | contig 11002 bp, 6 predicted proteins | sample III_Palsa_N1_1_FD_200453 | JGI IMG/M metagenome (GOLD analysis project Ga0302309, IMG submission 200453) | Peat permafrost microbial communities from Stordalen Mire near Abisko, Sweden - III_Palsa_N1_1 | ecosystem: Environmental > Terrestrial > Soil > Palsa > Peat permafrost | place: Sweden... | reverse complement strand
TACCACTCGTCACGTAGTTAGCCGGTAAAAAATTAGCTGCAGAAATCAAATCATTGACCATCTGATAATAAATTGAATCAATTGGTGCCCTGGGAAGATCTGAACTTGTCGTATATGCCGTTGTTTTAACTAATGGAACTGGCCCATATAGGTTTGATAGATTAAAATAAAAATAAGCCCTTAAAAATTCAACTTCACCAATAAGCTCATTTTTTGTACTCAAATTAACGCCAGTGCTTGACGATAATCCAGCTATGCAAGCGTTAGCTTCATAGATATATTGATAGCCATCCCGCCACAAGTAGCTGGTATTATCATTATTATCCATTGGAGAAATCGCATCGCCTGCAAATTCCTTTATTATAGGGACGAACGACGTATAGGTCAATTCATCGCCCGATAATCCTGTGTAAATGATCGTTCCTCCATCGCAAAGTAATGGACTACCACCTAAGGAACTGGTCATATTAATATAGATACCTAAAACCGCAGATGTAGCATCTGCGGAGTCAGCAAACACCTGAGAGGTAACAATTTCATTTTTTGGAGGTGGGATTTCTATTAACTTTTTGCACGAGTAGGAACATAAACTTATAAAGAATATGATTAGAAAATAATATGTTTTATAATTTTTCATTGTCGTATTAATTTAATGTAAATTGAAGACCTGCAACAATTGTTCTCAAAGGAGGTAAAGAATAATAATTCAAAGTTTCCGGATCATTTCCTTTATAATCTGTTATTGTAAACAAGTTTTGCGCATTTAAATAGACTCGGCAACTTTGTACTTTAACAGCTTTAAGAAAATTATTACTCATATTATAGGATAAGGACAAGGTCTTCAACCGGATAAAAGATGCATCAGAATAAGCACCAGTAGATTCAGAGAACAGAGCGGCAGCAGTGCCTGCTGAAGTGTAAGAATTTGTTGTTAACATTTCTATACTGGATTTATCACCAGGATTCTGCCAACGACTTAAAAAAACTGTTGGCAAATTAGCCTCCCCTCCGGGTGTAGTTATTTGACCTAGTAAGTTTGGCCCAACTTGTTTACGGAAAGTAAAAAACATATCCAAGTTGAATTTTTTATAAGTAAAACCATTTCCAATGCCTCCGGTGAACTTTGGATTAAGGTCTACCCTCTGTGTCTGATCTCCTGGGTAATCGGTACCGGGAATGCCGCCGTTTGGAGTTTCAGTAGTTGTTCCATTTGCGGCCCGAAATTGGTAAAGCCCTGTCTGAGGATTAACCCCAGCATAATTAAATAGATAAACAGTGCTTAATGATTGACCCACAACCCAAGTTTGAGAATATGAGGAAGTAGATAGGCCAGGGAAGGACAGCAACTTATTTTGATTGCCTGATATATTAAAAGAAGTGTGCCATGTAAATTGACTGGTTTTAACATTAACGGATGTCAATTGTATTTCCCATCCTTCATTTTGAACGACCGCGGGAAGATTTTCGAAGACACTAGAAAATCCGGTTTGCGTTGGCAGCGTGTAGTTGATCAACTGATTACCAGTCCGATTTCTATATAATCCTAAACTTAATAAAATCCTATCATTAAAGACTCCTAAATCTAATCCTGCGGCAAGTTTCTTATCTACTTCCCAGCTAAAATCGGGATTATACGCATTGTGTGGAATATATCCGGTTGTACCTTGATAATTAAGACCATTAGGGCTTTGCCACGCTGACAAATATTGATAGTCGCCAATTTGATCTGATCCAGTTATGCCATAACTCATTCTAATTTTCCCGAAACTTAAAAAAGGCAAATTATCTTTTATAAATGATTCGTCCGAAAATATCCATCCAGCGCCGCCAGAGCCAAAATCTCCGAATTGTTTACCCGGACCAAAACGACTGGAGCCATCCCTTCTGCCTGTAAAGTCGAATATAAATTTGTCGTCCAAAAGATAATTTAACCTCGCAAAAATCGCTTCATACTTATATTGATCGAAGTTGTTATTTGCTGTAACCGTCCCAGCAGAAGAAACCGAATTTAATAACAAATCATTAGGGAAATTAGAGGCTAAGATTGAAGTCGAGGAATTGCTGTACTCTTTATATGAACCACCTAACAATACATCTAATTTGCCTTTATTAATAATCTTTTTAAATTCAATTTGTGGCTCGATGACAGCGTTTTGAACTTCATTTGTGCCGAAATTGGCACTTGAAACATAATAACCAGTAGGATCAATGGCCGATAACGGTTGCGTGAAAGTTTCGTTATTCAATAATGAATTATAACCAGCATTTACTCTAAATTCAAGTTCGTCAAAAAACTTATATCCCAAGTTTATTCCTGAAACTAAGTTTGTTGTTTGAGCTTGATAGGTCTCCTTCAAATATGCAAAAGGGTTAGAAGAGCTAGCGCCAAGATCTATACCTTTATAATTCCAGACGATATTTCCATTAGCATCAAGCAGCGCGGGAAAATTCGGAGGTAGTGTTAAAGCATCATAAATATCTGGGCTTGAGGCGGTGTTATTTCTTGCATAGGAATAATTAGCATTAAAATCGAGCGTTAATCGTTTATTCTCTGAAGTATGGTGTAAATTTACATTAAACGACAAACGGTCTGATCCATAATTTCCTATGATTGGTGAAGTCTCATTATGATAACCAGTTCCGATTAAAAATTGTGTGTTTGCTGAACCTCCAGAAATGCTTTCGTTCGCATCTGTAAAATGCGAGGCATTTCCTAACAGATATTTTTCCCAATTCGTATAGCGATTTTGGTCGAAAATAGTCAGATCTGGCGCATAACCGGGGTCACTCGCGTTTGAACTGGGCGTTAAGCCATCATTCTTAAAGGCTTCTGCACGCATTTGTAAATATTCTTCGGTATTCATTAACGGCAAAAATCTGGTTACCTGGCTTTCGCCCGATGATACGTTGGCGGTAAACTTAGTCTTACCTGCTTGCCCTTTTTTAGTTGTAATTATTATAACTCCATTTGCACCTTGTGATCCATAAATTGCTGTTGCGTCCGCGTCTTTTAGAACACTTATGCTTTCAATATCGGCTGGATTTATATTTGCTAAAGGACTCATGCCGGAACCAGCAAAGGCAGGATTTGTGCCCTGGCTTGCCAAATACGATGAACCAAATGGACTTCCATTAAGTTGTGTTGAGGCGTTTGAATATTGATTGATGTTGTTATTTTGAGCGGCAAAAGGAATACCATCAATAATTATTAAAGGAGTTGAACCATTTTGCATCGAATTCTGACCTTCGATTTGAATTGTGAACGAAGAACCTGCAACACCGCTACTTTGAGTAACCAATAGACCAGGCACCCTGTCTTCCAATGCTCCTAAAGGATTTGAAACGGGCTGTTCAGCAATTTCTTTCGCGGTAATTTGTCCGACAGAGCCAACAGTCAATCGTTGTGTAGTTTGGCCATACGCGATTACCTCAATCTGATCCAGTTGAGAACTGGAGCCATGTAAGGCTAATCGTAGGTTGAGGTCTTTACCTTCCACGCTAATTGAACGTTCCAATTTTGCATACCCTATATAAGTAACAATGAGTGAGTAGTTCCCTTGAGGAACTTTAGAAAAAGTAAAATTTCCTTTATTATCGGTTATTGTACTATAACTGGTACCTTTTAACGAAACGGACGCACCGGGCAAAGTTGTTCCTGTGCTATCTATTACTGTCCCTGAAATATCAGCAGGCAGGTTAAGTAACTTGGTAGCTTTGTCTTTGATGTTGTCGAGGAAGGATGGTTCCTTTTCCTTAATAACAATTGTTTTGTTCTCAATTGTATAAGTCAATGACGTATTTTCCAGGCACCGGTCTAGTACTTCAAGTAGTGGCGTATCCTTAAAATTCACATTAATAGTTTGATCGCCGTTTACCTGGCTGGTTGACCAAAGGATGTTATAATTTGTTTGCTTATTGATCTCATTAAAGACTTGTTTTAATGTGGCGTCCTTTTCAACGAGCGTCAGTCGCTGGGCCAATCCTGCCGCACTGACCTGCATGAGGGCTACGAATAATAAAAAAGTTGTTATTTTCATCACCAGCAGGATTTTTTTGATGTAGCCTGGGGGCGTACACACAGTTTTCGTATAAATTTTATACATTTGATTGTCTGTTTTAAGTTATCTGATTTGTTCGCGCAATAATTTTGGCTGAGACAGGTAATCGATCAGGAGCATTGCAAGTGTTCCTGATTTTTTTTTCGGCTATTGTTTTGTTTTTCAATGGCCCTCAAGAGGGCTTCGCCGTTTTTACTGTCTGCCGTGGTTACGGAAACCGGCTATGGTGATCTTTCTGCTGTTTTCATGTTTAAATTGTTTTAGGGTTAGTTATTATTTGTTTAGCACAATTATTCTTCTTCCTTCTATTTTAAATTTCACCTCGCCGGTTAGCTCCAGCATATGCAGCAGTTCCGACACATTCCCGAACCGCGTAGTGATACCAGCGAAAGTTCTGTTCTTCAGACTTTCATCGTCATAGCTGACGTCCACATTATACCAACGTGATACCTGACGCATAATTCCGCCCAGTTGCTCATCGTTAAACCGGAACTTCCCATTTTTCCATGCTACCGCTTCATCGATATCGCCTGGTTTAACTTGTAAGTTATTGCTGTTTGCTGTTACGTCCGCCTGCTGACCCGGAAGCAGTTTGACGGTTTTTGTGGCGTTTAGGCTAACCCTAACTGATCCTTCGATCAAAGTAGTTCTGTAGACCGGTTCGTCTGCGTAAGCATTGACATCGAAATGAGTTCCCAAATCTTCAATAGTTTGCGTACCTGCAACGACTCTAAATGGTTTCGCCGCGTTATGAATGACCTCGAAATAGGCCTCTCCGGTCATGGTTACCTTTCTTTCATGTCCATTGAAAGCGACTGGATAGGTAATGGATGAGGCGGCATTCAGCCAAACCTGGGAGCCGTCAGGCAGCACCACCTGGTATTGGCCACCCCTTGGGGTCGTGATCGTGTTATAAGCAACTTCAGTAGCTTTGCCATTGCCATCGGCTTCGTAAACCACTTTTCCGTCAGCCGCTTTCGTGATGGTCGTATGACCCTGGGTGGTCAGGATTCCATTTTTGGCGCCGGTCAACGGAATTTGACTGCCATTGGCTAAGGTTAACATCGCTTTATTGCTGCCAGGTTTAATATCGTGAAGCTTATCCAGTGCAAATTGATCTTTCGGGGTTTGCTGATGGAAAATATAATAACCTCCAGCTGAAATAAACGCTATAATGGAGGCAGCAGCGACATATTTCCAGATTTTCAGTCTTTTTACCGGCTTAATCAAACCTTTTTCTTCGCGTAAACGCAGAATTTCCTGATCCATATGCTCCCCGATGAGGCTGTCAATTTCGGCTTCGGTAAGCAAGCCAAAAAATGCCTGCAATTCCTTTTCCGAGGCCTCTCCTGCGACATAGCGTTCGATCAATTTCCTTTTGTATTCTTCGTCTGTTGCTGACATCTATATAGTTCTATATAGTGCATGACGATTGGAATATAGGGGTCGGGTACGGTTAGGCGCTACAAATTATAGCATAATTTATAACATACTGAATATCAATAAAATAATTTAAATCAGGGCTTGCTGGTCAGTAATGCCAGTAAAAGAATAAAGGAAATGCCCAATTCGCTTTCGGCAGCGTCTTTCAATACTTTCATCGAGCGAACCATGTTCTTTTTTACCAAGTGCTTAGAGATACCCAATATTTCCGCCGCTTCTTCATAAGTTTTATGGTGCTGACGGCAAAGCTTGAAAACCGCTTTGGTTTGTTCCGGGAGCCTGTCCAGTACGCTTTCGATGAAATTAAGGTAATCGCGGGTTTCATGGGTGTCCGCGACGGCATTAAGATTTGGTTGATAGTTTTGCAGGATTATTCCCAAAGCTGTTTCTTCGATAGCTGCACGTTTTAAGTAATCGAAAGCCTGTCTTTTAGCGAGGGTAAAAAGGTAAGCGCCGAATTCCAAAATTTGAACCGGGTTATCTCTTTGTTCCCAAAGCTTCAGGAAAACATTCTGGCAAATATCCTCGGATAATTGGGATGATCGTAAATACTTACGGATAAACCTGTATATACTATCATGATAACGATCATACAGCTCGGTGTATGCAGCATCCTCACCCGACTTAAATAAGCCGGACAATTCATTATCCGTAAGGGTGCTGAACCTGGTCACGTAAACTTTATTTCGTAGAACGAATTTAATCAATAATCCGCAAAATAAATAAAGTATTGGAAATAAGGTATAAAGTTTTATTTTTCTATTCCTAACCAGTCCTTCAAGTTTAACCATCCCGTATGCTTATATTCCTTCTGCGGCGATACCGGAATAAATTTCGGGCGCTGCCCGCTGGATAACCACGCGGCGTATTCCTTCCTGTTTTTTAACTGTAACCTGCGGATAAAAGTTCTTGCTTTAGCAAATGGCAGAAAATCAAAGCCCAGCCAATCGTGCCAGTCAACCCAACCCTTATCGTTATACGTTTTATGAGGATTGGATGGAATAAATGACGGCCTTTTACCCTGTTGCTTCCATTCCTGCCATTGAGCGGTACGTTCAAACCCTAAACGGTGAACATATAGTTTTGCCTGTTCAAATGGCAGAAAGCCCGGCAATATCTCCGGCGGTACATTCTCCCAAAGCCCTTTCCTTTTCTGTAAAAAACCCAGGAACGAAATATTCCGGTATCGGCAGGTTTGCGCAACCGTTAGCATTTGCAAATATTCGGTAATGCCTCGAACGTGCATTTGCCCCTTAACACCCCGTCTGTGCTGGGCGAATGCCTTAACCGCTGCTTCTGCATTATTATTATTCCAGGGAACATTATCGTAGTCCAGGAAAGTCCAGAGTTGCTTCCAATGCCTTTTAAATCGTTTGGCATATTTTTGCGCTGTTTCACTTTTAAAATCGCGATCAACAAATTCGCTATAAAAATGGGCCGTATCCTTTATATGCTTATGCAAATGGATTTGCTTCAAGCCATATTTATCGATAGTTTCAATGATCCGGCGCAACAATTTGTTAAAGGCTGGAACCAGTCGGTTATATTCCGGGTCAAACTGGTTTTTAAAAAGGTCGTCATTCAAATCGCGAATCAAGTGGATTAGACATTTCTGGCTTTTGACATTCAACGTATCGTATCCAGGATAAAAATCGGAAACGATAATACCATGATAGTCTTTGAGCAATTCCTGTAAAAAACCAACTTCCCGTGTGGAAGCATAATGATAAAATACCGTATGTGTCGTTGCGAACACCCATACATAGCCCGATTCCCTGGAAAGTTTGATCGTGGTTTCATCAATATGGATAACCGGGCTGTTTAACACAACGCGTTTAATATAGATAGCAACTGATGCCCATGTTTTATTCCACCAGCGGTTCTTATACATTACCAGGTACATAGGGCTTACCCAAATATGGTAATGTTCTTCTATCAGTTTGCTGATCATCTCATTGCTGACATGAAAATTCACGTAATAGTCCAATACCAGCGCAAACAGGTTGTCACCATAATGCATAATCCGCAGCGCCTTATTCATGGTCTTCTTTCGGCATTTTGCGCATTTTGCAGATCCTGACCTGTATTCTATTACATGCTGCCTTATCCCGGAAGGCGTAAACTTCAGGTCCGTTTGTACAACTGAAGATTTGGTTTCACGGCTATAGTATAATTTGGTATGTCCGCAACCGGGGCAAACTTTCAACGGTGGCATGATAATGATTTCATTGATCTTTTTCGGTCGCCAGGCCATATGCCCTTGTCCTAATTGCTTTGGCCTTTCCCTGGCTGAACTTGCGGTTGGTGTTTGCTTTTTTAATTCGTTGCGCCAGTAAATCTTGTTTCGCTGGTAATCGAAATAAGACGCTTTGGAAATCAACTGAAAGTCCTCGCCAAACTCTTTGTTATGTTGCAGATGATAAGGGGTATGCTTTTTCATCTGCGCAACGTGCTGCACATTTTCCGGACGGTCATCTGAAGCCAGTTTAATAAGCCATTGGTGAACGAGGAATAAAGCCCTGCAATCATCCCGGTTATAGCTTAACAATCTTTCTTTACTTTCATTAGAACCTGTATCCTCCCAATGTTTTCGCCAGGCCATACTCAAAAAGCCATCGGCTTCGGGGTCACCCCATTTGAAATTCAGGTAGTCGCCTACTTCTTTCAAGCCATTGCTATAGGTAGGCGGGTAAATATGGGTGCGTAAAAAACCCAAAAGGTTGACCATTCTCTTTTCAACGGCCGGCCAATATTTAAGAAACGGGGATTTTTTTGCAGCCAGTTTTAAGGCTTTGGTTTCATAGCTGCCGTAATGGTAAATTTCCGCATCGGGATATTGCAGCAGCAATTTAAAAAGGCGGTTAAAGTTGGCTTGTTCATCCGCTTTGGTATCCGACCAAAAGGAAAAAACCTCTTCGGGCTCACCAGAGGGTACAACAAGCCCGCCTAACAAGTAAATGTGCTGTTCATGCGATGTGCCTTCGAAGTCCAGGTAAATGGCGGTTGCCGTATGATTTAGGACGGGGGCTTGTATTACAAAGGTTTTTTGTTCCCGGATGGCCAAAGCCTTCAGTTCCCATAAGTAAAGCGTTCGTGGGTTTGGTTCCCTTCTTCTTCGTGGTTTGAATAAATGGGAAAGTTGCTTAATGGTCGTAATGCCTTTGTTATGGTATTTAAGCATAGATTTTGAGGACATTACGGGTAGCAGGCTGATACAATCCCTATCGATCAACTTTTGATAACAGTCCCTTTTAAACTGGCATTCCGAACAATGGCTGATTTTATAAAAAGGTGGCGGTTCGGAATTGCCGAGCATTAACGATGTATCCTTCAGTAATTGCTGGGCCTGCTTTTGATGTTTGGATGATTTGACTGTTGTAGCTTGATTGATGCTGGCATCCAACTGACTAATCTGCCAGGCTGCTATTGCGACGGAATTGGAGTTGTGCCTAACCTGGTTTGCCTGATGTTCTGCCTCTATACTATTTATGCCTTCCTTTGAAAGCCGCCATGCCTTATAGGAACAATGTAACATGGCCTCCAGGACATTGAATTGAGTTGGCATCGTCATTCATTTTTTATCGTGAATTCCAGGCGGAGTTTCTGCAAGGCATCATTCCTGATTTGCCGTACCCGTTCAGTGCTAAGTCCAACATGCGGAGAAATATCTGCCGGCGACATTTCCAAATCCCCCGTCAATCCGTAAGTAAGCTCGATGATCTTTCGTTCCCTTTCCGATAATCTGGAAAGCAGCGAATGCATTTCTAACCGCATTGATTCGGCCATCAGGCTATGATCGGTGGCCTCCACATCTACTGGAACACAATCCAGTAAGGAAAAGTCATCCTCATCGCCATAAGGCGCATCGTAAGATGTCGTCCAGGGCGCATAATACAGCGCTTCTTTTACCTTATATTCCTGCATATCCAAATGTGCGGCGACCTGTTCGCTGGTCGGCTCCCGGAGCGTTTCCTGCTCGATTACCGCAAGCGCCTTGTTAATCTTCGTAATCTCACCGACCTTATTCATGGGCAGGCGGATCAGCCGCGCGTTTTCGGTGATGGCCGACATGATACTTTGCCTGATCCACCATACGGCAAAGGAAATAAACTTAAATCCCCTGGTTTCATCAAACCGCTGGGCGGCTTTGATCAGGCCGAGGTTGCCTTCATTGATGAGATCGCTTAATGGCAGCCCCTGGTACTGGTATTTTTTGGCAACGGATACCACGAATCGAAGATTGGCTTTCGTTAACTTGTCTAATGCCGCCCGGTCGCCCTGCCTGATTTTTTGCGCCAGGATTACTTCTTCCTGGGCACTGATCATCGGTTCTTTGCCGATCTCGCTGAAATACAGCTCGACCGAAATATTTTCCCGGTTCGTGATAGTCTGTGTGATCTGTAAATTTCTCATGCTTCCACCGCTATATTGGCCAACATGTCGGCTGTCATTTTTATCAAATCGAATTCAGGCTGCCATCCCCAATCCTTCCGTGCTTCCGTATCTTTGATACTGGCCGGCCAACTGTTGGCTATGGAGTTGCGATAATCCGGTTCATATGCTATCTTGAATTCCGGCAAGTGTACCCTGATCGCCGCCGCCAGGTCGCAGGGCGCGAAACTCATCCCGGCGATGTTGTAAGATGTCCTGATCGTTAGCCGCTCCTTTGGCGCGTTCATCAGTTCCAATGTCGCTCTTATGGCATCGGGCATGTACATCATGGGCAGGCAATTGTCTTCGGTAAGGAAACAAGTATAGTGTTGCTGGTTTATAGCCTGGTGAAAAATGTCAATGGCATAATCGGTGGTGCCGCCGCCCGGCGGGGTTCGGTAGGAGATCAGGCCGGGAAAACGCAAACTGCGCACATCCACCCCAAACTTTTCAAAATAATATTGGCACCAATATTCCCCCGCCCTTTTGCTGATACCATAAACGGTATTGGGTTCGATCCGGGTATGCTGCGGGCAGTTGTACTTAGGCGAACCCGGCCCGAAGACCGCGATACTACTTGGCCAGAAAACCTTTTCCAACCTGAACTCTTTGGCGATCTCCAGGACAGAAAGCAGGCTCTGTACATTCAGCTTCCAGGCCGCGCCGGGATGCTGCTCACCAGTGGCGGATAACATCGCCGCAAGTAAATATACCTGCGTTACTTCGAGGTCATAGATGACCTGTTTTAATTTAGCGGTATCCAGGACGTCCAGTTCAATACCGTTAAAGCCAGGTTTGACATTTTTATCGGCTGCAATGACGTTTTCGCGGCCGTATCCCTGACGCAGGGCAATGGTGAGTTCGGTACCGATCTGTCCTGCAGCCCCGATGATGAGTATGATTTGTTTTTTCATGATGGTTATTCGTGTTTATAGAGCAATAACCCATAAGGTATTTTGGGATCGATCCAGGTGGATTTTGGCGGAAGATTGATATTGTTGTCGGCAGCATTACAAAGCTGTTCCACGGTCATCGGGCAAAGCGTAAAACCGATGGCGTTCGGGTTATCC
>Ga0302309_10004058_pt1 | contig 11003 bp, 9 predicted proteins | sample III_Palsa_N1_1_FD_200453 | JGI IMG/M metagenome (GOLD analysis project Ga0302309, IMG submission 200453) | Peat permafrost microbial communities from Stordalen Mire near Abisko, Sweden - III_Palsa_N1_1 | ecosystem: Environmental > Terrestrial > Soil > Palsa > Peat permafrost | place: Sweden... | reverse complement strand
ATGGATCCTAGTGATCACAAAGGTACTTTTACCTTCGATGCCAAGGGCAACTTCTTGTCCTGCAGCTACAACGGTCACAGCAGTGACGAGGTTGCTGGTACCGAAGTCCTTTATGAATAGTCCAGTGTTGATATAGTGACAAAATTCCTATTGAGTATAGGATCAGACAGAGCCTATTCGACATTACTTTAGGTAATGTTATTACGATAAATCTCCACTGTTACCATTAGTGTTAATACAAACACAACATGGGTTGTCGAAAACTTTGACAGTAGATTATACGATCTGGTGCACCTCACAAATATACATATATATATATATACATATTAGACTAATGTTACAATAAGATGCCAGGCTGAACAGCGTTTAACCTTTATCAAACATATATGTATACTTATTTGGTAAGTATAACAAAATAATTGTTGACACTAGAACTATCATTAGGAGTAGGTGATTAGTATTAATTGTCTTGAATATAGTACGTCTGGTTGTTCCATTAACAACATTACTGGAATTGGTAGTGGTAACACAAATTATAGTTGTAATATCATGTTACAACAGATAGAAGTAATCTGCATCGGTGGTGGGTTGTTATAATAGATAGAAGTAATCTATTTCATTAACAGGTTGTTATTATAACAGATAGAAGTTTCTACCTCAATAATATTGTGTTATAGTTGCAGGTCTATGGGTTGGTGAGTGATCGCCGGACTAACGGTGTTAGTCAGATTAACACCGTTAATCTGACTGATATCACAGAGCAGGTTATCATTGATAACTTTGCTAATCCAGTCAAGCTACAATCTGTCTGTGCTAGTGAGCTAGCTGCTCACAACGCCAACATATACCTCGAGGTTAATGGAGTTGATGTTGTACATGAGCTTATAGTCAACAATAGACCACTGTTAGATAGCCATATGAGGTCAGAAAATTCCATTTGATTTCGTTACTAGTGTAACTGTAGTCAATGTAAATTTGATATCGGGTGACTTGGGAAATGGTCGGATACAGAGAAATGTCGTTTACATTATTAGCTGGTGACAAGAAGGTAATAGTATCACAGAATGCAATAGTAGAGTCTAGTCAACTAGTCAGAGACTACATTGCTATGGTCAGTTGTAACATGAGCAGTTGTGTTGTTGAGCAGACAGACATAGCTAACGGTGATAGTTGTAACTATGATGACAGCGGTCACTTACAGTCTACAACACAATCACATCTAGAGTCACTGTCAGAACCACAGCAGTGTCATCAACAAATGATGTTGCCAGACAGGTATGTTGATGACGTAGATGAGTATGCACGCTTCCTGTTCTTCAGGTATGATAGTAATGATGCTAAATTCGTTGCTTCATCTGATATCTTTATTATCACTAATACCATCATCGAAGACGCCAAGAAGAGCGATAGTAGTGGCGGTAGTGGCGGTGGTGGTGGTGGTAAGAAAGGTAGAAAGAAAAGGTATAAGGAGAAGAGAAAAATTCGTGGTCAACTAGACAGCTTGCTTGCTGAGCACAAATCTTTAGATGATAAAGTCGAATTGAAACTCATAGTGAGGCGACTAGAGTTAGCAGACTATCTACAAGCCGATGACTACTTTAGCTGGTGTCTTGAGAGCTGCTTATTTCGCTACTGGTCACATCATGTTGCTGAGTTTTACTCAGCTAGTATCAACTGTGAAGTTTTAGAGCGTATAGTGATTTGCCTCCCCTACATGCATCTACCACAAAGCTATCGTGATGACATGAACTTTATGGTACGTTGGGTTAGGCACAATCTGAACAAGAGGGTAGTCTTTGATGGTGAATATTGTCATCATATAATTGCGACCGAGTATAAGAGTGATGATACTGAGGAAGTTACACAGTTTATTCTTACTGGCAGTACGGATAATGATAGTGGTGTACGAGACGTGTGGTTGACTGGCTATAGTAGCAACTATAATGCCATCTATGACCAGTCTATCAAGTTCAGGGATAATAAAGTAGAGTTTATTTACAACAGTTCACACTCACCACCTATTCGCAGTGTAATTATCAATGCCGAGTGTATGTGATGGTTGTATGACTACAAAGTAGTCATAGTTTTACAACACAGTGTTGTAAGGCAGGCTTGTAATTTGGACAGTTAGCAGCTTTAATCTGGTTCCGATGGAGACTTGGTCTTGGTCTTGGTTAAGATGGTTGAGACCTAACAACATTTTTGCTAGACGCTAGTGCTAGCAAGTAGTCATATGCTGTTGGTTATGCAGTTACTAGTCAGAACTCGTTTCATAACATTAAGTGCATGCAGTGACATGAAACAAAAATTTTATAATGAGGGTGTAAAGAGAGTGAGTAACTCACTGTCTATCAAGCAGTTAGTACCATCATAAAAATTTTGGTGATAACCAGAGGTGGTAAGCTTGCTACATATTGCCTACCTATAATATCATCACAAAGTTTTTGTACTAAGCGTCTGGTCTAGTCCCTCATACACATTACTAAGCATACAACGTCATCACTACAAAATTGGAAGGTTAAAAGAGCAGAAACACAAAACACACGGATACATATCTTTCAAACTAAGATGGAAAACAAACTAGACTTCTTCCCAGCTGACTGTCGTGAACTCTATTACGGGAACACTGGACATGGCTACCCTGTCCGCGGCCTAGTGGTCAAGTATCTCAAGGATAAGAGGATTGACTTTGGTCACACTGACGGTGAGACATTGTCGGAAGAGCAACGACGAGAGTTGAAACTATTTAAAGCTCTCGACATCAGGAGTTACTTGGAGATTCACGTGCTGGAGCAGGATGATTACATCATCTACATGCTGAGTATGCACTTTGGCTATGAACTAGGTAAGGAACCAGACATCAATGCATATTTACCCAAGTTCCAATCACAGTATCTACCAGCCCTTGAGCGGCAAGTTAATTTGCCAATCGATGTCATACTCAACTCCGACCTGCAAGTGCTCTTTGTCTATGACAAAAACAAGGCTTGCTACTGTAGCTTTGAGCAGTTCAATGCTGATCGAGAACAGAAGATCAGTCAGGTGCACCTGGAGGCCACAGTGTACAAACGTGGTATGTTGGCTCTCGGTTGGAAGTCCCAAATTCTGGCTTTGGGTGATCAGCTTGATCGACACTTCTGTAGGTTCGAATACTACACGAGAATTGCCATGCGTGAATGTATGGGCTGCTACGATTCTGTGGAACAGGAAGATGATGAGACTGATATTGACTATGGGAAACGTCGTAGCATGCTGGAGTCTGAAGTCAACGATCTGAGACGTCGTATTAAGGAATTCAATCTCTATCCCGAAGATGACTAGCTTAACTTCACTAACAGATCAACTTCGCATTCTCAGAATGCGAGCACTTATTATCGTTACTACAGATGGTCAATAGTTATTAGACTTGTGGTAATTTGTTAGATATGCTCACTAGTGATCATATTAAGTGACAAAGTCTCTCAGTCCGCGTACCTAAGCGGTACCACAAATACTAGAAGAATTATACTGATATAACAGCTAGACTAGTATATGGTTATACTCGTATCAGTAGTGAGTAAAGAGGTTGATGATGACGACGATGACGACGATTAACAGCGAACTTAATCCCTAGACGGTCACCAAAATTTTTGTCATGATATGATGTATTTGACAATCGTTGGGTTTGTGGTAACCATCTCTACCATCAAAATCTTTGTGGTGATGGTTGGAGTTGGTAGAGATGGTTGCGAGCTACCAAGCACACAATCTCATCACAAAAAATTTTTACTGATGGTGATGGTTACTGAGATATGCGAACATCAACAACCACCATCCACCACCACGAAAATCTTTGTACTGACGCAGCGACGGTTGATGATGATGGAGGTAGTCGTTGTAATTAAATCTGTCACTAAAAATTTTGTAGTGGTATGATATGGGTTAGTAATGTGCGAACACCTCATCAATATCAATTATCACAAAAATTTTATGGTGATAATGATGATGGTTAGTGATGTTTGTATATCTCAGCGACATCAACTATCACCAACTATCACATAAGTGGCTTCTAGTGCCAAGTCGCAATAAATTTACTGTTGTGAAACGTCGTTATTGCGACAAAGTTATTGCTTTACAAGCTGAGCTTGTAAAACCCAAAATGGTAAATGAGCCTCCTCAAGTGTAGATGTGTAGATACTAGTCACTTTGCCGTTGTTATAACTACTAGTCATTATTAACTGTTAACTATTAACAGTTGTTAGTCATAATGTTACTTGCCGATAGTTACTGAACTTAACACGCATAGATCTGCTGATAACTCGGTTGTAACAGAGCGTAATTTAAACATTATAATAGAACTTTATAGTCTATGAGTCGTTATTATCTCTAGCATTATTTATATTACCAATGGATACTTACTAAAACCCAGAAGCTCGAGATAAGTATCTCTTGGTAGTACCGGTAGCAGTACATAGTTTCTGTTTCTCAAAGAAACAGATTACACTGTCGGATTACATATACTTTGCGATCCTAGCCTGTATTAGAGACCAAGAGCCATTCTGATTTTGGGTCGTTAGTGCAGACTCAACCTTAGGCTGACAAGAACTGCTAAAGTTGGCTTTTCCATCCTTGACAGTAAGTGAACGACAGTCATAGTGCAAGTTGTAACAGTTCATCGAGTCGGAGAAGCCAACCTCGATGTGTCCGTTAACTTTGATAGTGCAGTTATCCATCATATGAGCTACATGGAACTCACCCTTGGGAAAGATGGGTCTGAAGTCATCGAAAAATTTGGAACCAAATGACACTCGATCAACGATCAAGTTCTCGATCTCAGTAGCAGAGAAGTCAAGCGAGCAAGTGATGCTGCCGACATGCAAAGTCTTGACCCCTTTCAAGGGTGGCATCGTGCCACCAGTATGAGAGGAAAAGCGATGCAAAGATCTGACTGTCAAACTCTCAGGATATTCGATCGTGGGGTCAGTGGATGGTGACCACAGTTCTAAGTGACCATGTTGCTCTTTGTTGTAGTTAAAAATAGGCTGAGCTGGCACCGTCAAAGGGGTGAACTCTCCACCATTTTGTGATAGCAAAACATTGTAGGCTCTGCCATATTCTTCTTTGGTAGGGAACAGTGCTTTGTCAACAGCCAGCGTTGTTGTACCCAACTTGTCAATATCTATCAACCACTGTTCTTTCCAAGTCTTTGCATCAGTTACCTTGCAGAGACTAAGCAGTTCTGATTGACAAGTATAGAGTGACATAGTACTTTCGGCCTTAGATTTTAAGTTCATTTTTTACCTCATTCTGTACCAGTTAGCTGTTTATACAAGAGAAAAGTGTTTACTATACAATTGGCAGGCCTAAGGTTTTCAGAGGTTGTTAACTCATTCACTGAATTACTACTCTTCACCCACCCACCTTCAAAACTACAGATGGAAACTTTTAAATATCTGTCAAGACAGTATATTAGGAGTGAGTTGAGATATCCCTAACCTGGTACGAGAAGTTATCGTCTCACTATCACCAAAATCAGCTATGAAGACAATGTCAAGGTAAGAGTTTATTGCTGGCAAAGTATTTCAGCTGAAATAGCCGCGAGCTTAACCCTTGGGCAGTCAACTAGGAGATTGCTAAGTTAATAGTAGACTCAATAGTTTATTGTTATGACTTATTACAACTTTAAGTTGTAATAGTTATTATATCTTTGACAATGATCAACGAGTTGTTAACTATCTAACGCTAGCTCAACTTGATCACGCCACTGCTCTTTACTTAACTGTGATAGTAGACCACAAAAATGTTGATAGCGCCTGTCAGCTGCATCGGCGGCCTTTTTGTAGTTGTCAAATTGCCACTGCCGTCCATACTGTGATTCAAACCGCAGTTCATACTGTGATTCAAACCGCAGTTCATACTGTGGTTCATATTGAAATTTAGTATGAACAGCAGTTGGTAGTTTTAGACCGCTTCTCACATCAATATAGTCTTCAATGAATCGAAGATGCCTATTAGCAGGCACAAGATAGTTGATTGTCTCAAGTTTAGTAATATCATTATAGAGGTCACTAACAGCTTGCCAAAAGCTCGGTTTGTCTACTATTCTGTATTTGAAATTGTCAATGATTTGAAGACACGTTTTGGAAAGCTCATAGATGTTGTGGTAGGCCAATTTCAGGTCATGAGGGACTTCAAGGGTAAAGGGCAATCCATAAAGGACTTGAGCCTCCGGTGCCAAAGAGAAGGCCTTTAGAGAGTCCCGATAGATGTTATTGACAGTTGACCACAAAACTACAAGCCAGAAAGTTACTTTTTGCTCATTCATATCCCTAATGGCTGATGCCAGTTTACTTTTGGCCACACTAGCTCGTTGTCTGTAAACATGCATTCCCAGTGTGTCACCCCATAACTCGTACTTTAGAGTAGAGGCAGCCCAGATCCTGACAGCAGAGGGTACAAGGCCTCATCAATGTCATCGAGAGTTTTATGTAGTGTGATAAAGAAGTCAGTGTTGTTCGGCCAGCTATCCTCTCTACCTCCTGTAAAAAGGTTATCCATGGACAATCTTTCTTAGCTATTAAATTTGGTCATGTTTTCAGCAACTTGCTGACTGATAAGCGGTAATACCGTCTTAACTATACTCTACAATATACTGTTATGATCTCACTGTGATCACAGATAGTTACAAGTTTAACTTGTAATCAGCTCAAGCTTTTGCATCACTATCAGCTGTTCACAGCTTACTCAACCTATAACCCTACTATGTATGAGAGCAATAGTATAGAGGTGGTTGCTACAACCACCAGCAACATCGAGTAGACCGTAATATAGCAAAATTTTGCTGATAGAGTGGTGGTTACAGTAACCACCAGTAACATTGAGCACTCAGTGTCATCGTAAAATTTTTGGTGATGGATAATGGTGCCACTTCATTCATGACCCCTACATGTCACCATGATCATCAACAAAATTTTGCTTACAGATATGTGGTTGCCGGCTGTGCAGTTAATCGCTGATCGTCATAGTGACGATCAAAAAATTATTGGCAGAGGTTACACACTGCTGCTGTATTAGTTGGTGTTAGTAGAAAGTCAAGTACCAGTAAAAAGGATTACTGTCTCAGACAGTAATAGAGCTGGGGTAAAACGAAGTTTTACCTCAACTGTCTATTAGACCTGTGGTAGTGCGCCAACGGAATTAGTAATTTGTAGCCTCGATATCGTTACTATAACTCCAGCTGCAACTCCACACTTTCTTGAGTGTTATTTACCCAGGATCCCATATTGGGCTCGAATCGTACATCATTGCCGAAAGGTGGAACGCTAATGATGACACCATCCGAGTCATAAACAGTCATTTGCTTGTCTCCCAAGTCTAGTACATTAGTTATCTGACATCTGAGCTTGCCATCTGGACCGTAGACAGACATGAGATCGTCATCATCAATCTCCAGTCGGCCACCATCTAAGTTATGCTGGACAAAGTGGTTGAGATCACCATCTTCTGTGAAGTCAGTGTGTGACAGGAGAGTGTTGTGCTCATCATCACGATATTTGTCTACACTGACCTCTTCTCCATTCACATCATGCTTAGATATAGTACGGAGCCTCCCTCCCTTGTGATAGGTGATGGTCTCACCAACTGAGATGTTCTTATAACTATAGCCAGTTAACAGAGGGTAACCATCTTTACCCTTGGTCATGGTCGGACCGTAGGTCCGACCGCTGAAGATAACATGTGTAATAATCCTGTCTTCTTCATCAGAAAGTGAGGATGTAAACAACCCATGACGAGATGTTATTGGTGGGCAACCTTTAAAGTGACGATACTGTTCGTGACCTACGCACTTAGAACGCTCAGTACCATCTGCATTAATGCAGGTCTTACTGCTGTCAGTGACTGTGACTCTGAAGTCATCGATCTTTCTACGGAAATCACTGGTGCATATGGATACAGTTGAAGTTCCATTAGCATCATACAGTTCCCTGAAGTTCTTAGTGCTGCTAATTTCTTTAATCTTGTACTGACAACGCTCATTGTTGTTGAGTAGTATATCTTTATTACTACTGTCACCCGACCAACGCTTCATATGCATCTCACTGTTGAGGAACCATCTAGGTAGCACTTGTCGCGGGCAATAAGTCCAAACCTCTTCAATGAGGTAGTTGTTGATACCAATGTTGTCCTCATAGAGCACCGGTGACAAAAGAGTCCAATTGGCGAAGAGCTGAGATAGCATATGATGAAAAAAGTTTTTGTCCTCAGTCTTGCTGTAGATCTGTAGGCAGCCAGCCGCGACATCACTAATCGTGATGTCCATTAGATCACCTAACAGGGCACAAACGTAAGTAGTTACAGCCACGACATTGATATCTTTCAGAAATTCCTCGAGGTCCACAAGCAAGGGTGTCATAATTATTGGTGCTGTGGTTGCTGGTGTTGTGGTTATCACAGTCATCTGTGGTAGACTCTGCAGACTGAGAGCCATAGTATAGAGATAACCTGAACTGGGGTTAACTTTCACCTCAAAAGTCGCGCTGTAACCAACGTAGATAGTTACGGTCAAAGTTTCGACTGTTGACATTGTTGACAGTGTCATCGTTGGACTGTAGAGCTACACTAGTTTCCATGTCTGCAGAAGTTTCTCAGTCTTGAAAACTCAGCCTAGTATTGAGTTAAGTAATTAGCTAATGACTAGCAGTTAGTCCGTAACAACAACTATTAGTTGTTAATCAAGTTAAAGTTTTTACTGTTAGAAAGTAACCTAATATTTAGGGTTAACTGACAGTGATAGTGACGGTGACAATGAAGATGACGATAATGGTGATAATGGTGCTACTAATATCAATTAATTGATATCTATGTGTCTGACGCAGTATTACTTCTCGGAGAAGTAACGATCACGATGCTATGTTATGACCATCAGTAGTCATAAAATTAGCCTTATGCTAAGGACTGTTGTTATTAGCTATCATACTTCACTTCTTTAATATTCCATCAGCTTCATCTAGTTATTCTTGTACTTGAAGTACAAGTAGGCATTTTGTGTTTGAGGTATATAGTTCTCCACCTCAAATCTGCTGTAGCAGAAAGTTGATGTACATGTATGAGCCATCAGTGCTGTCTTCATCTTTGTTTTCATCTTTGTTTTCATCTTCATCATCGATGTCAGAAGCTGACATGAGACTGGTCCAGTAGATACCTGTTGTACCAAGTTGTAGCATCAACTGGAACTGTTCAGAGTGGGTATGAGTATCCTGAGCAGTGAAGTGCCAAACCTTGTTAGCCAGCAGTTCATGTACAGCTCGCTTAATCGCAGCCTTACAATCAGCGTCCAATTTCGTTGTTAGGTTAAAATGAACAGTGACCTCAAGACCATACTGTACTCCGAGTAGTAAATTTTTAGTTGTCCACTCATCGGACAACACGATACTGGCAACTTCGTACTCACCAATGAACACAGGCTGTGCTTCAGACGTTTGCAACAGCCCCACAGTCTGCAAGATCTTGGTGACGTCTGGCATGTCAACATCATCGAAGAACTTCCTGACTGTCATTCTTAACTAGATGTTATTTCTACTAGTACAACACGTCTTATGTAAGAATAGTAAATTCATTTTACATTCTCACTGGTAGTTGTTGCGGTAGTAAAAGATGACTAGAGACTTAGGTGATATCTCTTGGACTATACTAGTATATATAAAATCTTGTCTTAGTACCTATGTTAAAAGTACAATCATTACAGTATATAGGTTGAATTGTTAACTATTAGACTTACACTCTGTCGTTAACATCTTAACTACAATCTAACTGTTCAGATCATCTGTCACAACCATTACTGACAACGATAAGTACAGACAGGTCATTCTAATAATAGAGATCATATAAGCTGAGTTTATATGGTATTGGTAGTATCTACCCTAATACAAAAAGCTAAGAACAGCCCAAATGGTCTATTTCGTTATAGGTGAGGACAAGGTGTTTGTGAGCGATGACAAGTTCCACGCCGAAGGTATAAAGGGAATAATGCAGGCAGCAAATGATAAAGATCTTGAAATAGTGGTCGACAAGAAGTATCACAACACTATTGGTAACTACATTGACTTCTTACATGACAATTTTAATACAATAATAACTACTGCTGAGAATTTGCTGGCATGTTCAACATGAACACCTACTACCTCGATTCCAAATATTTTAAGTATTTAGTGTCTGAACTGTTCTTGTATTGGTTCGAGTACTCCCAAGAGTTCTTTGAGCTTCTGCGTGACCCTGATCTGATCAGAGAAATCTGTCTTCATCTGCCCCTACCGCTAGTAGAGAAGGTGGCTGGGAAGTACATAACCAAACCAAGTTTCATTAGGGAGTAGCTATCAGTCTTCCAACAGTCACCGAATATCATCACGCTGGGGTTGAATAAGGTAATCAAAACTAGTGTACAAGATAGTGAGATTCGTGTGGTAGTGACAAAGCCAACCAGCGGATACCGTAACTTTAATAGTTATACCTATGACACACAGTCATACGCGATTTTGAACATCTCAAAGTCTGTTCGTGATGAGTATGATCTGATACGTGTGTGGTATTTGCGTGAAGTAGAATACAGTGATGCTGATGTTATAGAACGAGACAAGGAAGACATTCGTCAGGTGATTGATGACGATGATGACCTTGAAATCATAACAGATGTTGGAAACAGATGCGAAGTGCTAACAGTTTTGACCCATTATGACAGTGGCCACTTGACATCTCAAACACGGACTGTAGATAGTTCTTGTAATCAGACAGAGGATTACACGTGGCAAGAGTATGATGAGATAACGCATATTTACACTGCGTTCATCTACAGATTGGGTAAGAAGAGTGGCTTATCAGTTGGCAGGATAGTTGGCAAATCAGTTGGCAAATCAGTTGGCAAATCAGTTGGCAAATCAGTTGGCAAATCAGTTGGCAAATCAGTTGGCAAATCAGTTGGCAAATCAGTTGGCAAATCAGTTGGCAAATCAGTTGGCAAATCAGTTGGC
>Ga0302309_10004057_pt1 | contig 11004 bp, 8 predicted proteins | sample III_Palsa_N1_1_FD_200453 | JGI IMG/M metagenome (GOLD analysis project Ga0302309, IMG submission 200453) | Peat permafrost microbial communities from Stordalen Mire near Abisko, Sweden - III_Palsa_N1_1 | ecosystem: Environmental > Terrestrial > Soil > Palsa > Peat permafrost | place: Sweden... | reverse complement strand
AACTTGCAGCGAAACGGCGATATGCAGAGCTTCACCGTCTTTCATTGCTTCGCGAGGTGTCGCATCAGATACGTCGGTCGCGTGTGAATGCGTTGGCACCCACGCAGAGGCCGAAGCCTGGGAGCTGACGCCGAATGCGGCTACCAGCATTGCAGCAATAGGAACCATCTTTACGTTGGAACGAAACTTCATGTTACCTCCACCATTAAATTATTAAAATTATTAATTAACCTCGTCGGCACGGCCTTTGAGGTCGGTTCAGTACAGCAATGTCTACATGAAAGAATTTCCCGCAGGCTGGCGGCAACGCAGATTTCCCCTACCAGATGCAGCGAAGGTAGGGGAAAGTGCATGTTGACAACAGGCCGGCAGCATTAAAGGAATCAAGACCGACGGCAGCGAGCTAGAGTGGCAAGAGGAAATGACGAGTTGAAACAAATGAATTAAACGCAAAACCATGTGCTCTCCTTGAAACTTCCTCGTTATGCTGTCTATTGAGCGATATGCTCCCGCAGCGTTTTTTCCGAAATTGGATTTCAGTGTCGTAAGCTTGAACTCCGCAACTATCAGCATCGACGAGCCAAGTATTAGCAAACCGCGTGCCAGCCCTTGAAAAAACAACAATTCCCGCGCGTTTTCCCCGCAAAGCCTTATGCAGCATCAAACGACAAGGGCGAGACGCCGGCATTGGCGAATCGCAACGCGATCATTCATCGCAAAAATGAGAAAAAAATGCGAGAACTTTCGCAATCTTGCGAAAAAGAGCATGCGGCCGCCTGACCAATGTGGAAATCGTTTCGCCCTTGCGTGTTCGCGGCGCGCACATGTCAGTGTGGAATTCCTTTATGATAGGTTGGCGCGTGTTATGAATACAGTCGGATGAGTCCTGACCGTGTTCGTAACAGGCTTCAGGTCCGTGAATACATAATTGGCGTGAATGGGAAGATGGAGAAATTTGTCCTGGATACGGAAGTCGCACAGTTGGTAGCCCAATTGCAGGGTACCGACGGCGAGCAGCGACTCCGCGTATTGTTGCCTCTGGCATGGCATCTGCGTGAACGCGATACGCGGCGCTCCATGTCCCTGGTCTATGAAGCCCGGGCGCTGCTGAGCTATGCCACGTTGACGCATATTGAACGGCAGAGCATCGCAGCACGCCTGCATCTGATCTCCGCCGAGGCGAAGTGGCTGTTTTCGGAATTGCACGAAGCGCATGCGCTGGCTCGCAATGCCTTGCAGGCGTTTGAAGAGCTGCAGGATTTTGCCGGCTGCTCCGACGTCCACTGGTTGTTGGCCTCCATCGCCTCGGACGACCATACCATTGCAGATGCAGACACGGAGCTGGAGCAGTGCGCCGCCGACGCCAACCGCGCCGGCGACCAGTTGCGCGCTGATGTAGCAAGCGCGTTTACCGCCGTCAGGCGATCGTATCGCGACCCGCATCTTGCCAAGGAACTCTGGAGCAAGACTCTTCCGGTTGACACCTCCAAGGTGCATCCGGGCCATGCCACCTGGGTCGAGCGCGTTTGGGCAAGCTTCGCCATGCAAATCGGCGATTTCGGGCGCGGCGTGACCTGTAACATGCAAGCGTATGAAAGTGCGCTGGCGTCGGGGCAGTTTCGCAGGGCGGTTCACTCGGCCGTCAATGCCAGCGACTGCTTCAACTATTTGAATGACTACGATTCGGCGTTCGAATGGGCGCAACGCGGCCTGGTCCTGGCCCGGACGACCTCGTGGCCGGTGAGCACAGGCGCGTGTTTGACGCAAATGGGCGAGACCCTGCGCAAGCTGGGGCAATTCGACGCCGGCCGCGATTTGCTGCACGAGGCGCTGGAAGCATTGCGGCGCTGCACGGCTTCGCGCTCTTACGCCAATGCCCTGAACTATCTCGGCTGCTTGGAAAACGACTGCAAGCAACATCCGGTTGCGCTCGGCCACTTTCAGCAATTGATGCATATTTCCGACGAGCTTCATCAAACCGAATTCCAGACTGCTGCGCGTACCGGCCAGGCGCTCGCTCTATCGCAGCTGGGCCGGAAAGAGGATGCACGGGTGCTGGCCAAGACGGCTCTTAAGTTGGCGCGCGACAAGCGCGACCCGCTGGAAGAAATCTATGCGTTGAAGGTGACCGCCGAGCTGCATCAAGACTATTGGTCTGCAGGGAAGGGCGATGCGAGAGCGGGCGACGCGACGGCGGCCGATACGCCTCTTTACTTTCTCAATCAGGCGATTGAAGTCGCCGGCTCGATGGAAGGCTTCCTGGTCGACGGCGGCTTATACGACCTCGTGGCCAGTGAATATGCAAAGGCGGGTGACTATGAAAAAGCCTATGCGGAAGCGCTGAAAGCGAGCGCCGCGCGCGCCAATGCCTACCGGAAAGAAACCGCCAACCGGGCGATTGCCATGCAAATTCAGCACCGCACCGAACGTGCACGCGAAGAGGCGCAACACTTCAAGAGCTTGGCGGAAGTCGAAGCCAGGCGTGCCGAGATACTGCATCAAAACAGCCAGACCCTGGAGCGTCTCTCCGCTATCGGCCGCGAAATCACCGCGCACATCGACGAGGCGGCCGTATTCCAGGCGCTTGATCGTCATGTGCACGCGATGCTCGATGCGCAGGTATTGAATATCTGGCTGGTCGAAGGCGATACCATCAAGATGCATTTCGGCGTCGAGGAAGGCGAGCCATTGCAGAAAGTGGAAGTCAAGCTGGACAGCAAGATATCCCACGCTGCCGCTTGCGTGCGGGAATTGCGGGAAATCTACGTGCATTCGACAGAAGGCGACCTTGGTCCCGCTCACGTTTCGGGCACGCGTCCTATGCTCAGTTGCCTGTTTGCGCCGCTGGCGGTCGGCGACACGGTATTTGGCGTCTTGACGATACAATCTCCGCGTGAAAACGCTTATGGCGAGCGTGAATTGCAGATATTCCGCACGCTGCTGGCCTACGGCTCGGTCGCCCTGGCCAATGCTGCCAATGCACGCAAGCTGGCCGACGTGAACATCGAACTGGAGCGGCAAAAAATGGCAACCGTGCTGGTGCATGCAGGGAAAATGATGGCCATCGGTAAGCTAGCCAGCAGTGTGGTCCATGAAATGAGCCACCCGGTCGGCAGCATATCCATGCTGACCGATGCGATCCAGACCTTGCGCGAAAAGAATCGCCACGCAGAGGCGCTCGACGTGACGTTGCGCATAGGCCGCGAAGTGAATCGGCTGCGTGGCCTGATCCTGCGCCTGCGCAAATTTGCCCGTTCTGACCCGGCTGATGTCGAAGCCATTGCCTTGCATGCGGTGATGGATGATGCCCGCCAGCTCTACCTGCACCAGCTCGATATGGAAAACGTCGTTTATCGCGAAGAAATCGAGCCGCTCTCGGTGCTGGTCGACTCGGAGCGCCTGAGCCTGGCTGTCGCCAATATCGTCCTGAATGCCTGCGATGCCATGACCGGGCGGTCGAACAAATCGGTGCTCATGAAAACCCGGATGGACGGCGAGCGCGTGCGCCTTTCCATTCGCGACAATGGCCCTGGGTTGGCGCCCGACGTGCTGGAGCGGATCATGGAGCCATTCTTTACCACCAAATCCGACGGCCTTGGCCTGGGCCTTTCCATCAGTGCAGAATCACTGGCCTCGATGAATGGCGCCATTGAAGTGAGCAACCATGTGGAAGGCGGCGCGGAATTTACCCTGATTATTCCCGTCGTCCCGGTTACCTAGCCTAACGATACGGCTTGAGGATATGTGATAACAATGCAAAGTGAAGCCAAAATCAAGATCGCGGTCATTGAGGATGAAACGGGTTTTCGCGAAAGCCTGGAACTGGTTTTGCAACTCGCCGAGTTTGACGTCAGTAGCTTTGCGAGCGCCGAGGATGCCATGGCGCAATTGCAAAATATAGCTCCCGACGCCGTATTGACCGATCTGCAGTTGCCGGGCATGGACGGTGTGGAAGTCATCAGGCGATGCCGCGAGCTGACCCCTGAGCTGCCTGTCGTCTTGATGACGGCGCACGGCAACGTGCCGACTGCCGTGCAAGCCATGCATAGTGGTGCCTATGACTTCATTGAAAAGCCATTCTCCAACGAAAGACTGATCGCCACCTTGCGCCGTGCCAGCGAAAAGCACCGCCTGATCGTGGAAAACCGTTCGCTGCGCTCAACCTTGGCCGAGACCTCGGGCATGAGCGGCATACTGTGCGGTGAGAGCCCTGCGATGCAACGTCTGCGTAACACCATTTTACGCATTGCCCCGGCTCCGGCCGATGTCCTGATCTCAGGCGAGACCGGCACCGGCAAGGAATTGGTCGCGCACCTGATCCATACCTTTAGCAAGCGCAGCGGTAATTTCGTCGCCGTCAATTGCGGCGCCATTCCTGAAGCCTTATTCGAAAGCGAACTGTTTGGCCACGAAGCCGGCGCTTTCACCGGTGCGCAAAAACAACGCATCGGAAAAATCGAGCATGCCGAGAACGGTACCCTGTTCCTCGACGAAATCGACAGCATGCCTTTTGCCATGCAAGCTAAACTGCTTCGCGTGTTACAGGGGCGCGAAATCGAACGTATCGGTTCCAACAAGGTGATACCTGTTAATTTGCGCGTGGTCGCCGCCACCAATAACGATATCAAGGCGCTGGTCGAGCAGGGCAAATTTCGCGCCGATCTGTTTTACCGTTTGAATGTCGTCACGTTGCAGCTGCCGCGGCTGCGGGAGCGCCTGGAAGACATTCCCCTCCTATTTCAAAATTTCCTGGAAATGGCGGTGATACGGTTCGAATCGCCGCCTGTCGAACCGAGCCGTGAAATTCGCGAGCGTTTGCTAGCCTACCACTGGCCCGGCAACGTGCGCGAACTCAAGAACGCCGCCGAGCGCATGGTTCTCGGCTTGCCCTTGATCGAAGGCGAACCGGACGCTGAAGTCGACCGCAGCGCACGTTCTCTCAAGGATTCCATTGCCGCCATCGAGCGCTCGCTGCTGGAGTCGGCGCTGCGCCGCAGTCAGGGCGATTTGCAATCGGTTTGTGCCGAGCTTGATGTCACCCTGTCTTCGCTGTATCGGAAGTTAAGTACACACGGGCTTGAGCCGGAATCTTTCAGGAGCAAATGAGCAGCGTCCCGGATCAAGGATGGAGAATGATTTCATTCACTAATTCATCCGGAGGTTTTTGTATATCGAGCTGGAATCCGCGCTCGTCTTCTGCCAATGGCTGGAGGTCGCGGAACTGGCTATCCAATAACGAAAGCGGCATGAAATGCCCGATACGCTCGGTAATGCGTGATGCTATTACTGCCTTGTCGCCGTTTAGGTGAACAAATATCAAGGCGGGATCACCTTCGCGCAACAAATCTCGATAGGAGCGCTTTAGTGCCGAGCACGATACAACCAGCCCCTCGGCATTTTCTCGGGCATTTGCAACGCGCGATTGCAAATGTAATAGCCATTCGATGCGATCTCCGTCGGCAAGCGGTATCCCGTTTTTCATCCTGGCGATGGCGCTTGGAGAGTGATGGTCGTCTCCTTCCACAAAAACGATCCCCAAGCGAAGCGCCAGGCGCCGCCCGACTTCGCTCTTTCCGCAGCCGCTTACGCCCATGATGATCCATCGCTGTGAGGCCTGGTTGACTTGTTTCGCTTGCATGTTTGATGGAGCGCCTTTTTATTGCTCTTTACTCTTCTGTTATTTGCGAACAACTGAAATCGATTTCATCATTTTCTTGCATTAGACATCGCAATTAAATGCGTGTCAACAAAATGAGCAGGGGTCGCGATTTGATCATTGACGGGGCATTGTAAATATCCTTTGTTGACAAATATGAAAATCTTCATTTTCGAAAAAACGACAATCTGACCCTAAGTTGTTCATATTACCTGTCTATTTACGTCTAATTTTGTATTTGTAAAATCAGGCACGCATCAATGTTCAGTGGCAAATGAATTTGCCGATTTTGTATATTGACGCCTACTTCAGCAGATCAAGGCATGTTTTTACTGCCTGATATTTCTAAAGCCACTGAAATCCACTCTGAAAATGGTTGACGCAGCTTTTTTTTTGCGGTTAAATCCATTCCATTGATATGAAAACGTTTTCACATGCACTTAGCACGATATATTTGGCTGAAAAAACCACAAATACAATGGCGCGACTTCAATTGGACTTGTTCGGCACACACTCCGCGATGCTGACGACGGTGGCCGGTTCATTGATGGCAGGTACCTCCAAAGGCTGACTTATTATTTTCTATTCATCATTCTTTCAACCAAATCAATAAAACAATGAACGACATCAAGCAATTTCCACCATCCTTCACCTGGGGTGTTGCCACCAGCGCCTTCCAGATCGAAGGTGCTGCCGCCGAAGATGGGAAGGGGCAATCGATCTGGGATACGTTCAGCCACCAACCGGGAAACGTTATCGACGGCAGTAACGGCGATGTCGCCTGCGATCACTATCACCGCTATGCCGACGATGTCGAGATGATGGCGAACCTTAACCTCGATGCCTACCGTTTTTCGATGGCATGGGCACGCGTTCAGCCCACAGGCAAGGGCGCCTGGAACGAAAAAGGTTTCGATTTCTATGAACGCTTGCTCGATGCGCTGGCGCGCAAGGAAATGGCCGCCCATCTGACCTTATACCATTGGGACTTGCCGCAAGGCCTGCAGCAAGACGGCGGCTGGCTGGCGCGTGACACCTGCCATCGATTTGCCGACTACGCGCAGGAAGTCGCGCGGCGTTTCGGTGATCGTGTGAAAACCATCGCGACCCATAACGAACCTTGGTGCACCGCTAATCTTGGCTATGGCAACGGGCAATTTGCCCCGGGTGTGGCAGATGCCAAGTCGGCAATCCAGGTGTCGCATCATCTGCTTCTTTCGCATGGCCTGGCGTTACAAGCAATGCGGGCAATCGGTACGCCTGCCAAGCTTGGCATCGTGCTCAATCAATGGACGGCTGATCCTGCCACCGATAGCCAAGCCGACCGCGATCTTGCCAAATTCGAGTACGCGCGTTCGGTGGAGTGGTTTATGGATCCCATTTTCAAGGGGAGCTATCCGGAGTTGGCGTTGAAAATGCACGGAGCACATGCGCCGATCATTCATGAAAACGATTTCTCGGATATCGGCCAGCCGCTCGATTTCCTCGGTGTGAATTATTACACGCGTGCATTCTGCAGCGCCGAAACACCACCGCGCAGGCCGCAATCGGCGATGGGTTTTACCGACATGGATTGGGAGATTTATCCGCAAGGCTTGACTGAGCTTCTGCTGGCTCTACAGCGCGAATATTCGCTGCCGCCGATCTACATCACGGAAAACGGCATGGCCAATGTCGATCATTTGGTTGACGGCCAGGTAGCGGATACAAAACGAATCGAATACGTGCGCACCCATCTTGATGCATTGTTTCGCGCGATGGAGCAGGGCGTCGACGTGCAAGGTTATTTTCTATGGAGCCTGCTCGATAATTTTGAGTGGAATTCCGGTTACGCCAAGCGTTTTGGCATCGTTCATGTCGACTATGAGACCCAGCGGCGCACCCTCAAGGATAGTGCAATTTGGTACCGCAATTTCATTGCCGCCCAGCGTGGGCGCTGATTCGGATGATTGATTTGTATTAGCGACGATCAAGCCGAGGCGATGCCCAGCGGGTGGCGCATTGACGCTTTGGATCGCCGCTGCCAGGGGCAAATAAGCTGTCGGATGTTCTGTGGGCACGCCAGCCCGATTGCAGTATCCGAACGATCCATTTCACGAGGTTGACGCCATGTATTCCAATCCTTACTTCGACGGGCCGCGCTTGCTGGCAGATATTGGCGGCACCAACGCGCGTTTTGCACTTGAACGCGGCAAAGGTGAAATCGATGAGGTCGTGACGCTTGCTTGCGCCGATTACACCGAATTTGCGCACGCCGTGCAAGCGTATCTGGAACGCTGTGCTCGCGTACCCATCCGCCACGCCATCGTGGCGATCGCCAATCCGGTGTCGGGCGATCGTATCAAGATGACCAATCATCATTGGGAATTTTCAATTGACGCGACGCGGCGCGTGCTGAATTTGGACACCATGTTGGTGGTGAATGATTTCGCGGCATTGGCGATGGCGGTTCCCGCGCTAGAGCATCAGCAGTGCGAGCAGATAGGTGGCGGCACGGCGCGTCCTCAGGGAGTGATTGGGTTGGTGGGAGCGGGCACCGGTCTTGGCGTCGCGGGGCTCATCCCGGCGACCGGTCGCTGGCTTACGTTGGAGAGCGAAGGCGGGCACGTTGCTTTTTCTCCTTCCGACGAACGCGAATTGGCGGTCTTGCAATTCTGTTGGCAGCGCTACGAACATGTGTCCGCTGAACGGCTGGTGTCCGGCCCCGGCATTACGTTGATATACGAGGCGCTGGCAGCGCAACAAGCGACGCCAGCGCAGGCCAGCCTGGATACCGCCACGATCGTCGCTCACGCTTTGAATGGGAGCGATCCACTGTGCCGCGAAACGATAGACTGCTTTTGCGGTATGTTAGGAACGGTTGCGGCAAATGTCGCCGTCACCTTGTGTGCCAAGGGCGGCATCTATATTGGAGGCGGCATTGTCCCCAGATTGGGCGATTACTTCGCCAGATCGCCATTTCGCGCCAGATTCGAGAGCAAGGGGCGCTTTAGCACATTAAACGCGCAAATTCCAAGCTTTGTCATCACGGCACCTTTCCCGGCTTTCCTTGGTGCGTCGACAATTCTCGCTGAATACCTGGAAAATAATCCCCGCGACACCTATACAATGAACCCCGCTGTGATTGAAGCCGGGGTCGATGCCAGCCTGCGAGAATGATGGATTGCTTGGGTGCGAGTGATTCGATATCAACAATTCGACCATTCGCATTGACCACATATAACTAGAAAACGAGACATTACCATGCGCAATTTGGCATCGAAAACTTCACCTCTGCTTTGGGTGCCATCTGGCTACTTCACTATGGCGCTTACCTATGTCACCTTGACCAGCGTGACCGCCATCATGTTCAAGAATCTCGGCATGGATAACGGCAAGGCAGCGGAATACGCCAGCTATCTGATACTGGCTTATACGATAAAGCCATTGTTCGCGCCGTTTGTCGAAATGTATCGGACCAAGAAATTCTTCGTGCTTTGCGCGCAACTGATTCTCGGTCTTGGATTTGCCGGCGTCGCCCTGGTAATGGGATTGCCGGACGGTATAGCCATGCTGCTGATCGCGTTCTGGATATTGTCGTTTGTCGGCGCAACCCAGGACATCGCCTCCGACGGCGTGTATGTGACCTCGCTCGACTATAAATCGCAATCCCTGTATTGCGGCATTCAAAGCTTGAGCTGGAATATCGGTCCGATCGTGGCATCGGGCGGGCTGGTCTACCTTAGCGGATGGTTGCATACGAACCATTATCATCATGATGCGAGGATCTTTGGTCCTGACTGGATTGATGCATGGCGCATCATCTTCTACATTGTCGGCAGCTTGACGCTTGCCATGTGCGCCTGGCATCTGCGGGCGATGCCGGACGGGGCGCGCGCTGAAAATGCGCCGACATCCTTGTCCGGCGCCTGGCATATTCTGCAGGATTCGTTCGTGACCTTCTTTCAAAAACGCGATGTCTGGACGATGATCGCATTTGCTTTCCTGTTCCGTCTTAGTATCGGCTTTCTGGAAAAAATCGGACCGTTCTTCATGGTCGACCCGGTGACGAAGGGCGGCTTGGGTTTGTCCAACGAATTGCTCGGCATTATTTACGGCACCTACGGCTTGATTGCCGTGCTGCTCGGTTCGCTTCTGGGCGGCATTTTTGTGGCACGGCGCGGTTTGCAATCGACCCTTTTCCTGCTCTGCTGCGCGGTGAATATACCCAACATCACATTTCTCCTGATGAGCATCTATCAGCCCGGTAATTTGTTAGTCATCAACGCCGGCGTAGCGATTGAAAAATTCTTTTTCGGCTTCGGTTCGGTCGGATTCATGATTTACCTGATGCAGCAATTGGCGCCGGGAAAATACACGACCGCGCACTATGCCTTCGGGACGGGCTTGATGGGTTTGTGTATGATGGTAACAGGGGTAATCAGCGGCCACTTGCAGCAATTGCTTGGGTACGTCAATTATTTCGAATTTGTGATGGCTGCGACCATTCCTTCTTTCCTGGTGACCTGGTTTGCGCCTTTTCATCAAAAAGGAAATGAAACATAGGCGAATGTCGGAAGCAGGTACCATTTGTCGCTCTTGCAGGAGACATCATGAAATCCAACGGGCTTTCCTTTCATCATCCACTGGCTTTCTAGTTCGGTTGTTGTGCATTGATTGCGGGCGTTCTTGCCCATGTGCCGATGTGCCGATGTGCCTGATGGCTTCACAGAACGGCTATCGAATGGCCGGCGTGCCGATGGATGCGACGATGCTGGTTGGCATGGCCCTGATCCCTTATGCTGCAGAAATCTATCCGGTACATCTGCGTGGCACCGGTTCCGGCATGATCGCCGCAAGCTCCAAATTCGGCGGAATTCTCGGCGCGATCGGCGGCGTGGCAGGCGTCTTCAACAACCTCGGCTTGTCGGCATTATTCATCGCGGCGCCGATGCTGATCTCGGCGGTTATGTTGATGCGCAGCGGGATCGATACGCGCGGGCGCAATCTTGAGGAAATCCAGGATGCGGTATTGAATCGCGACCTAATGGCTAGCGAGAACCAGGCATACTGAATCGATTGTCACTTGCCATCGGGAAGATGGATCAGATCGGGTGATGTCACCACCCGGTGAATGCCCGCAAATAAGCTAGAACTCATTTGATAACAAAATGTCCGAAGACAAATTATGCCTTCGGACATCTTTGACCTGCAAATCAAGGCAACGGCTGACTTCGTTACGGAGACAGCCCGTTCCTCTGGGCTGTTCCGCAAAGTCTGTTTAGACGCTTAATACTTGACGCCAAGATTGATGCCGGCGGTGAGCGGCGCCAGATATTGCGCCTGCCATACAACCGCACCATTACTCG
>Ga0302309_10004054_pt1 | contig 11009 bp, 8 predicted proteins | sample III_Palsa_N1_1_FD_200453 | JGI IMG/M metagenome (GOLD analysis project Ga0302309, IMG submission 200453) | Peat permafrost microbial communities from Stordalen Mire near Abisko, Sweden - III_Palsa_N1_1 | ecosystem: Environmental > Terrestrial > Soil > Palsa > Peat permafrost | place: Sweden... | reverse complement strand
CTCGATAAGAAGGAGCCCGAATCATCCTTCTCCTCTTCCGTCATGGGATTTCCGGACGGCTTGTTCCCCCTTCTGGCCTTGGTCATGGCTTCCAAAAAGAGCAAGAACGATGGGGACGGTGACGAGGACAATGACAATGACAACAAGAGTGACGATGAAGACTCGGGAGCCCTGGCAGAACTCAAGAAATTTCTGGCCGAAAGAACCGCTGCCTCTGTGGCCTCTGCCTCCAAAATGGAAGAGGATGATTGACAAATCACTGCCACTGCCACACACAACATTCACTATCGTCTGCCTTTTTTCTTTTTTCTTTTTTCTTTTTTCTTTTTTCTTTTTCTTCTTCCTTCTCGACGATAAATAAACATGGGCCCTCACTCTCTGTAAAAAAAATTTTTTTATTATTTTTATTGTGTGATAACCTTTCTCCCTCTCCTCCTCCTTCTTTTTGCACCACAAACAAAAACTTTTTTGTGTTCTTTTTTTTCTCTCTCTCTCTTCCTCTACAACAACAACAACGACGGTGGCGACATGGCTTCTTCCAAGATTCAAGAATCACTCGAAAAGTTTCTGAAGGCTCAAGAAGACATCTTGTTCCTTGGTGGCACCATGGCTGAACAGAATGCCTGGTTGCATGGGTTCATCGCCTCAGGAGCTAGGACCAACGTCTGCCCTGATCGTGAAGTGTGGTACATCAATGTGAACAACGCAGATGAATCAGTGTACAACCTCTCTGCTTTGCCAGGGACTCCCAACTTCGGAAAGGAAGTCCCCTTGACGCGTGCCCCCGGTGATGATGACAATGACGATGACGATGACAAGGGCATTGTAAACATTCGCACCGGACTCCAGGAATCAAGATCGTCTCGTGTCACCAGACAATACCTCCGATGGGTTCTCCGTCGACCCAAACCTGTTGTCGCTGTGCTCATGAATGTGTCCTCCGAGTGCTTTGAAACACCTCAAGTGACAACCCTCTTTGAGAAGTGCAAGGTGAATGGTCACGTCATGTGGTTCTTTGGGACCTACCTTCCCATGACCATGTCCCCTGTCATGGTCAGCAAGTTCGATGCCTTCTTCTTTCGGGGTGTGGATCAACTCCACCCTGGCGCATTGGCCAAGTGGAAGTCTACCTTTCTCATCGATCCTGCCTACACGTTGGAGGCGACTGAAACAAGGAGGGCTAAAGCGTTTGCAGATCATCTGAAGTTCTTTAATGAGCGCTTTGAAGACTACAAGACCATGGTCAGACAAGTTGTGAAGCTTGATTACGCAGGTGAAACGCATGACCACTATCCCATGATGATCATGAACCTGAGTACCAAAGGGTTTGGTTTCCACTGCGTCCCGAAGAAAGAGGCTCTGGTCCGTTCGTCCAAATTGGATGGTATTCCTGCTGATGTCATGCTCGACTTGCTCAAGGCTGCCTTGAAGGCGTCCTCATCCTCATCCTCATCCTCCTCAGGAGAAGAGAGAAAGAGAAAAAGAGGAGGAAGAGAAGAAGATGAAGATGAAGATGAAGGTGAAGGTGAAAGTGGCCACGATGGAGGTGTCAAGAAAAAACACAAGTCCCATGGTGACAGTGATGGAGGTGGTGGCAGTGGTGGCGGTAAACCCAACTGCCCTGTCCAATAAGAGAAATAACAACAACACACTTGTTTTTTTTGTTTTCGCCTCATTCTTTTTTTTCTCTCTCTTCCTGTTCGTAAAGCGAGAGAGCAACAACAATTAAAAAAAATATCGCTGTTGTTTTGATAATTAATTCTTCTTTCTTTTTTTTGGTCTCCTTCTCTTTTATTTATTTATTCATTCATTTATTTATTCATTTATAATGTCATCCACCTTCTTGGGCTTAGGACGGGCAGCTCGGGTGCCCAAGTATGACCCTAAGGATACCACAGACGAGGATGGCAAACCCAGAAAACTCAAGATCATGGTTATGGATGTGGATTATGTGGTCAAAGATTTTCAAGAACCAGGACCTGTCAAATCTCATGACAAACAGGCTGTTCTTCGCATGTTTGGAGTGACCGAGACGGGGGCCAGTGTGGTCACGTATGTGAATGGCTTTGCGCCTTATTGTCTCATCAAACCTCTGTTGAACCCTCTACTCCCACCTGGCAAAAAAGGTCAAAGTGGCACCAATAGCAACCCCACCTCCAAGATTGCTGACCTGACGTTGGCTGATTTGGAGGCCATGCGGAAAAATCTCAATCGACAACTCAAGACTCCAGAAGATCCCTCTGAACTTAAAGATAACGATGGGGATGAAGAGGATGATGAGGATGCAGGGTATGGAAGTGGTCCAGATTCATCCAAGCGGAAACGGTTTGGCGGTGGCAGTGGCGGTGGAAACAACAGCAACAACAAGCCAACTTGGCAGAATTGGAAGAAACCACAACAGAAACAATCCAAGAAGCACACTGGCGGAGGTGATGTGGATGATGGCTATTATGATAATGATACTGACGGCATGGACGGAGACGGCGATGATGGTGACTTCTCAGACGTTGGGGAAGTGAGTGACGGAGACAGAGAACAGGACATGATGAACGAGGTGGGAGATGAAGAAGATGAAGACCCCTTTGCCAATCTCGCGGGTGGCGATTATGGAGATGATTATGAGGAAAAGGATGAGGGGTACAGCACCTCGGAAGAAACAGTGGGAGGAAGTGGATACAAGAAGCCACCGTTCCAACAGTCGAAATGGAAAAATAACAAAAAGAAAAAGAGGCCTCCCGAGGCACCCATCGTGCGAAGCCTCACGTTAGTGGATACTCAATCCATCTATGGTTACACCGGTGGCATCAAGGAGAAGTTCATCCGAGTGGAGACCCGGTTGCCCAAGCATATTCCTAAAATCAGAGCTCTGGTGGAAGGTGGACTTCGATTGGGACGTGCGGGTGTCAATCAACCACTGATCAATTTCAAAACTCAGGCGTTTGAGGCCAATGTCGACTATGCCTTAAGATTCATGGTGGACAGAGGGATCGTGGGGATGGGCTGGGTGGAGATTGATCAGTGGACGAACCCTCAATCCCAACATAAGCCGGGTGACCAGAATCCCAAGTTCAAGGTAAGACCAGGTAAAGAGCAAGATACGACGGCCAAGATGGCAATAGCTGCCTTTTTGCCTGGGAACAAAAATGGGAAGGCCACTCCCTCCAGGCCTCTTTCTGAAGACAAGATTGCTGCTGTTGCAACACCTCCCGCCAAGTTTGATTATAACCCTAACGTGGCAGCTCAATCGTGGGCTCACAAGATCTCCGATTCCTCCAGATTCCCACGTACGGCGGAGCAACTTGCAGAAGATGAGAGACACCCTGAGCCAGAGTACATCAACATCGAATCCACTTGGGTGAAGGGGCTCAGTATCGACACCCGAGAGGGAAGTAAAGTACCCAAATTTCGTACCTTGGGGATGGACATTGAGTGTGCGGGACGCAATGGTCACTTCCCTGAGGCAGAGTATGATCCAGTCATCACCATCTGCAATCACATCAAGTTGGAGACGGGGAGGGAGTTGACGTTGTCCTTGCAGTTGGGAGATACAAATCATAACCTGTCGGGGTCCGACGAGCATGTCTTGCTCACCTTTGAGAGCGAGAAAGACCTGTTGCTGGCATGGGCCCGATTGTTCAAGTTGGTGGATCCTGATTTCGCGATCAGTTACAATGGAGTGGGGTTCGATTTCAAGTTCATGCTCGAGCGGGCGGAGGTGCTGGGGATCAGTCATGATTTTGCCTGTCTGGGCAGAGTGAGGGGGGAGGCGGCCATCATTAAAGAGGGTCAATTTTCCTCCAAGGCCTTTGGTGCCAGTGACACCGTGGAGATCAACTTAACGGGTCGTAACATGCTCGATGTGCTCATCGCTGTGAAGAGAGACCTCAAGTTGGGGTCGTACACTCTTAATGCCGTCTCTGAAAAAATCCTCAAGGACAGGAAGATAGATCTCAGTCACGAGTACATCACTCCTTATTTTCATGCGGGGCCAGACAAGCGTCGCGACTTGGTCGAGTACTGTAAGAAAGATGCCCGCTTACCGGTCACCCTGGCTGAAAAGTTGATGATCATCCCCAAGTACGTTGAGATGGCCAGAGTCACAGGCACACCCTTCAACTGGATTTTAACGAAAGGACAGCAAATCAAGGTCATGTCCCAACTGCTGAGGAAATGCAAAGAGAGAAATTATGTGGTGCCCTCGGTGCGGCCTGACCCCAACGCCCAGAGTGATGGTAAGGCATATGCGGGTGCCACCGTAATTGAGCCAGAAAGAGGGTATTACGACAAGCCCATCGCCACACTGGACTTCAATTCTCTTTATCCATCCATCATGATGGCCCACAATTTGAGTTATGAGACTCACCTGGAGGATCAGGACCATGCGGATCGGTATGGACTCAAGGAAGGGGTGGATTATGCCATCTCGCCCAACGGAGACCGCTTCATCTTGAAGACCAAGGGGGATGGGATCTTACCCGAAATATTGGCCAACTTGTTGGATGCCCGAGCGGTGGCCAAAAAAGACTTGAAGAAAGAGACAGATCCAGAGAGAAAGGTGGTATTGGACGGGAGACAGAATGCCCTCAAGGTCAGTGCCAATTCCATTTATGGGTTCACAGGTGCCCTGGTGGGTAAGTTACCCAACCTGGCCATCAGTGCCTCTGTCACCGCCTATGGGAGAGTGATGCTCTACTTGACCAAGGAGTTAGTGACCAGTCCATATCTGTATGACAAGGCGACCATGAAACCTGATCCTACTCGACCCAGTCCTTATGCTGGCTGTCAGGTCATCTATGGTGACACGGATTCAGTGATGATTATGCCGCCCCTAACAGAAGAGGAACATGCGATCTACAAGTCATGGCGCAAGAACAAGGTGCCAGAAGGGTTTGTGGAATTGAACAAAAAATTCATGACCCTCTTCAAGGAAGCTGCAGCGTATGTGAGCCAGTACTTCATCAAGCCCATCAATTTGGAGTTCGAGAAAATCTACTTCCCTTACCTGCTGATCAACAAGAAGCGTTACTCGGGTTGCTATTGGACCCAACCGGAGGCACCCGACAAGCAGGAAGTCAAAGGATTGGAGATGACTCGCAGGGATGGTTGCAACTTGCAGCGCAATATTCAAAAGGAGGCCCTGAGAATTATGAACGAAGAGGTGGACATTGAGAAGGCCGTGGCTCATGTCAAGTTCAAGGTGGGGCAGTTGAGGTCCGATGATGTCCCCTGGGAGGATCTGATCATTACGAAGGCCTATGCGAGGGCTGAGTACAAGAACAAGCAACCTCATGTGGAGTTGGTGAAGCGCAAGTTCCAGCGTGATCCCATGACAGCCGAGAAGCTGGGATCTCGCATTCCTTATATCATCAAGAAGGATGCAGACAAGAAGACCAAGCTGTACATGAAGTCAGAGGACCCCATCTGGATGCTGGAGCACGGCGAGGAGGTGGACATTGATTATTATGTAGAGAGACAGCTGAGGAAACCCATCAGCAGGGTGTTTGAGCCTTTTCTGAAGGATAAAATCAACACTCTCTTTTCTGGTGATCATAATTTGAGAAGGGTGAAGAACACTCATGATTTTAATATTGCAGCCGATTCGCGATCCGGTGGTGGTGGTGGAAGTGATTCGTATGGCGGGGATGGCAATGAAGGATCGTCAAAGGGTACGGGTATCTTGAGGAATTTTGCCAAGCGACTCAACTCGTGTCAGGGTTGCAAGGCCAGCATTCCAGCAAACGCGAAAGATCAAGGACTGTGTGATTATTGCGACGAGAACAGGCAGGCCATGATTATGGAGAAGACCAGTGTACTGAGACAGAAAGAGCGGGTGGTGCAGAGACTATGGGCCAACTGCCAAGATTGTGTGAAGGATCACTTCAGTCCAGACCGCTGTGGGAATTTTGAGTGCCCCGTCTTCTATAGACGATACACAGAGAAGGCCAAGCTCAAGAAGATTCAGATTGCCTACGAGCTGCTTACTACTACTTTTTCGGGTGACACGGATCAACAACCAGGAGGCTCTAGTGTCGGCAAGCCTCATCATCGCCAACCACAGCCACAGCTACAATCACAACAGGAAACGGAAACGGAAACAACGACAAGAGACTTTTCGTGGTGAACAAAGAACAAACAAAAATAAAAAAACTGTGAATAAAAAAAGTCTTTTTTTCTCTTCTCCTTTCTTCATGTCAATGATTTTTTATCCCATGGTCACTTTGCGCCAGACTCTCGGGGAAGCCATCAAAAATAAGAACCTGGATGAAATCCAACAACTCCTGGCTACTATGCCACCATGCATCCCACGTACAGATGTCGAATCCTTTGATAGCGATTTCGACGACGACATTTTTGTTCAAACAGTTTGGATTACTCTGTTCGTCCTGGTTATCAAACATATTCATGATCCTGACACCATCCGACTGTTTCTGTCCCACCCAGGAGTGGACGTCAACTGCCACAATAATTGGGAAAGTCCCATGAGGATGGCCATAGCTCATTACAACATGGACGTGTTTAAGATTCTCCTGGATGATCCACGTATAACCTTGTTTTATTGTGACGAAGAGTCGGATGGTTCTGAAGATGATGGGTTCAACAACACCTTGGTTCTGATGATCCGCTACAACAAGTTAGAAATGATGAAGTACCTTGTTGCCGCTCGAAGATTCTCCCACTTTTGGCATCGTACCTCCACCACCAAGAACTTTGAGATTGCACTGAGCACGCTGGACACCTTTGTGGATGGTGCGAATTTTCATGACAACCCCTTGCAGGCAGAGACTTATGTCGGGATGTACCGGCTCCTGAGGGCCATGATCGAGAATCCATGGATCGCTCGCTACAATCTGAGATTGAAATTGGGTTTACCTCTGGCTCCAGATATCTTTGCCTTGGTCATCTTCCTGTGTGACGACCTGCTCAAACTGTCTGTGCTTGAGGATGAGCGACAAGGATGGGGTACGGCGAAAGAACACCATCGTTTTTTCAACATGATGAAAAAGTTACCCATAGAGCTTCAGATGATCGTGTGTAACATGGCAGATGGATCTCCTCGCCAGAGTATCCCTCTCCGGTATCGTGAGGAAGCCTTTAAAGACTTGACTCAAGTATGTACTGAAATGGAAATGCGTGTGGTGGTGGCGGTTAAATTAAAAAAATAAAAAATAAAAAATAAATAAATCACAATAACACCAATATTTTTTTGTGTGTATGTGCGAGTGTGAGTGCGTCTCATGGTTATTTATTGTTCCTTCTGACTTCTCTTTCCTTCCTTCCTTCTTTTCGATTTTTTTTGAAAAAAAGAAGATAATTCCCAAATGACTGGAGTCAGGACTGCCAACGAGGACAACGGTGACCAGAAGAAGAAGAAAAAGACAGATGGCAGCAAGAGCAGTGGCAGTGACCCACTCTTTGCCTTGTTCTGCATTTTCATTGGTCCCTTCTTGATTTACCAACTCGTGAAGGATGCGGGTGGCTGGCTTTCGACCACAAGCAAGAAGAAGACTGACCACGACGACAAGAAAAAAAGATAAAAAAAGTGTTGTGTTGTATCGTGTCGTTTTTTGTTGTTGCAAAAGACCCAAAAAAAATAAATAATAACTCCTCCTTCCAAAAAAAGCATTAAACACAATGTCGGACAAAGATCAAGCTCATTCATTCTCCTCGTCGTCGTCTTCCTCAATGTCGCCGTCCGATTCAGGCACTCAAACAAAGATTCTGACATCGTTGTTATTACCAGAGACAGTTTACGTGTCGGGTCTACCACTTTTCCTCTGTGGATGGAACATGCCCATGACAATGACCTCTGCCATCAATGAGGGGTGCCCCATCTATCATTTGAACGGCTACTTGCTTTACCCTCGTCTTCTCATGGGTGGCATCCCTATTGAAGGGATCACTCTGCGCAAAATGAATGGTGTCTGGATCATTCATCGCGATGATGATTATGGAGGCCGACGTAGCTTCATTTCCAAAGTGATCACAGAAGAACAAGACACTCCCTTTGGATCATGGACTGTCTCTGGTTCTGCCTGTGGTGCCAAGGTCACGAGTGACAAGCCCTGGCCCTATCTGCGCTTCCTTTGAGAAAAAAAAAGAAGAATCTTTGTCTCACTTTTTTTGAGAGAGAGAAAAAAAACAAAAAAAAGAAAACATTCTTTTTTTACTCCTTCTTTATCTTTTTTCTTCTTTTTTTAATTTTTTCTTCTTCTTTGCTCCTGCTTGCTGAAAACACGATATGACCGACATCACCATTCATTCATTGCTGACTTGCATCCCCGAAGAGGCTAGTCCCATTGAGGCAGAGCAGTCTTATTGGAGAGATCACGAAAAAGAATTTAGTGGTGGTGGTGGTGATGCCAGCAACAACAAGTTCAACTTTGAGGATCCTATCTTGGGTCGTGCGGTGATCCTCAACACCCGACTCCCCTTACCCAAACTCAACAAGGTGCATGTGGGCCCTTCCAAAATTCATGGTCAAGGGGTCTTTGCCAGCAGGGACATTGTCCTGGGAGAAGTCATCACTCTCTACCCGGGTGACTTTGTCAATGTCATGTACCCCACTTCGGTTCCTAAAATCAACAACTGTCTGGTCCTGAGGGGAGATCACTTACCAGAGGATGCAACCCACCCACCTGGTGCGACCTCGTATGTCCGCAGATGTGATTCACTCTACAGCATTGCTGGACATCCAGAATGTACTCAAGATCCTGCCTACCTTGGGCACATGATCAATGATGGGGCCATGAGTCACCGACCTGAGGATCGCGCAATATACGAAAGTGTTTCCTGCATCAAGAGCAACTGTGACCTCATCAACGTCCCACCTCATCAACCCTTCTTTGTGGCTGTGGTGGCCATGAAATCCATCCGCGCAGGGGAAGAGATTCTCACCCACTATGGATATGAACACTGGGCTCACATCCGAAAAGTGTAGAGAAAGAAAAGAAAGAAAAGAAAATAACAACATCAACAAGACAATGCATGTTTCAAAATAAAATGAAATGAAATAAAGTGGAAGGCACCTAATATTTGAAAAAAATGTGTACTGCCTCATTTTTCTTCAGGCAGGCTCACAACGCAACTAGATCAACGACCAGTTGTGCGATTGCTATGATGGATTTTGTTTGTCAGCACACTTATTTCTTTATCATTTGAAAAACAAACAATAAATTTCACACAGGCACACAAAAAAAACAGAACAGGGTTTTTGTGGTTGTTGTGTGTGCTTCTTTCTCTTTCACTCGGGGGTGCTTTCGATGATCAAGGTGACCAGTTTGGGGACACAGTCCTTCATCTCCTGAGGGATGGAGACGCAATTGTCAAACTCGACGCTGGTGGGGATCAACTTCTTGCTGAACTCGAGGGCAGAGGCGAGGATAAAGTTGGCATCCCTCTCAGGGAAGGCGTCCTTGTTGTTCTTGTACTCCCTCATGAGCTTGATGTGACCCGAGTCACTGATGTGGAAGAGCATCATGAAGACAGCCCCAAAGTTGTCCAGCTCAAAGTGACGTTGATCCTTGATCAACTTGGCGTTGGCAGCGTCCCAGCCCATGCCAAAGGTGGCCATGTTGAAGGCCTCACAGTACCCCTGCCTTTGCATGTACTGCTCATCACGACGGAAATCCCACACGAGGTTTTGGCTGCCACGAACCATCCTGCGGATTTTGTTCAAAGTGGCCAACTTTTGTTGAGCTTCCTGGGTCTCCACGTCGCAAAACCCCTCATAGATCTTGATCAACTTGAGGGCGTTCTGAGCACGACCATCCTTCTTGGACAGACCATACTCAATGTTCACAAGCTCCATCGCTGTGGACCATTCTTGGTAACAGGTGGTCCACTTTTGAACCCAGTCCGCTGCATCTTCTTGGTTGCGACGAGTGAGAGTGGCAGCGGCAGCGATGGAGCTTGCTGTAGTGGTAGTGACATCTTCTCCCTCTGCCACCGCCACCACGCCCTCGTCGGTTTCCAGAAAGGCCTCACGACTCTTGGGTGGAGACTGAGATAATTCCCTGACCACCTTTTCGATGGCTGAGATTCCACTCGGATGCATTTTGTTCCTGGGGGAGAGAGAAAGAGAAGAAAGAGAAGAGAAGGGAGGAGGATAGTCAAAAAAATGAAAAAAAAGTGTGCAACCTCACACACAAACAAACAAAAAAGATCCTGATGTTTTTATCAGTGTCACAACAACACAAAGGGTTGTGCTGCCTCATTTTGAGTCCAAGGATTTCCATTTACCATGACCATTTGCCGTTTTCCATCTTCATTGCTTTCTGTCAGCACACAATGAAAGGGTTGAGGGCGACTAACAAGAAAAAAGTGTACTGCCTCATCTTTTTAACATCACTGGGGTCCAGTTTCATCCCAGTGAACGTTGGCGCAAGTGTATCCACTGATATAAAGTGGGTCAGCACACTTTTTTATATTTTTTATTTTTTTTCATTTTTTTCATTTTATTTTTTATATCATGAGCATCATAACTTGTCGTTCGAGTCCAACCGTGATGAGGTTCGCCATCCCATCCTCCCCCTTTCCTCCTCTCCATCTAGAGGTAGGCCACACCACCTGATTGGCATTTTGTTGATGTTGGTTTGTCTTGCAAACCCTGCAGGGAGAATCGATCACTCGCTGACCAGAAGAAAGGTCCCACACGGCAATTTGTTTATCTTGACCCACCGTGCAAAGATGACCCGCTGAGTGAGGTGCCCAGGCAAAACTGTTGAGGTGGTCTGTATGATATCCAACCAGTTCCATGATGGGTTTGGAGGGCATGGCCATGTTGAAGATAGACAATCGTGAACTGTGCAAGGCGAAAGTGGCCACAATCCCTGGGTCCATCTTGTTCCATTCCACTCTGACAAGTGGTCTTCTCTCGGGATCATTGTAAAGAATGGTGGCCACTCGTGGAGTTCTCAAGTCAAACATAGACAGTGTCCCCTCACCACCCGCGGTGGCAAAGAGATGGGGGTCGGAGACGGGGAACGAAATATCACACACCTCGCTCTCAT
>Ga0302309_10004053_pt1 | contig 11011 bp, 9 predicted proteins | sample III_Palsa_N1_1_FD_200453 | JGI IMG/M metagenome (GOLD analysis project Ga0302309, IMG submission 200453) | Peat permafrost microbial communities from Stordalen Mire near Abisko, Sweden - III_Palsa_N1_1 | ecosystem: Environmental > Terrestrial > Soil > Palsa > Peat permafrost | place: Sweden... | reverse complement strand
ATTCTTGCCATCGATACCTCCGCTGAGCTGGCGTCAACCGCCTTGCTGTACGGCGATCGCGTGCTATCGCGCGAATCGTCTGGTGTGCATACCCATTCGCAAACCATCCTGCCCTTGGTGCAAAGCGTGCTGCAGGAAGCCGGTATTTCGCTGGCTCAGTGCGATGCGATTGCTTTCGGCTGCGGCCCAGGTTCATTTACCGGCGTGCGCACGGCTTGCGGCATTGTGCAGGGACTGGCTTTTGGCGCGAATCTGCCGGTCATATCTGTCGTTACGCTATTGGCAATGGCGCAAGCATGCCGTGCGGCTGGCGGCGCGACTGACGTATTGGCAATACTGGATGCACGCATGGGGGAAGTGTATTGGGCGCAGTATCGCTATGCCGATGGCTGGCAGAGCGTGATCGAGCCGACCTTGTCAACTGCCGAGGCGGTGCTTCCGCAAGGTGCGGTTATCGCTTGCGGCAACGGCTTGAGCGCCTATGCGGCAGCCTTCGAACAATCCGGCTTGACGCAGAATTCACAAGCATTGATCATGCCGCACGCGGTGCAAGTAGCAGAACTGGCGCGCGTGGCCTATGGGCGGCAGCAGACCCTGCCGGCACGCGAGGCGCAACCGCTTTATTTGCGTAACAAGGTGGCGCTGACGACGGCTGAACGCAAATTGAAAGCGGAGGCCTCAGCATGAGTGCAGTGCCGTCATCGAGCGATCGCGATCTGAGCAGCGCATTTTCCCTGGCGCGCATGCAGGTCAGCGATCTGGCCGAAGTGATGGCGATTGAAAACGATGTCTATCCCTATCCTTGGACGCACGGCAATTTCCTGGATTCCCTGTATAGCGGATACGAACTCTGGACGGCACGCGACTCCACGGGCGTGTTGGCCGGCTATCTATTGCTGATGTTGTCAATCGATGAAGCGCATTTGCTCAATATTGCCGTGCGGCGTGACTTGCAAGGGCAAGGCATTGGCAGGCTGTTGCTGGATCACGGCGTGGCTTTGGCGCAAGAACAAGGACTGGAATCGATCCTGCTGGAAGTCCGGCCGTCAAACGATCGCGCCGTGATCGTCTATGAGCGTTATGGATTTGCCGGTATAGGCGTGCGCAAGGGTTATTATCCGGCTGGCGAAAACCGCCGTGAAGATGCGATAGTGATGAGATTGTCGATATGACTAGTAACAGCGAACGCCAGGCAGTATTTCTCGACGAGATCGGAGTTTGCCCTTTGTGGAAACGCCGTGGGCTTCCTGCAAGCCTAATGTCGGCTGACTTGCCGGCGGCAGAACCGGCGCCAGAGCGGGTGCAAGCCACGCATGCGGCAAAGATAAATGAATCCGAGGCCGCAGCATCAGCTTGGTCGACCGATGCGATGGCCGCGCAACCCGCTTATCCACGCTCGGAGATAAAAGCGGTTGCGCCAAGTCTGGCGCCGAGCGCAATGAACTGGTCGCAATTGAAAGCTGCCGTGTCAACCTGTGAGCAATGCGGCCTGTGTAAAAAGCGCACGAACACGGTGTTCGGGGTGGGCGACGAAAAGGCAAAGTGGCTATTTATCGGTGAAGGGCCGGGTCGCAACGAGGATGCGCAAGGCGAGCCATTCGTTGGGCCGGCAGGAAAATTGCTGGATAATATGCTGCTGGCGCTGGGCCTGAAGCGCGGCGACAATGCGTATATCGCGAACATCGTCAAATGCCGCCCGACCGATGCCAATGGCAAGGACCGACCGCCGACGGCGGAAGAAGCCGACGCTTGCATGCCTTATTTGCAGAGACAAATCGCGTTGATTCAACCCACTGTCATTGTCGCGCTTGGTAAAACCGCGGCCCTGTCCTTGTTGAAGCGCGATCCGACGACGCCGGTGTCGGCCTTGCGCGGCACGGTGCATCGCTATGCCGACTTGCCCTTGATCGTCACTTACCATCCGGCCTACCTATTGCGCAGCCCGGTCGACAAGCGCAAGACCTGGGCAGATTTGTGCCTGGCAATGAAAATCTTCGCCGATGCACCGTCCGGTGTCTAATTTTCAGGCTGAATTCGAGCGTAGAAGGGGGCATCTGCGCGACCCCTACGTGCGCGATCTGGCATGGTTGCTGGACTCTCCGGATGTGCTGGATCCCGAGGCACCGCAATGGCAAGGAAAGATTGCGACGCTCTTCGATCATCAGGGTGCGGCTATCGACAATTGGCTGATCGAACTGGATCGGGCGCCGGAGGAGTTGCGTGCCTTGATCGATTCGCATGCCTTTGCCCGCCTTGGACGTTATTCTGAATTGTTGATGGCGTTCTTTTTCCGTCATCAACAGATCTTGCACGCGCATGGTTTACAGGTTCGCGCCGGCAAGAATGACACTGTCGGCGAATTCGATTTCCTGTTGCTGCGTGCCGCGCATGCAGGTCCACCGGCGCTGTTGCATTGGGAGTTTGCGACTAAATTCTATCTGTTGGAAACCAGCGGTGCCGGGCGCGATGCCGATTTCCTGGTGGGACCGAACCTGGCCGATACATTAGGTGCAAAAATGCGCAAGATACTGGAACGGCAATTGACGTTGTCCAGTCATCCGGCGGCGCAAATTCATTTGCCGCAAGCCGTTGCGTCGGCACAGGCGCTGGTCAAGGGATGGCTTTTTTATCCACGAACCGAAGCCATCGGCAATGTTGAGGTGGCGAACAGCGGTGTTTCCGAAGCACATTGTCGCGGTTACTGGTGTGCTCTGTCCGAAGTCGACAGCATATCCGGTGCGCACTATCGGATATTGCCACGACTAAGCTGGCTGGCGCCGTCACGAGCGCCGTTCAATACATGCATCGACAAAGATGCCCTGCTGGCGGCACTGAATGCGCATTTTGAGATCGATACATTGCCGGTCATGGTAGCGACGATGGTGCAAAGAGGCGACGTGGCAGTGGAGGTGGAACGTGGATTCATCGTGCCAAACGATTGGCGCAAGCGGGCCAGTGCGTTTGTGCAGGCTACATAGCAGAGTCGCTTAGCTACGTCACTTAACCTCGTGACTTAGTGGCGATGTTCGCCGATCAATGCCACCGTGTCGAAGCGCCGTTGATTGGCCGCATGCCAGCGCATGATAAGAAACATCATGCCAGCCACGAACAGGCCGAACAGAATAATCACGACATTGATGTCCATGTTCAGTATAACCAGGCCTGCATAGAGGGCCAACATGGTCAAAATCGAGATATTTTCATTGAAATTTTGCACTGCAATAGAATGCCCGGCACTCATTAAAACGTAGCCGCGATGCTGTAGCAAGGCATTCATCGGTATGACGAAATAGCCGGACAAAGCGCCGATCACGAACAATAGTGGGCAGGCAACCCAGACCGAATGTACCGCCGTCATCGAAATTACGACGAAACCCATCGCAATACCCATGGGCATCACCGATAACGAGCGTTTCAGCGGCACGAAATACGCCGCAGAAGCTGCGCCAAGCGCCACGCCGAAAGCCACCACGCCTGGCAGGATTGCTGCTTTGTCCAGAGGCATGTGGAGCGATTTCTTGGCCCATTCCAGCACGATCAATTGCAGCGTCGTCGCCACGCCCCAGAAGAGGGTGGTAACAGATAATGAAATTTGCCCCAGCTTGTCTTTCCACAATACGGTACAGCATTCCGCAAAATCGACGACCAGTTTGATCGGGCTATGTGCCTGTTTCTTGTAACGGGCGCAAGTATCGGGAATATTCAGGTTGAAGATAGCGGCAATGACATAGGCACCGACAATGACCAGCAAAGCGGTATCGCTGGTGGTATCGAAGCCCCCGGTCATGACCGGGATATCAAATTTGAGCAATAGGGCGGTGACTTGCGGATTGACCAACAGGCCACCCAATGCGGTGCCCATGATGATCGAAATGACGGTTGATCCTTCAAACCAGCCATTGGCAGCGACCAGTTTTTCCGCCGGCAGCAATTCCGTCAAGATACCGTATTTGGCCGGCGAATAGGCGGCGGCACCGAAGCCGACCACGCCATAGGCGATCAGCGGATGGACATCGAAAAACATCAAGCCGCAACCGAAAATCTTGATCAGGTTGGAGACAAACATGACGCGCCCTTTGGGGAACGCATCTGAAAAGGCGCCGACAAACGCGGCCAGCAATACGTATGACAACACGAAAAACAATTTCAACAGTGGTGTCATCCAGGCCGGGGATTTCAACACGGCCAATACTGCCATACAAGCTATAAGAAGGGCATTGTCTGCCAGCGACGAAAAGAACTGCGCCAGCATGATGGTATAGAAACCGCGATTCATTCGCATCTTAATAGTAACCAAATATCTCCGGCTTGCTTTATACCATGAAAATGTCGGAAAACCGGTGATTTGGGTTCAACCATCGCTCCCGGCTCCGGTAGAATTGAGTTCGTTAAGTTAAAATTATTTGAAAATCAAGAGTATCGTTATGCCAAGACCGCTAGTTGCCACCATTGATATCGCTGCATTGCAACATAATCTCGCCGTCGCCAAACGACATGCGCCATCCGCAAAAGTATGGGCCATCGTCAAGGCCAATGCCTATGGTCATGGCTTGGCAAACGCGGTGCAGGCTTTCGCTGCGGCCGATGGATTAGGATTGATCGAACCGGATGGTGCAATACGTTTGCGCGAGTTGGGATGGCAAAAGCCGATATTGCTATTAGAAGGTTTTTTTCATGCCGAGGATGTGCCGTTGCTGGCGCAATATGATTTGCAAACGGCAATTCATTGTGACGAGCAAATTACCATGTTGCAGCAGGCCGATTTGCGGGCTCCGCTCGACGTCCATTTAAAGATGAATACCGGTATGAACCGCCTTGGTTTCAAGCCGGATGCCTATCGCGATGCCTATGCACGCTTGCGGGCCATCAGCCAGGTGCGCAATATCAGCATGATGACGCACTTTGCCAATGCCGAGCATGACGAGCACGCGGTTATCTCGTTCGCCGAACAAATCAAGCGCTTTCAGCGAGGCAGCGCCGGCTTGGCAGGCGAACGCAGCCTGGCGAATTCGGCGGCGGATTTGCTGCGTCCCGATGCCGCCGCCGACTGGGTCAGGCCCGGCATCATGTTGTACGGCGGCACACCCGGCGGCCAGACCGCCACTGAATTCGGTTTGTTGCCGGCGATGACACTGTCCAGTGAAATAATCGGAATCCAGGAAATTCATGCCGGCGACGCAGTCGGCTATGGCAGTCGTTTTGTTGCAACCCACACGATGCGAGTCGGCGTCATCGCCTGCGGCTATGCAGACGGTTATCCGCGCCATGCGCCGACCGGCACGCCGGTTCTGGTCGACGGCATCAGAACACGCACGGTCGGGCAAGTTTCAATGGATATGATCGTCGCCGATTTGAGCGCGATACCCAACGCGCGCGTCGGCAGCAGCGTTACTTTGTGGGGGCAGGGGTTACCGATAGATGAAGTTGCGCATGCGGCTGGCACCATTGGATATGAACTGATGTGTGCGGTAGCGCCGCGCGTGCGGATAGCGGTAGCGGCGGGCAAGCAATAATGGCAAAGGCTAAGACGAACTATACCTGTACCGAATGCGGCGGCATATCAAACAAATGGGCGGGGCAATGCCCGGCCTGCGGCCAGTGGAACACACTGGTTGAGACCATCATCGAAGCTGCCGGCAATCGTTTTTCCACACAATATCAAGGGTTGGCACAAACTGCGCCGGTTCTTAGCCTGGCCGATATCGAAGCAATCGACGTTCCGCGTTTTGGCACCGGTATCGAAGAGTTTGATCGCGTGCTTGGCGGGGGCCTGGTGGCGGGCGGGGTGGTCCTGATCGGCGGCGATCCAGGCATCGGCAAATCGACCTTGCTGTTGCAGGCGCTGGCAAATATGTCGCGCGAGAAAAGCGTGTTGTATGTCAGCGGCGAGGAATCCGGTGCGCAAATTGCATTGCGTGCCAAGCGGCTGGCGGTGGATGCCCGCGACCTGAAGCTGCAAGCCGAGATCCAGCTTGAAAAAATCCTCAATACCCTGGCTGAGCACAAGCCGGAAGTTGCGGTGATCGATTCGATTCAAACCGTATATTCGGATGCCCTTAGCTCGGCGCCCGGTTCGGTAGCGCAAGTGCGGGAATGCGCCGCGCAGTTGACGCGTGTTGCCAAGCAAAGCGGTATCACGATCATCATGGTTGGCCATGTGACTAAAGAAGGCGCGCTGGCCGGGCCGCGCGTGTTGGAACACATCGTCGATACGGTGTTGTACTTTGAAGGCGATACGCATTCCAGTTTTCGCCTGGTGCGCGCGATCAAGAACCGTTTCGGTGCGGTGAACGAACTCGGTGTCTTTGCGATGACGGAAAAGGGCTTGAAAGGGGTGTCCAACCCGTCTGCCTTGTTCTTGTCGCAGCATGACAATCCGGTTCCGGGTGCCTGCGTGATGGTGACGCAGGAGGGGACCCGGCCTTTGCTGGTGGAAATTCAAGCCTTGGTCGACACCTCGCATCTGCCGAATGCGAGGCGACTTTCGGTTGGGCTGGAGCAAAATCGCCTTGCCATGCTGCTGGCGGTGCTGCATCGTCATGCAGGTATCGCGGCATTCGATCAGGATGTGTTTATCAATGCGGTCGGTGGCGTCAAGATCACCGAACCGGCTGCCGATCTGGCGGTCCTGCTGGCAATCAATTCATCGATGCGCAACAAACCCTTGCCGCGCGGTTTGGTGGTGTTCGGCGAAGTCGGACTTGCCGGTGAAATTCGACCCGCACCGCGCGGCCAGGAAAGATTGCGTGAAGCCGCGAAACTCGGTTTTTCGATTGCGCTGATCCCTAAATCCAATGCGCCCAAGCAAAAAATCGAAGGCTTGACGATTATCGCGGTTGAAAGAATAGACGAGGCGTTGACGCGTGTGCGCGAACATGAATGAGGAAGGTGGTTGCTAGCCGACCCTGACGCTAGTTTTCAGTCTCACCGTCGACTTGAAAAAGGTGTTGAGCGGCAGCGATGCCGCTTCTCGCCGCCGCTTCCAGCGTAGCCGGGTAATCGCTCGCCGTGTAATCTCCGGCAAGCGCTAATCCCGCCAAGCCGGTCGCATTCGCTGGTCGGACCAAACCCGGCGCGCAGGAAAAAGTCGCACGCTTTTCGGAAATGACCTTGCTCCATATCGGTTGCGCCAACTGTGGCATCTGCAAGGCCTTTGCCAATTGATTGGCAATTGCGTCGGCAAGATTCTTTTGATCTTGTTCGACCGCGGTGTTGGATGCGCTCACCACGACCGATAATATCCCCGCCTGGTTGACGTCGAGCTGGCCACGATCGAAGACGAATTGTCCCCACTCGCCGGCGTCGGCATCGTCAATCAGTGCATAGAAGGGCAAAGGCAGGCGCAATTCCGGGGTGTAACGTAAATAGCAGGTGGTAATCGGCTCATGCGTGAACGCTTTTAAGTCGCTGGTATCAATCAAGCCCTCCAGCAGGTGCGCCGCCTGCGCTACCGGCGTGGCGAGCACCACGCCATCGAAGTCGTGATGGTTTGCATGCGTGGTTTCCCTGGCCAGGGTCAGGCGCCAGCCTTGTTCATGGCGTGCGATGGTGTTGACGCTTGCTCCATAGTGAATCTGGCCGTGGTTCCGCTCAATAAACTGTGCCGCATGCTGCGGAAATAATTCAGTCAGATTGACGCGTGGCAGCAGCATATCGGAAGCGGCCCGGCGCGCACCCAAACTATCGCGCAGCACATTCAGGAATACCTGCGCCGATGCCTGTTCGGGCGGTGTATTTAATGCGGCCAGACACAAAGGACGCCACATCAGCTTAATCAATCGCTCAGTCTGGTCGAAGCGTTCCAGCAACTCGCTGACGCTGCAATCCTGATGCATGCGCCATTCCATCCAGCGCGCTGTGGTCGTGAAACGAGCGAGGGCCATTTTGTCGGCTCTCGCCAAGCCGCTTGCTCGCAACAAGGCGATCAACATGTGCCACGGTGCGGGCAGGCGGGGGGCAACGAAGTCCATGCCGCCTCTACCTGGCGGGTAGCGCATTTGCAGCGGCAGCCTGAGCATGGCAGCATCGATGTCGATACCGACGGTACGCATCAAGGCTAGGCTATCCCGATAGGCCCCCAGCAAGATATGTTGCCCGTTGTCGAGCACATGGCCATCGAGTTGCACGCCGCGCGCACGTCCGCCCAGGGTGCGCGTGCTTTCGAATAATGTGACTGCGTGACCGCTCTTGATCAGTTCGACGGCGGCGGCGCAACCGGCCCAACCGCCTCCTACTACCGCAACGCTAGGCTTGGCGACGTTCTTAGCCGCGGACATAGGTTTTCCACGCCAACCAAAGCTTGCGGATTGGCGTCAGCGAAATGCGCTGATTCAAGACATGAAAGCCGTCGCGTTCGATTTCATCAAGGATCGCTCGGTAGATTGCCGCCATGATCAGCCCCGGCCGTTGCGCGCGTCGATCTGCCTTGGGCAACAAGGCAAAAGCAGCGTCGTACATGGCCTGCGCGCGATCGGCCTGGAATTTCATCAACTTTTCGAAATTTTCGCTGTGCCGCGCATTCAGGATATCGGCTGCCGTCACATTGAATTGCTGCAATTCATTGACCGGCAAATAGATGCGGCCCTTGCGCGCATCTTCGCCGACATCGCGGATGATATTCGTCAATTGAAACGCCAAGCCTAGCTTCTCTGCATACTCTAGGGTTTCTGGTCGGGTGGAACCGAAAATGCTGGCCGACAAGATGCCAACCACGCTCGCAACATGCCAGCAATAACGCTGCAACCCGCGGAAATCCAGGTAGCGGGTTTGATCCAGATCCATCTCCATGCCATCGACAATCGCCAGCAGGTACTTTTCCTGGATTGCGTACGCTTGCAGATGCGGCAGCAATGCCTTGGTGACTGGATGCGTGGGATTGCCGGCTTGCATCGCGCCGATTTCCTTGCGCCACCATACCAGTTTGGTGCGCGCGATATGCGGGTCGGTGCACTCGTCCACAGTATCGTCAACCTCGCGGCAAAATGCATACAGTGCAGTGATGGCGCGCCGCCGCTCCGGTGGCAGGAACAGGAAGCTATAGTAAAAGCTGGAGCCGCTTTGCGCGGCTTTTTGTTGGCAATATTCGTCGGGGGACATAGATCAGGAGCGCAGAGAGCAGATTGGAACGGAAAGAAGCCGCTATGCTAACCGACTATTGTGGTGGACGACAAACGGATGCTTGAATTCTCTGAAAAAATAATGATTTCAAGCTGCTTTAAGCCGGCTTCTCAAGCCTATCTCATCCAGATTGCCCGCCACAGCATGCGTAGCCAATCGCCTTTCTGCAAGGTAGGACGATGTTTGAACACGTTATAGTGCACGGCTTCGATTTTTTCCAATGTGCGCAAACCGCCTTGCACTACAAGGCGGAGTTCCCATCCCACTCGACCCGGCAAGCGCAGTGCCAGTGGCGCACCGCTTTGCAGCATGGCGCGTGCCCGCGCAACCTCGAAGCGCATCACGTCGCAAAACTCTCCGCAGGCGCGTCCAAGCGCAAGATGTTCTTCCTGCACCAAGAAATTCGCCATATCGTCCTGGGGCAGGTATATACGTGCCTTTTGCCAGTCGACGGCCACATCCTGCCAAAAATTGATCAATTGCAAGGCCGAGCAGATGGCATCGGAGTCGCGCAGGTTATCCGGCGTCGCCGCTCCATACAGATGCAGCATCAGCGTGCCGACCGGGTTGGCGGAGCGGCGGCAATAGTCGAGAAGCTCTGTAAACGATGGGTAGCGTTTGGTGACGACATCCTGCTTGAACGCCGACAACAGGTCGCGAAAGGGCTGTAACGGCAGTGCGTAATCCTTGATCACCTTGCCGAGCGCATCGAACAGGGGCGATTCCGCCGTTTGCCCATTCTCAATTCGCTGCAACGCCTGTTCGTAGGCAGATAGGGCGGCTAGACGTTGGTCGTCGCTCGCATCTCCTTCATCGGCCAAATCGTCAGCATTGCGCGCAAAACGATAAATCGCCTCCACCGCCGGACGCAGTCGCGCTGGCAACAAAATGGAAGCGACAGGAAAATTTTCGTAATGATCGATCGACATTATTTTGATTTAGCGTAGCGCAAAGCAAGAGTGGGGAATCGCAAAACAATCATTGTAGCGACATTGGTGCTGCGCAAGATTAGCAGAGTTTGAACTCAACGGTTGCCCCGCAGGTTGAACCATAAGCGAAAACTGCGCCTGAGGCTCTTCCTGCGCTTTTTAGCTTATTTGAGTGATGTGATTTTATAAAAATTATTTAAATACTAATCTATCAAATTAATGACTTAGGGGTCATTTACAAAAGGTATTGCAGTCCCTATAATTACTAACTCATAAGTCAGTAACGTTTGGTGTGACAGTAGTTTCTTTCACAGGTCCCCGAACAGTAAAGGAAAATACGATGCATACCGCCCCTCAAACGTTCGCGAAAAAAACCAGCAAGATTGCTCCTATTTGGTTATCGATAGCCATGTTGACCTCAGCCTTGTTGATGGTGGCATGTTCCAAGCCGCTCGAAAAGGCCGAGGAAGTGCGCCCGGTGCGCGTCATAAAATTGCAATCAAGCAATGTTGATGTGGATGCTGAATTCCCAGGTGAAGTGCGAGCACGGGTTGAATCGCGGTTGGGGTTTCGGGTTGGCGGCAAGATCGTGTCGCGTAAGGTTGACAACGGGGCGCTGGTCACGCGCGGCCAGGTGTTGATGCAGCTTGACCCTCAGGATCTGCAATTGGCGCAAGCGGAATCGATTGCAGGCTTGCGGGCCAGCGAAAGTAATCGCGATTTGGCAAAAGCCGAATTAAAGCGTTATCAGGATTTGCACGACAAGAATTTCGTCAGCCAGGCGCTGCTTGATAGCAAGGAAACCGCCTATAAGGCGGCGCAAGCCAGTTACGAACAGGCGGTGGCAGTGAATAAAAACCAATCGAATCAAACCGGCTATACCACGCTGGTTGCCGACGTTGACGGCGTGGTCACCGGCGTCGATGCCGAAGTAGGGCAGGTCGTGGCGGCCGGCACGCCGGTAG
>Ga0302309_10004051_pt1 | contig 11016 bp, 12 predicted proteins | sample III_Palsa_N1_1_FD_200453 | JGI IMG/M metagenome (GOLD analysis project Ga0302309, IMG submission 200453) | Peat permafrost microbial communities from Stordalen Mire near Abisko, Sweden - III_Palsa_N1_1 | ecosystem: Environmental > Terrestrial > Soil > Palsa > Peat permafrost | place: Sweden... | reverse complement strand
CCCCAAAGCTGCCGGAACCGCGCGTTCGACCGTGGCGCCGCCGGTGATACGGCCGACACTTAGGTGATTCGGTTGTGCCTTGGTGCCAGCGGGTGCGCCACCGACCGTTCCAAGCAGGATATTTCCCTGCGACATGGCATAAACCTTACCGTCCGCCCCTTTCAAGGGCGTCATCAATAAGGTACCCCCGCTCAAACTCTTGGCATTGCCCATTGAAGAAACCGTGACATCCAGCGTTTGCCCCGGTTGTGCAAAGGCCGGCAACGACGCGGTCACCACGACAGCAGCGACATTCTTGAGTTGTAGATTTGCCGCCGCCGTAGCCGACAAATTAGTGCCCATTTGCTGCAGCATATTCAGCACGCTTTGAATCGTGAATGGCGTTTGCGTCGTTTGATCTCCGCTGCCATCAAGCCCGACCACCAAACCGTACCCGATCAATTGATTCTCGCGCACGCCTTGTATGCTGGCCAGATCCTTGACTCGCTCGGCGTAGCCATCGACGGACGTGACAATGCAGGCAGCGCCGAGGAACGCGACTAAAAGTGTCTTGATCAATCCAGGCTTGATATGTTTCATTTTTCTTGCAACTCCAAACCTAGAACGGCGAAAGACTCATGAAGAAGCGCGCCAACTCCGACGTGACTTCAGCGGTATCGTAGCGGCTGTCGGTGCGATATTCGACCCGGGCGTCAGCAACCTGGGTCGACGATACCGTATTGTCGACAATCGTAGCGGGACTGATCACACCCGAAAAGCGGATATATTCAACACTCTTGTCGAGCGCAATTTGCTTTTCGCCACTCACCACGAGATTTCCATTCGGCAGGACTTCGAGTACGGTAAGTCCCATCGTACCCGTGAAATTATTACCGGAAGTAATGGCACCGGTATCGCTGAAACTATTTGCCGAAGTACTGGATATTCCTTTCGTAGTCACGGAACCCAGCACAGGCGGACTATAGGCAACCGAGCCCGCTTTGGTGTCCGAGGCTGCGTTGGTTTTACCGGCACTGGTATTCTCAACGATCGACATGATAATGACGTCGCCTACGATGCGCGCGCGGTAGTCTTCAAACATTGGCCGATATGCCGAGGCCTGGTAGATCGATCCATTGGGAACGCTCGCCACGCTATGCTCAGGTTTGGCGGTCGTCGGGTGCTGAACGATGGTGGGCGGCACTACTGCACAGCCACCGATCAGTACCGTCAACGCAGTCATTAATGCAAATCCTGATTTCATTTTCTATTGCCTCATGCCCAATCAATTGCCGATGTCGACGCGAACTTGATCAATCCATACAAACCTATCAACTTGACCAGCAATCCAATTTCAAATTGCCAGTGCGAATACATCATTCTTACATCTGCGACAGGTCTTGCAACATCTGATCAGAGGTGGTGATTGCCTTGCTGTTCAACTCATAGGTGCGCTGTTCCTGGATCATATTGACCATCTCTTCCACCACATTGGTGTTCGATGTTTCCACATATCCCTGATTCAAGTTGCCGGCGCCATTAGTGCCAGGAGTATTCGTGCTCGCAGTACCCGAAGCACTGGTTTCCTGAAACAGGTTATCGCCCTTCGCTTCCAGGCCAGCGTTATTGATAAAAGTGGCAAGTTGCAGCGTCCCCACCTGAGTCGTCGCAACCGAGCCCTGCTGGGTAATCGATACCGTACCGTCGGCACCGATGGTGACGCTCTGCGCCGCCGCCGGGATGGTAATCGCCGGTTGTATCGGGTAGCCGCTGGCGGTTACCAATTGGCCTTGATTATTGGTCTGAAACGAACCATCGCGCGTGTACTCAGTCGTACCGTCCGGCATCAATACCTGGAAAAAACCGTTGCCCTGAATCGCAACGTCCAGATTATTATTGGTTTGCGTCAGGTTGCCTTGATCGAACATCTGTTCGGTAGCGATCGGCCGCACGCCAGTGCCCATCTGGAGACCTGATGGCAATTGAGTTTGTTCCGACGATTGACCGCCAGGCTGCCGGTCAATCTGATACAGCAAATCGGCAAACACTGCGCGCCCGCGCTTGAAGCCGTTGGTGCTGACGTTGGCCAGATTATTGGAAGTCACATCCATCGCAGTTTGCTGCGCCTCCATGCCTGTCTTGGCAATCCATAGCGAACGAATCATTTCTTTCTCCCAAAATCCTGCATCAAGGCAGTTGCCTTCAAAGCACTACATTCCACATCGACCATCTTCGCACCGAGTCTTATCAAAACAAGTTATCAGCTCAGTGTCATGATCTGTTCGGCGCTATTGTCCATCGTCTCTGCGGTCTTCAACATCGTAATGTGCAAATCGAACTGTCTCGACAAGTTGATCATGTTGACCATCGAGTCAACCATGTTGACGTTACTCCCTTCCAGCATTCCCCCGGCCACCACGACGGTAGCGTCGGCATCGACCGGCGCGCCGTTCTTGGTGCGAAACAAGCCATCGTCACCGCGTACCAGGTTTTGCGTAGGTGGATTGACCAACTTCAACTTGCCCAGGGTTGTCACATTGACGGGGGTTGTCGTATTGTCGATCGAAGATACGGTTCCGTCGGCGCCGATGGTGACTGTCGTATCGGGCGGTATGCTGATTGGGCCACCTTCACCTTCGACCGGCACACCGGTTTGGGTTTGCAAAATTCCGTTAACGCTCACTTGCAACGAACCGCTGCGCGTATACGCCTCACTGCCATCATCGGTTTGCAAGGCCAGCCAGCCGGTGCCCTGCACCGCGACATCCAGTGAATTGCCGGTTTGCTGCATAGGTCCCGACGCAAAATTGCTGCCGACCGTCGCATCCACGACGAAACTGCGCGTTGGCAAACCGTCACCCACGATAGGCACGGACCGAAAACCGTCGATCTGCGCCCGAAATCCCGTGGTCGATGCGTTCGCAAGATTCTGCGAAGTGGTCGCCTGCTGCTCAAGAGTATGCTTGGCGCCGGTCATTGCCGTATAGATCAGGCGATCCATCGTGTCCTCCTGTTAGCACGCCAAGCCACGTTACGCAATGTCATTACCTAAGCGTGACCAATGTCTGCAGCAAGTCATCTTCCGTCTTGATGGTCTGGGCATTCGCCTGATAGTCTTCCTGCGCCGTAATCATGTTGACCAATTGACTAGTCAAGTCGACATTCGAATCCTCGGTTGCCGATGATTGCAGCACACCCAGATTGCCGGTGCCAGGCACGCCAATCAATGGCGTTCCCGACGTCGAAGTGGCGGCCCATTCGTTGTTGCCGAGATTTTGCAGCCCGTTCGGATCGGTAAAATTAACCAATGCGATTTGCCCTAGCGTGGCCGACTGACCGTTGGTATACGTGCCGACGATCGTGCCGTTTGCACTTGCGCTAAAACCGGACAATTGACCGGAGGTAAAGCCGTCTTGACTCAGCGTGGTGGTGGCGAACGGTGCGCCATATTGGGTCGTGCCGGTAAAATTAAGATTGAAGTTCAACGGCGTGGTGGCGCCGTCGGCAATTGTTGCGGATACCGCGATCGGCATCGGACTCGCCGTCGGGTCAAGCATCCCGTTCGACGTAAATGTCAGCGGCCCGTAAGATGCGGTGCCATCAACCGGATTAACCGGCGCCGGATTGATCGGCTGTCCACCCAACGTCGCATAGACGTCCCAGGTAGCCTCCGTGCCGCTGGCCCCGCCCGTATCGCCGGTCAATACATAATATGTCTGCAACACATGCGAAACACCTTCGCTGTCATAGATTGTCACCGATGACGAATTGTTGTAGGACGTCGGATCGGTTGCGCTGAAGGGCGTCGTAGCCGGTATGGTCGCTTCGGCGTTCAGATTTAATACAGCATCCACGGTAGTGGTCGCAGAAGGTGAAATATTTGCCGTGTTGATTTGCAGATCGGTAACCGCCCCGGTTTGCAAAACACCTGCAGCGTTGGCGGCATAGCCCTGCAAAACGTCGCCTGCGGCATTGACAATATTTCCACTGCTATTCAATTGAAACTGGCCGTTGCGCGTATAGCTCACTGTGCCGTTATCGCTCATCTGATAAAAGCCATTACCGTTAATCGCAATATCCAGCGGGTTACTCGACGACGTGATCGTGCCCTGGGTAAACTCCTGCTCAACCGACTCTACGTCAACGCCGCTACCTACCTGGTTTGAACCCGCTCCATTCAGGGAATTCGCGTAGACGTCGGCAAACAATGTTTCCGACGACTTGAATCCCACGGTGCCGGAGTTGGCGACGTTATTGCCGATCACTGACAGGTTCTGACTGGCTGCCTCCAGGCCGCTTAGTCCTTGTTCAAAGCCCATGCTATTCTCCTATGCCGAAATACGGCGCTTGCTGTCAATTAAAATATTTCAACCACACTCGCCAGGCTCACTGCGCCGATATTGGCAACGTTCAACATCACGCCCGAAGCGCCGGTGGTAACGCTCTGCACCTCTCCGTATGACAATCCGGTCGCGCCCGAAGTGCTTTGCCCGTCGGTGGTCGCGCTGACGGTGAACGTATATTGCCCGGCCGGAGCTGTCGCACCGGAAGAAGTAACGCCGTTCCACGCCACCGGAATCGTGCCGACCTTCTGCGCGCCCATGTCCAGCGTATCGACCGTCTGACCGGAGGAATTCTGGATCGTCACTTTCACATCGCCCGATGCCGTAGTCACATTCAAGCCAAACGGCGCAGTGCCATTTGCCAACGTCATGGTATTGCCCGGCGTGAGGACATTTTGTCCGATCATGGACGCAGCCTGCAGAGTCTGATTCGATTGCGAACTGCTCACCAGTGACTGCAAGGTAGTGTTAAGTGTATCGATGCCGCTGACCGTCGACAATTGCGCCAACTGACTGGTCATCTGCGAGTTATCCATCGGATTCAATGGATCCTGATTTTGCATCTGCGTGACCAGTAGCGTCATGAATTGATTTTGAGCCGCCGCCGCGCTCGAAGTGCTGCTTGACGACGAACTTGACGATGTCCCGTTCATCGCGGCAAGCAAACTTGCCGATACAGTATTGGCATTAATAGTGCTCATTTCAAACTCCTTGCGTAGTAACTATCTTGGTTAGACCAAGCATCCATCACGAGTTCCTGCAATTGCGCGGATACTCACTCTTAAGCAACAATCCTTTATTGTCCAATTGTCAGTGTTTTCAATAGCATCGACTTCGCCGCATTCATCGTGTCTACATTGGTTTGGTAGTTACGAGATGCAGAAATCATATCGGTCATTTGCTCGACAACATTCACATTGGGCATCGCTACATAACCTTTTTCGTCGGCCATCGGATTACTGGGGTCATACATCAGTTTAGGCGGTGAAGAATCTTCTACAACCTGTTGAACGACAACGCCGTCGGATTCAGGGTCGCCCATCGGAACCGCGCTGAACACGACCTGCTTGGCGCGATAGACCTGTCCATTGGGGCTGGTTGCACTATCGGCATTGGCAATATTGCTGGCGGTGGCGTTCAAGCGCTGCGACTGCGCAGTCATCGCGGAACCGGCAACATTAAATATATTGAATAGCGACATGACGATTATCCTGGCTAACTAAGCTTACTAACGTTCCTGATCCATTAACTTTGCAGCACTGACAACATATCCTTGATCTGCGAAGTGATCATGGTCAAACCGGCTTCGTAATGCAACGCGTTGTCGGCAAACTGATTACGCTCGACATCCATGTCGACCGTGTTACCGTCGGCACTAGGCTGGATCGGCGAACGATACAGAATCGTTGCGCCGTCGCTGCCATTGCCGCCATCGACATTGGTATTCGCGTCCAAATGGGCCGGATTGGTTTTGGTGAGTGCGGTTGCAGACGGCGTGCTACGATCAAGCGCGGATTGCAAGGACTTGCTAAAATCGATGTCACGCGCCTTGTAATTGGGCGTGTCCGCATTGGCAATATTCGAAGCCAGCAATTGTTGGCGCTGGGCGCGAAGATTGATTGCCGTCTCATTGAGACGCAAATAGTCATCAAGCTTGCCGCTCATGTCTGCCCCCAAATTGATCGAACATATCAAACATTAAAATCGGCTCCCGGCGCAAATTGCTCATGGATTTGTATAACCTCGATCATACTCAGCACAAGGAAGCCTGATCGACTGATAAGACAATAAAACGCGGGTCTATTCAAGGCTTTACCGACGCCTGCCGTGAGTACCATAGGGCATAGGTAGAAATGGTGGAATATGATGAAATTGTCAAAAAAACCGATGTTTGTATGCGCCTGGCTGATGCTCGCCGGCGTTGCCTATGGCGTGGAGCTTGGCCCCCGCCAGGACAGCGGCGCAATACATAAAGCCGTCGAACAGTTTTTGCAGGTTCAATCCACCGGAATACCCGGTGAAATCAGTATTTCAGTCGGCACGATCGACCCTCATTTGTATTTGGCTAGCTGCCCTGGATTGGAAACATTTTTGCCCAGCGGAAATAAAGCATGGGGTAAGACGACCGTTGGCGTGCGTTGCAGCGCACCGTCGCACTGGACTGTATATATTCCGGCAACAGTTCATGTAGTCGGGAATTATGTCGCTGCGCTTGCCCCGCTGATTCAGGGCCAAGTAGTCAGCGCGGAGGATGTTGGCACGGTTCGGGGCGATTTGACGTCGCTCCCGCCCGGTGTCATTACCGATTTGTCGCAGGCGATTGGTTTCACAGCAGCAAGATCATTGCCGGCCGGCATGCCATTGCGTCTGGATTCACTGCGTGTGCAGCAAGCCGTGCAGCAAGGACAAATCGTGCGATTGGTATCGTCCGGCGAGGGTTTTCGTGTCTCGGCTGAAGGCCGCGCACTGGCAAATGCGATGGAAGGACAAGTCGTTCAAGCGAAGACCGCCGCCGGCCAGATTGTCAGCGGTATAGCCAAAATGGGCTTCTGCCGTTAGAGAATCAGAGCAATACCATTTGAACAGATAAACGGATGAGGATGAAGTCGTGAAAATTGATGACTCAATCAACAAAACTGCGGGTTTGGGTGTAACGCCGACGCAGACAAAAGCGGGGAAAAGTGTAAGCAAACCCGCTACGGGCAGCGTTTCGTCTGATAACGTCCAGTTTTCGTCGCAATTGCAAGGCTTGGAAGGCCAGGTTGCCAGCAGCAGTGTTTTTGACGCCAATAAAGTCGAAGAAATAAAAGCTGCAATTGCTGGTGGGCAATTCCAAGTCAATCCGGAAAATGTTGCAAACGGCCTCATTAATAACGTTACAGACCTGTTGCAAACCCAAACTGCATAAAGCCTATGGATGCTGAAACCCTCACACCCGCTGTTACCCTGAAGGAAGAATACAGGCTGACACAAGTGTTGATTGAACTGCTTAAACAAGAACAAGCGCACTTGATCAAAGCGGACATCGAGGGTTTGATCGCAATTACCGAAGAAAAATCGCGCGCTGCTGCACAAATGTCCGAGCTGACAAACCGTCGCTACCAGGCTTTGGAAAAAGCCGGTTTTCCTGCCAAAGAAATCGGCATGCGAACCTGGCTTGATGCCTCTTCGGCAGCCTCAGAGCTCACTACATACTGGCAAGACTTGCTGAAATTAGCGAAATCGGCGAAGTCCCTGAATAATACCAATGGCCTACTCATCAACAAACACATGACGCGCAATCAAAAAGCGCTCAACGTGTTGCAAGGAAGCCTTGGCAGCAATGTCTACGGCCCCAACGGCAAAGCGACAACGTCATTCCGTCCTCGCGGCTTGGTGGTTGGCTGAAACACAGCAAACGGCGGATTTCAAACTGAATCCTGCCGATACCAGCGACACCCTTTCTTCCATCAAAAAAGCTGCAGCGATCTCGCTGAGCCCAGGCCCCTGAAACAGGAACGCTCGACGATATGGATCAGCTTATCGCGTTGTTCAATAACGGCCGTTATGCCGAATTGGAACTCCAAGCGCGTCAGTTGCTTGAGCACGAGCCGCAATCAGGATTTTACTGGAAGGTCTTGAGCGTCGCCTTGCAAATGCAAGGCAAAGATGCGCTAAGCGCGCTACAGACAGCAAGCAACTTGCTCCCCGGTGATGCCGAGGCCCACTGCAATCTCGGCAACGCCTTGCGCGATTGCGGGCAATTGGCCGAAGCAGCGAGCCAATATCGCAGCGCCTTGGCATTGAGGCCGGATTCCGCCGAAATATATGGCAATCTCGGCAACGTATTACGCGATCTAGGACGGCATGCAGAGGCAGCGGCGAGCTTGCAACGGGCACTGCAGATAAAGCCAGGATATGCAGAAGCGCATTACAATCTCGGCATCGTCATGCGGGAACTTGGCCAATTAGAATCGGCAATCGCCTGCTATCGACAAGCGCTTGCGCTCAAACCCGATTTCGCAGAAGCATACAATAACCTGGGTATCGCCCTTCGCGAATCCGCACAACTCGACGATGCAATTTCAAGTTTTCAGCACGCGTTGGAAATCAATCCGAATTACGCCGACGCCCATTACAATCTCGCCAATGTGTTCAATGACCAGGGCAGCTTCGATGCAGCGGTGCTGCAATATAGACGGGCGTTGGAGTTACGACCGAACCACGCCGAGGCGCTCAACAATCTCGGCAATGCGCTAAAGGATGCGGGGCAACTGGATGAAGCCTGCCGTGCCTACGAGGCCGCCATTGCCATCGAACCCGGCTTGATCTCCTCGCAGTACAGCCTTTCCTTGCTCAAGACTTATTCCGCCAGCGATCCGCATCTCGCCATGCTGGAACAGCAGTTGCCGCAAGAAGTCGCGCTACCGATGGAGGCCCGCATTCGCTTCTGGTTCACGCTTGGCAAGGTGCGCGAAGACCTAGGCTTGTACGATGCCTCTTTTTCCGCCTACCAGCAAGGAAATCAACTGCAGCAAGCCTTGCTCAAGTGGGACAAAAAAGCGGAAAAGGCTGAGGAAGCCATGTTCGAGCGTGTCATGTCGGTATTTTCCAAGAGCTTTTTCGCCACGCATCAATTACCCATCGATACCGGAAAATCACCCATTTTCATCGTCGGCATGCCGCGTTCCGGCACGTCATTGCTGGAACAGATATTGTCTACCTATCCCGGCGTGCATGGCGCAGGTGAATTGTCTGACATCAGTGCAGTCGTGACGGCAGCAATGCCGGAGAGAAGATTCGCGCTTTTCCCGGAAGCACTGCTTGATTTATCGAGCGCAGACATCAGGAAAATGGGCGAACACTACATCGAGCGAATCTGGCGACATGCGCCCGGCGCATCGCATGTGATTGACAAGATGCCGGCCAACTTCTTTTATCTTGGCATGATCCATCTGATGCTCCCCAATGCAAAAATCATTCATGCAATGCGCGATCCGATGGATTCCTGCTTCTCCTGCTACTCGCGCTTATTCATTAACAACAATCTCGGTTTTACCTACGATCTGGAAGCGCTGGGCCGCTATTACGCGCGCTATGGCAAATTGATGCGCCATTGGCACAATGTCCTTCCGCCGGGAACGATCCTGGATATGCGTTACGAGGAATTGGTTGCAGATACTGAAACACAAGCGCGGCGCTTATTGGCCTATCTTGGCTTGCCTTGGGATGCCAATTGCCTGGACTTTCATCGCAACAAACGGCAAGTCAAGACCGCTAGCATCGCCCAAGTTCAAAAGCCGATTTACCGCACTTCGCTGGCACGCTGGGAACGCTATGCCGATCACCTCAACCCATTATTGGAGCTGGTAAAAGAATATCGCAGCTAATCGATTTGAGCGAATTTAGCGGCGCGCCAAATTGACACAGCATCATGAATTATTAACTCTTGCCCGCCGCTCCCGCGACCGGCACGTCTTTCGCCGCATCGAGTGTATTCGACAAAATCATTACTTCAACGCGCCGATTGCGTGAACGCCCTTCCAGCGTGTCGTTCGATCCTACCGGATCGTTATCGCCGTGCCCCACTGCGATCAGCCGGCTTTCATCGATACCGGCGTCGATCAATAGCCTGATCACGCTGCTGGCACGCACTGCCGATAGCTCCCAGTTGGAAGCGAACAGCGGCGTATTGATCGGCACGTTGTCGGTGTAGCCTTCCACCTGCAATGCGTGCTTGTCGTTTTTCAGAACTGCGGCAACCGCGCGCAGCGCTTGCCCCGACTCATTGGTCAACTTGGCTTCGCCTGGTGCGAACAAGACGCTGGCGTTGATTTCAACATTGATGCCGCGGCTGCTTTGCGTTACATGCACCTTGCCCTGGCTCACTAGCGGCGCCAGGGCCTTTTGTAATTCGCGGGCCATATCCGTAAGCTGCTCTTTTTCGTGCCGCACGGCGTTTTCGCGTCGTTGATTCGAGAACAACCGCGGTTGCCCGCTCATTACCATTTCCATTTGCGCCCGATTTTGCGGCAGGATCGGTGCGCGGCCGAAGGCGCTTCCCAATGCATCGGACAACACCCGATATTTTCCCGTATTCACTGAGGAAATGGCGTACATGACGACGAAAAAAGCAAACAACAGGGTAATGAAATCGGCATAGGAAACCAGCCATCTTTCATGATTGTCGTGCTCTTCTTCAAATTTTTTTCTTGCCATTTTCGTCTACCGTTGAGATGCATCGAATCCGGCGCAAAATGAAGTCAACTCGAAGTCAACCCGGACGCGATTCAAGTTCAATAGGCTGTCATGCGTTCTTCGATAATGCGTGGATTTTCACCGGTCGCAATGCCGCAAAATACATCCGCGATCATTTCCCTTTTCGCGACCTCACGATTGACCATTGCCTTGAGCTTGCTGCCGATCGGGAGGAAAACCAGATTTGCCAACCCCACCCCGTAGATGGTGGCGACGAATGCGACGGCGATGCCGCTGCCTAGCCGGCTGGGGTCGGACAGATTTTCCATCACATGGATCAGGCCGAGAACCGCACCCAGAATGCCGACCGTCGGTGAATATCCGCCGGCGGATTCCCACACTTTCACGGCCAGTCGCTGTTCACTTTCAAAAGCAGAAATTTCCACGTCCAGGATTTCGCGTAACTTGAACGGATCGACGCCGTCCACGATCAAGCGCAGCCCTTTGGCGATGTAGG
>Ga0302309_10004049_pt1 | contig 11018 bp, 13 predicted proteins | sample III_Palsa_N1_1_FD_200453 | JGI IMG/M metagenome (GOLD analysis project Ga0302309, IMG submission 200453) | Peat permafrost microbial communities from Stordalen Mire near Abisko, Sweden - III_Palsa_N1_1 | ecosystem: Environmental > Terrestrial > Soil > Palsa > Peat permafrost | place: Sweden... | reverse complement strand
GAGGCAGGGCTTAGTAGCACTCCCCTCTGAAATCTGCGCCAGCGCCTGGGTGGCCTCCTGGTTTACAAGCTCCCGAACGTACGCCATGGTCTGCTCCATGCAGGCTGTTCTGTTTTCCCCTTTTTCGAGGGTAATCTCCATCGAGATGCTGGGGGAAACGCTTTGAGCGTTTTTTCTCTTGGTAATCGTGTACGAGATAGTTATTTTTTGCGCGATCATTTACCCTCACCCGCGAAAACATCCAAGAAATCACGATACGTGATACTCTATAGAGATATTTATCATGTGTCGTGACTAAAAATTAGCCCTTATCCACATAGAACAAATCTCCAGGCTGGCATTCCAGCTTGTCGCACAATGCCACAATCACATCCGGGCATGGAAATCTCTCCCCTACTGAGTACATACTCAGGGTAGACTGAGCCCGGTTGATTGCCTTGCTCAAATCCCTGGCTGTAAGCCCTGCTTTTTGGCTCAGTTCCTCTATTCGGTTCTTCAGACGAGCATTCTTTCGAGTAGGCATATTGGCATTATATCACGAAAAGAGGTAGATTAATAGTGAAGAACGCGATAAAATTATTTACTATGACCACATCACGATACGTGATATAATATTGATGACTTTACATCAGCGCTTAAAAAGGGTTGGCTCACGCCTCGAATACCATGTCTAGATCGAACAATCCCCCAATGACAGATTTCGGCCGCTGGCTCATAGATGCCATGGCGGCCAAAGAATGGACGCAAATGGACCTGGCGGATGCAAGCGGACTTGGACAGTCCACCATCTCCGGCTATGTCTCCGGAGCAAGAAAGCCCCGAAGGCCCAAGGACGTCATACATCTCGCTACACTGCTATATCCGGGCGAGGAAAAGGCACCCAGCGGCGACAGGTTATTTATCGACACAGCTCTTCTAGCCTCGGAGTTCGCCCCCCACTATCAAACCTACCGCGTCGTGCGCGAGGACAGCGCGGAGTACATTTATCAGCCCATCCTGAAAGACATCGAAGAAGCGGCCGAATCCGGGAACCTCGATGCCGAAGCAGTCCGCCGCATTCGCCTGCAGATTCAGATTGAAACGGAAGAAGCAGCCAGGCGCAGAAGTGCCGCGGAAGAACCGGAAGAAGAGTAAGGAAGCGTAAGATTTGAGCGCTGGGAGGCGTGACGTAATGAGCGCCATAATCATAGATGATCCGCAGCTGGACGCAAAACAAACAATCCCGCGGCGCTACGACTGGATAGACGGACTGCGCGCCGTTTGTGCATTAACCGTCGTTCTCCAGCATTTTAGGGGGCCGTCATTTGGCTTAGGGTACTACGCAGTCATCGTCTTTATGGTGATCTCCGGTTTTTGCCTCATGATCCCCGTGGCCAAAACGGACAACTTAGCGGGCGGGTACCTTGGGTTTATGGGCCGTCGTGCCCGCCGTATATTGCCGCCGTATTATGCCGCTTTGGCCCTGTGTGTAGCGGTCGATCTATGGACTGGGCTACTAGGCGGAGACATGCACAAGTTCGTTCGGGATATAGAGGGCCACGTTCTAATTGTCCATGATCTGAACATACCCAATTGGCCAATGACGATAGCGAGCATCTGTAGTCCGATGTGGTCTATTGCATTGGAATGGCATGTTTATTTTATGTTTCCAATTTATGCTTGGCTGTTCCGAAAATGCGGTGCTGTTAAGTCCACGGCATTTATTCTGTTGGGCTGGTATGCTGTTGATCAATGGAACAATTATGTCCCATTTGGTCTTACCCGCGTGTCGTTCTATTGGTTTTTTGCCCTGGGCATGCTCGCTTCCTTTACGGTATTCTCCAAGTCCCGGGAGTCTGAGCGACTGCGGTCATTACGTTGGGGAATGATCACCTTAGCCATGCTTGGCGTGGCGTCATATTGCATCATTTCAAAAGCAGACAGCTCTATGCCAGATTTCTTTCACGATGGCGCTGTGGCGCTGTTTGCTTGCGCGCTAATGACTTGGCTTGCACTCAACGAAACGCGATTGAAATCCATTCTAAGCACGCCGATACTTGCTTGGGTAGGCAGCTGGTCCTATAGCCTGTACCTGGTGCATTATGTCTTTCTAGCGATCCAGCTGCACTTTTTCCCGCACATCCCGCCGCCCTACTTCATACCAGCCGCCCTTGTACTCGGGTACTTATTCCATTTGGTCTTTGAGAGGCCGTTTATGAAGAGACAAAAGAGAGTGTTAAGTAAATCGCCGCCCGCCGAATTGCCGGGAATGGCAAGCTCCACTTAGATATCTTTAAGCAGAATTGGAAATCGGGTACTATTTTTAATTGCTGTGGGGCGTAGAGGGAATTTTAGATGCCGATAGCCATTGTGGGAGCCGGTAGAAGCGGGACGTCGATGTTGGCCCGCATCTTAAACATGTGCGGAGTCAATCTAGGAGACGAGTCCGATCTGGCTCATCCGAATTTCATGAACGAAAAGGGGTATTGGGAGTCGCCAAGCATCTCCGCGATCAACGACCGCATCTGCGATTACCTCAAGACCACGTATGGCACACAGTTTGCGCCCCCCGACGGTTGGCACAACGACACAGCTTTAGAACCGATTTATGCGGACGCTCATGCGTCGATCGATAACCTATTCGTTGATGGCTCGGAGTGGGCCTTCAAAGATCCTCTCACAAGTTTTACAATCCCTTTTTGGCGCCGCGTTATACCGGACCTCAAGTTCGTGGTCTGTATGCGAAATCCAATCGACGTCGCAGCCTCATCCGCCGACTGGTACTTGAACGATCGCAGTCTCAGCTATGCACACTGGCACGTTACGTACTTGACCATTTTTTGGGAAGTCGGTCCTAAAAACTGCGCCCTGGCTTTTTATGAAGAGATGATAGCCGATTATCGAGATCCACTCAACCGCGTGCTCGACTTTCTTCATCTTCCAACCGTTGCCCAGGGTTCGGATCTCGACCGAAAAATACGCGAATTTGTAGACGTCGGCCTCAAACACCATAGTTCATCTATCGAGGACGTCCGGTCTAAGCCCGGCATTCCCAACCCCGTACGCCGGCTGTACATCGATATGGCAACCCACGGAATAGGCACAGTCCTTGAAGAGCAATTGGCGGACCGAGATGAGCTTTTATCGATCTGGCGGCCTGTCATGGAAATGATGACGGTCGTCGATAAATTCGCCAAAATCGAAGAAAAAAACATGGAGTACCAGCAAATCCTCAATTCCAGGACACACCGGATCGCTGCCTCCTTCTGTAAGGTTCTAATACGTTTTTCCGAATTCCGAAAATCGATACGCCGCTCGCCCACTGCGCCGTCCAAGGAAGTTTGAGTCCCCATGTCACAAGTCTTCAATGTCCCGATAGCACTCATAGTGTTTAACCGGCCGGAGTTGACAGCACAAGTGTTTGAATGCATTCGAGCTGCGCGTCCCAGACAGCTATTTGTTATTGCAGATGGCCCGCGTCACCCAGAAGAACGGGATCTTTGCGAGAGAACTAGGGCAATCGCAACGAGCATAGACTGGGAGTGCGATGTCCAGACCAATTTCAGTGAGGCAAATCTCGGCTGCGGTAAGAGAATTGCCTCCGGCTTGACTTGGGTATTCGAACACTGCGAAGAGGCGATCATTCTTGAAGACGATTGCGTTGCCGATCCGACCTTCTTCCCATACTGTGCGGAACTTCTGGACAAGTATCGAGACGATGAAAAAATAGCGATGATAAGTGGCACCAACTATCTGCAGGGCTATTCGGACCCCAATACGGTCCCGGATAGTTACTACTTTTCCCGATTCAGCCTTATTTGTGGATGGGCAACATGGAGGCGTGCCTGGAAGAACTTTGATTTTGAAATGAAAGAGTGGCCGGCCCTCAAATCCATCGGCTGGCTGGAAAAAACATACGGCCACAATCCTGTGACTAAATTGCGCCGGCGCAATTTTGATCGAGTATATCTCGGCGTCCCTGATATATGGGACACTCAGTGGCAGTTTTCAGTGTTACGGCACAATAGCCTGGTTATATTACCTACTGCAAATTTGATCTGCAATATTGGTTTCGTCGAGTCAGCCACGCATACAAAGGTCCCTAACTGTCAAGCGAACCTTGAGACGTTTCCCATGATCTTTCCTCTCAAGCATCCTGCTTCGTTCGCGCCTGACGAGGGTAGGGACAACTACACATTCAAAAAAATATTTCTGCCGACGCTCAAAAAACGATCTATACTGCAAAGAGTTAAGACCAGAGCCAGTTTGATTGCTTCCCGCTCCATACGCTTATTTTCCGGGAAGTAGGGTGATAACCCGACCTGAGCCCCCCATGCCTGAAATAGAAAATCAACCGGAAGTACTGCCACAACCCAAAGATCTTGGATGCATCCTTCAGGTAAATACCTCCGACCTCGGCGGCGGAGCCGAAAAGTACTCCTATGGCTTAATGACGGCCTTTCGCGATCGAGGCTACGATTCATGGATGGCCGTCGGAACAAAGCGGCGGGACGATGCGAACGTCGTGGTCCTCCCAAATAAGGAGCAAAGACCCCCTTATCAGCGGTTCATGTGGTCGCTCCATGACCGCCTCGAAGGCTCTAATTTGCCCGCGAAGCCGAAGCGCCTGTTGACCTGGTTGGTCCGGCGCTGGGCGGAGCCGCTGGTCGCATGGCGCAATTACCTTGGATTCGACTCCTACGGTTTCCGCGGCACAAAGTTTCTCCTAAAACTCACGCCAAAACCACCCTCCATTGTCCATCTGCACAATCTCCACGGCGGCTACTTCGACCTACGGCTACTTCCAACATTGTCCCGCCAGTCCGCTGTTTTCATAACCCTTCACGATAACTGGGCGCTTACCGGATACTGCTCCTACACGTTTGGGTGCGACCGTTATATAAGCGGCTGCGGAAAATGCCCCGAATTGGGAGCTTACCGCAAGGTCGGATTCGACGGCACCGGACAAAGCTGGCAGCATAAAAAGGCGATCTATCAAAATTCGAAGCTCTACATTGCTACGCCAAGCCAATGGATGATGAATATGGTCGATCGTTCCGTGCTTGGGGCTGCGGCGGTAGAAAGACGCGTCATTCCCGTTGGGGTGGATCAATCGGTCTATAAGCCTGGAGATAAAAACGAGGATCGGCGCGCGCTCGGCTTACCGCTCGATGCCATGGTTTTGGTCTTTGCCTCGAACGGCGGAAGAACAAGCAGATACAAGGACTTTGCTACGCTCAGATCGGCCTTCGAGATTCTTACCGGACTTCTCGCGACGGATAAGCCCCTGATACTCCTTGCCCTGGGCGAAACCGGCCCTTCAGAATTTTTTGGCTCTGCCGAAATCCGCTTCGTACCGTTCTTGAAGGAACCCTCTCAAGTAGCAAGATACTACAGAGCCGCCGACATTTACGTTCACTCCGCCCGAGAAGATAATTTCCCAGCGGTCATCGTCGAAGCCATGTCCTGCGGCACCCCCGTTGTCGCAACAGCCGTAGGTGGAATTCCTGAACAGATCCGCGGTCTACAGACATTAGGACCCAGTGATCTAAACAAAACCTCACTCGAACAAGCCACCGGTGTGTTAGTGCATCCGCGAGACCCTGACGCCCTGGCCTTAGCAGTCCAGACCCTGCTCGACGACAAAGACCTTCTAGCCGAACTAGGAGCAAACGCGGCGGCGGACGCAACTCTGCGCTTCAATGCTGACACACAGATCGCCGCCTACCTAACTTGGTATGACGAAGTTCTAAAAACAAAGCGATAAAACATGACACCCGCTATAACGCTAACCATATGGGTAATGATTACTGGGCTGCTCGGCTTCATTGTTCTTATAAGCATTCAATATGCAAGTCGCCGGTCCTATCTGGTACAGTCCGATGAAAGTCTGTTGATATTCCGCAAACCCTGGCAAATAATAACTGCCGGCATTTCCCTGTGTGTTGGATTGCTTGGCGGACTGAGCTTTCAAATACTGTCCGCGGCACCCAGTGATGCTGGGATGTCCTGGATCATGAGTATCGTTTATGCCCCGATCGTTCTTTGCGTCCTCTGTTTCCTCGGACCGGAAAGCCTGAGCATCGATCTAGGCAGTAACGAATACCTAAGGACCAGAACATGGCTTCGACTAACAAAGGTAGGCCCGCTGTCGGATCTGAAGTCTGTGCGGGTTGTCAAGCTTACGACCAGGAATGCATCTGTGCAATATACTTGTAAGCTTGAATGGGCGTCGGGAGACGTAATGATCCTTGGCAAATCCGAAAAATGGGGCGGACTGGAAGAGACTGCGAAGCTCATATCGCGGACGTTAAAGATCCCAATGCTTGATGAGACGAACCACTGGCGTCGAAATGCTGAAACAAGCAGCGTTACAGAGAGATCGATCGTTGGATTTGAAGTTCAGATGAAGCCGATGGACCAATCCTCACCGCGTTTTGCTAGTTCATGTGAGGACGACAAAGAACAGCTATGACCCGGAAAGAATTCGGAGCGTAACAAATTAATGCTATTACTCTTTATAAATGCCGTGGGGCCAGTCGCTACACTGATGCTCGTATCTCTGTTTGTGTTTCTCGTATTCGGACTTATTTCCCCGTCAATCTCAGGGTCATACCTCGACAAACATTCAACCGGTTCAGAAATGACTTTCCTAAGGCCCTGGCACGTCTCAGTTGTATCAATATCAGGCGCAATTATGTTCGTGCTTTTAGGGTTGTTTCCTATCACATTAGTTCCAAGAATACCGTTGTCAATTGCCATTCCAACGTTAGTTCTCTTTCTTCCGCTTGGAATTTTCTGGTTATTTTCAAGCGTTGGTCCAAACACGTTGACGCTTAACCTGATCGACAACACCTACCTGCGTAAGTCGGGTTGGAAATCAACGGTGACCCAGGGCTCCCTAAGCGACATTACCGCGATCACAGTGGAATCCGGAGGAAGAGGCGGCGATACCGTATTTTTGCGCCAAAAGTCCAACCCATCCAACAGAACGCTGATCGTCGGTCAATTTTTTGGAAGACCAAAAGACGCGAACGATTTAGCCCAATTTATGTCAGACAAACTGAAGGTTCCAATCAACCGTCAGTAAGGTAGCCTATCCGGGCGACCCAGGTACACCGATGGAGGTCAATCACCAGAGCCTGCGCAGCCCACTATACTGATCCATTTTTTCGTCGATGGAAAGGACAGTCCACATCTCTTCAATGGCCGTTGCAACAATGATCCGGGCAAACGGATCACCAAGATGAAGAGACAATGCGCGAACGACCATTGTTATCTCCACCAAAATGGAAACTATTCGGAAAAAACTTCGGAAATATCCGTGTTCAGAAAAGCGTCAGAATCAAAATCGCCAGCCTTCTTCGCAAGCATTCCCAAATTCCTTCGGCGTCCAAGTACTGAGCGGCCTGTTATTTCCTCAAACTGCTTGGGAGAAAGTACCACAGCGACAGGAACGCCCTTTTGCTTCACTACAACCGGACCATCTTTGGACATTTTCCATAATTCCCCGATATTATTTTTCGCGAATGTCGCTGTGATGGTTGCCATATTTTACCTCAGACATATTATGACGCTGCTGCTGCCATTTGTACTGACCTCGCCAGCTTAATACTTGAATTGGGTACTCTAGTATTCTAGGTTCACTCGGAGAAGACAACAATGCACATCCATGACTGGTTTTATCTAATCTGTGGCGGCATGATTATGCTGTGTGGGGTTGGATATCTGTACCACGCAAAGTATCAAAGGCTTCTTTCCGGAAATTTACTGACCGCCGCCGGCTGGTGGGCAGCGTTTAACCTTCTTGCTGGACTTTCGAGTTTTATTCGAGCATTTGGGAACTCAAATACCTACTACGTCATCGCCATGGTCTCAGCAATTTCGGGTCTTATTTGCGCCTATATTGCCAGAAAGCTGCGAACGACCTAGCCCAATTTAAATCAGAAAAACTGAAGGTTCCGATCAACCGTCAGAAACGCAGTCGCACACAGATCTTTCTTTAGCCCCAAATCGCCAGATCGCTTGAGATCCTGATTGCGATTTGAGGACACGCGCTAGCGTGATCATTATCGGGCGAGCTAACCAGAGCCCAGGGCAACGCCCTGGGAAAGGGTTACCGCAACTTCACTGTGGGTAATACCGGTATAGTTGTGACAGGATACAAATCGTGTAATGTGAGGCACGCATTATGAACTCAAATGAACTTATACAAACGGCAAAGGCTATGATGGTCGAGGGCAAAGGACTGCTCGCGATGGACGAAAGCAATCCCACCTGCAATAAACGCTTCGCCGAACTCGGAATCCCACAAACCCCGGAAATGCGGCGCGCCTACCGTGAGCTCATCGTCACCACCCCCGACCTGGGTAAATACATCAGTGGGGCAATCCTCTTCGACGAAACCATCAGGCAGCAATTATCCGACGGGACTTCCTTCGTGAACGCCCTTCAAAAAGTCGGAATTATTCCCGGAATCAAAGTAGACGAAGGCGCAAAAGACCTGCCGGCCTTCCCTGGCGAAAAAGTAACGGAAGGCCTCGACGGTCTTGCGGGACGACTCAAGGAATATGCCCAGATGGGTGCCCGATTTGCCAAATGGCGAGCGGTAATTGCCATCGGCGACGGCATTCCCACCCAGGCATGTATCTATGCCAACGCCCACGCCCTGGCGCGATACGCCGCGCTTTGCCAGGAAGCGGGCATAGTTCCTATCGTCGAACCCGAAGTCATCATGGATGGATCGCACAGTCTGGAACGCTGCTACGCCGTAACCGAACAGGTTCTGCACTCTGTCTTCAGCCAGCTTGCAGCTTACCGAATACTGCTCGAAGGCATGATCCTGAAACCCAATATGGTACTGCCGGGCAACGACGCTCCTCAGCAAGACGGCGTCGAGAAAGTTGCCGATGCCACGGTCACCTGCTTCCTTAGAACCGTTCCTGCTGCAGTAACAGGCATCGCCTTCCTCTCCGGCGGCCAGGATGCAAAACTCGCGTCCGCACGCCTAAACGCCATGCACCTGCAGTACGATTCCAAAATGCCCTGGGCGCTCACATTCTCCTTCTCCCGCGCCATTCAGCAGCCCTGCCTTGAGATCTGGTCGGGGAAAGAATCCAACATAACACCCGCGCAACAGGCCCTCATTCAGCGTGCCGGATGCAACGGAGCTGCGCGTCAGGGAAAATACAGCCCCGCGTTAGAGAACTAAGGCAACACGAATAAATAGCCGCGTCGAAGTTGTCGCAATGTTACGATGGAAAGCACGACCAAACGTGACGCGTTAATTGCTGCGTACAGCTAAATCTGCAATAATGGAATCAATTTGATGCAAAAGGAACGAACATGACCACATCGATCGCATCCGCACGCGCGCCGCTTACACAACGCAAGGCCTGGCAGGCCCTGGAAGCCAACTTCCTTAAGGTGTCCGACGTGCCCCTGCACAAGCTTTTCACCGACGACCCCACCCGCGGCGAGCGCCTCACAGTGGACACTGCGGGAATATATTTTGACTATTCCAAGCACCGGATCACCGACGAAACCATCACCCTCCTGCTAAATCTAGCCGAAGAGGCCGGCCTGCGTGAGCACATCGATGCCATGTTCCGCGGCGACAAAATCAACATCACCGAGAACCGCGCCGTTCTCCATGTTGCACTGCGTGCTCAGGCCGGAGAATCCATCGTTGTAGACGGGGTCGATGTCGTACCCGAAGTACACGCCGTCCTCGACAAAATGTCCGCCTTCGCCAGCCGTATACGCAGCGGAGAGTGGAAAGGCCACACCGGCAAATCCATCCGCAACATCGTAAATATCGGCATCGGCGGCTCAGACCTCGGCCCAGTCATGGCCTACGAAGCCCTGCGCCACTACAGCCAGCGCGACCTGACCTTCCGTTTTGTGTCCAATGTAGATGGCATAGACTTCGCCGAAGCCACACGCGACCTGGATCCCGAAGAGACACTCTTTGTCGTCTCCTCAAAAACATTTAAAACCCTGGAAACCATGACCAACGCCCATACGGCGCGCGATTGGTCCCTCGCCGCGCTAAAAGACCCCGAAGCCGTGGCAAAGCACTTCGTCGCCGTATCGACCAACGCCGAACTCGTCTCCAAATTTGGCATCGATACGTCCAATATGTTCGGCTTCTGGGACTGGGTCGGCGGCCGCTACTCCATGGACTCGGCCATCGGACTTTCGACCATGATTGCGGTTGGTCCCGATAACTTCCGCGAACTACTCGCCGGCTTTCACGAGATGGACGAACACTTCCGCACCGCCCCCTTCGCCAGCAACCTTCCCGTTCTTATGGGCCTGCTCTCTCTCTGGTACAACGACTTCTTCGATGCGCAGACGGTGGCTGTCCTTCCCTACGAGCAGTATCTAAAGCGCTTCCCCGCCTACCTGCAGCAGCTCACCATGGAGAGCAACGGCAAACACGTTACCCTTGATGGCAGCAAAGTCGATTACCAGACCGGCCCCATCTACTGGGGTGAGCCAGGCACCAACGGCCAGCACTCTTTCTATCAGTTGATCCACCAGGGAACCAAGCTCATCCCGTGCGACTTCATCGCCTTCGCCCAGCCGCTCATCCCTCTCGGCCGCCACCACGATCTGCTCCTCTCTAATGTCTTCGCCCAGGCGGAAGCCCTGGCCTTCGGAAAAACTGCGGAAGAAGTAAAAGCGGAAGGGACGGCAGATTGGCTCGTGCCGCACCGCACCTTCGAAGGAAACCGCCCATCCAGCGTCCTGCTCCTGGAAAAGCTCACACCCGCAGCCCTGGGCAAGCTGGTCGCCCTCTACGAACACAGCGTCTTCACCCAGGGAGTAATCTGGAACATCGATTCCTTCGATCAATGGGGGGTTGAATTAGGGAAAGTCCTCGCCGAACGCATCATCCCGGAGTTGGAAAACGACGCCGAACCCGAACTCAAACACGACAGCTCCACCAACGCCCTGATCCGCCGCTACCGGAAGCTGAAGGGTAACAAATAGTAACTCACCAAGCCGGCCTCTCATGTTCCCCTACCACGAAG
>Ga0302309_10004046_pt1 | contig 11025 bp, 12 predicted proteins | sample III_Palsa_N1_1_FD_200453 | JGI IMG/M metagenome (GOLD analysis project Ga0302309, IMG submission 200453) | Peat permafrost microbial communities from Stordalen Mire near Abisko, Sweden - III_Palsa_N1_1 | ecosystem: Environmental > Terrestrial > Soil > Palsa > Peat permafrost | place: Sweden... | reverse complement strand
CCAGAAATGGCATCGACTCCTCTTCTCAAGATTCTCACTGCTGCCGAGGTCAAGAGGAAAGCTGTCGATGCGGTGATAAAGCGCTATGCCGAAATGTTTAACGGTGTCGAAGAAAGGCGAATTGCTGCGGCAGACAACGGAGAATTTTCAATTGATATTCATTTAGACCAAGCACTTGTCGACAAGCCTCAAGTGCTCGAAGTCATCCATTGCGAATTATTCAATCGTTACGAAGGCAGTCTATGGATCAGATATCCACCAGCCACTCACTATCAAAGTGCTCAAAAAGGCTTTTGGCGCACCCCAGCAGAGATTCAAGAACTTCAAATTCGGTGGTAGAAATTGTTTTCTTATTCTCGATGTTAAAATGAAAGAAAGAAGAAAAAACAATTTGTTTCACTCGTCTGTGCCCATGCAAAGTGCAATCATTGCATCAGCAGCTGCACACGCTGCGACGGTTGTTTCTGTGCGTGAAGGGGGGTTGCAAAATTGGCGAATAATTGCAGAAAGCGCTTCATAAGTTGGTGATTGTTTGCGTCCAGGGCAGCAAGATTCGATGAGAGAAAATGTTTCGTTAAGAGTTAGCGTGTAGAATGCGCCCAAGGGTACACCAGACTTCCAAAATTTTGTCACTCCAGGCACAATCTTAAGCTGTCGAAACAGAGCAGAATGTTGAGAACTCATACCAAGAAGGTGACACACTTCGTCCCGCAATAATCGCATGTCAGTCATATTGTGTTGACCATACGCTTTGAGGGGTATGCGAGTGCGTTGACCGCCGTGTGGGATTGGAGATGGAATTCGAATAGTGGAGAAAATTTGCGAATCAAACTCGAGAAAAGGCGTTCCCACTTGTGATGTACAGTTATTATCACTCTTGAGCGTCGAGGGGGCAAATGCGATCTTGATTTTCTCCGGATCCGAACTTTTCTCTTCGCTCATTTGCGTATCCTCAAGAGGAATCCTCACCAAGCAATCTGTGTTGTCTTGAGTCCAGTTCGGCGAAGTCATCAGAATCGACTGTATAAATGATTTAGGACTTTTTTTTCCTTGAGAAGGGCTAATTAAATCCAAATTCGAAATTTTTTTTTCTAGGTTTCGCGTTTCTCCCTCACAGGATGGCCTCTAAACCATATCTACTCGGTCTGCGCAAGCATTTTGCTCATTCAAAAGCATATGATTCCGGTAATTGGCGATTCAAACAAATTGAAGTGGAGGGAAAAGCGCCAGAGAACGCAAACGCAATTGAGAATGGCGAGCACCTTCTCACGACTACTCACGTCGAAAAAGCACTTGGCTTGTTGGCAAGTATGTTCAGAAAAAAAGAGAAACGCGAAGCGGCCACGCGTGCTGTCATGTGGTTGAAACGACAAATGGCCGCGTGTGGTGTGTGCGATGACCATTCAACCGATTGTTCGCTGAAGTTTCTTACTTCTTCATTGGAATGTGATGCGCCACAAATTTGGAATGCAGCCATTCAATCGGTCAACCGCATTTTAGTCGAGATGCAAAAGTTGCGTGAAAGTTACGATCCGAAATGGGATGCTGAATTGCGCACTGATGGATACGAATCTTCGTCTGAAGATGAAGATGACGAACCGACTGAAGTGGATACTCCAGAAGAAAAAAAACGCAAAGAGGTTTTGCGCTTAAGCAGGAGAGAGAACGAACACGATGGTGAAAAGCGAGATCGCTATGCCGAGATGGATGAAAAACGCGAACTCGAAGCTGAGGTCGTTGATAACAGTGATGAAGATGAAGATGGCGAAGGCGATGCAAAGGAGGAAGAAGAAACCGACGCCGTGATCGATCCAGAACAAGAAGAAGCTGAGGCAGAAGGAGAAGAAGTTGAAGACGACGATGATGAAGAAGAAGAGGAGGAGGAAAATGAACCCACAACGCCATCTAGTACAAAACGCAAGCCAGAAGTAATACAAGGGGAATCCCCAACTAAGCGCGCGCGCACAACCTGAGATCCTTGATTCTTATTTTTGATTTAATTGAGGCTATAACTGTTCTTGGTAGAAAAAAAAGTTTAAGAAGAAAGCAGTTCTGACCCAGAAAAATGCGCATTAACGTGGTGCTATTAGCAGTTGTTATTCTCTCCTTGGCATTTGCGATTGATGGAGCTAAAGTCAAGGCCAAGGCAAATGTAAAAGAGAAAGAAAAAAAAGCTACTGATCTCACAGACGATCAGTTGGCTAATATTTTTGTCGATACGGTTGACAAATTGGGACGCGAAACTCTGGAACAGGATCGAAAGAAGGCAGGGCCGGTTAATACAACCGCCTACATTCGCAAATGGAAACAAATTGGGCACTTAATGATCGACGTGTTGCAAGACACAATCTACCTCGAAGAGCACTACAACGACTACCCCAGTATGGTTCGTGTTGGCATCTCGCGTTCAGTCACCAAGAAAATTCTGAACTCAAGCAGTGATTTGATCGGCACCACTGTGTGGGCTTTGCAACTCTCAAGTATGTGGAATTTAATACAAGGGCTCGATCGCGAGAAACTGCTTGACATTTTGCCCCAACAACTAACCACTATTCTTCAAAACAACGCAAATCTCAAGAGTGAAGCAGAGCAATTCACTTGGACACATGATGTGATGCCTGAGATTGCTAATCACCTCGCGCGTAAAGAGCAATTGAAAACAGCTCCAGAACCCAAACCTCAACCCGCACCCAAGAAAAAACCAAGTCCAGCCCCCAAATCCAAAAAACCCAAAAGAAGCAAGGAAGAACAAGAGCGAGATGAATTGATTCGTTTACTGGATGAGAAATTGGGCCCAGGCCTTGATACTTGAGAGAGATGTGTAGTATAAAACTCTGGTGGCATGTGTAATTTACAAAAAAAAATCTCTTTCTTGTTTCATGTTAGCACTTTTCCGTGCACAAGAGATACCCGCTCGAAAGTGGAGGCTAATCGATCCTGTGCCGCAACACATTGTTTGTCGTGTATGCGGAAAACATGGACCGAATCAGTATCTATTCGACACAGGCTGCGACTGTAAATACGGATCACAGTATGTACACGCGCACTGCTGGATTATTACCCTTCGTGCTGTATCTGAAAGAGTATCAGATTGCAACGTGTGTTGGATACGCATTGCAAATAAAGGAATATACGATCTTGAAATGGCATCATTGATCAAGATTACATTCGATTTCATAAATCGTGACACTCAAACTTTTGGTAAATCGGTCTTGGCGTATCAAACAGCGACTAAGCACACCAAGATCGAAGACGATGTCAAAATCAACTCCGGCACTTGAGTCAGGAGGATATTTTCCGGTAGAACAATGGTTAAGTTAATAAGTCGAGGGTCTGCAATGCTTTCCACAGTGGTTCTTTCGTCAATGTTAAGTTTGCGCATGACTGAATTATCGATGTGAGTTGAAGGCATGTACGGAAAATCGCTGATAATCCATTGTCTCTTCTCCAGATTGATGAAAGTATGTTTTTGAAATGCTTCTAAGTGCACATAGGGTAAGTGTATACGAACCAAATAGAGATGTACAATGCGGTTGGGAGTTGTGCGTGTTGCGCGTAGAATGTCAAATAACGGCCATTGACTGCTTTGTCTGGCCATCGATGAAGTCAGGCGCCTCAATCGACTGGATGGTACTTTCATCTCGCGCGGAGTAGTTTGTCGTTGTTGTTCCGGTATGCTGATGAGAGGAGGAAACTTTTGAGTTGGATTCGCTCGTGGTGACAATTTGGGCGATGCAGTGGGAGGTAGATAAAATGGTTTGTAATGTTGTTTCTGCTCCACCTTCTTTGGCCCATGAGATGAACGAAGGTTTCTTCCTGACTCTGGTCCGTTTTCTGACCTTGGTCGGGCAGACATAATTGGAGCGGCAGGGAGAAGAGAAGAAAAAAAAAAGAATATCTGTTCCAAATGTTTTTACCCCAATTATAGCCATACAATTCATTTACACAGCGTTTCAGCTTTTTTTCAATCAACAAGAACAGATTCGGCCACTTCGTGCGAAACAGATGGGTTTCCAGAAGATGAAAAGAGCGAAATGGGTTCGGGTGGTGAAGGACCTTTTGCCTTTGGCTTTGGCTTGTCTGCCTTCTTTTTCTTGGGTGTTGGTGCGACCGTCATCACTTTTGCTTTCTTTTTCTTTTTACGTCCTTCGTCATCTGAGTCAACTGGATCTGGCGCCCAGTCTTCTTCGTCGTCGTTGACTTTGCGTTTTTTTGGGGCAACGTTCGGTTTAGTACTGGCAGCTGCGACCATATCAATTATGGCTTTGCTACCAGCACTAATACTGCCTTGTTGTCCGCGCTCTTCACCAGATGACCAACCCGCTTCATCAGTTTTAGGGGTTTCTTTCTTTTCGTCGTCCTCCTCCTCTTCTTCTTCTTCCTCTTCCTCTTCTTGATCTTCTTCTTCTTCCTTGAATGGGTTGCGTTTTCCTTTCTTCACCACTTTACCATTTTCGTCAGTTTTATCAATGTACGGCAGATACTCGTCCATGATTGTGCCGTCTTTGTTGCAGCAGAAATTAAGAACTTCCCACAAAGTCTTGACAGCGCCATTTTGATGGGCCACCGCTCGAGCCCAGCATGCTTCATTGCTTGAGCCAAACGCTGATTGTCCGAGGCGAAACATGACGTCGCTTCGGACAGACTGACGTGTGAGCACTAGTCTCAGATTATCGCATAGCCAATAATTGGGCACCATCCGACTGCTCATCATCTTAGCAGTTGAAGCGCTGATCATCAATCCTGCTTCACTTGTTGCGTCCTTTTCTGCATCTGCTTTAAATTTAGCAAGTTCCCTTGCCGATACGTCAGATGGAGGCTTTCCAGTAGCAATCAAGCAGTGCATTTGACGATGCATCAGTGGATGAATATCGAGCCAGCCCTTTTTGTTGTTCAAAATGAAAGGCTCCAATGTTTTGATGCTGTCAACCAACTCCTTTTTACCAGGATTTTTCCAGTCTGCCGGAATGGGAATGATGTCTTGGCCGCCATTCTTTTCGACAGCAGCTTTCGTAGACTTGTCAAATTGCGATTTGGCATCGGTCAGTTTTTTTTTCTGGTCCGCTTGGTACTTTGTGAATTGATCCTTGTCCATTTCCATTGTCATCACCATCGTTGAGCCTCCAGGGAGTGGAGTAGTCTTCTGCACCAGATATTTCTTAATATCAGCCATGTTGACGTTTGGCGGGCAACTGTATTTTTTGAAAATTTGAAATTTATTTGGATTTAAAATGCAAGGGTTTTTAATTCCAAAAGAATTTCGGTGAATAATTCAAAAACAAGGCATCAAACTACAATGGCATCGATCAAAACATTGGGTCCAGTCACAAAGAAAATGAATATGGAAACGGCACACCAGTACGTGATGAAACACGCGCGATTGTTTGCAGAAACGATCGACAATTTGAAGAAAGATAAGTCGCGGTTTGCATATCCTCATTTTCGATTTGAGGACATTGACAACAAATTGGAACTTGGAAATATTCCAATCGTCGAAGGTGGTGCGTCGCAAGAAGCGTTCAACAAGTTTTTTCAACAGTTGTTGAGCCCGGAAAACCATTTTTACTTTGTTATGACGAATGAGAAAACAAGCATAAGCACAATTGGCGCCGTGAGTAAGAAACAAGTTCAAAGCGCCCCACCTGCAATTCATATGGATGTCATTTATTGTTGCGGGTCCTGTCGCACAAAATGTGACCCAAAAACAATGGTGAAATGCGCTTGCAAATGCTCACAGTTCTGCAGTCAAAAATGCTACGCTAAATCAACAACACACTCGGCCACACAATGCGGCCATTCTGAACAAAAATCTGCATCAGGTTGATTAGGGCAAAAACTGGGCTTGAGATTTAATTGAGTAGAGGTGTATTTGTTATATTTAAAAACAACAACAAAAAATCATTTATCCCTTCCCTCGACCCCCTCCTCTTCTATGTTGCGGCTAATTTTGTTGGTTGTTGCCGCTAATGCTTGTTCGATCGGAGTACTCTATTCATCTCCAGGCATAGACGCTAACACACCAGAGTTGTTGTTGAATTCAACTGGAATTACGAATTATTGCACAGGCAATGTGTACACAAACATTTCTTTGGTGCGCGAATTCATCGAACGGTGGACTAATCTGACGACAGTGCTACTGCCAGCGAGTACCGAATTCGATTCGTACGCAATCGCCGTTGAATTTCCTCGCCTTTTGTTTATTCAGCCTTGGCCGACAGCGTCTGCACCAGCATCCAATCTGATCACACTCGCTACACCGCAAGCCTTCTACTTCAGAGATCTATTAGCTTACTTGCAAGGCAGATTCAACACACTTGCCATTATTAATACTCTGGACTCTCCAGCATGTCAAGTTTCACAACTAGCACAGGACTACGCGTTCACTGTGGTTTCGGCAAATGTCTCTGAACTCCAAGAGATTCAGCCAGACGTAGTCTTCATGTGTGATACTCTTGCATGCGAGTCGACGTTTAGTGGCAACTGGGCACCCATGGTGTTGGCCGTCTTTCCAGGGAATTGTGCTAGCACACTTATTCTTTCGGGAGAGACAACTGACTATCGACTGATTGCATTTGATTTGCTTCATCGCGTTGAATTGGGTGGCACATTAGCTGGTGGTGTATCTCTCATCCCTAATCTTTCTCCTCCTTTGGTGTTAAATATGCAAAATCAAAACGAGTGGCAGCCGCAACGTTGGAATCAAGCTGGTGTGGGCACGCTTTTGCCTAGTGCAAGTGGATTTACTTTGGCCACACTCATCACACCAGCTCTCACTGTTGAAGATATCAACTATGCGCCCAAAATGTTCACATTTCCAGAAGAGCGAGTTGTGGCAGCGTTCGTTGTGCTCTTTATTGTTATTTGCTGCTCACTCATTGTGTTTCTTTGTCGACATCGCGAACATGCAAGCATAAGAAGCGCAAGCTTGCCTTTCTCAATTGTCTGTATTGTTGGATGTATGTTTGCAGCTACGTCCATTCTGACATGGCCAGTAGAAAATGACGTCTATACTTGCGCCGCACGTATTCCTCTCTGTGCTATCAGCTACATATTATTGCTATATCCGCTATGTGCCAAGACAATTCGAATTGGCACCATTTTTCAAGGGCAAAATCGAAACACACGGTCTGTCAGCGACAAGGCCGTCTTTCTTCAATCCATTGTGTGGTCTATTCCGCATTTAGGGTTTACTGTTATCTGGATGATCATTGCACCACTTGATCCAATTGTCCAGACATCTGACTCTTTTCGTCCTGGCCTGGGTTATACAGAATGTGTCACTGCTTCGACTTGGCTTTTGGCAATCAATCTCGTGTTGTATGCGGCCGGATTAGTGCTTGCTCTGTACGCTTCAGCTCGTGCACGCGAGGCTTATGCTCTTTTTAATGACGCTGCAGTTATTGCGTTATGCGTTTACAATTTTGCTTTCGTCTTTGGCATTCTCCTCTTTATTCACCTGGCTTGGGCAGACATGTCAAATCTTGGCACAAGACGCATGTTATTCATTTCTCGTTCATTTAGCGTCCTCTTCTGTCTGGCCATGAATTGTATTCTCTTGTTTGGACAACGTGTCCTACAAGCGTACAACACGCCTTCGACTGAAGTGATAGCTGAAATGGATGCGGAATCAAATGCACTTTTGAAGAGCTCACGCATGCGATCATCTGCTTTTACAACAAAGAAAACAAAGACAGGACCAGCCACTCCTCCAAGTATTGGCATGCTATCAGCTGAAACTGGATCAACTGCAAGCAATGGAACCACAGGTAGTAATACCCTCAGGAGTCCACTTTCTTCACCCACATCCTCCGCGCGTTCTTTACGCCAGTTCGAGTTTGGACATGCTCGTAAACCTAGCGGAGGTGTACAACTAACTCCCATTTATTTGACCGTACCAACAAGAGACCAGGCAGCAGCTTACAAAGTGAAACATAACCAAGTGGTTCCAGAACTGCCGCTACATTCATTGAGAACAAGTAGATCAGCTGATGGATAAAAAATTCCACGACTGTATATTTCCGTTTAAAATAAAAATCTTGAATGAGAACACACACAAAATTATGCAATTCTTCGTATATTTGCCAATTGCGGCGACAACAATTGTGACTTTGACTGTCGCGATATGTATTGTTGTCAATCTTGAATTGAAACATGATGATAAAGGTTATGTCTTTCCCTACTTATCTCAATTGGGCTGGCGGGCACCTGAATCTTGGATCTTAATTGCCGGCGTTGGTGCGACTACAATTTTGCTCGCCATCGTTGTTGTCTACAATCACAAGCTCTTGGCGTCTTATTCGATGCAAGGGAAATTCTCAGATTTTCTGCTCTATTCTATGACAGTGTCTGGCTTTGTTTGGTTAATCTTTGGGCTATTGCTTACAACAATCAACAGTCTGACTTGGCCAACCATTCACGGGGCTTGTGCATTCATTTCTATTGTTTTTTTCATTTGTTTTGCTGCTATTGCTACACTTGGTTACAGCTGGGTAACCACTGATTCGCAGTCCATTTGGTTTAAACTCGTATTGGCGACGATTTATGTTTATGGCATCATTACGTTCTTTGCCGCCACGTTTTGGCTTTATTGTGCTGGTAACCCTCTCCTCCCGACTGGTGCAATTCAAGTCGTGTTCACGATCAGTGAATACATTTCATTTTTGGCAATGTTCGGTTGGTTTGCAACGTTGACAATTGATTTTTTGAATAGCACAACTGAATTGTGATAGAGAGAGATGGGGAAAAAAAATACAATTGTCACACTTTAAGAACGCTCTCCACGAATGCGACGTGCGAGCTGAATGTCCTTGGGCATGATGGTGACACGTTTGGCGTGAATCGCGCAGAGATTGGTGTCCTCAAAGAGACCGACAAGATAAGCCTCGGCTGCTTCTTGGATGGCGAGAATCGCTGTGCCTTGGAAACGCAGATCATTCTTAAAGTCCTAGTGTGCACAGAAAATGTTGGAAAAAAAGCGCGAAACAACGTGTACGTACTTGTGCAATTTCACGAACAAGGCGTTGAAAGGGCAATTTGCGAATCAGCAAATCAGTCGACTTCTGGTAGCGGCGAATTTCACGTAGAGCCACAGTACCTGGGCGATAACGGTGGGGCCTTTTGACTCCGCCCGTGCCTGGCGCAGATTTGCGTGCAGCTTTGGTTGCCAATTGCTTACGAGGGGCTTTACCACCAGTTGACTTACGTGCAGTTTGTTTGGTGCGAGCCATGATTGACGAGTTTTTTTCAAAAAAAGGAATTGAAAAAAATGTTGATTTATTCCAAATGAAATTTGGCGGGCTAAAAAAATCCAAATCATTCGTCCCGAGTGATATTCACCCAATCTTCTCTGACCGCATCTTCCATCAAACCAGGTAGAATGTAATACATGCCGATAGACAATTTTCCTTTGACGGATTCGACCGTTTGCCAATCCGAGCCACACGCCGTCAGAAGTTTACCCATATCGCTTTTCATATCGATCCATCGTAGAATGCGTATCGCCCTTGGTGTTAATCTGATTTTGTGGTTGGGTGTCGGTTTTGCTTTGGCATCTCCAGACATCGTTGTGCGAAGTTGATTAAATCCAAATTAAAATTTCAAATAATGGATCCAGGCGCAATTGCAGGCAACGTTACCGGATCAGACGGCTTCACTGTCATTTGCGTTTTTGCCATTTGTTATTACTTTCTTAAAAATGGCGCGGCATCAGGCTGATTGAAACATTTTTTTGCGAAGAATTCAATCTCAGAAAACGCATACGCTGTCTTGAAATCCGAGCGAATGAGCACCGTCTTTAGCAAATTCTAGCGCGGCGCGTTGAAACGACCGATATGCCCCATCGTATTTAGTCCTTCGCCGCCAAATAGACACATTTGTGGCCATTATCGAAGCTTGAGTGACGCCAGTGGATCGAATATATTTCTGGAACATAATCTTGGTTTCGACAATTTGATAGTGGATTTGGATTTGAGGAGCGAATTGGGGCACAGGCACATCAGGCAGACTTGCGCTCGATTTAATCCGTTGTATGCGTGTGCGTCCAGGTTCTTCAATTGAGAGAATAGGTGCATCAGCATTAAATGTTCCACTCTTTCGCTCTTGGTTTGGCGAAACGTTTTTGCCAAACCGACAGGCTTCTGCCAACGATAATCCTTTCTGGATGTCTGCGCGCACTTGCTTGATAATGGCATACGCTTTTTCATCTGGACACGGGTAATTGGTAGTATAGAGCAAATCAAATCCTGGGCGACCAGTTTGAGCATTGAACGGATCGAGAACTTGTTCTCGAAATTGTTGCAAAATGGGAAATTTTGCTTCGGCTGTATCAAAAGATACAAATTGGTGGAACATGATTTGGCGAAGAATTTGTGGCAGCATTGCTGCAGATGCGTTCTCTCCCATCCACACGTCGTGCCGTGGTGGTGGTGGTAGGCCGACTTTAACTGGATGAATGTCAAACACATACGCTGGAGCATTGCAAGACATGATTCGAGTTTTAAACCAAATTCGTGGTCGATCAAATGTTACAGGCGTAGGTATAGCAAGTCCAGGAGGAGAAGCGAGGGTGGGCGCAGGTCGAAGCTGAGGAGCAGCAATAGGTGCAGGAATTTTAGTCTCTGACATCGTTTTTAATTGTTGCTGTTGTCGGATAATCGTAGCCACAAGTTGGTCTTTGCTTAACCGATTTAAACTGGTAACCCGGCGAGTTAGATCGATTGTTTCATCCAGTCCTTCTTTCAAGTCTTCAACAAGTTGCTCTCCAGTTCTGGGACGTCTTGCGACAGGTTGTTCGACACAATCGCCAGTATTGGGCCGCTTACGTTTAGTCGCCATTCTAAAGACACAAAAAAGCACGTGTTTGGCGTCTGCTTGGCGGCATTTGATTTTCAATCGATCTTTACAAATTTAATAAACACAATGTTTCAAGTGTATGGCTAATGTCATTCTACTTTATTAAATCCAAAAGATCACAGCGTAAAAAAAGGATATACAAGCACCCAAATTGTGCTTTTCGTGCTTTTTTGT
>Ga0302309_10004041_pt1 | contig 11031 bp, 10 predicted proteins | sample III_Palsa_N1_1_FD_200453 | JGI IMG/M metagenome (GOLD analysis project Ga0302309, IMG submission 200453) | Peat permafrost microbial communities from Stordalen Mire near Abisko, Sweden - III_Palsa_N1_1 | ecosystem: Environmental > Terrestrial > Soil > Palsa > Peat permafrost | place: Sweden... | reverse complement strand
TATTTAATATTTTTTTAACATTCAAGGTTCTTTTTGATGTCTGTTTTTAGGCTTTAAATCATTACTTTCGTAGCAACATGCAATCTTTTGAAATAGATAAAACCGACCTGCTGCGCATCAAAACCGCACTTGAAGGCGATGATGCTGAATTACAGAAGGTTCTGAAGGAGTACCATCCTTCGGAGATTGCAATGTTATTTGAAAAACTTCCGCAGGAAGCGAAAGAAAGAATTATCAATATCCTGCCGACTGACATAGCCTCCGAGGTTATTTCAGAAATGGATGAGGAACACCGCCCCGGTGAACTGTTGATTAACTTGCATCCTGATAAACGCTCCGAGATTGTTGAAGAACTCGATTACGATGATGCTACTGACATTATCTCGCAGTTAGATGAACATGAGCAGAAGGAAATATTAGAAGACCTAGACCAGGAAGATGCCGACAGCATCCGTGCCTTAATGAATTACGACGAGGATACGGCGGGTGGTTTGATGAACCCCCAAGTGATCTGCGTAAAGATGGGCATGGACAAAAAACAGGCGTTGGATGAGATCATTCGTCAGTCTGAAGAGATGGAGGAGTTCTACACCGTTTATGTTATTGATGACGCGCATATTTTAAGAGGAATTTTATCTCTTAAGGATGTTATAAAGGCCCGCACAAATGCCAAAATAAACGAACTGGTTAACGATGATTTCGTTTATGTAAAAGCCGAGCTCGACCAGGAAGAAGTTGCAAAGCTTTTTTCGCAATATAATCTTACAAACATTCCGGTTGTTGATGATAACATGAAACTGCTTGGCCGAATTACGGTTGATGACATCATCGACGTAATGGAGCAGGAGAGTACCGAGGATATGTTGAAAATATCCGGTGTATCAGAAGATGAGGAACTAAGCGGTAACTGGAAAGAAGCTGTTAAAAGCCGTTTACCATGGTTGATTATTAACTTAGGTACAGCATATTTAGCAGCCTCCATAATTCGTCATTTTGATGCTACCGTTGCGCAATTACCGGTACTTGCCGCATACATGACCATTATTGCCGGGATGGGCGGCAACGCGGCTACCCAGGCATTAGCGGTAACCGTTAGGCGTATTTCCCTAACCGACCTTACCGATAGCCAGGCATACAATGCGGTTTTAAAGGAGTTTTTAGTAGGATTATTAAACGGTGCTGCCAATGGTATCGTCGTGTTTTTTATAGCCCTATTTTATGATGCCGACCCAATGCTTGGGCTGGTATTATTTTTAGCGATGACAGGTAACCTCATTGTTGCTGGTTTAACCGGTTCATCCATCCCATTAGTATTAAAACGGGTAGGGATAGACCCTGCCGTGGCGTCATCCATAATCATAACAACCTTTACCGATTGTGCAGGTTTTTTACTGCCACTATGGTTCGCGACGCATTTGCTGTTGCATACACACGTAAAGTAAATTTTAATTAAATTTGATTTATATGCTACATCCAACCATACAAGCTAAATTGCCGTTATTAATGGCAATATTTAAAGCACACAAAATAAAGAGTGCTTATGCTTTTGGTTCGATAACAAATGATAAATTTAATGATAAAAGTGATATAGACTTTTTGATAAACTTTGAAGATAATTTAGAGGCGTTAGAAATCGGGGAGATGTGGTGGAAGCTTCACGATAATTTAAGAGATATTTTAAATAGAGAGGTCGATCTTTTGATAGAAAAGTCATTAAAAAATCCATATTTTATAGAAGAGATCAACGAAAAAAAACAATTGATCTATGCAGCGTGAGGTGAAAAAATATCTTTTTGATATTCAGTCATGTATAGAAAATATCGAAAATTATGTAGGTAAACCTAGATTATTTTCGAATTTTGAAAATAACATGATGCTTCAGCAAGCTGTAGAAAGAAATTTGGAAATAATAGGCGAGGCTGTAAATAGTATACTTAAAATTATTCCTGATATCAGTATTACAGATGCTCGTAGAATGGTCGACACCAGAAATAAAATAATTCATTCGTATGATGATATTCAACCTGCTCAAATTTGGAGCATAATCATCAATCATTTACCATTATTGAAACAAGAAATTCAAACTCTTCTCAACAATTAGCTTGATATAAACATTAAACACATGACAGAAGTAAGATACAACTGGACTAAAGAACAAATCGCTGAAATATATCATACCCCACTACTAGATCTGATTTATCAGGCAGCTACAGTTCACCGCGAGAACAAAGATTATTCAGAAGTACAAATCAGTTCGTTAATATCAATCAAAACAGGCGGCTGTCCTGAGGATTGCGCTTATTGCCCGCAAGCCGCACGTTATAATACAGGCGTTGATGTGCATGCGATTATGCCTAAAGAAGAAGTTGTCGCGGTTGCACAAAAAGCTAAAGACGGCGGCGCGTCAAGGTTATGTATGGGTGCTGCATGGCGCGAAGTACGTGACAACAAAGATTTTGACAAGGTAATTGATATGGTGAAAGCCGTAAATGCTATGGATATGGAAGTTTGCTGCACTTTAGGCATGCTTACCGAAAGCCAGGCACAACGCCTTGCTGATGCAGGATTATATGCTTACAACCACAACTTGGATACATCAGAGGATGATTACAAACGTATCATCACCACCCGTACTTATGATGATCGCTTACAAACTTTAGAGCACGTACGCAAAGCTAAAATTACGGTTTGCAGCGGCGGTATAATTGGATTAGGCGAAACTGTTGAAGACAGAATCTCAATGCTTAAAACATTGTCAAACTTACCGAAACACCCAGAATCAGTGCCAATTAACGCTTTGGTACCGGTTAAAGGTACTCCATTAGCGGATCAGCCGCGTGTATCTGTTTGGGATATGGTAAGAATGATTGCCACTACGCGTATCATCATGCCAAAAACTGTAGTACGTTTATCAGCAGGAAGAACAGAAATGAGTGTAGTTGAACAGGCACTTTGCTTCATGGCTGGCGCAAACTCTATATTTGCCGGTGAGAAATTGTTAACCACACCAAATCCTTCTTTTGATACAGATATGGCTATGTTTGAATTGCTAGGTTTAAGCCCACGCAAAGCCTTTAAAAATGGCCGACCTAACGAGAGCAAGGAAATAAAAGAAATGAGCATCAATGAAGTGATCGGATAAATTGGATACTTCAAATAACCCCGGTTTAACTACAAAAAAAAAGAAAAGCTTATATCAAATAAGCTTTTTGCGTATGGTAGCTGCCGTAAGCGTTTGCTTATTCCATATTGTTAATGGCAATTCCGCTTTTATAACTGCCGCAAACCCCATAGCTAAAATATGCAGATATGGGTATTTAGGGGTTGATATATTTTTTATTATATCCGGATTTATTATTTGCTATAGCCTACCGGCGGATTATACTCTTAAAGATCTGCCGGTATTTGTTAAAAAACGATTAATAAGAGTAGAGCCGCCTTATTTGGTGTCGATAATCTTCACTTTATTAGTGGCTTATATAGCAGCTTTATATACCCATAATCCAATAAATGTATCATGGGTGAATCTCCTGTACCATATTGGCTATATTAATAACTTCACCACAAATAGTTATATAAATGTCGTTTATTGGACGTTAGGTATCGAATTTCAATTCTACATACTCATCGGCCTGTTGTTCGGTATGATGAATCGTTCTATATATTTGTTAGCCTTTATCATTATAGCCTTTTTGTCATTAAGTTTTGTATCCATCAAAGGCACAAGCTTAATTTTTGAACAATTACCCTTATTTTGCGCAGGTATCCTGATATTCTATATTAATTTTAGTGAACGATACTCAAAACCGGTACTCGTATTTCTACTATTTGTTACTTTTGGAATAATTGCATATACTGATCTCAGTACTTTTATTGTCAGTGTATTCACGATAGCAATTATCTTAATTCCAATGCACAGGTATAAAGCGATTAGCTTTTTGGCCACTATATCTTATTCCTTATACTTAATTCATGTACCGATAGGCGGAAGGGTGATTAATTGGTCGCTAAGATTCGTAAAAACAGATGTACAGCGATATTGGATAATAATATTGGCTTTGGCCATATGCCTAATTACAGCCTATCTTTTCTACATCCTTATTGAAAAGTGGACTACAAATATATCCAAGAAAATAAAATACTCAAAAGCGGATTAAGGTCGTTAAACTTTAGCGCCAAGTAACCCTCTCCATGCCCAGCGGGTTAAATTATTAAATCCTTTCCAACCGTCAACAAACTCAATAATGTCTTTAAGGCATTTATCAGCAAATTTTTGCTTGAAGTTTTTTTGCGCCAATTTATAAGCCTGCTCCGGATTCTCCATGTCGATGCGTTCATAAATCTCTTTTTTAACATACATGGTTCGCACAAAGAAGATATTGAACAGGATAACATAACTATATAGTGTACGCTTAATATACCCGGCTTTAGCAGAGTAGGTTTTTAATATACTTTTAGTGAATAGAATATGCCGGCCTTCCTCAATATTATGCAGGTCGAACATCTTTTTCAAAACCGGATAAATGTTTGGCGCGCGGCGCGCATAATTGCCGTAAACATCAGTTACTAATTCAACTGACACGCTGCCCATAAACAAATAATCAGCCGGTAAATATTTATTACTAAACTCGCCAAAAAACTTATGTAGCCTGCTTTGCGCTATAGGTTGGCCACCTAATTTTTGAATAGCCTGCCCAAACATTTCCTGGTGGCGGAATTCTTCTATCAATTCCCTTAATAAAAAACGATGCTCAGCGTCATGTTGAGGGAGTGTTAAGATATGCCTGGTCATGAACAGGCAAAACATGCATTCGCCCCAGGCATATGAAGAAATCACCTGCACTAATTCGTGCCTGCCAAGTTCGAGTTTTTGAGTTGGGGTAAGAGTGTCGTAAATTTCCAATCCCTGAAGTGAAGCAAGCACTTCAGGGAGGAAAATATCATCAGCTACAGGTTCTAATTGCCATGGGATATAGGTTTCCGGCATTAATGGATGCTCTTTGCTAATCTTAATTAGTCGTTCAACTTCTTTTATATCCATAATTTATCCGTTAACTATAATATCATAACGCATATTAAATCTATTGGTTGCCTTATTCAGGAATTAAACCACGGTTCTTTTCCATTGGTTTAATGTCCGGGTTATGTCCTCTGAAATCACGGAACATTTTGCCATACTCGATAGTGTTACCACGTGACAAAATCATATCGCGGAAACGCTGACCGTTAGCTCTTGTTAAACCGCCATTTTCTGTAAACCATGAGAATGCATCATCATCCAGCATCTCTGTCCACAAGTAAGCATAGTAACCGGCAGCGTAACCGTTACTCCAAATGTGTAAAAAGTAACTTGAACGATAACGCGGAGGTACTTGTGATAAGTTTAACCCGGTTTCTTGAAGAGCAGTAACCTCAAATTTATCAGCATCCTGTAAAGGTGCTGTAGCGCTAAGCTCATGCCATTTCATATCTAATGATGCTGCGGCTAATATCTCAGTTAAAGCATATCCCTGGTTAAATTTAGATGCCTTTTTGATCTTATCAACCAAAACCTGTGGCATCGGTTGGCCTGTTTTATAATTTACAGCGTAATTTTTAAATACCAGCGGATACAATGCCCAGTGTTCATTAAACTGCGAAGGGAACTCCACAAAATCACGCGCTACATTAGTTCCTGAAATACTTACGTATTGCTGATCGGCAAAAAAACCATGCAAAGCATGGCCAAATTCATGGAACATAGTAGTTACATCATCAAAACTGATTAAAGCAGGCTGACCCGCTGCTGGTTTAGTAAAGTTGCAAACGTTATAAATAACAGGCTGTGTGCCTAATAATTTCGATTGGTCAACCATATTGCTCATCCAAGCGCCGCCACTTTTGTTATCACGCTTAAAATAATCGCAGTAGAACAAGCCAATGGTTTTACCGTCTTTATCAATCACCTCAAAAACACGCACATCTTTTTGATAAACCGGTATGTCATGGCGTTCTTTAAAAGTTAATCCATAAAGCTGGTTGGCTGCATAAAATACACCATCTTTCAAAACCTTATTCAGTTCAAAATATGGTTTTACATCGCTTTCATTCAAATCATATTTCTGCTTGCGCACTTGCTCTGCATAAAAATCCCAATCCCATGGCTGTAGTTTAAAGCCACCTTTTTGTTGGTCGATGACCGCTTGTATATCAGCAGCTTCACTTTTTGCCTTAGCTGTAGCCGCTGGCACCAGTTGCGCGAAGAATTTATCAACCGCCTCAGGCGTTTTAGCCATCTGATCCTGCAAAACCCAGGCAGCATAATTCGGGTAACCCAAAAGCTTCGCTTTCTCGGCCCTTAATTTTGCTATATTAACAATGGTTTTACGGGTATCGTTCGAGTCACTTTTCTCTGCACGTATCCATGACGCGTTAAACAATTTCGCACGAACATCACGATTGCTTAACGATTGTAGCAAAGGTTGCTGTGTTGTATTTTGTAACGATATAAGATATTTGCTTTTAGACTTATTGGCCTTAGCATTTTGAGCCAACGCATCAATATCGCTTTGTGCCAATCCGGCTAAATCAGCAGGGTTATCAATTTCTAAACCGCCCGCTTTTGCAGCCGCTAATAATTGATTATTGAATTTAGCAGTAAGCGATGCTTCCTGACCGTTTAATTTTTTCAAATTCTCTTTATCAGCATCAGACAGTTTTGCACCGGCCTGAACAAACTGCTGGTAGTAAAATTTAACCAAACGGTTTGATTCTGCATCCAGCTTAGAATTTGTGCTATCGTTATAAACCGCTTCAACCCGCTTAAATAGTTTTGAATTTAGGTGGATGGCGTCTTCCGTGGCAGCCAGTTCCGGGGCAACATCTTCCTGTATTTTTTGTAATACGCTATCGGTATTTGCGCCGGTAAGTACGTTAAATACATTGTTGGCCCTGCGTAACAACACACCGCTTTTTTCCATAGCCAGTATGGTGTTTTCAAAAGTCGGCGCGGCGGTGTCATCCGCGATCTTCTGAACTTCGGCAAGTTGGTCTTTCATACCTTGTTCAAGGGCCGGTTTAAAGTCGCTGTCTTTGATCTTATCAAAAGGTGGCGCCTGGAACGGGAGGGAGCTGGCTGTAAGTAATGGATTACTTGATGACGTATCTGAACCGTTGGCTGCAGATTTGTTATTACTGTTACATGAGGCCATAATTCCCATCATTGTCGCTAATGGTAATATAAATAGTGTTTTCATAAAAAAATTAAAAGTTGAAATTACGAAATTCCTATATATTGCGTTGTATTAATTAAGAGCAAGGGGTTGTTATATAAATATGAGTTATAATTTAAAAAGACTAGGCGGATATTTATTTGTATTGCTAGCCTTATTAGCCGCTGCATGCAACCGTCCGGCTATGCATAAAGCAGTTATTAAACCAGCTAAGCCATTATCATTTAAATCAATAGCTGGCATTAATTTCATTGAAGTTCGCCGCAGGATGGCATCGGGTCTATCTTTCGACGATCATGGTTTTGAGGCGGAGCCATCATACAAGATCACTTTCCTTAAAAATGATTCTGCCAGCGTTTACAGTCCGGATAAAAAAGCATTTATCAATTTCCTTGTGTTTTTAGAGCCGGATTCTATCTTCAACGTTGCCCGTTCTTACTTTAAAATGAAGCACATGAGCAAGGATAGCCTGGTTTTGCAGGTACTCGAAGTGCAAAGCGATACGCTGCATATGAAGCGCTCATTGGTTTACATGACTTTCTATTCCGATACTTACCTGAAAAATGTACTGCATACCCATGCGCAAACCTTAGGCAATCCGGATAAAAGGGACACTTTATTTATTGAGAAGAAATCCGTTTTGGCCAATAAATTTCCCGATAGTGCATTCGCGGCACGCCTGCCTGTAAGTTTAAAGAGTTTGAGCCCGCTTTTAACTGTCGATAAAGTAAATATTAAGCCCGACATCTCTAATAATTATGATGCTTCGGATGGCTATATGAACCCAGAGTTTAACATCACCATAAATAAAGCCTATGAAAACTTTACTTATTCTTTTTGGGTTTGTGTAGATGATAAAAGCCGTATAACATTTTACCAGTCGGTAGACTATATTATGCCGGAATACCGCGAATCAACCATCAAAACAATAAAAGGAATAATTGACGGTTATTTAAAAGCTTACATGGCTGCTACGCCGGGCACCACATTAGGAATTAAACATACCAGCATGATAATTTTGAATGTGGTTGGGAGAAAGTAGCCGACAGTAACCTAAACTTATTAATGAAAATATGAAGACAGTTTTATCCGCTATCTTTTGCTTACTTCTTTCATTCACTGCTTTTTCACAGGTGAAAATTGGTCAGCATCTTGATGATGATAATATACCGATCCAAACATTGCTTAATGCCCCGGTTAAGAAGGCCAATATTAATGATTTTAAGGGTCAGGTAGTTTTGTTAGAATTTTGGGCGACTTATTGCGGCCCATGTATAACTGCTATGTCTCATTTGCAGGAACTCCAAAAGGAATACAAAGATAAACTACGTATAATTACAGTTAGCGATGAAAAAGAAAGCAGGATTAATAAGTTCATCGAAAATAAACCATCCAACTTATGGTTTGCGGTAGATACTGCTAATTTATTTCAACAATCATTTCCTTTGCGCACAATTCCGGAAAGTGTATTGATCAATAAAAATGGAATTGTAGTAGCCATCACCGAGCCTCAAAATATAACTAAGCAGGTTATAGCTGATGTAATTGCAGACAAGAAAATTGATTTGCCTTTAAAAGATGATAACATGGTTGTTGATCCTTATGCTGCTTACTTTCCTGCGGATTCAGCAACACAAAACCTTTTCGTTTTACAGCCTGAAATTAAAGGATTAAATAGCAGTAGGAAGAATTACAACAATAATAAAGCATTTTACGGTAGAAGGCTTACCATAATAAATTTCCCATTGATGGATCTTTACCGAATAGCTTACGGAGATATATCATATAGGAGGATTTTAGATCTAACTTCTAAATCAGATTCAATCGAAGCCAGGCGCATGTACTGTATGGATATTATTGTACCAACTGCTGCTGATCTACTACCTACACTTAAACGCGAACTAAAAGCTAAATTTGATTTGCAGGCTAATTTTGAAAAACGAATTAAACAGGTTTATGTATTAAGCATTGCCGATACTTCTAAAATAAGCCACCTAAAACCATCTACAGCGCAAGCGTATAAGTTCTCGGGCGGGTCGGGCAGTTTTAACGGTATACACATAAAATTAAATGACATCGCTGCTTATCTTGAAAAATACGGAATAATTAAAGTTCCGGTAGTTGATGAAACAAATGATACCCATTATTACGATATCACATTTGCTTATCTGCCTGAAAAAACGGGAGATTTAGAAGATGTTTTGCTTAGCTTAGGTTTCCGATTAACAAAAACCGAGCGTGAAATAAACATCCTGGTTTTTAAATAAATATTGCTTCCGTTAATTTAATGCTAAAAATATTAGTATTTTTGAATTAATGGATGAGGCAAGAATAACGGAGAAATTAAACATATTGGCAGATGCAGCCAAGTACGATGTTTCATGCGCTTCGAGCGGGAGTAAGCGTAAAAATGAGAATAAAGGCTTAGGCAATGCCAGTAACGGGATTTGCCATAGTTATACGGAGGATGGACGCTGCGTATCGTTACTAAAAATCCTGTTAACCAATCACTGCATTTTCGATTGCGCTTATTGCGTATCCCGTAAAACTAACGACATTAAGCGTGCTGCCTTCACCGTGCAGGAAGTGGTTGATCTCACCATCAACTTTTATCGCAGAAATTATATCGAAGGTTTGTTTTTAAGCTCAGGTATTTTTAAGGATGCCGATTATACCATGGAGCGCTTAGTCCGCATTGCAAAAAAACTGCGCACCGAACATAAATTTAATGGTTATATCCATTTAAAATCCATCCCCGGTGCCAGTGATGAATTAATGCGCGAGGCTGGTCTTTATGCCGACCGCCTGAGTGTTAATTTAGAGATGCCTACCGAAGCAGGACTAAAATTGTTAGCCCCCGATAAAAACCGCCAGGATATGATCGACCCGATGGCGTTTTTAAACAAGGAGATCATCCAGCGCACAGAAGAAAAAAAGCTTTTTAAAAAAGCACCCATGTTTGCCCCGGCAGGGCAAAGCACTCAGGTAATTATAGGTGCAACACCCGAGAATGATAATCAGATATTGCAAACCGCAAATTACTTTTATAAAACTTTTAATCTAAAGCGGGTTTATTACTCGGGTTACGTACCTGTTTTAGTTGATAAACGCTTACCTGCTCTAAATACATCAGTCCCCATGGTGCGCGAGAATAGGCTTTACCAAGCCGATTGGTTGCTGCGTTTTTATGGTTTTAAGGTAGATGAAATTGTAAACAACAATCAGCCGCTACTTGATCTGGATATCGATCCCAAGTTGGGTTGGGCTATCCGAAACATGCAGGCTTTTCCTATTGATATTAATAAAGCTGATCTGCAAATGATCTTACGTGTGCCAGGTATCGGCATGCAATCAGCACAAAAAATTGTAAGCGCGCGCAAGTTTGCCAAACTCAATTGGGATCAGCTTAAGAAAATAGGAGTGGCGATAAACCGCGCCAAATATTTCATTATTTGCAAAAGCAATGAGTTTGAGCGAAGGGATCTCACCGGCACCAATATTAAGCAGTTCATCCTCGCTGAATCAAAAAGTAAGTATCTGAAAAACGCCACCACCCAATTAAGCATATTTTAATATGACCCGATTGGTATATGACGGCACTTTTGAAGGTTTGCTAACCGCGGTATTTGAAATATATGAGCGAAAGTTAACCCAGGTAAAAATGGAAAGAGGCGAAAGCTATACCAGCGCGATGTTCGAAAATTTAGTTAAGGTTATGACTGATAATATTCGCGCTGAAAGGGTATTAAGCGGTTTGCGACAAAAATTATCGCCCAATGGGGTTCAGCGGTTGTATATAGCGCATTTGGCAGGGATTGAA
>Ga0302309_10004039_pt1 | contig 11032 bp, 5 predicted proteins | sample III_Palsa_N1_1_FD_200453 | JGI IMG/M metagenome (GOLD analysis project Ga0302309, IMG submission 200453) | Peat permafrost microbial communities from Stordalen Mire near Abisko, Sweden - III_Palsa_N1_1 | ecosystem: Environmental > Terrestrial > Soil > Palsa > Peat permafrost | place: Sweden... | reverse complement strand
AGCTTTATGCTGGAGAATTTGGCCAAACCGGTGATTTTTACCGGATCGCAATTGCCCATTAGCGCTATACGTACCGATGCAAAGGAAAATTTGATGACAGCCATCGAAATTGCCAATGCTAAAAAGAATGATCGCGCGCGTGTTCCCGAAGTTTGTATCTATTTTGATTATAAACTATTCAGGGGTAACCGCTCGTTTAAATATAACTCATCAAAATTCGAAGCGTTTCGCTCACCGAACTATCCAATACTGGCGGAATCTGGTGTGCATTTGCGTTTTAGTGCAAATGATATTCGTCAGCCTGCTAATGCGCCCATGATAGTGCATAAAAACCTGGTTAGTGATGTTGCTGTACTTAAATTATATCCTGGAATAAGCCCTAAGGTGGTCGGCACTATTTTGAGGGCTGATGTTCGTGGTGTTGTGATGGAAACATTTGGTGCCGGTAATACCACAACGGAGCAATGGTTTATTGATATGCTGAAAGAAGCTATCGCTAGCGGGAAGGTGATATTGGATATTTCGCAATGTAAAGTTGGTACTGTTGAGTTAGGCCGCTATGAAACCAGTAAGGAATTAAAGGATATGGGTATAGCCAACGGTTATGATATGACCTTTGAAGCCGCGGTAACCAAAATGATGTATCTGTTAGGTCAAACTGATGATCCGTTGCAGGTTAAAGAATGGTTGGAGACTGATTTGAGGGGCGAGATAACGGTATCGTAGATTTACTCACCCCGACTACGCTTCGCTGGTCGACCCTCCTCTCTCCGCCTGCGGCGCATAGAGGGGGAACTACAAAAATAAAATTTTATTCCCTCCCTCTTTACCGCAAAGCGGAAGAGAGGGCAGGTTAAGCGGCTGAGCGAAAACCGGGTGAGTCAAAACGCGAATGCATTGCGAAGGCTACTCACCCCGACCACGCTTCGCCGATCGATTCTCTCTATCGCTGCGCGATAAAGAGGGTGAAGAATGACCTCGTATTATAAGTTAAATTCTGTTAAATAAACACCTCACTTATAAAGCTTTATATTTAATCGCCTATTTTTGAATATAACCTAACGATTATGTTCAAAAGCTACTTTAAACTTGCCCTGCGCAATCTTTGGAAAAGGAAAACTACCACATTTATTAATGTTTTTGGTCTGGCTATTGGCCTGGCGTGTTGCGCCCTGGTGTTTTTGTTCGTGCAACATGAATTGAGCTTTGATAAAAGTTTTGACAATGCAGGTGATATTTACAGGGTAACTACAACATTTAAAGATGGCGGCACTGCCCCTACTACAGTAATGCCGTATGCTACCTATTTGAAAAGTGAGGTGCCCGAAATAAAACAGGTAAGCAGGCTTGATGCTTCTAAATGTACTTGTGTTATACAGGTAAATGATGGTAACGATCATACGCCTTATACTGTCGATAACGGCTATTGGGCTGATGCGTCATTTTTCGATATATTTTCTTTTCATTTTTTGCAGGGAAACCGTAGCACTGCTTTTAGCTCACCAAATGCTATCGTATTATCTGAACCGCTTGCCCAAAAGCTTTTTGGCAATAGCGGCGCGGTTGGTAGAACTATTAAAACGGGTAATAACATCTATACCATTACAGGCGTATTTAAAAAGGATTTCCTGAATCATTTTAATGCAGATTTTTTCGCTTCAAATAATAGCACCGGTGTGCGCGAAAAAATCGCCGCTGTACATAACTGGGTAGTTGATCCTAACTACTACTGCTATGTGAGCCTAAAATCCGGCAGTAACAAACAGCATGTAATTAACGAGCTGAAGGCATACACGCAAAGGCATGCCGCAGCGGATATGAAAGCGACAAATGATAACATCAGCAATTCATTACAATCACTTACCGACATTCATTTACATTCGTCGCAATACCAAAGTTATATGGAGGTTAAGCAGGGGAACCTGAAATACCTGTACCTGCTGGGCAGCATAGCTTTAACGATACTTTTGCTGGGATGTATTAATTACATGAATTTATCAACGGCGCAAGCTATTGACCGCGCCCGTGAGGTTGGTGTGAGAAGGGTGATGGGCGCTAATAAATCGGCTATACGTTATCAGTTTTTGATTGAAACGGTTGCTGTTAGCCTGATGGCATTGTTTGTGGCTATTCTGCTTGGATTCCTGTTGCTTCCCGTGTTTAATACCATGACAGGACAGGAGTTATCCTTTTTCGCGCCAGAGAATAGTACGCTTATTTTATGGATGCTGCTGATAACGTTAACAACAGGTTTGTTAGCGGGGCTTTACCCGGCATGGTACCTGTCGGCATTTAAACCGGTAAGGGTTCTGAAGGGCAAAGCAAGCGATTCATTGAGTTTGGTAAATATCCGTACGGTGTTGGTGTCGATGCAATTTATCATTTCCACCTGCCTCATATTTGCCACGCTGGTGATATGGAAACAATTGAACTTTATAATAAATGCCAAACCGGGCTTTGATCAGGAGCAGCAATTGGTCATTAACTTAAATACCGACCAGGCCAGGAATAACATTGCTTATTACCGGGATCAGTTGGCTAATAACCCCAATTTTCAACAAGTGAGCGCCGCCGCAAGCGGACTTATTTCGGGCGATATGAATATGTATGCGCAAGGGAAAACGGTTAATGATAAACATAGTATTTTTTTGAACCTGGTTGATGATCATTATTTAAAAACGGTAGGCATCAAACTCATATCAGGAACTGATTTTACCCCCGTCAGTTTTACCAATAAAAACACAGCGCTCGATTTGGAGGCAAATGATATTGGGAGACAGGTGATCATAAATGAAGAGGCCGCCAAGGCATTGGGGCTTAATCCTTACACAGCGCCGGGTAATTATTTGTCGAGGTTTTATAATGGCGTGGTTTACAACTATAAAATTATGGGCGTGATGAAGAATTATCACTTTTTCTCGCTGCATAGTGCGATTGGGGCTTGTATGATTATGCCTGCAAATCCTATCCGGTTTAGCACTGTCATCGCCAAAGTTAGAGGGAATAACATGGCTGCTGCTATTAGGTATAGTCAGCAGGTATGGAAAACTTTAAACCCGGATACGCCTTTCAGTTATGAGTTTTTAAATGACAGTTTTAAATGGGATTATATACAGGATCAGCGGGAGCAGCAAATGATGGGTACCTGCGCGGTGATAGCAATATTAATATCGGCTTTAGGCTTATTGGGATTGATCACTTATAGTTTAAATCAGCGCGCGAGGGAAATAGGTATACGAAAAGTGATCGGTGCCAGTGTAAGCAATATTGTGATGCTGTTTTATAAGCAATATTTTAAACTAGTACTTATCGCAAATGCTATCGCATTGCCTTTAGCGTGGTTTTACATGAGCAGGTATTGGCTTACCGGATTTTTTTACAGAACGGAGATTGGGTGGTTGACATTTGTTGTGTCCTTATCTGCCGGAGTGGTAATCGCATTTTTTACCATCGCGATCAAAACTATTGGGGCAGCGCTTGCTAATCCGGTGATTAGTTTACGGAGTGAATAGGGGTGATTTTGTGTGTTTTTTAGATAAAAACGATCAAAATTTGGTCGAAAATGGGCTAAAATGAACGGTTTTTAGGCGATTTTTGACTGTTTTTTGTCGAAAATTGCCTTATTTTAGACAATTTTTCATTCTAAAAACCGCATTTTTAGTAGTAAAAAGCCGCTTTTTGGGGCCAAAAGTGTACCAAATGTACCAGGTGTTTCACTTGTAGCGTGGTACACCCGGTGTTATTTAGCTTTGAATAAGCCGTATTTCAGTATGCAGTATATCGCTCTGAAGCCATCCTTCCAGCCTATTTTTTTGCCTTCGGCATAGGTGCGGCCGTAGTAGGAGATGCCTACTTCGTAGATGCGAACATTAGGTATCCGTGATATTTTAACGGTTACCTCAGGTTCAAATCCAAATCTTCTTTCTTCAAGGTTGATAGACTGGATCATTTTGGTATCAAACAATTTATAGCAGGTTTCCATATCCGTTAGGTTAAGGTTGCTGTACATATTTGATAGCATGGTTAAAAACTTGTTACCGATGGTATGCCAAAAAAACAACACCCTATGCGGGTTGCCACCCATAAACCTCGACCCAAAAACAACATCGGCAAAGCCTTTTATAACCGGCTTTAGCAGGTCGTTATATTCCTCGGGGTCATATTCTAAATCAGCATCCTGTATAATGAGATATTCGCCAGTGGCTTTTTGTATCCCGGTATGTATGGCGGCTCCCTTACCCCGGTTATGATCATGTTTGAAATATTGGATAGGCATATCCGGGTTCTCTGAAATATAGCTTTCTATTGCCTGTTCAGTATCATCTGTAGAGCAATCATTAACGATGATTAATTCCTTACTGATGTTATTAAGCAACTCAACAGTTTTTACCTTATCAAGTATTAGATGTATGGTGCGTGCTTCATTGTATGCGGGAATAATTATCGATAATTTTTGTATAGCCATTTTGGGGATTTCTGCCTTTTTTAAAAAATTCTTAGCTAATATAAAAATATCAACTGTACATTGTTTATTTAATTACCCGAGTGCAAAATGCAGGGATGTTAAAATAATACCTTAATTAATTTCAGCCATACGCGTAAAATGATAAGTTATTTAAATACTTGAATTATTTTATTTCTTGAAATTAAGGGTACATTAGCATTTGTAAATATTTTTATCGTTAAAATCACTCGATTAAAATAAATTTGTGGCGGGTAATTGCGATTTAATTCGTTTGCAATTGCACTTGATAATCAGGTTGTAAGATGGCTAATAATGGAAATATTAATATAAAACAACTGGCTCGTCACCTCAACTTGTCTAAGTCTACCGTGTCAAGGGCTTTTACCGGGCATAATGATATTAACCTGGAAACCAAGGAGCGTATACTTAAAGTTGCTAAGGAGCTTAACTATCAACCTAACCACCACGCCAGTAATTTAAGGGCTCAAAAAAGCAAGAACATTGCTATTATAGTTCCAGAGATTGCCAACAACTTCTTCTCGCAAGCCATAGATGGTATTGAAACAGTAGCCCGTGAAAGAGGGTATCATTTGCTTATTTATTTAACCGCCGATAATTTTGAAAGTGAAGTAGCTTACGTAAACGATTTGTACAACGGCCGTGCGGATGGGATCATCATGTCAGTATCAGGCGAAGCGAATGACCACAGCTATATGAAGAAGCTGGAGCAAAAGCAAATTCCGCTTGTGTTTTTTGATAGGGTTTACGATGATATAAACACGGCCAAAGTGGTAACTGATGATTATGCCAGCAGCTTTGAAGCCACTATGCATTTGGTTCAGGCCGGGTGTAAAAATATTGCCTTCCTGGTTACCAATAAGCAACTATCAATCGGGAAAATGCGTATGCAGGGTTACCTGGATGCGCTTAGGCATGCCAACCTGCCATTTGTAGATGAATTAATAGTTGATTGCAGTAACGATATAAATTTAAATTACGCCATACTTACCAATGCGTTTAAAACACTTACCATTGATGGTATTTTTGCTTCGGTTGAGCGTTTAGCTTTTGCTACTTATTATGTTTGCCACGATTTGGGTATCAGTATACCTAACCAGGTAAAGGTTATCAGCTTTTCCAGCCTGGAGATAGCGCCTTTATTGAATCCCGCCCTTACCACTATAACGCAACCTGCTTATGAATTGGGCATACAGGCAGCAACACTGTTATTCAAAATGCTTACCCAGGATGAGCCCGTTACTGATCAGATCGTATTATCATCCAAAATTATCCCCCGCAGCTCTACTTTATAAAATTATTTGCTAAATCGAGTAAAGTCCAATTGCGATATTTGTAATTAGTTTGTGCTTTTTTGTGTTTTTGGGCAGAATTTTAGCCCGTGCCCTAAAAAGTTATTAACATTTTTTTCAACAATCGGGAACATTCCCGAAAACCAATTCGTCTTTTATAAAAAAAGTAAATATGAATTATTATGAAATTTATTGTCATAAATAGTTTATTATCAATAAGTTATTTAAATGTAAATATTACATTTATTGTGTGATGTTTTGTAATGATAAATTTTCAATAAATGTTAATAACTTGTTGTTTCTAAAGTTTGTTGCTATATGGGTTAAATCTACTTTTACATAAGTACTTCGTACTAAAATATTAACCAGTTTCAAACTAAAAACCAAAAATTAATGAAAAACACTTACTTAATCAAGTACGTATTCCTTTTGTTATTTGTTTTTTCGGCAACTGCTGTACTCGCGCAATCAAGCGTAATTACAGGTAAAATTGTTGATGAAACAAATCAGCCGTTGCCCAGCGCTACAGTTTCTGTAGTTGGACAACAAATAAGCACAGGGACAGACGTTAATGGCAATTACCGCCTGTCTGTGGCAAATGGAACAGTAACATTACATGTAACTTTTGTTGGTTACGATGCAATGGATAAAACTATAAACGTTTCCGGGAACGTTACCGTAGGTTTTAAATTAACACCAAATTCAAAAAGTTTGAATGAAGTGGTAGTAATCGGATACGGTTCAGTACAGAAAAAGGACCTTACCGGCGATGTAACAGTTGTTACTGCCAAAGATTTCCAACAAGGCCAGATTACTTCTCCGGAAGACCTGATTGCCGGTAAAATTGCCGGTGTTACAGTTACCTCTAATGGCGGAGCGCCAGGAGCCGGAAGTACCGTACGTATCCGTGGAGGAGCTTCCTTTGCGGCAAGTAATGATCCTTTGTATATTATCGATAATGTACCTATACAAAACGCGGCCATTTCAGGTTCTGCTGATCCGTTGAGTACTATCGATCCTAATGATATTGAGTCTATTACTGTGCTTAAAGATGCTTCTGCAACTGCTATATATGGTTCAAGGGCATCAAATGGTGTAATTATCGTCACTACCAAAAAAGGTACGGTTGGCCCACCTAAAATAAACTTTAGTACAAGTTATTCTTTGGCCAATAAAACTAAGGATGTTGATGTATTATCTGCCAGCCAGCTTCGTAGCGTTATAGATGCCTATGATGCAGCAAATGGAACAAATAAAGCAGCTTTGCTAGGTACTGCCAATACCAACTGGCAAAATGAAATTTATCAACAGGGGCAAACCAATGATAATAACCTGAGTATTACTGGCGCGACCAAGAACATGCCCTACCGTATTTCTGTCGGGTATTTAGATCAAACGGGGATATTAAAAACCAGCGATTTAAAGCGTGGAACAGCATCGATATCCTTAACTCCAAGTTTCTTTAATAACACGCTTAAATTAAATATCAACGCAAAAGGTTCAGAAGAAGATACACGTTTTGCAAATACCGGCGCAATAGGGGCAGCTGTTCAGTTTGACCCTACACAGCCAGTATATGTTAAAGGCTCGCCATGGGATGGTTATTACGAATGGTACAATACCCCTAATGACCCAAGCAGCGGGGTAAATCCTAACACTCCCCGTAACCCGGTTGGAATGTTAGAAGATAACCATAATACAGCTAATATTTACAGGAGCATTGGCAACGTGCAGCTTGATTATAGTTTTCCTTTTATTCCCGGATTGCGTGCAAACCTTAATTTAGCTTATGACATTGCAAAAGGCGCGGGCAATACATTTGTTCCGATAAATGCGGCACAATCTTATTCAAGTATGGGCGCAAATAATCCTTATGGTGGTAATTATACCAATACAGTAGGCGAGTTCTATTTAAATTATGTTAAGGATATAAAATCTATAAAAAGTAAGATAGACGTTGTAGCTGGTTATGGTTATTACGACGATAGGTCGACTACCTTTAATTATTACAGCTATACAGCAGCTAAAGATACTATAGCTGGTACTAAGCCGGCATTCCCTTATAGCAAATATCAGAATACGCTGATCTCGTACTACTCGCGATTAACTTATACTTATGATGATAAATATATCTTACAGGGATCTATTCGTACAGATGGCTCATCAAGGTTTTCACCTACTAATCGCTGGGGCGTGTTTCCGGGAGGGGCATTTACCTGGAAAGTAATCGATGAAGATTTTTTAAAGGACTCACATGTATTTTCTGATTTGAAATTGCGTTTAGGTTATGGTATTACCGGTAACCAGGAAGGCATATCAGATTATGCTTATTTGCCAACTTATGCGCTTGGAGCCTCTGCAGGCTTATACCAGTTTGGTAATTCATTTTACAACACCTACACTCCCAGCGCTTACAATACTGATTTAAAATGGGAACAAACAGCTACCACCAATATTGGTGTAGATTATGGATTTTTGGATAACCGCATTACTGGTAAAGTTGATGCTTATCTTAAAAAAACCAGCAACCTGTTAGCTACAGTGAATATTCCTCCGGGTTCTAACTTTTCAAACCAGCTTTTAAGCAATGTGGGTAATGTACAAGCCCAAGGCCTTGAATTTGAAATTAACACCATTCCGATAAAAACTAAGGACATTACCTGGAATGTATCTTTTAATGCAACCTTCCAAAACAGTAAGATCACCAATCTTACTTTAGTAAATACTCCTGGTTTTATTGGTGAATATCCTCCAACCGGGGGTACAATAAACGGTGGTTATGGCGCTTATGCAGAATTTGATGCCGTAGGTCATCCGCAAAATTCCTTTTATTTATATCAACAGGTTTATGGTGCTAATGGCCAGCCACTTGAAGGTGTTTACAAAAGTAGTAATGGCGTAAATCCTGATTTGAATATTGAGCACTCTCCATATCCAACTCAAATTTATGGATTCAGTACATCGTTTACATATAAAAAATGGACAGCAAGCACTGTTTTACGTGCCAACCTGGGTAATTATATGTATAATAACATAGATGCAAATTTTGGCAACCTGATTAATATTATACCTGCAAGTGGCACTATTAACAACGCAACAACAAGTTATCTCAAATCAAACTTTTCTCAGGCAGATATCCTTTCAGATTATTACCTGCAAAATGCATCTTTCCTTAAAATGGATAACTTAGGATTAAGTTATAACGTAGGCCATATTTTCAATAATCAGCATACAACTTTAAGGGTTAATGCAAACTGCCAAAACGTGTTTACCGTGACTAAATACACCGGTGTAGATCCCGAAAGTAGCAATGGTATTGATTACAATTTTTACCCGGTGCCACGCACTTTTACATTAGGCTTAAACCTTGGGCTTTAATCAAAATATTAATTTAAGAGATATGAAAACTGATTTTTATAAGATTTTAGGCATAACGGCTCTGATAGCGAGCTGCCTGGCATCGTGCAAAAAAGATTTGAACCGACTTCCGGCAAATACAGCAACCGCAAATGTAGTATATAGCACACCATTAGGTATTAAAGAAGGTTTAGCAAAAGCATATAGCGCATTTGCGGTAACCAGTAATACCGGCGGCCCCGGGGCTACGGATGTTCCTGGCGGTGATCCTGGAAACTCGGATTTTTTGAGGCTTTTTTGGAACGTACAAGAATTAACTGCTGATCAGGCAAAATGTGCATGGTCAGGAAGTTCAAATCCCGGTATATCAGATCTGTGCCAGGACGTATGGGACCCCACCAATGCGGTATTAAAAGGTTTATTTGAGCGTAGTATTTATCAAATTACTTTATGTAATGATTTTCTACGTCAAACAACAGATGCCCAACTAGCTAGCTACGGTATTACCGGCAGCAACGTTACCGATGTTCATTATTACAGGGCTGAAGTACGCTTTTTACGGGCCTATCAATATTGGGTATTGATGGATGTTTTCGGTGATCCATCATATGTTGACGAAACTACCCCTATCGGGACCTATTTCCCTCAGCAAATTAGCAGAACAGCTTTGTACGCTTATGTTGAATCTGAGCTAAAAGCCATTGATCCATTATTAATGGCACCTCATACAAATGAGTATGGCAGGGTTGATCAGGCAGCAGATTGGGCCCTACAGGCACGCTTGTACTTAAATGCACAGGTTTATACAGGTACTGCAGATTGGACAGATGCCATGACTTATTCACAAAAGGTAATTACTGCCAACTATCCGTTAGTGACTAAATACCAGAATTTATTCCTGGCTGATAACAATCTAAACAATACCGAAGTAATATTATCTATTAATTATGATGGTACAAATACCCAAACTTACGGAGGTACTACATTTATTATTAACAGCAGTGTAAATAATACATGGAGCGAAGGCGCAGGATTTTATGGCGTTCCAAACGGAGGCTGGACAGGTAACCGCGCTACACAAAATTTAACCGCATTGTTTAGTGATACAACAGGTAAAACCGATACACGTGCTATATTCCGTATCAGGGAAACAACCTGCGATACTTTACTTTCATTTACCAGCGGCATTGGTGTAATTAAATTTAAAAACATCAATTCAAACGGTACATCGGCAGCATCTCCAAGCGGTACATTTGTTAATACCGATTTTCCATTATTCCGTTCGGCTGAGATGTATTTAACATATGCAGAAGCTGCTTTGCGTGCCGGAACAAATACTTCACAAGGCCTTACATATTATAATACTGTACGCAATCGTGCGTACGTAGGTAATGTAGTTCCTGTTGCGGGTATAAGTTTGTCGGATATATTAAATGAACGTGGAAGAGAGTTTTATTGGGAAGCCCAACGCCGTACCGATTTGATACGTTTTGGAGAGTTTACAGGCGGTACTTATTTATGGCCGTTTAAAGGTGGACCGGTAGGTGGAACTAATGTTGCCAGCTTCCGTTCAATTTTCCCTTTACCAGCTACTGATATTACAGCTAACCCGAACCTGAAACAGAACCCTGGTTATAATTAATCAACATTTGAGATTTACAAACACTTATTAAAGGGTTTAATTTAAAAGTATAGAAAATGAAAAAATTATTAACAACATTCCTGGCTTTAAGCGGTGTAGCATTGTTAATGTTATCATCCTGCAAAAAGAGTGGTACACCAATAGTTACAAATGGTGGTACCCCCGGAACCTTAACGGCTAGCACAACAACACCTGTGTTAGATAAAACAAAGCTTTCGGATACTACTTACATAGTTAACTTTAGCTTTACTGCGCCAA
>Ga0302309_10004035_pt1 | contig 11036 bp, 4 predicted proteins | sample III_Palsa_N1_1_FD_200453 | JGI IMG/M metagenome (GOLD analysis project Ga0302309, IMG submission 200453) | Peat permafrost microbial communities from Stordalen Mire near Abisko, Sweden - III_Palsa_N1_1 | ecosystem: Environmental > Terrestrial > Soil > Palsa > Peat permafrost | place: Sweden... | reverse complement strand
TCGAATATGGAAAACAATGGTCTTCCGGAAAGGACCGGGAAGTTTGGTTAACAGGGGAAGCCTTCTTCCACGTGAAGAAGACCCCGGAGCATGACCGCTTTATCGTCCATACCGACCATTTTGATGTGATAGTGACAGGGACTCAGTTCAATGTGGTTAACCACGCCAATGAAGCCGGAGTCGTTTTAAAGGAAGGGAGTGTGACCGTACACGGCACAAATGGACAGGATTTGAAAATGCTGCCCGGCGACCTGGTTGATCTGAAAGGAGGTGAATTGGTGAAGCAAACGGTAAACCCTGAAGACATCATTGCCTGGACTGACAATAAAATGAATTTTGACAATACGCCCATTTCTGAAGTGATAAAAATGATCCAGGAGCACTATGGCGTAAAGGTGACCGTATCCGACCCCAGTTTGTTGACACATACCTTGATCGGGATTTTCCCCAATGATAATCTGAACGTTTTATTAAAAGCACTGGAAGCAACGAAGGAATTCAAAGTATCGAGGGATGGAGACAATGTCGTCATCCAGTCGCCGTTTTAATCCGGGGAGCCAGTACGATACCGTAGGTTAACTGCTGCATGATGAATGGTCTGTCAAAGAATTATGTTCTTTGTTGGTGTACTGCTATTATTACCATTGTTTGTGCATCCTGCACACAGGAGACGTATGCTTACAAAGCATTGTTTTCTCCCTGCCAGCAGATCGGTATGAGCACAGGGAACGATCGTCCTCCTCCGGCCATCAATTCCGACAATAAGAACAAGAAATTAATACCGTTATTAAGGGCGCTGAAAGAACTCAACCGAAAAAGGGGGGTTTATTTCCTTTATACCGACAAGTCCATTGGTGAAAAATTAGTCCCTGAAATAGCCCATCCTAAAGCTGACCTGGAAAAGATCCTGGAAGAATTGCTGGCAGGCACGGGACTGGAGTTCACTAAACTCAATGAGAAGACGTTTGTCTTGCTTCAAATATCCAATAAACACGAACGGACGCATCCCAATTCCCCTGCTTCAGAAGACAGCGCCACCCATTTTTTTACAGACAGCAGCTTGTATCATGTGGTCGTGTCTGATGTGGAAAAAGGGATAGTCTCCGATCTATCAGGCAGCCCACTATCGGGCGTCAGCGTAACGGTGAAGGGCAGTGGCAGAGGAACCGCCACCGATGCCAGTGGAGCTTTTACCATTGACGCCAACCGGGACAACATACTTGTCTTTTCGTCCATAGGCTACAAAGACAAGGAATTCATCGTAACTGAAGAAGACCATGTCATCAAAGTGACCCTCCTGGTGGCGGAGAAGGAAATAAATGAAGTAGTAATGACCGCCCTGGGTATAAGGAAGCAGGAAAAGGCCCTGGGATATGCCACTACGGAAGTGTCGGGTTCTGAATTCACTGATTCCAGGGAAATCAATTTTGGGAATGCATTAAGCGGAAAAATAGCAGGGGTGAATGTATCAGGGGACGCTACGGGCCCCTACGGGAGCAGCCGGGTAGTCATCCGGGGGAATGCCTCACTGACGGCCAATAATCAACCCCTCTACGTAGTGGATGGGGTACCCTATGATAATACCAATCAGGGGGGATACGCCGGTCAGTATGGAGGACAGGATTTCGGAGACGGCCTGTCCAATATCAGCCCGGATGATATTGAAAGTGTACAAGTCCTGAAAGGGGTAGCGGCGGCAGCCTTATATGGGTACAGGGGAGGCAACGGGGCCATCCTGATCACCACCAAATCCGGAGCTAAGTCAAAAGGGATCGGCGTTGAATTCAATAATAACCTGACGTTCAATTCCGTCATCGATGACCGGAATTATCAATACGCCTACGGGCAGGGGCTGGATGGGATTAAGCCCATGACCCAGGACGCTGCCATTGCTGCGCCCTACTTCAGTTGGGGGGCCAAACTGGATGGATCCCCTGCCGTCAACCTACTGGGGAAGACCTATGCCTACCTGCCTTATAAGAATGATTTTGGGGCGTTTTATCAGACCGGAGTGACTAACCAGAACTCCCTTGCGATGGAAGGGTCCAATGACAAGGGGCATTTTCGATTGGGGGTCTCAGACTTGACCCTTTCCCCTGTCATTCCTAATTCCCACATGAGCCAGCAGGGAATTAATCTGAATACTTCCTATGCAGTCTTTAAAAAACTGCAATTGAACCTTACGGCGGACTATGTGTCGGAGCAGGTAAAGAACAGGGCTTCCCTTTCAGATGCACCGGGCAATGCCATCGCCAGTACATTATACCTGGCCAACAGCTTCGATATACGCTGGTTGAAGCCTCAAGTCAATGCTAGTGGGGCGGAATTATTGCCGGGGAATGATATCTATTTTGACAACCCTTACTTTGTCGCCTATAAGTTCCAGAACCAGACGAACCGCAACCGGCTGACCGGAGGCGTCACCCTGAAGTATAATCTATTTGACTGGCTGTTCCTACAGGGCCAGGTTACCAGGGACGGATACATTTTTGATGCGACGGTCATTACGCCGACCGGAACCGGATACCGGCCAGGGGGCGATTTTACGCAGTATGAACTGACCTACCATGAAGTGAACGACAACTTCATGATAGGCATCAATAAGAAATGGTCGGCATTCAGCTTTTCCGCTGACGTGGGTGGGAATTCCCAGGATAATGTAACACAGGATTATGGAGTGGGGGCTGTTCCAACGCTGGTGGAGGGCATTACTGCACAAAGACCGGTAGGCCCGTTTGTCATTCCCTACTTGTATAACACCAATAATATTGCCATCAAGCCCTACCAGAAGGGCTATGCGCGATACAAGGTAAACTCCCTCTATGCCAGTGTGGACGCCGGGTTTAAAAACCTTATTTTCCTGACCCTTACGGCGAGGAATGATTGGTACTCTACACTCAATATTAATACAGACAGTTATCTCTACCCATCCCTGAGCGGCAGCTTTGTGTTTTCAGATGCCTGGCGTTTGCCTTCCTGGATTTCCTATGGAAAGGTGAGAGCCTCCTTTGCACAAGCCTCCAACGGAACATCTCCATACCAGAACGTACTGACATACGGCACGCAAGGCTATACGATCAATGGCCAGTTGCTCGGATATATTCCTCAAAGCAATGTGCCGAATGGCAACCTAAAGCCTGTCAGTATACAGGAAGAGGAACTAGGGATGAACCTGCGGTTCCTCCACGACCGGTTAGGGCTGGATGTGGCGTTTTATGATAAGCATACGCAGGATGACATTCTCCCTGTAACGATCAGCCCTACTTCAGGCTATGCGGGCAATAATGAGAACATCGGAAAAGTGCGCAATAAAGGAATGGAATGGTTACTGACGGCAAAAGTAATCAAGGGTAAGACCTTCTCCTGGAACATTTCCCTGAACTACGCCAATAATATCAGCAAGGTGTTATACTTAGGCCCTTGGGCCAACAGCGTTGTCATCAGCAATGCGCTTGCCCGATGGGGGAACGAAGTGAATATCAGTAATGTGGTGGGGCAGCCCTATGGACAGATCATGGGATTTGCTTATAAAAGGGATCTAAAGGGGAATATTATTTTTGCCTCCAATGGGGAGCCAGAACAAACCGGGGTGGTGCCGCTGGGCTCGGGCAGCTATAAAGTGACAGGAGGATTCACCAATGAGTTCCATTATAAGGACTTTACCCTGAGCTTCCTCCTGGATTACAAGTTCGGGGCGAAGATCTATTCACAGACCAACCTGCTGCTCTACTTCTACGGGTTGCAGAAAACCACGCTGCAGGGTAGGAGTGAAGGGTATATAGGAAAAGGGGTGAATGATATGGATCAGCCCAATACGGTTCCTGTTCCCGCCCAGCAATATTTCCAGGACATATCTGCTGGAGGCTCGGACCATATTGCAGAAGAATTTGTGTATAACGCCAGCTTCATCAAACTCAGGTCCTTAGCCCTGGATTATCTCCTGCCCGAAAAGTTCCTGAAAAAAGGCTTCATCAAGGAAGTGAGCATTTCGGTAGTAGGCAGGAACCTCTTTACATTGCTCAAATACACGCCCAATATAGATCCTGAGTCCAATCTGAATGCGACCAATGGGCAGGGCCTGGAGTTATCTGGCTACCCTGTAGCCCGCAATCTTGGTTTTAATATCAATGCCAAGTTCTAAATTTTTCCACTCCCAACTTTTTTGTTAAAAAAAAGGTAAGATTATCATTACAGAATGATAACACCGCGCACTTTACAATAAGAGACTAATAACTAAACTAAATCTTTAAAACTGCTGCATTATGAGAAAAATGTCGCACAGACATCTATTGTGTGCTGGCGTTGTATTGTCGCAACTTGCCATGCCCGGTGTATACGCCCGGGGTAATCGCCCTCTCTTACCGAATGCATCCTACGGTTCCGTCACAGGCGGCCACCTGGGAAAAGCCGTTCACGGAGGGGTCAAAGGACACATAACCGGACCAGATGGGGCGCCTGCTGCAGGCGTCAATGTGGTTTTTAAGAAAACCGGGAAAGGCACCGTGACGGACGCCAACGGCGATTTTTCCATTGCCGCTAACCCCGGTGATGTGTTACTCATATCCGGTGTAGGCTATTACAGCCGCTCGGTGACGGTGGGTAGCGGAGACCTGAGCATCTCTTTAAAACAAAGCGAGAAACTCCTTGAAGAAGTCGTCGTGACCGCTTTGGGTGTGAAGAAACAACAGCGGGCGATTGGTTATTCCACCACGGAAGTGGATGGTTCCAAATTCACCCAATCCAGGGAAGTGAACATTGGTAACGCACTGACTGGTCAGGTAGCCGGCGTAGTAGTGTCTGGGGTGGCAACCGGTCCTTCCGGCAGCAGTAGGGTAGTCATTCGGGGGGTTGCTTCCATCGCGGGTAATTCTCAGCCTTTGTATGTAATTGACGGAGTTCCCTATGACAATACTAATCAGGGAAACGCCGGACAATGGGGTGGCGTGGATTTTGGAGATGGCTTGTCTAATATTAACCCTGATGATGTTGAAAGCATCCAGGTATTGAAAGGCGTTGCCGCTTCTAACCTTTATGGTTTCAGAGGAGGTAACGGGGCCATCCTGATCACCACTAAATCGGGTTCAAAGTCGAAAAATCTTTCCGTGGAACTCAATGATAATATCACGGCCAACAATGTGATCGACGACCGGGATTATCAATATCAATATGGCCAGGGCGTATTGGGTGTTAAACCCACGACTGCTGCCGCTGCCCAGGCTTCGGAATATTATAGCTGGGGCGCCAAAATGGATGGTTCTCAGACCGTGAATTTCCTGGGTAATTCCTATAATTACAGCCCTGAAAAAGATAATTTTAAGAATTTCTATACGACAGGCGTGAGCAATCAATCGAGCCTGTCATTGATAGGGTCTAATGACAAAGGTCATTTCCGCTTGGGTCTTGGAGACCTCTATCTCCAAACCTTCATTCCCAATTCAGGTATGAAGCAACAGTCGGTGAATCTTAATACGGATTATAAGATCACCAAGCGCCTGGACATGAATCTCACGGCAGCTTACGTGTTCGAAAATGTAAACAACCGCGCTTCCTTTTCCGATGCTCCGGGAAATGTGGTGGCCAGTACCGCCTACCTGGGGAACACCTTCGACATCCGTTGGGAGAAGCCTGGAGTGACCGCTGCCGGTACTGAGTTATTACCTGGTACGGATACCTATTTCAATAATGCTTATTTTGTCGCCTACCATTTCCAGAACCAGACATCCAGGAACCGGTTGACCGGTGGACTTACCCTCAAATACCATTTGACGGACTGGCTATACGCACAAGGCGCGATCACCAGGGACGGATATATATTTGACCTGACCAATATAACACCCACCGGAACGGGTTACAGCCCCGGAGGGAGCCTGACGCAGACCGAAGTGAATTTTCATGAACTGAATGAGAATATCGCGTTGGGTGTGAATAAGAAATTTGGCGGCGATTTTTCATTCAACGCTCTTGTAGGAGCGAATTCTCAGGACAACGTTTCTTATTCCTACGGTGTTAATGGAGTCGGACCTTTTGTCATCCCTTACTTTTATTCAGCCAATAACGTAGCCAATAAGCCCTTTAGCTATACGTATGACAGGTACCATGTGAATTCTGTATACGGAAGTGCCGATATAGGCTATAAGAACTTTTTGTTTCTGACCGCCACAGCTAGGAATGACTGGTTCTCCACCCTGAATATCAATACGGATCATTATTTGTATCCTTCCGTTTCAGGAAGCTTTGTTTTCTCTGACGCCTTTCACTTGCCTTCATGGATCAGCTTTGGAAAATTGAGGGCATCCTTCGGTGAAGGATCCAATGGTGCTTCGCCTTACCAAAATGCGCTTACCTATGGCCTGCAAGGGTACACTACAGCTACCGCACAGCCGATTGGATATGTCTCCAATACTTCTATTCCTAATGCATCACTGAAACCAGTGAAGATCCAGGAAAAGGAAGTGGGTGTCAATTTGGAGTTCTTTAGAAATCGCCTTGGTATAGATGCGGCGCTGTACTATAAGAAGACAACAGATGACATCCTGCCCGTCACTGTAAGTCCAACTTCCGGTTACGGTTCAGACTACGAGAACATCGGCGTCATGCGGAACAAGGGTATAGAATTGTTGCTGACTGGTACGCCCGTGCAGGCTCGCAATTTCACTTGGGATGTAGCCTGGAATTTTGCTGATAACAACAATAAGGTGCTGTCCTTGGGAGAAGGTGTTCCCAGTATCGTGCTGGCCGGTGCTTACCCACGTTGGGGAAGTGAAGTGAATATCAGCGCGGTAGTAGGCATGCCCTACGGACAAATCATGGGATTTGACTACACTCGTGATGCCAAAGGTAATATTGTCTATGGCACCAATGGTGAGCCTATCCAAACAGCCGTCAAGGCCCTGGGATCCGGTCAATACAATTTAACAGGAGGTTTGACCAATACATTCCGGTACAAGAGCTTTAGCCTGAGTTTCCTTCTTGATTATAAATTCGGAGCTAAGATCTACTCCGGCACCAATCTGTTGCTGGACTATTATGGCTTGCAAAAGAATACCTTACAAGGACGCGAAAGTGGATATATTGGTGCAGGTGTCAACCAACAGGGCACGCCCAATACAGTGTCTGTGGCAGCCCAGCAATACTGGCAGGACATCTCCGCTGGAGGAGCCGACCATATTGCCAAGGAATTTATATATGACGCCAGCTTTATTAAGCTCCGTTCCCTTAGCTTAGGGTACGCGCTTCCCCAGTCCTTATTAAGAGGTACCTTTATCAAAGGGGTGAATGTTTCTTTGGTTGGACGTAACCTGCTGACATTGCTGAAACATACACCAAACATCGATCCGGAATCTAACTACAACAATTCCAGCGCCCAGGGCCTGGAGCTGTCAGGTTATCCGGCGATCAGGAGCTTGGGTGCTAACGTACATGTGAACTTCTAATTTGTTTATCCAAATCAAATTTGTCGACAATGAAAAGTAAATTGTTTCTCATATCTTCTGCCGCTACCGTGATGGTCCTATCCTCCGGTTGTAAGAAGAACTTCGAGGCGATCAATACCGATCCCGAGCACGTGACGGCTGCGGTCATGAATTATAATTACCTGTTTACAGCCGCTGAACTGACCACTTCCGGAAACAGCGATGGTAACGCGTATGAGGACTGGCGCAACAACCTGATCTACTCCAGTTGTATGATCCAGCACCTCTCCTCCACCACCGGTTATTGGGGCGGCGACAAATACACGTATAATCCCAGTTATAATTCCGCTTATTGGGATCAGAATTATCCCAACACGGTCACTAACATCGTGGAAACGGTCACCCACTCAAAAGGAGATACCGCTCTTTCCAATTTTTACAATATTGCCCGCATTTTCAAGGCTTTCATGTTCCAACGCATGACCGACATGTATGGGGATTGCCCTTATTCCCAGGCGGGCCTGGGGTACATTAGTGGAATCACTGCACCGGTATATGATAAACAGCAGGCGATCTACGACAGCTTATTCAATGAACTGCAATCTGCCGCGACCAGCCTGAACGCAAGTGGATCTAATACGGTCGGCGCTGCCGATATCATATATGGCGGCAGTGTAACCGCCTGGCAGAAGTTTGCCTATTCCGAAATGCTCCGCCTGGCCATGCGCCTCGTGAAGGTGGATCCTGCCACCGCCCAGAAATGGGTGACCGCAGCGGTAGCGGGTGGGGTTATGTCCAGCAATGCAGACAATGCCCTGGTCGCGCATCAGGCTCAGATCAACCAGACTGCCTATGGCACGGGATTGGTCTTGACCTATGATGACCCCAACGCTTCCAGGTTGAGCGAGACCTTTGTGAATTACCTGGTCGGTACCCAGGATCCCCGGTTGATCTATTTTGGAACCGTTTGCGCGAATCCCGGGATATCCTGGGGATCTCCCGGATATGATCTGGGTGACACTACCTATTCCAAGCAATTGGGACAGCCCAACGGCTATGATCTGGGTGGCTCTACGACAGACGTCAGCAAGGCCGCGAACTATCCCGGTAGCCAGAACGGTTACTCCGTGGTCAACCGTTATACCTTTGCCCGCCTGGATGCACCTACCTTCTACCTGACGAATTCGGAAACGCAATTCCTGTTAGCAGAAGCAGCTGAACGCGGCTGGATATCCGGTTCCCCGGCTACCTTCTATCAGGCAGGTGTGACGGCAGCTATGCAGCAACTGACACAGGTAGGCGCCAGCCCCGGCGTGAGCCCTGCCCAGATCGCTACCTACCTTACCCAGAATCCTTATGATGCGGCCAACGCATTGGACCAGATCAATACACAATATTGGGTGGCCTGCTTTATGGATGAGAATGAAGCTTGGGAAAACTGGAGAAGAAGTGGGTTCCCTACGCTTACACCAGTCAACTACCCTGGAAATGTAACCAACGGGACGATTCCCCGCCGGTTTACCTATCCCCAGGGAGAAGCTGGAACCAACGAGACAAACTATAATGCGGCAGTCGCAGGTTTGGCAAATGGAGATAAAATGACATCCCGTGTTTGGTGGGACGCACAATAAGATTAGTCCGTTCTCTGAGCATTAATACGATTATAAGCGGCCCCATTCCTGGGGCCGCTTTGTTGTTGTTGGGCCGTGGGCTTAATTCTCTTCCGCATTGTGGAATGTCATGGCCTGCGAGATATATTGTGTGACCGCCCTATTGTGTTTTCGGGCGGGTATCCATTTGGGTGCGCCTTTAAAAGCCTTTAGGGCAATCTTATCAAAATCCGGATGAAAGGGAAGGGAGATCTCCACATCCACCACGTTTCCGCTCTCATCTATCATGGCAGTGACTTCCACCGTGACTTGTTCGGCATTGGTTATTTTGTATTGATCGGGAAAGTAGGCGTGCGCGTAAATATATTTAGACCACGCATCTGTACCCCCTGGAAAGGAGGCGGCCTGGTCATTATTAGTGGTGTCCGTTACCGGATTGCCATCTTCGTCAAAGTAATTTTTATCCACCAGAACGCCCTGATCATACAGTTCAATAGAGCTAAGTTTTCCGTTACTGTGAAAGTACTGCCACTTTCCCTGTTGCTTCATTCCAGGGCCGTAGCGCCCCGCGAAAGACGGATTCCCGTTACTAAACCAGTCCACCTGCACCCCGCTTCCATCCGGGTTCCAATACGAAGAGTCCGAAGTCACGCCATTACGGTGCCATCCCATGCTCCCCCCTATAGGATTTCCCGATTCGTAGACCGTGGAATCCATCATCATGCCGTTGCTGTAGAACTGAAGCCACATCCCCTGCTTTTTATTATTCAAGTACCGTCCGAACGCATCCACTTTCTTGTTGGGGAAGAAATAGACAAAGGGCCCGGACTTGACCTTGCAGGCGCTATCCGCAAAATAACCGTCCATTTGAAGGGAGCCCCCGTGGACAAAATAGTCCTTCCGATGCCAGCCCGAATCTGTCTTTTGCAACCTCGAATAAAAGGAAGCATTGGAAGCATCAGTAGCCTTCCAATGAGAATCGTAATAGGTGTCAAAGGTCTGAGCAATGGCAGGAACGCTCAACATTAACAGGACGGCCAATGAGATACTTTTCATGGATTTATGGGGAATAAAAATAGTTTTCCTCTCCATTGCGGAAAGTAATGGCTTGAGTGAGAGATTGAGGCACCCTCCTGTTATGTTTTCGTGCAGGTACCCATTTGGGCGAAGCCCTGATTACCTGTAATGCAAGTTTGTCAAATACTAAGTAAAAAGGAATGGAGACCTCTGCATCCATTAAATTTCCGTTCACGTCAATGAGGGCGGTGACGACCACTGTGGCTTGTTCGGCATTAGCAATCTTGTACTGGGAAGGGTAGGCAGAATGCTTGCTGATATAATTAGTCCAGGCGCTATCCCCTCCGGTAAGCACCGCTTCGCAATCGGTATTGGTCGTATCTGATACGGCATTACCCGTTTCGTCAAAATAATGCTTATCGACCAAAGTCCCGTGATCGTATATTTCTATGGCACTGACCTTTCCATTGTTATAGAAGTATTTCCATTTCCCCTGTTCCTTACCCGAGGAGTCAAAAAAACCTGCCAGAGAAGGACTGCCATTATTGAACCAGCCGACTTCTGAGTGGCTGCCATCCGCATTCCATTTGGACGAATCGGCTATGGAGCCATCCCTGTACCATCCCTGGCTGATCCCTATGGGTTTCCCCTCTTCATAGACGGTGGAATCCTTCATCATGCCATTGCTGTGAAAGCTCACCCACAACCCTTGCTTTTCATTATTCAGATACAAACCTGTTGCGTCCAATTTCTTATTGGCGAAAAAATACGCAAAACGGCCGGACTTCAGTGTGCAGGCGGTGTCCGTATAGTAGCCGTCCATTTGCAGGACTAACCCGTGGATAAAATAGTCTGTCCTGTGCCAACCCGAATCGGCTTTGACTATCTTGGAATAGAAGGCCGCGTGGGGGATATCCGTCACCTTCCAGTGATAGTCGTAGTATTTCTCTATTTTCTGGGCAACGGAAGGAATGCTCATTACCGATAGTATGGCCAG
>Ga0302309_10004030_pt1 | contig 11047 bp, 7 predicted proteins | sample III_Palsa_N1_1_FD_200453 | JGI IMG/M metagenome (GOLD analysis project Ga0302309, IMG submission 200453) | Peat permafrost microbial communities from Stordalen Mire near Abisko, Sweden - III_Palsa_N1_1 | ecosystem: Environmental > Terrestrial > Soil > Palsa > Peat permafrost | place: Sweden... | reverse complement strand
TCGACCAACCTGACAGCGGTGAAATCATCGTCGCCGGCCAGTCCGTGCAAAACCTGTCTGACGACGAGTTGTCCGACTTTCGCGCCAAGCACATCGGTTTCATCTTTCAGAATTTCAACTTGTTGCCAGTGCTTTCGGCCTACGAAAACGTTGAATATCCGCTGATATTGGCAAAGGTTCCGGCCGCCCTCCGCCGAGAGCGCGTGGAAATGCTGTTGAAATCGGTCGGTCTGCTGGAAAAGGCAAAGCACCGGCCCGCGCAGTTGTCCGGCGGACAGCGGCAGCGCGTTGCAATCGCGCGCGCGCTGGTCAGAGGCCCAAGCCTGGTGCTGGCCGACGAACCCACCGCCAACCTTGACAGTCACACCGGGGCGTCGATCATTCGGCTGATGCGCCGCATGCAGCGCCATTCCCATGTGTCGTTCATCTTTTCATCGCACGACCCGCAAGTATTGGCGGAAGCCGACGATGCGATGGTGATCAGCGATGGCCGTATCAGTGCCGTGCGGCGCAACGATCCACGCGCTGAAGGCGCTAAAGCTGAAAGTGCAAAATGAATACGCTCGCACTGGCACTGCGCAATCTTCTTCGCAACCGTCGCCGCTCGCTGACAACGCTATTGGCGGTGATGCTGGGTGCCATTTCGATTCTTTTATTTGGCGGCTACGTACGCAATGTGGTATATGGCCTGGAGACGGGGTTCATCACGCAAAGCGGCCACTTGCAGATTCAACATGCCGATTTTTTCCGTTATGGCAGCGGCAACCCTGCCGCCTATGGCATCGCCAATTATCGCAATATCATCGATAAGCTCAAAAGCGATCCCGAATTGGCGCCGAAATTGGCGGTGGTCACGCCAACGTTGCAGATCGGCGGACTAGCCGGGAATTTTGCAGCCGGCGTTTCCCGCACGGTGATTGGCCAAGGGATCGAAGTGGCCGAGCAAAACCAATTGCAGCATTGGAATGACTACGATTTTCCGCTCAACGAACCGGAACTCGCACTGACCGGCACCGCGCCGGATTCAACGGTGATTGGTACCGGAGTGGCGCGCGTGCTGCAATTATGCGCGCAGCTCAAGGTCAACGATTGCACCCAAAAGACCGTCAAGGCAGCCGCAACTTCAACCAGTGAACCGGATGATATCGCTGCATTGGCTGGGCAGGACAATTCGGTTCACAGCGGCGGCCCGACCCAAATCGAATTGCTGGCGCCAAGCCCGCATGGCGCGCCAAATGTGGTGCAACTGAATGTGGTGAAAGCCGAGCAACAACCGGTCAAGGAGCTTGATGATATCTATGTCGCGCTGCATCTGGCCCAGGCCCAACGATTGATCTATGGCAAGTCGACACCGGAGGTCACCGCCATTCTGGTCCAGCTCAAACATACCGCCGATTTGTCCTCGGCGCGAGAGCGCATTGAGAAAATAGTGAGCAAGGAATTCAGCAATCAGCCGCTTGCGGTGCTCGATTTCGCGACGATCAATCCGTTCTACACGCAAACCATCAACATGTTCAACGTGATTTTCGGCTTCATTTCCATTCTGATCGGCGCCATCGTACTGTTTATGCTCGGCAATACGATGAGCATGACCGTGGTCGAGCGCACCGTAGAAATTGGCACATTGCGTTCGATCGGCTTGCGCCGCGACGGCATCCGCCGTCTTTTCATCTGCGAAGGCTTGCTCTTGGGATTGATTGGAGCGGGATTAGGTGTCATCTGTTCGATTATTATTTCCAGCGTGATCAATCATAGCGGCCTGACCTGGATTCCGCCCGGTAGAATGCTTCCCGTGCCGCTTACCGTGCGCGTATGGGGAGAAGTTCCGTTGATTGCAGGCAGCACGATCGGCTTGATGCTGGTGGCAACCTTGTCGGCCTGGTGGCCGGCCCGTCGTGCCTCGCAGTTGAATATCGTCGAGGCATTACGCCATGTATAGAAGAGAGAGCTACATATGAACCTGAAAATACCGGGACTCATCGCACTCGGTTTGCTGCTGACCTGCCTGGCGCAGGCCGCGCCGGACGCGCAAACGATCCTGTCTGCCAGCGATACGATCCGCAATCCAGACAAGCCTTTCAGCATGACCACCACCTTGACCGAATATCGCGAAGGCAAGCTGACCGATACCAACACGTTGACGATTTACTCCAAGGCAGATCCGAATAGCGGGCAGTTTCGCAGCCTGATTCGTTTCGCGGCACCGGCCCGCGATGCCGGCAAGTTGATGCTCAAAAGCGGCAACGATCTATGGTTCTACGATCCATCGAACAAGGCCAGCATTCGCCTTTCGCCGCAGCAGCGACTGCTTGGGCAAGCCGCCAACGGCGATGTAGTTACGGTCAACCTGGCCAAGGATTATCAAGCCCAGATCGCGGCGGAAGAAGATGTCTCGGACGGCGACCGCCAGACGCGCCACTGCTACAAATTGTCGCTCACGGCGGTAAGCCAGGATGTTACCTATCACCGCGTCGAGATGTGGGTCGATAGCACCAGCAATCGCCCGGTGAAGGCGCGCTTTTATACGGAGAGCGATCGATTATTGAAGACCGCCTATTACCGCCGCTACCAGACGCAACTCGGCGTCGAACGACCGACTGAAACCGTGATCATCGATGGGCTGGACCCAAAATGGGTAACGGTGATGCGTTATGCCGACTATGTGATGCGCCAAGTGCCGGAGGCCTGGTTGCAGCGCGATTATCTGCCCCGCTTCCAACCTGAGTAAATCCAGGCCGCCTTTTCATATCATAGGCAACCGGGCCGAACCTGCTCCGCCTGCAACCATCATAATGAAAGTATTTAATATAACTATGCCGAAAACGAGGGGAATTCTACATTGAAAGCAAAATCGACATTTGGCGCATGGTCTATCGCCCTTCTCAAGACATTGACATATGCTTCCCTGGGATTATCGATCGCCGGTACTGCGCTAGCCGATGACCAGGATGCAGACGCGTTATCGCTGGCGGACCAGACCCCGGCTTCGAAGGAAAATGCCAAAGACTGGAAGATTTTCCTGGAGGGAGAGTATGGCACCTCCACGATGCGGGACGGCGATTCCAACCAGGAAAATCATCGCCTGTCGCTCGACGTGGCGTACGACAAAACATTTGCTCCCGGTTGGCGCGTCGTATTTGCCGACCGGCTGGATATGGACTGGCCGGCACCGGTGTCCGACCAAAACAGCATCAACACCCTAAAGGACGCCTATCTGAGTTGGCAGGTGGAGCCGAGCACGATCCTTGATCTTGGCCGCATCAACGTACGGTACGGAGTTGCCGTCGGCTATAACCCTACGGATTTTTTCCGTACCGGCGCCCTGCGCTCGATTGTGTCGGTTGATCCGATCAGCCTGAAAGAAAATCGGCAAGGCAGCGTGATGCTACGCACCCAGAACCTGTGGGATAGCGGCTCGATCACCGCTCTTTACTCCCCCAGATTGACCGATTCCCCCAACTACGATGGCTTCGATCCCAGCTGGAGTTCAACCAATAATCAGGGCCGGTTTCTCGTGGCGGTCAGCCAGAAAGTCAGCGCCAACCTCAACCCGCAGTTTTTGCTCTATAAGGAAGATGGGGAATCGGCCCAGCTGGGCTTTAACCTGACCAGCTTGCTCGGCGATTCGGCGGTTGCCTTTGTGGAATGGTCGGGCGGACGAAGCGCGTCGTTGCTAACGCAAGCGCTGGACCAGCAAGGATTGCCCGGCGCCGACGATACTGTGTTCCGCAATCATCTTGCAGCGGGCCTGACCTATACCACGTCCAACAAAATTTCCCTGACGGCCGAACTCGAATATAACGGCGCCGGCCAGGATCAAACGGCTTGGAACAACATAGGCAACGGCTCGCCGGCAATTTACGGACTGTATCGGAACTGGCTGGAATTCACCCAGGAACCGCCAACCAAGCAAGCTGCGATGTTTTACGGAACTTGGCAGGACGCGGTGATCAACCATCTCGACTTGAGCGCCATGGAACGCTTCGACGCCGATGACTATAGCCGTCTGTCGTGGCTGGAAGCCCGCTATCATATGGAGCACGCTGAATTTGCCTTGCAGTGGCAGCGCAATAGCGGCCCGGTTGTCAGCGATTACGGCGCGGCCCCGCAAATTCAAAGCTGGCAGGCGGTGGTGCGATATTATTTCTAGAACGCGTTTCCTCATTTAGAATGATCGACTAATTGATCTACTCCAATTTCTACTGTACGAAAGCATTGTGATGTCAAAAGGCAAAAATATGATACGTAGTGCAAACAAGCTGACCTTTACCACCGTCGTTGCGTGGGGAACAATCATGCTCAGCACAGGAATTACGGCCTGCCACAAGACCGAGTCACCAGAAGAACTGATCACGGATGCACAGCAATATCAGCAAAAGGGCGATAACAAAGCCGCTATCATTCAATTGAAGAATGCCTTGCTGCAAAATCCGAACAATGCCGACGCGCGTTTCCTGTTGGGAACAATCTATAGCGATACCGGTGATCCAATATCTGCCGAAAAAGAATTGCGCAAGGCCTTGAGCCTGGGCATGAATCCCGGCAAGGTGCTCCCTGCCCTGGGAATTACCTTGCTGGCGCAGGGGAAATATCAAAATCTGCTGGATGATACGCAGCAGGAAAGCGGAAAGAACGCGCCCGACATTTTGACATTGCGCGGCGACGCCTATTACGCGCTAGGCAAATCCGACGAAGCCAAAGCGTCTTTTGAGGCGGCGCTCAAGACCAAGGATGATTATGCCAACGCCTTGATTGGATTGGCACGCTATTCACTTTCGCAGAAAAATGTTGACGATGCCAATCGTTTTTCCGAGGAGGCAGTCACTAAAAACCCTAAGGATGCAGAAGCTTGGATGTTCAAGGGCGACCTGCTGAAAGCACAGCAAAAGACCGATCTGGCGCGAGCAGCGTATACCCAGGCGCTGGCAATCAAGCCAAATCATGTCGCCGCGCATATCAAAAGAGCCTACATTGAAATCGAAACGGGAGGATTTGATGCTGCCAAAGCCGATGTCGATGCCGCCCGAAAAGTTTCACCGAATAATCTGACAGTCGTCTATACCCAGGCCTTGCTCGACTTCACCCAGGGCAAGAATGCGGCAGCGTTGGAATCGCTGCAAAAGATATTGCGTGTGGCGCCAGATCATATGGCGACCATCTTGATGGCCGGTGCCGTTGAATATAATCTCGGCTCCACCCAGCAGGCAGAACAGCATTTGAGGAAATATCTGGAAAAGAATCCGGATAATCTGTATGCCCGGAAATTGCTAACCACCGTCTTGCTCAAGAATGGCGACAGCCCGGACGCACTGGCGATCCTGGCGCCGGCGCTGAAAGATCCGAAACAAGATGCGCAATTGTTCGCACTTGCCGGTCAATCCTATATGCAAAGCCGTGATTTTGGTAAAGCGTCCGAGTATTTTGAACAGGCCAGCGCGCTCGCACCGCAAGTCGCAACGCTGCATACGTCCTTGGGAATGAGCAAACTCGCGCAAGGTGATGATACCGATGCCGTGAGCGAAATGGAGCTGGCGACGACTCTGGATGCGAAATCACCGAAAGCCGGCATCACACTGATCATGACTGAGCTGCGGCTCAAACAGTATGACAAGGCGCTCGCGGCGGGCCAGGACCTGGTCAAGAAACAGCCGAATAATCCCGTGGTGTTCAACCTGATGGGTGCTGTTTACATGGCTAAGGGCGACATGGTCAATGCGCGCGCAAGTTTCGAAAAATCCATTGCCCTGCAACCGACCTACTTCCCTAGCGTAAACAATCTGGCACAACTCGACTTGCGGGAGAAGAAACCGGACGCAGCGAAAAAGCGCTATGAGAGCGTGCTCGAAAAGGATAAAAAGAATACTGACGCGATGAACGCGTTGGCGGGCATGGCCCTGCGTCAAGGTCATCCGGAAGAAGCCACGGTCTGGCTTGAGAAGGCCAATAGCGAGAACCCGGATGCCGTCGGCCCTGCAATCCAATTGACGGCGCAATACTTGCGCACGGGGCAAAAGCAGAAGGCACTTATTCTTGCACGCAAGTTTCAAACTGCCAATCCCACCAATGCCGATCTGCTTGACCTGCTGGCTCGCACCCAACTGGCCAACGACGACCAGGCCGGCGCTCTTGATACCTACAGCAAGTTGGCCAATGTCGTCCCGAATTCGGCGATGGCCCAGCTTCGCCTGGCGTCCGTACATACCCTCATGAAGAACAATGAGGCAGCGGCGGAAGATTTGAAAAAAGCGCTGTCCTTGCAGCCCGATTTCGTGCCGGCAGAGTTGGCGCAAGCGCAGCTTGACGTGCAGAACGGCAACATCGATCACGCCTTGACAATTGCCCACCAAATCCAAAAGCAACACGAAAAAGCGGCGGACGGCTATATTCTGGAGGGCAATCTGCTCACCCTGCAAAAGAAGCCGGCGCCGGCACTGCATGCTTACGAACAGGCTTTCGCAATCAATAAAAACCCCGGCCTGATGATAAGAATGGATAGCTTGTTGAGGCAGACTGGAAAGAAAAATGACGCTGATTTGCGCATGGCGCAATGGCAGAAGGAGCATCCGAACGATGCATTGACTCTCATGTATCTCGCGGAAAACAATATCGCGGACAAACAATATAAAATTGCGACAGAGCAATTACAGTCCGTGTTGAATATCCTTCCGCAAAATGCCATGGCACTCAATGATCTGGCATGGGTCTACCAGCAGGAAAAAGATCCGCGCGCTACGGCGACTGCCGAGCAAGCACTGCAACTTGCTGCCGACAGCCCAATCATTATGGACACGCTAGGATGGATATTGATCGAACAAGGCAATACTTCCCGTGGCTTGCCGCTTTTGAAAAAGGCAGCCACACTGGCACCGACGGCGATGGATATTCATTACCATCTTGCGTCAGGCCTTGCCAAGTCGGGTGACAAAGTCAACGCCCGCCAGGAGCTTGAGCAACTGTTGGCTAGCGGCAAAAATTTTCCCGAAGAGGCAGATGCGCGCGCATTGTTGAAACAACTTTAAAATATTGTTTAGTCGGAAATTATTGATTCCACAAAGAAATAGGCGTAAGACCAAGGTCTTACGCCTATTTTTCCTTGGTAGGCTTTGATTTTGACATGCCGATCCTGCGATGAATAAATGAATCAGGATGACGGCCGGGAACATCTAAAGCGCCTATTAATGCGCACTCTGTTGCCTTTTGAAAACGCAAATAGATCCCAATATTTGTGGATATGCGTTACCATAATAAGACAGCGCCGATATGATTTGTCGCCCAAGGCATTGCGAATGACCAATGCCGGGTAGACGGACATTATGAAAGACTGATCGTCAGGCTGGAAAGACACCGAGCCTTGGGGGGCACTCTTTATGAGCGGTAATCTCAAAACTATTGGAACGAGCGATTCCAGTTCTGACGCTGAGCCTGCTCGCGCAGAGAATGAGTCTTTAAACGGCGTCCGCGATTTAGCGACCGATCAAAAATCCTTCGGCATCCGGCTTGCCGACACGGAAGAAGGCCGTAACTCGGCTAGTTTGTTGATCAACAGAATGTATTCATGGCGCGGCTACGCCGGAACCCATAAAATCGAGGAAAACCCCAACCGGATTACGTTGACGGCAAGGGACAAAGAGGTTGTAGTCGGCACCCTGACCTTGGGTCTCGACTCTCCGCTTGGCATCTTGGCCGATGATATCTTCAAAGAAGAAATCGATCGTTTCCGGCATCAAGGCGCGAGAATTTGCGAAATTACGAAACTGGCATTTGATCCAGCCGTGCGCTCCAACATGGCCTTGGCATCGCTATTTCACCTGGCGGCAATTTACGCTCGGCATCTTCACGATCGCACCGATATTTTCATCGAGGTCAATCCGCGGCATCGCCGTTTTTATGAGCAGATGCTGGGTTTCCAGCGTCTGGGCGAAGCGAAAATCAACACACGCGTCAACGCGCCGGCTTATTTGCTCGCCGTCAACCTCGACTATGTCGATGAGCAAATCAAAAAATTTGGCGGCACCAGCAGTCATCCTGGCGCCGAGCGTTCCTTCTACCCTCTTTTCTTCTCCCCGCGTGAAGAAGCAGGGATAATTGATCGCCTCAAGATGATCGATCACTAGAACTCACGTATAGACCGATCATCCAGCATAGATTTTCATTTGCTATAGTCTGTGACGAGTATCCCATTGAAAATATTTTCATCCTAATGTGACCCGAAATGACCGACACGTTTTCCTACTCTCAAGCGTTCTCTCGCAACATTGGCTGGGTCACAAAAGAAGAACAGGAAATTCTACGAAACAAAAGAGTCGCCATTGCAGGCATGGGCGGAGTGGGTAGCAATGAATTTCTAACCTTGGTAAGGTTGGGAGTCGGCAAGTTTCACATTGCCGATTTTGACAAATTCGATATCGTCAACTTCAATCGGCAGGTCGGCGCGACCATGTCTGGAATGGGCAAGCCCAAAACCGAGGTCCTGGTCAATATGGCCAAAGACATCAACCCTGATCTGGATATAAAAACTTTCCCTGAAGGTATAGATAGAAATAATTTGTCGGAATTTTTGTCAGGAGTCGATCTTTATGTTGACGGTCTTGATTTCTTTGTTTTTTCAATCCGCCAACAAACTTTTGCGGCTTGCGCGCAATTTGGAATTCCAGCGACGACCGTCGCTCCATTGGGGATGGGAGCGGCACTCCTCAATTTCCTGCCAGGCAAAATGACCTTTGAAGAATACTTCCAATGGGGCAATTTGCCCGATGAAGATAAAGCCCTGCGCTTCCTGGTTGGCTTGGCGCCTGCTCGCTTGCATGGCCCGTATCTGGTTGATCCATCCGCAGTAAATTTTGCGGAACAACGTGGCCCGTCGACCTTCATGGCATGCCAGCTATGCGCCGGGATTGCCGCCACCGAGGCGCTCAAGATATTGCTTAACCGGGGGAAGGTGTTGGCTGCCCCACATGGACTCCATTTTGATGCTTATCGAAACAAGATCGCGCATACCTGGCGACCGGGTGGAAATAGCAACCCTTTGCAACGCCTCGCCATCATGATCGGCAAGCGGTTTTTAGCCAAGGCATCCCAAGCATAGTGGCGGCAAAAACAGCCGACACTAATGCACAGAATGCCGCACAGAAACAGTAATGTTTCTCGTCGTTAAATTCACAAACCGCCACTCTTGGCAAATGTTGAAAACTAGAATTGAGATGCCCAATGTAACTCACCCCGTGATAGTCGAATTATCTTACAATCGTCGCAACCTGCTTTTACAATTCATAAGAAATCTCTTTTTTTTCCCATAAAATTCAAAGACTTAAGAAATGCAGTCAATCGTGGCATGCAATTTGCTCTCTTGTCCTGCGTAGTGTTCCTTACCCTTTGCATGCAACCTTATTGGAGACAGAGATGTCCACACTTGCCAAACGAATTCGTATGATCGCTGTGAGCGCAATACTCGCAGCTGGCGCTGGCGCGGCTTCCGACGCCCTCGCTTCAGCCGGAGTATTCACCGTTAATCCAACCAACGGTACCGATAACTTAACAAATTCGACGCTTGATCCGTCAATTAATGCGAGCTTCACGTCGAACGGTCTGACCGGTACTGCGTCAACCCAATTAACTACCACAAACGGTATGACCTATACCGCAGCGGGTTACTTGGACTATCAAGCGTTCAACGGCACGCCCCTGAATGCTATTCAAACCGGTTTGAATGCCTATTGGGGCCTGTATGTAACGTTCTCAGAAACCATTAATTGCGGCGCCGCTGGTTTGGCTGGTCCTTGCACGGTCAGTAACATCAATCTCAACATGTACGCAAATGCGCACGATACCGATACATTCAATGCTGCCACTCTGACATCAGCAGCGAGCGTTACTGGGCCAGGACCCAGCGGTGACATCCTGATAGGTAGCGCAAATACCGTTGAACAAGGCACTGCGGGTATCGACTCACTAGGCGGCGCTTACGAAAATGTGAATACCAATTTCACATTGACTACCCCGGCTGGCCAAGCGTTGTTCTCTGCGCCAAATCCTTTCTACAGCTTGGCATTCAGCGAATTCAATAATACGTCGACCGGTATCAATTGCAACGCCTTAGGGAGTGTCTGCACAATCAATGACACAGATACAGGCAGCACGATTTTCAACAATACGCCTGAACCAGCATCAGTGGCCATATTTGGACTTGGTTTGATTGCTCTGACTTTCATGCGCCGCAAATCGCTGTAATATCATCATTCGTCATACTTTATGACAAACGCCCCGAATTAATTCGGGGCGTTTTTACGTCAACTTCTCGTTTTCAATTTGCATCGGATATCGACCTGGTGCGATCACCCAATGTAATCAACTACCGGTTTTTCCTCAGATTTGGCGCGTGGCAAATCTACATCACTCTATATTGCGGGATTCAATTTGCAGTTTGAAATTGCGTGAAGCGCTCGATCGAGATTTTCGACGTCGCTGCAGCGATTCTCATTGATCAGGGAATTTGCGAAGATACTTCCAGCAAGTCGTGTTTGTAGGGATGCGTCGCTTTCTTATATAGGGAAGCAATTTTTCGCACGTAGTCCTGGGTTTCCGGATATGGCGGCACGCCGCGATGCGCTTCAACTGCCTTCTCGCCCGCATTATAAGCAGCAGCGACCAATCGCACATTGCCTTTATAGAAAGCGAGCAGCCACTGCAGATAGGCTAATCCACCTTTGATGTTGTCTTCCTCATTAAACGCATTCTTGACATGAAAGCGTTGCGCAGTCTCCGGAATCAGTTGCATCAAGCCCTGGGCATTCCTTGGTGACTTCGCCATGGTATTGAAACCCGATTCAACCGAGATGAAGGCCAGTGCCAACTTCGGATCGACGTCGAAATCCGGCGCCAATTTACCAACGAGATTCTCAACGCGTTTATAGATCGGACCGTCCTGATATGGCTTATTGTCTTCTTCGGCAACCAGCGCCGGCGGCTCCGGCATTAAACATGCGGGCAACTCGGCAACGGGAACGCCTTGCGTGTATTGCAGCATGATGCTTGCCTGCTGATGCCCTTG
>Ga0302309_10004029_pt1 | contig 11048 bp, 12 predicted proteins | sample III_Palsa_N1_1_FD_200453 | JGI IMG/M metagenome (GOLD analysis project Ga0302309, IMG submission 200453) | Peat permafrost microbial communities from Stordalen Mire near Abisko, Sweden - III_Palsa_N1_1 | ecosystem: Environmental > Terrestrial > Soil > Palsa > Peat permafrost | place: Sweden... | reverse complement strand
CTTAATGCCTTCAGATGACCATCTACCGCGCCAACGCCTTCGCAACATTTCAAATCCAGCGCAACCGTAATGATCTGAATTTTAAACAAGCGCGTCATCAAAGCATAAAAAAGGGTGTTTTAACGGTGGGAGGCTACTATGAAACCACGACAGCAATGATTACTTTTAACTGCTGTACGCATCCTCCATTATTTACATTTAACAATTTTAGTATGAAATCTCACTGCTTCTTAACGCTGCTTCTTTTTACTGTGGTTGCTTGCAACAACCGTCTACAACAAGAACAGCAAGATGCAAACAAGCTTTCTCCGGAGGATTCAACCAAGTTAGTAAAAACAGCTTCTAATGTTCTCACCGCTGCCGATACCCTCGATTTTAACGCTTTTAAACAAGGATACGTAAGAGATGGGATATTTTTTAAAGGCATTCATTGGAGTGCCGGAAACTGCGCCTCGACTGCGCTAGTCAAATGCGCGATTGCCACTTTCGGCATTGGTAAAGTATTTCCTCAGGTGGATACATTGGATGATTCATACAAAGTCCATTTGTTTAATGGCGATTCCGTCACAGTTTACAAGAGTAACCTCGCCACCATAGTTCCCCACCGTGTAGGATGGATTTTGTATCAAGGAGATTCTGCGGCCGATGCGATTCTATCTTACGGGTATCTTTGTTTTTCCGTTATGGCAATAGAAAATGATGAAAGAGGACGTTGGCGGTTTCCAAGAGAAGTCGACGAACTAGATAAAGGATATGATGCTTCGATGATCTACGAACTGCTCGGATTGAAATCAGTGCCAGTAAAAGTCAGCGACCTTGCTCAAACCAGGAACGCAGTGATGTATAATTCCTGCCACTGTGTTTACACTTCGATGGGCTTCTTTGACGAAGAAAACTTGTCCCACGCCATATCACCAGTTGACTCATTCGCGATCTGGCATAGTCGCACAAGATACCCTGACCCAATTTCCGGAGCCTATACTCTTCAACAATAAACAGATGCCCCGTCCATCAACCCAGCAACCCGTGTAATTAACAGCAGTCAACATGATCAACACAGGTAAATATACTTTTGAATCGTATGCCCACATCCTCAACGCTGACAGATCAATCTTAAAATTGAATCCGACAATCGAAAAGTTTGGCTATGCATTCATATGGGTGGACGCATCGGATTTTGAAAGCAATTTTTCCGAGATAGTTAATGTTCCAAAAAGACAGGACCGACCACTCACAATAATGATCGGCCGACAGCACCACGGCATATCACATGAATTGCACAACGCACTTGTTCATACGCCACCATTTGGGCAAATGTTTATGCTTATGGAATATCCTGGAATTCTTTTGCTGCAAAAGCTAACCGACTTTGAAATAAAAGGAGATCATACAGACTTTATCATCGAACAAAATGAATTTTCGGCTTTTTACGCATTCGCCAATGACCTTATGCTGCAACTTCGACTTTTCAAAATCGGCGAGATCCGATATAGTCAGTTCTTTCATATAACATCCGAGACAAGGCAAATAGGGTTAAGAAAAAACGAGATTTCAATAGGTTCAGCCGGAGACTATACGCTTACGGATGACGAAACCGAAATGCTATCGAAAAAGCTGGTTGCAAAGTATGAATACAATACTCTGACCGAGCTCGCCATCAAAAACTTTAGCGTCGTGTATGACCTTCCCGATGGTCGGATACGATTTATAACACTAATGACTTGCTTAGAGAGTCTGTTTAATCTGGGTAAAGACCAAATTGCACACACCATAGCAAGGCATTTGTCCATTATCATTTCGGAAGACAAATTTCAGTTCAATTCCAACTATTCACTGATCAAAAAACTATACAAGATGAGGAATTCGATAGTTCATGGCGGCGAGCATAAAGGAGATATAATTCAAGACTATCTCGATCTTTCAAACAAGGTACGCGCGGCGATAAATTACTGCAACGTTGGTAACCTGACAAAAGAAAAACTATTTGAAGAATTAAACAGCAACGGCTTCTAAGCAACCTATACCTTTTCCACCCCAGAAGAGTTATTTAACAGAACTAAAGGTATTTTAAATTAATGACATGGGAGTTTTAACGGTTCCCTTCAAAATTTAAACAGCTACATTGTCATTTTAAAATATCTTTCCCTTATGGAACACCCACTCAATATAAACATAGTAGAGCAATTACTGACAGGTCCATCTCTAGAGAAAGACTTATATCATTATACATCTTCTGAAGGTCTACTTGGAATCATCCAATCTCAAACCCTTCATTGCTCACATATTTATTTTATGAACGACTATGAAGAAAATCTGAATCTATGGAGACATTTTTTTGCCTACCTGAACAAATGGGAGACCAGAGAAAAAGATGCGGTAAATTTTATTAAAGTTGTAAGAAATGAATTTAAGCATTGGGCGGTCTTATCTAAAGAAAAAATATCGTTAGATATATTTGAACACTTTAAGATTGATGACTATCTTCTTTACGTACTCTCCTTTTCACATATTGAGGACGACCTAAGCCAATGGAGAGCATATACCTCCAATTCCTTTGGATTTAGTCTAAAATTCAATTTTAACGAAAATTTCATAAGTCAGCAATCGTCATTAATTGATTCCGAAGTATCAGCAAACTATACTTGCAAAATTCTAATCAAAGATTGTGTTTATAGTACCAAAGAAAAAGAAAAAATTCTAGGCGGCCTTATGGAATATACGTTCAAGCAATTTAAAAGAGCTGGACAGGACTGGCATAATGAGCTTTTTTTTAATCTTCTTACACTCAACATATTTTTCAAAAATGAAAAGTTTGAATGTGAAAAAGAATGTCGGATTGCCATTTTGCCGTTTCCAAATTCAGAATTGACAGATTTTAAAAAAGGAAAAAGCTTCTTAATCCCATACGTTAAAATGGATATACCATTTAACATACTCAAAGAGGTTTGCGTAGGCCCGTCACCTTTTCCTACTCACTCCATTGCTTCAGTAAAAATGTTTCTCAAAAAATACGAAAATAAACTGGGTACCATAAGTGTAAACACCTCAAAAATCCCCTTTCGGTCTTGGTAACACCGACATGCTAATTTCATCGGCAAGGGTTTATTAAGAAAAACAACACTCTATGATATGGTAAATTAACAACCATTAAAAATCAAGAATTTGGTAGTTTCAACTCTTAAACCACCCATTCAGATGCTAACACTAAAAGAAATTTATCAATTTGTAAGCGATACTGGAAGAGATGTTTTGAAGGACTACTATGATAAGTGCTATGATACATTAAAGGAAATCAATAAGAGAAGTAATCTTTTAAGCGTATTTGTCCTTTTATTAACAGCAGTATATTTTTTCCCCAATTTTATTAAAGACAGTACTGTTTCCGGATTCAAAATCAGCCTCGATATTATCAAGGTTCTTTCTCCGCTTTTAATCCCCTATTTCATTTTGGAATGGTGCCTGATCGCAAGAAGGCGCAGAGAGTTAATGAAGATGATGAAATTTGCAGGATTCAAGATTTTTAACACTCCTACGCAGGCGGAAAAAATAGACCCTTTTATTCTTAGCATCCATAGCCGAAACACGATCCCTTTTTCTTTTATGATGGAGATATTAAATGTGGATATAACGAGTAAAACAAATGTGTATTTCAATCGTTACTTTGTAAGAACCATGTTGGGAGCAATGGCCATCTATCTTTTATATTTAGCCTATACTTCCTTCATTCAGCCCTGCCTGACGGTTCCTATTATTATCTGCAACACATTGGGCATATTCTGTTCGTTCCGAATTGCATTATTTTATTACAGTGAACTTAAAGATTTTAAACAGGCAAATATATCAGATCAAGCCTTTATTGCCAGCGACGAACGCGCAAAATTTGACCTTAGTGATTCAACCAATTAGCCAAGGTCTTTTTATTTAATACCTACCGGGTAGAACTCGTCTATACTAGCCTTTTCATACAGCGGCACCTTAGAAGCAATCACGTCCGTTACCTTCCGGGAATATTTGCTATAATCTTCATAATCCCCGCCGATCACCAGCGCCTGGGGGCAGAGTCGAAGGGCCAGCCGCATCGGCATGGCGCTATGTACCCCGAACTTTCGCGCCTCATAGCTACAGGCCGCTACCACGCCTCGCTCCCCTCCCCCGATGATCACCGGCTTGCCGTGCAAACCAGAATTCATCAATACCTCCACAGATACAAAAAAGGCATCCAGGTCGAGATGCACGACCGATCGCTGAGTTGATACTTCTGCCTCCATATCTAATGATTTACACTTAGCAATAATGCTAATAAATTTAGCATTTTAAGTAGTTAAATGTCCGCTATTCCCGTAGATAGCTCCTCCTCAGCTACTTAATGCTCAAAAAATAAAAAACGAATTGAACAATGCGGTTTAGTAAATCCGCAATTTTGGTCTTATATAGCCGCAAGCAGAAGGAATCCCATTTCAAAAAAAGGGTGTTTTCACGGTATCCCTTTGCTCTAAGCCTTTCCCCTCATTCGGTATATTTATGCAGCAGATTAATTTCATCCCCCAAATCTTAAAATATCACCTTATGCGCCTGACTTCCACCTTACTGGCCGATGCGATTTCCTTTGCCAAGTCCGATCCGAATATGGCAGCCAATCTGCAAAAAAGGGATAACGACGATGCTCTATACATGGCCGGCATTTACTGTGAAATGAAGACTTATACAGAAACGCCAGACAAATTCTATTTACGGATCATATTCGATTACGCTGAATTCGACAACCCAGGTTCAAAAGCTCCCGATATCTTCGTTGATCTCCAAACACTGGCAGGGGGAGGTTTTCAAATCCTACCGAATCCGGCTACCTTTGCACCTGACAGCCTCGTAGATTCCACATTCAAGTAGTCACGTGTATAGAAATTCACCCACCGGCATTGCTGCCCTTTATGATATCATTACCCAAAAACTCAGTGCCGAAATTTCGGATGAACCGGATAATTTTATTATAGGCACTTCAGAAGAAGAACTCCTGGAATTTTATTATTCCCGCAATCACTTTACGCCCGTGGAGCCGGACCCGGACAGAGAAGTAACCATTGGTATTAAAAAAGTAAAGAAAATAATACCTTCCAATCAGCGGGAATGGGGCTACCAAACCGGGGGCGATCTGCCCTATGAATTCGAATATGTCAGCGTCAGCCTTCCCATCAAACCGCATCCACAATGGAATGACATCAGGCAATTTGAACCCTCCAGCTATTCCAGCGGATTTTTTGGTGAAGAACCGCGATGGACGGCGGAGGCCATCAGCTTCGACGTCCTATTTAAGGGATATGGTGTCAATAAAGAAGAAGACGCGACAAATAAAGAAGTAAAACAAAGCATCGAATGGCTTTATAATAAACTTAGTAATATAAGCTCCGATCTGGAAAGATGCAACCGTACCTTGAAAGAAAGTATTCGACAATTCATCAGAACCCGGAAAAAGAAAATTGAGGAGGACAACCAAAGATACTCGTCCCTTTTAAAGACCATCGCTATCCCTATACGTCAAAAAGAGGATGAAGCCGTAAAGCGGATCCAACTCGATCCTAAACCCATTATCAAGCGCGTTCGCCCCACCCCCCATCAACCAGAAGAATACGTCCTGGATCAAAGCAAAGTCCTCGATATCATCAGCATCTTAGACAACCAGGGCCGGCAGTTCGAAAAGACCCCTGCGACTTACCAAAAAATGGAGGAAGAAGAATTACGAAATATCCTGCTCGTCAACCTCAATTCCGTTTTTGAAGGCAAAGCCACCGGGGAAACCTTTTCGATAAAAGGCAAAACTGACATTCACCTGAATATAGATAAGGGAAATATATTAGCGTTCGAGTGCAAGTATTGGGCCGGTCAAAAAGTCTACGCCCAAACCATCGACCAATTGTTGGGTTATCTTAGCTGGCGAATGAACTACGGGGTTATTATCCTCTTTTCCCGTCAAAAGAATTTCTCGCATGTTCTCTCCGAAGCAAAGACAACCATCCCAAACCATCCGAGTTACCGAAAAGGCTTCAAGACTGTAACAGAAAGCCATTTCCTTTCTCACCACGTCCTGCCCACCGACGAACAAAAGCAAGTCGAAATCCATCACCTTTTCTATACCATCCCAGCCTAACGAATAAATCCCAACTTTTCACGATGAGCAATACGCTTCTCAAAAGACAAAGACTATTCGATGCATATTCTGCTAATCTGAAAAATTATCTTGACACTATCGATTATAAGTTCATGGTAATTGTTAAGGATCAAAAAGATCCTATTCAGATAGACCCATCTGGCAACGTATACCTTTGTCCTCTCTGTTTCCAATACTTTTTTAAAGAACAGCTCGAACAAACTGACCTACCCAACTATCTAACTCTGGAGCATAATCCTCCGAAATCTATGGGTGGCACCGCCGGTATACTGACTTGCAAAACATGCAATAACAATAATGGGTCCGAAAGCGACAAGTTGGTGCGTGACCTTTTGGTCACCGAATCCTTTTTATACTCCGATGAATCCACCATCTCTGCCAAATTTCTCATCGATGGGCAAAGTATAAAGGGGCGCTTGAAAAAAATAGGCAATTCAAAAGGAATTGTACCGAATCCAAAAAGCAACCCAAAAGCCTATGAGTATGCCGTCGTAAACCTCAAAGCAGGAAAAAAAATAAAAATAGACCACGAACTTACCGCCCCAGAATGGTCAAAATACAGCCTTGGAATGCTCAAAATTGCTTACCTAAAGGCATTTGAACTCTTTGGATATCACTTCGCAGATTTAGACCACGGCGCTAAAATCCGTGACGTATTGCATGGGAAAGCGGACTACTCCGCCCCCAACAACGGCATCATGGATTTCTTTGCACCAGATGATTTCATAGGCATTAATATAGTGACGAGACCGGCAGAATTACGAGCGATGATTATTACACTCCCCATTAGCTTTGAACATGACGAAAACATCATCCGTAAAAATGTACCTATCATATTGCCCGCACCGATCAAAGACGGATGGGAACTCCTCCGAAATTACGCCCGCCCCCATGGCGCACAACTAAATTTCAGGTCTGCAAAATACAGCATCGAAACTGCTCCAATTATAGACAGTCGCGCATACCATAGTATGTTCTTCGAAAGTTTTAGGGATGACGAACAGGACGATAAGGAACTTGCAGATTAGAATTACAGTGCCCAACGGCACCACCAGCTCATGAAGGATCATTATTCATCTTAGCCTTTGTCTTCTCTCTCGCAAAAAACTCCCTGGCCCGTTTCAATCCCGTGGCTATGGCAACCCCTTCGTCCGCACCATGAATCAATAGCTCATTTGCAATTTCCACTGCCTTCTCCCGCAGTTTAACGGGCTGGTTCTTATAAGATGGCGGGAATGTTCCGTTATACCAAGGCATAAACGAGTTTACTTTAAAACCATAAAACTCATGCCAGACGGTCGAACCATTCCGTCCTGACTAACCCGCACAGCCATTCACCATATTCAGTACTCAATATATACCGCTTTGATTTTCAGTATCTTAAGAAAATAATTATCCTCCAACCGGAAGGACACGGAAAAAATGACACCCAGCCACATTACACCGCTGAAAAAATTTCAGTTTTTCATTCATTTTGCCAAATTTTTCCCAAATATTTGTCCTGGAATATTTTTTGAGAATCCTCCTAAAAGTGCTGTTTATGATTACCTCTACTTACAGCATTGCTTTGAATTATCAGGTGGATAACTCCAAATTGGTCATTCCCCTTACCGCAGATGTGGAAGTCCATCATTCAGAAATCCGTTATGTCATAAAGAATTTTAAGGCTGGGCCGGATCGAAAAGGGTCCGTTCTGCCTGACATTACTATTAGAGGCAAAACGGTCGATGGGTACATTTGGACAGCGAACAGGAGAGCCACCTGAGCATCCAGGTCGGAAAGAGTATTGAAGCCATCGAATCTGGCGAGTTTTTTGATGCAAAATAATCGGCTCGTACTTATTACATACAGGCCCTTACAGTCCACCAGCCCGTCAATCCGGCAAATCGCTAAAACTCTGTAAATCAATAAGTATTTGGTTAGATATTTGTCCCGTTCTGACTACACAACCCATAATAGATTGATTATCAATTTATTATGGGTTTTTTATTTTGATAATTTCTTTAGCCTTCTGTGATCAGACATTTACGGCGTGGATCCAAATAATTGAATTGCTTGGCCTCAAACAATTGCTCCAGCGCTTCGCATCCATTTTCAATTTTATAATCTCTTTCCTTTTCGGTTATAGGAATGAACCAGTAACAGCTAATTTCATTTCCTTCAAAATTAAAAGTCTCTAAATTTTCTCCGTCGAGATAAGGCAACGAAATGAATCCATGATCGCATTTCGAATCCCCCAACCAAGGCTGACCGATATTGAGCGTGTGGTGGATACCCAACGGCAACTTGTTCCTATGATAGGAAGCACAAACAGTCATCAATTCTACCAAAGACATATCAGCTTCGGGGGAATAAACAAATAATTCCGTTAACGCCCCATCCACCCGATCAACGGACATTCCGACCGTACAATATACATACATGCTGTGCTTGGGGTTAGGCGGAATTTCCAGAACAAAAAAGTCCGGATGCAGTTTTTCCTTAGGCCCTCTATCAAGTATGAGCCTCTTGCCTGCTTGACCAAAATAATGCTCGAAGTGCTGTTGAAGCCGTTCTATGTAGAGGTTGCTGCTCATTAATCACCGTTTTGCAAAATGAATTTAACCTGATCTATGATTTATCCTTCTCTTTAAACCATGCTATATACTTTTCCGTCTGCGAAGCCAGGTAATAGGGGAGGCTGAGCAAACGATAGGATTTGCCTGTAGGAGTTGTGACCTGTGTCAGGTGTAATTTCCCTGCGTAGAAACGGATAGCCATGTCATGTGGCGCCTCGTCCATGAATTGGTGTAGGGACCTCAGTGTGCCGTCTTTACCGGATTTTACTTCTATGGGGATCAATTGGCTTTCGAATAGGTAAACATAGTCGACCTCGGCCGAAGATCCAGCTTTTTCTCTCACCCAAAAATTCAAACGACTAAGGACATTGAACTGACTCGCCAGAATCTCCTGGCCAACCATGTGTTCGATGATGATCCCCTGGTGGATGTTACTGAGATCGTTTGTACCGAGGATATCTGATCTAAGACCTAAAAAATAGTTCATCATGCCGGTGTCCAGGACTTGCAGCCGGGGAGACCTTTTCAAATCTGGCATCAATGGCAGGACCGTGTCTATAGTGGGATAAAGAAGAGACAAGAGGTACGTTTTTTCTAGTGTTCTCAGGGCTTCTCCAACTTCCCGGGAATTGTAGTTTGACCTCCCGAAGTGTTGGAATTTAATACGGTTGCCAGCCAACTGAAAACTAATCCGGATGCAATGCCGTATGACCTGAATGGACTGATCGTAGGTGGTATACTTTTCAACGTCATCTATATAAGCCTCGATGAGTCTTTCGTAGATGGCTGATAAAGCAGTAAGGTCTTTTGTACCGGCGTATTTGTTTACTGCTTCGGGCATCCCTCCGATAAGAGCATAGATATGGAAAAGTTGCAAGAGCCTTGTATGGGCAAAATCGTTTGCCGGAATGTTTAGTAGTTGTTCCAAAACAAGTTCCTCTCCCATTGCACCCAGGAATTCAGGAAAGCTGACGGGTCTGATGACCATGAAATCAACCCGGCCAACAGGGAAGCTAAGGCCTTTACTAAAGATAGTTTCGAGCAAAGATCCTGCGGCGATGACTGCTATTTCGGGGTATTTTTCATAGAAATACCGTAACATATTGATGGCCTTAGGAAATTGCTGGATCTCGTCTATAAATAGCAACGTTTCGCCGCGCCTGGCGAATAGCTGATTTTTCGTAAGAAAGATGTTTTGAACAAGAGTATCGATATTCGGGTTGTCCTTAAACAGCGTTTGATCGACAGCTTCTTCCAGATTGAGGTAGATATATTGGGGGAATGCAAGCGCAAAGGCATTTACGACCGTTGTTTTTCCTACTTGCCTTGCACCTCTGAGAATCAAGGGTTTGCGGGTAGAATCAGCATTCCATTTTGCTAGCCTATTTAGGATCTCCCTATCGAACATATTGATTATAAATTAATTACAATTATTTTACACAAAAGTACTGCAATTTTTTGCTACTTTCCGCACAAAAGGACGGCAATTTTATCAATATCTTCGCACAAAATAGGGGCAATTTCGCGGAAACTTGTCACAGAGTTAGTGCAATTCCCAAATCAACGAATGTAGATTCATTTCGATGACTTTTCGTCTTTCAAAATATTATTCTGATTCTTCTTCCATAATCGATTGAATAACAGCTAAAAGAGCCATCAGGTGTTCAAACGAAGTCTCGTTCTCGCTACAGGGCCCCATAACGAATTGATTGTCAATTTATTATGGGGTTATTTTTTATATTGCCGCCGGCTGACCGGGATGCTGTAGAAACTAGAGAGTTCTTATCTGCCGCCAAATATTTTCTTGCTCGGGAAAAGCTAAACTCCTTATTTGTTGGATTGAAGATATCTCCATCATTGGCACTTGCATCAAAAAACCAATCAAACTATTCAAATTCAGTCAAACGATTTTTACATATTTTCAGCATTTCAGCAGCTATCGCCTTCGCTTCATCAGTTAATTCAATTCCTATGGGTAGCTCTATCTGATCAACGGCGATTCTTAGCTTGGCGACTGTCTGACTAATTACATCATTGACGTCTGAAGCCCTAAGCCCCATTGTTGAAGCTGATATCATAAAATCCTTTCGCTTGATACGATTTGCTTTGCCATTCATCTTTAATGCCAAAAGATCATTTTTTAGCTCAGGAAAGACAACCGTAGAGACTGCGTCATAAAGAGGGGACATACGAACAGATTGAAACACATTTCTTCCAGGCAGAGCTATTTTAAGAATAGCCATATTTTTAAGATGCATATCACCGTCAGCTATGAGCCATGCAAAAAGTACACGATTCAAAAGGGCCAAAAGATCTTTATTGGGATA
>Ga0302309_10004028_pt1 | contig 11048 bp, 9 predicted proteins | sample III_Palsa_N1_1_FD_200453 | JGI IMG/M metagenome (GOLD analysis project Ga0302309, IMG submission 200453) | Peat permafrost microbial communities from Stordalen Mire near Abisko, Sweden - III_Palsa_N1_1 | ecosystem: Environmental > Terrestrial > Soil > Palsa > Peat permafrost | place: Sweden... | reverse complement strand
CCGGTAACGTATCCATGCGCGTCAAACTTTGGCTCAGACCGCCCGTCGGCAAAGAGATAGAATCGAACTACTTCCACACCCTGTTTGTGCATGGTGCTGAAGTCAGAGGCAATAGTAGCCCAATTCTTATCTGTAGACTCAGGAGAACCACCGAGATCGTTCCCATAGCGAAGCCAGGGGTAGTTTGCTCCAATTAAGTAACGTCCTTGTCCGTTTATTGGGATCGACTTGGCGGCTTGTTTCAATACAGGTTGTGCTTCTCCCAACTTCATCGAAACCGATTCTGTATGGGAGCAACCAGTGAGCAAGACGGGGAGCGACAGCGATAGGGTGAAAAAAGCTTGGGTAAATCTGCGGAATGAATTAAGCATATTAACCAAAGAGAGTGTTTGTAGTTCCGCCATCGATACAGATGGTCTGGCCTGTAATGTAGTTAGCCTGATTGGACGCAAGGAAAGCAACGAGGCTGCCGAGCTCCTCTGGGCGCCCAAGTCGCCCAAGGGGGATGGATTCCAGCGCCTTAGAGGCGATTTCTTCCGGGCTCATCCCACTTGCTTTGGAGCGCGCTTCATACAGGTGTTTGATTCGGTCTGTGTCGAACGATCCAGGACAAACGTTGTTGACGAGGATCGAATCGGGGCCAAGCTCTTGGCTCAATGTCTTCGCGAGGCCAATGACGGCGGGGCGCAGCGCATTTGAAAACATTAATCCGGGGATAGGCTGCTTGACACTGGTGCTGACTATGTTGATAATGCGTCCTCCTCCGCGCTCCTTTGCTTCCAGCAAATAGGGGAGGGTGCACCTTATGAGGCGAACTACAGGCCAAAGGGTACTGTTTACCGCATCTTGCCAGTCTTCTTCCCCCTGATCAATGAACTTTCCCGGCGGAGGTCCGCCTGAATTGGTCACCACTATATCGATCTGCCCGAAGCGTGCAGCGGTCGCTTTTACCATGCGCGCAATTTCTTCGTGTACGGTCAAGTCGCCTGTAATCGTGTGTACTTCGCCACCTGGCGCCGAGACTTTCCGGAGCTGTTGTGCTGCACGCGCTATTTCGTCAGGACGCCGTCCGTTTATTACTACTCGGGCGCCCTCACGTATCAGTGCCTCTGCGGCGGCGTATCCGAGACCCTTTGATGATGCGGCAATAAGGGCTACTTTGCCATTTAGGTTAAGGTTCATTTGGTAGTTAAAGGATTGCGTAAAAAACTACATGCAGCAATTGGCTAGTCTGCAAGAAAGTAACTAGTTTTTGTAATAGACGCAGGCGCTGCGCTCGGAGCATCATCCGTCTGGGATAGCGCATAAGTATTACTGTCGAACCTGACACTGTCTGGAAGATCGGGAGTCCCTTTACGGATTGTTATCAACGCCGAGGAGGTGCTGTCCAGCGGTGTATACATGAAGTCTACTTTATTAATCCCTGGGTGCACCATATCCGAAACTTCATCGTCTACATGGCCCTGCACGAGAGGGACCTCGGCCCCGTTGATCAAAACCTTCATGGTGCAGTTAACAGCTTGACCTCTTATCCAGTACGAATAGTAATTTTGGCCGTTGTCTGTTTGATTCTTAGGTGTATTGTCGTCCGGATCAAGTGCATCCTTGCCACTTCCGAGAGGATCGCCACTGCTGTCCAGCGAGCTGGGGGCGCCCGTCAGCGTATCCCCCCCTTTTTTTCCGACCAGAGTGTCGCTGTTCGAAGTGGTTTTTCCTGCTGGCCCCGATGTTGGCGTGCTAGCAGAAGTTCGCGGTTTCACCCCGTCGTCTACGGTAAAACCGTTATCCACAACTGGAGCGGCGGCGCCGCCGTGCGTATAGTCTGCGGAGGTTCCTTCATAGACGCCATATATGCCAGATTGAGTGCTTGGGCCGGAATCGCTGCAACCGGTTATGGCAAGGCCTGTGATGAGGGCCGAAACGCAAATCACATTCCTGCCGCAAACATACAAAGTCCGCAGCGGTTTCAACCCTTGATTTCTCTCTGGAGTATCCATAGTTAATGTTCCACGAGCTGGCCGTAGTTCTACAATGGCACGTTTACTGAAGTAGAAGCCTTGAAGGATTATACCTCCATGGGCCAAAACTGAGTAAGCCGCCAGACAGTTAGTCTGGCGGCTCACATCTGCGATCAAAGATCGGCTGAACTACTCATGCAGCGAGAGAGCCGCAGCGGTAAACAGAGAGGAGGATTCGTTATAGTGGCGGGCTGAGTCAATTCCAGCTACGGCCACCGTTGAAGTTCCGTCAGTGCTTGTGTATTCGATGCCGGTACTCTGTGGCTTCTGGCCATTGAGTCGGTAAGAATACAGCTGATGCACGGCGGGCAGTCCGTTTATGCTTCCGCTGCTCTGGTTCCAGAAATGGATGCCCTCAACCCATTCAGGAATTGGGTTGGTGAGCAGAGGCTGGCTAGCCTTTCCGTCTCCTGTGGGAGCAAGAACATATACGAGGAATTCAGGGAAAGTATGGTCGAGGCGACGAGGGCCTACAAATTTGTAGAGGGTTTCCGTGCCATTTTCAACCGTCTTTACTTCAGGCTTCTCTTCAGTGTAGTTCGCTGGAACCTGAACACTGAACTTACCAAATTGCTGTGCCGGCTGCAGTTGTCCAGCCAGGTTTGGGTCTGCCACCCAGCCTCCAGCATCAGGCGGCGTAACATCATCGGCCTTTGCAGAGTGTAGTACCACAGACTGTATAAGCAACACAGCGCTGAGTGCCAAAGCGCCGCGGCAGAAGTTCTTGAATAGCATGCGATTTCCTTTCGTGCTAGATAGGACCATATTAGTCCGCTATTCCACCGCTAAACGACTGCGGCAGTACAAATCTTACTGTATTCTACCCTATCCCGACAAAATACACATATTTAGAGGGCTCATCGAATTAATTTTTACTCTCTATGAGTTTTGCATACGGGTCATTCGATAACTTAAGCGAGTAGACACCCGCGGGGATTCACTTGGTGTCATCGCAGATCTTGCTTTCACCTGTTCCGCAGCGGCAATGGAGGCGTGGTCACTAGGGTCCAGTCTGGCCGCTTCCGTGAAACTTTTCACGGCGGCGTCGGCGTTGCCCATACTGCGCTGAGCGATCCCCATGTTGTAGTGCGCCAGAGGGTAGGTGGGCGCAACGGCGATGGCGCGGCTGAGCAGGCCGATGGCTTCCCCGTATTCCTTCTGGTTCAAATAACAGGTTGCCATACCATTGAGCGCCTGATGATGGTCGGGAACACGATTGAGGATAGTCTGGAATTCGTTGGTTGCCTCAAAGGTCTGTCCAGTACGCATCATCAACTCCGCCAGGTTATATCTGGCTTCGGTGTATTCCGGGTTTAGCTCGAGAGCTCGCTTGTAGGTTGCGATGGCCAGATCGGTATCTTCTTTTAAATCGTGGACGATAGCGACGTCAAACAGGATTTCCGGGTTTTCTGGATCGAGGTTCGCGGCCTTAGTAAGACTGTTTATGGCGCCGTCCAACTGACCAAGCTGTTCAAGGGAGCGGCCTATGTTGCGGTGCGCTCGGCTATTGTCTCCCACTTTAACCATGTAGGTGACAAAGTTTGTGATTGCCGCTTCGAATTTCCTCTGGTTGAAATGGAGTATTCCCAGGTTAAACCGGGCATCCGGCAGGCCTGGGTCCAGCTTGAGGGCTTCTTCGTACATGATTTGGGCTGTATTGAAATCACCCGTTTCATCGAGTGCGCAGGCGAGAGCGTTTGCTGCGCGAGCGTTGCGCTGGTCGTTGCTCCAGGCCATTCTCAGTGGGGTAAGAGCCTCGTCATAGCGTTCCTGACGCATCAGGATGACACCCAGGCGCAAATTAGCGCGCGGGTCGTCCATTTCGATCTGAAGAACTTTTCGGTAGGCGCCGATGGCTTCTTCGTAGCGTTCCTGAGCCTCATAAATTGCCGCCAGGGTGCTGTGGGATTTTACGTGGTCAGGCTCAAGGACGATGACTTTTTTAAGTTCACTAATCGCGTCATCGACCCGGCCTTCCTGGTAAAGTTTTGCGGCCTTATTAAAATGTGTGTTGATTGGCGTGCTCAAGCGGGGCTAACCTCATTGGGAGCCGTGACAGGTCACTTCGCTGCCTCAAGCGTGAGGTTAGCGAGATTTCTTAGATTTTACACTATACGGAGGTGAAATTGCCTGTCGTAAGCAAGTAATCTAATCCCAATAAATAATACTGTAACCGGGCGCAGGCTTCGCATCGGCAGTTTCGGCGCCATCTACTCATGTAATGCGGCTGCTATTTCCTCCGGCTGGACCAGCGCTACGGTATTTTTGCCATCAATTTCGCGCCATATTCCGCATGGACCGGCTCCATCGCTCTGGCCAAGGTCCACCTGAGTCCCGTCCATTCTGAGGACGGGATGATAGAATCCACCCACCTTTTCGGCATCTCCGACAATATAATGGCCAATCAGGGCACGCCGGAATCGATGTTCCGAGCGATTCGGAAAACTTCCATGGATCAGGGAGCCATTAAAGAATAGTACGTCCCCTGCATTCATTATAATGGGCACGCTGTGCGTTCCTGAAGCGAGAGGCACGGTAACATCCGTAAAACTCACCTTTGTGTCTGCGGCTTGTGGGCAGAGCACTGGTAGTTCGTCGGTGTTCGGCACTACCTGCATGCATCCGTTTTCCTCGTCACAGGGGTCGAGGGCAAGCCATGCCGCCATGCAGGTTCCCGGTTGTACGCGGAGATAAAACTGGTCCTGGTGCAGCGCCTGGCCGCGAGCGCCGGCCGGCTTGAAATACAGCATGGTCTGTACGGCGTATGGCTCGCCTCCGAGGAGGGTTGTCAGGCAGGCCTTGATCCTGGCGTCCAGCAAAAACTTGAGACTTGTTTCATCCCAGCGGTGCATATGGATCATACGGGGGAATCGCTTCAGAGGATCGTTACTGGTTACATCTAAACCTGCAAGATCGCCGGGGTAGCTTCCCTTTGCGCGCAGCTCCATATAGTGACTGCGCAGCAGGTTTACTTCTTCCGGTGTGAACAGGCCTGGAGCCATGGCGTATCCCTGTCCATCATATTGGGACCGCAACTGATCTGCATCTTTTGGTAAGGCTAATGTTCCCATAACAACTCCATCCGTCATTGTGCGCATTCATCGTCCGCTGTTCCACAGTATCCCGGCAAAAGAGACCGCTCCACTGGTGGTGGGATCCACTTGAGTCCCCAATCGGACAGCGCGGCAAAGATCGGGGCAAGGGACGATCCCATCTCGGTGAGCGTGTATTCAACGTTTGGCGGCATCATGGAGATTACTCGTCTTGCAACTACTCCATCGTGTTCCAACTCACGGAGCCGTTCACGTAGAGTGCGAGGATTTATTCCGATTTCGCGCGCAATTTCGTTAAATCTGGTCTGGCCGCGCAATAGAGTATGTACGATGTGTGGGGTCCACCTTCCATTGAGCAAGGTGAGCGCCGCATTTGTGGGACAGAAATGTGATACCGAATCGCCTGTGGCTTCTCCTGCGGTATCTTCCATTGATTGAACTGCCATATTTTTTACCTGTAAGTCTTTCGACTCCTACTCTATTATATCCTCTTTTTCACCAGAATTCGAAGTGCTATACATAATATATTGACTTACATAGTAAAGTAGTGTATAATGTATTCATGGTGCTGGCGTAGTGGCCGTCCGGCACTCTTTGTTTTGTCGCAATGGAGCAGGGGTATGACAGCCTGCCTCCACTTACCTGAATGAATTGGAGTAAATAGATGAGTGTAACAAATGAAGCAGTCCGCTCCCTGGAGCCGACTCAGAAGCAGATCAATATTGGGCTGCTTATCGTTCGTATCGCCGGATCGCTGTCGTTTCTGTATCACGGAAGCGCAATATTATTTGGGGCGTTTGGCGGGCCGGGTCTGCAGGGCTTTTCGGGGTTCACACACATGCCGATTGCCGTGGCGTTTCTGGTTGGGCTCGCTCAGCTTGCGGGCGGCTTTGCATTGCTTACTGGTGTTCTGGCCCGTCTCGGCGCAGCCTGTATCGCTATTGTCATGGCGGGGGCTATCCTTTTAGTCCATCTACCCCATGGATTTGATGGAACCAAGCAGGGGTTTGAGTTTGCCTTGGCCTACTTCCTGGTTGCCGTTGCCATTCTGGTGACTGGAGCCGGTCCTTACTCGCTGGTTGCCTTGCTGCCGGGTAAGTCGGGACCACAGGTTGCGACGCACACCGCATAGGTTACTGTTCACAGTTCATGTTTTTCCTGGTGCCACTCCAAGGCTAATGGAGTGGCACCAGGAGTAGGACGCTTACCTTATCCATGCCCGAGGAGGCGTTCTGTCTCCTCGCAAATCAGATGCACGATGAGCATGTGCGCTTCCTGAATCCGAGCGGTTGCCTTACCCTTAACTATAATTTCGTGGTGGGCCATGCCGGCAATTCTGCCACCGTCGCGGCCAAGTATCGCTACGGTCGTTAGTCCCTGCTCTTTTGCCGTTTCCACGGCTTTGATCAAGTTTTCGGAGTTCCCACTGGAAGAGAAGACGATGAGTATGTCGCCCTTCGAACCCAAGCCTTCGACCTGTCGTGAAAAGACATTTTCGTAGCCGTAGTCGTTGCCCAGGCAGGTGAGCAAGGTACCGTCCGCAGTGAGGGCGATGGCCGGGTAGGGCTTTCGGTCCTGTACGAATCGTCCAACCCACTCTCCTGTGAGATGCATGGCGTCGGCTGCAGAGCCGCCGTTTCCGCAGGCCAGCATCTTGTGGCCCGTAGTGAACGCTTCCGACAGATCCCTTGCTATGCTTGCGATAGTTTCCACATAAGACGAAGCCTCGGCAATTACCTGTACGCTCTTCTCAATGCTGTCCAGCAGCGGACCACAATCTCCTGCCATAAATAAAATTCCTCTAGTTTTCGTCTATATGATGGCCTGAGTCTACCAGAAGTTTGGGGCGAAAGGTTCCGGCATCACGGCCTCATCGCCAATTACCGATCAAAATGAAGGGCGCCCAGTAGAATGGGTGCGCGTAGGGTGTTTTGGGGTCGAAAGGGAATGGCAAAGCTTCCGCAAAGGGAGCGGTGTTGACAGGGACAGAGCCCCGCTTGGCGGTGCTGTCTGGTTCGTTTGTATCTGGTGCGCTCATCTCCAGGAGTGATAGCTGGGCCTGGCGCGCGGCCTGGGCGAGGGAGGCTTTCGGGTGCGACTTTTGGTAGCCGTAGAAGGCTTCCATCCATTGCGGGGTGACCGCGTCCGAAACGGGCCAGAGGCTAGCTAGGACAGAGTGTGCACCCAGATTCTGGGCCAGAGTGCCGAAGCCTTCCACCTCCCGACCGGTCGAGCTTTTGACCTCCATGGCGGTGTCGCAGGCTGATAGTGTGAGAAGAGATACGCCCTGGAAGCGCCTCGGGTCCCGCTTCAATTCCGCTACGGTGAGGTGGCTGCCGTCGCCCAGCAGAAGGTAGGAGTCGGTGTCCGATGGATGCAGAGCGAAGTGGCTTGCAATGTGTACGATCTGGTACTTCTCCGACTTTAAATCCCCCTCCAGCGAAGTTTTGGTGAAGCGATCGTCCATAATGCGGTGTCCTGGGATGAGGCCTCCTGGATCTCCGGGTTCATGGACGATGGCCTCCATCTCGAGTTTTACTCCCGGCAGAGGGGCCATCCCGTCCTGAGATTCGGAGACGCCGGCGCCAAGTAACGTTACCGCTGCGGCCGTCGGTGACGGGGGCGATGCGTCTGTGAGAGTAATGAGTGACGTGTTGTAGTCTTGAACGAGATAATGTTTTGTGTCCGGGTTGTATAGGGCGGCCGGCGGGATGTAACGCAGGGCGTCGTCCAGAGAAAAGAGCAGGGTTGTTGCATGGGCCTTGTCCAGATCGGTCTGGATGGGGGCAATGATACTGTTATAAAGGTCGGAAGCGAGAGGGCGCGGATCTAATTTGGGATCCATGAGCACCTGTCGGAATTCGTAGACTTTCTGGTACAGCTCTGCTGCCGTGATTTGAGAGTATCTGGCTTGCGCCTGTTTTCCTGGCGTCACAACGATCAGGTAGAGGCGGTCGGGCGCGACGATTGTGTAGATGGCGGCCGATCCTGTAGGAAGGGCGCGGGCAAGATCGTCGGCCTGAGTTGTGTATGAGAGGAAGTCGGCATTTGTGCTGGGCTTCTGGAAGTCAGCGGTCATCTCCTGCTGCACCTGCAATATCTTTGCTTGGGTTTCATCAATGACTTTATCGACGGCAGTCATCTGCGGCAGGTCTGTGTTGTAGATCTTGAGCCAGTGTGTTTCATGCGGTGTTGACGGGAGCGTATCGGGTGGAGCCATAGGCGTCGAAGGGTTGTCGAGATCGTTCTTCTCGTTCAGGAAGTCGTAGAATTCCTGTTGTTTGAGCAGGCGTAAGACTTGCTGCGCTTCGGGAAGGCGGCCTTCGCCGATGAGCAGATCCGCCAGCGTGCGGTAGGTGTCGGCGTGTGAAGTTAGATAGCTCTTTTGACTCTGCTTATCGATATGGGCGATGCCGGCTCGGATGGACTGGTATATATTGATAGCCTGCTTGCCGTAGAAGATGGCAACGCGAGGTCTAGACAGCTTCTGTTCGATGACCATTAGGTCGTGTAGTCCGGTCCCTTCCGCTTCAGTATTTCCAATGGCGCGTCCGATAACGACGGCTTGCTGATAGCAGGCCAGGGCTTCGTCGTGCTGACCAAGGTCATCATCTACATATCCGATACAGCCTAATGCGTGTTCCTCGTCCTCTTTATTTCCAATCGCTCTTGCATTGGCCAGGGCTTGCCGATCGTAGTCCAGTGCTTTGTCGTGCTGGCCAAGGGCTTCGTAGATAGTTCCGATATCGTACTCGACTTCTTCTTCGCCCTGTCTATCTCCGATAGATTTCTGGATATCGTAGGCTTGCTGGTAGTAGCTGAGCGCTTTGTCGCGCTGGCCAAGTTCTTCGCAGGCAACACCCATGGTCCCGAGGTCTTTTTCCTCTCCTGCCTTGTCTCCAATCTCTTGTGCTCCGGTTAGCGCCTGCTGGTCGTAATCCAGGGCCTTTTCTTCTTGCCCGAGGTCGTCGTAGACGATGCCTATGTTTGCGAGGAATGACTCAATGTCGGGTTTATTCCCGGCAGCCGTTGCTGCGCTGAGCGCCTGCTGGCTGAAGTCGAGGGCTTTGTCGTACTGCCCAAGTCCTTCATAGATATTGCCGATATTTCCGAGGTCTTTCTCCTGGTCCGGCTTGTTTCCTATTTCTTTTGCTTCCGCCAGGGCCTTCTGGTAGTCGTCTAACGCTGTGGTGTAGCGGCCCTGCTGAAAGTAGATTGTTGCGATGTTGCTCTGAGCCATTTCCTGGTCGAGTCTGTCTCCAGTAACTTTTGCATCGGCCAATATCTGTTGGTCGCAGACGAGCGCTTTGTCGTACTGCCCGAGATTTTGATAGACATTTCCCATGCTGCCAAGGTCGGCATCTTCGCCGCTCTTGTCTTTATTGGCTTTTGCCATGGCGAATGCCTGCTGGTCGTAGTGCAGGGCCTTGTCGTACTGGCCCAGCTTGTCGCAGACGATTCCGATGTTTCCCAGGTACTTTTCCGCGTCTTCTTTGTCTCCAAGGGCGACTGCTGCGGTTAGAGCCTGCTGGTCACACGCCTGTGCTTTATCGTACTGACCAAGCTCTTCGTACACAATGCCGACGTTGCCAAGCTTTTCCTCCTGGTCCCGTTTATCCCCGCTGGCTTTTGCAGCGTCGAATGCGTGCGTATCGTAGTCCAGAGCCTTGTCGTATTGTCCAAGTTCTTCGTAGATGGCGCCAATGTTGCTGAGGTCTTCTCCCAGGTCCGTCTTGTCGGTGTTTGTTTGTGCGATCGCGAGGGCTTTCAGGTCGTAGTCGAGCGCTTTGTCGTTCTGGCCGAGATGCTTGTAGACAACGCCGAGATAGGTTAGATCCCGTGAAATGCCTGCTGATTGGAGTTGGGTATCCATGGCATAGGCTTGCTGAAATGCTGCCAGTGCTGCCTGGTATTTAGAGTTTTGTAGACTATTTATTCCAGAGAGCGTGTCTATTTCTGCGATGGCGGTTCGCAGCGTGTTCTGGTCCTTCGGATCTGTTGTTGCTGCAAGCTGGGCGTTCAGGAGCGTCAATGCCTGATCGAATTTTCCGGCGTCGGCGTCGGCGATCACATGGTCGAGCGTAGAAGACAGTGTGGAGGGAGGCGCTTGGCCTACGACAGGGCGCAGTCCGCATAAGCATAAGAATGCCGGAGTGAAGCTGCAAAGGATAACTGTGCACAGACGCTGGCTGCAATGGCTTGGCATGGCCGAGTCCTCTAACTAATTATTACACATCCATCGATCTGCGGCTATTGCTACAAACCGTGCGGGTATGAGAAGACACGCTTCGGATCGTAAGCGGCTTTGAGTTGTAGAAGCCTGGGGGCGTCTGCCCCAAAGTAGGTGGCCTGGCGATCAGGTTCGGGGATTTCGTCGTCGACGTAATTAATATAGGCTCCCGAAGTCCAGGGCAAAAGAGAGGTTCGGATCCCGGTGGTCCAACATTGTACGGGACGCCGGTCTTCCGGGGCGGTCCAGTAGCCGTTGTATTGAAGGATGAAGAGCGACTTGCGATGGTCTGTGGCCGTAGGGTGCTCTGGGGGCTCTGCAACTTTTCCGCCGCCAGCCAGGAGTTGAACCATGCCTATCTGGCTTGGGGCGGCGTGTAGAACCGGGTGGGATTCGAGGCTGTGTCGAAGGAGAGACAGGGCTTCCGGAGGCAACGGCGAATCGGCAAAGGCGGAGGTGCTTTTAAAGAGCTGCTGCTTAATGAGGTTGTGCCAACCGCGCGGCGCTTCCGGAGAGATTCGGAGGAATGTCCTTGTGGCAAGGGAGTGAGGCACAATGGTGACGTCCAGTGTGTCCGGAGGTGATTCTGTGAATAGATCGCCGACGACGTTCCTGACGTATTCCTGGGTGGCTTTATCGTCTGTAAATTGTCCCTGCAGGCGAATGGTTCTATCTGCTGACAGGGTCAGGAATGTAGAGAGTCGAGGGTTTGCTTTTGGGGCGTTGCGCTGCCACGAATTGACGACC
>Ga0302309_10004024_pt1 | contig 11052 bp, 14 predicted proteins | sample III_Palsa_N1_1_FD_200453 | JGI IMG/M metagenome (GOLD analysis project Ga0302309, IMG submission 200453) | Peat permafrost microbial communities from Stordalen Mire near Abisko, Sweden - III_Palsa_N1_1 | ecosystem: Environmental > Terrestrial > Soil > Palsa > Peat permafrost | place: Sweden... | reverse complement strand
ATTAGGCAGCAGGGCCGTGGCATCGACCGTTTGAGACCGCCGTCGAAAACGGACCTTATGACGGTCTTTAGCTATCACCCGTACCCTGCAATGCCTTAGCCCCCTTGAATGGAGCCCCGAACATATAAAAGGCCCGGCGAAAAATTGCCGGGCTCTTTGATTGCACAAATTTTGGTGCTTACTGCACCTCTATATGTCAACGCGCCCTCGTCTCTCTGCAAAACTGCCAGGAATCACAGCTTCTCGATCTTGCCGACCCGGATGTCCTTGACCAGCCAATGCCCTTGCACCCGCGCGAGCTTCATGTCAGAGAACGAGTGGGCGCCAACCGCATTGTTGTCCACATCCATCCACAGACACTCGAAGTAGAGCGTCGCTTTGTCGCCATCAGCCTCTGCATGCATCCGCATCGCTGGCGTGTAACCGATCCAATGATGCTCGGGGCGAAACGGGCCGCTTACGTCCGCCCAGTAGCGGCGCACCTCAGCCTTGCCCCGGTAGACCTTGTTGTCGTGCGCTGTATCGGTCAGCACCGCATCGTCGGCATAGATGCTCATCATGAGATCCAGGCTCTTGTCGGGCAGCATGCTTCCGGCGGTGTGGAACGTCACCTCGATGTTGCGCACGGCGAGGATGTCTGCTGGCGGGCCGCTGTCGCCCAGCGACCCCGCGAGCGCCGGCATAACGAGCACGAGACCTAACATCAGGAACAGACGCTTCATTGGAAACCTCCGTCGATCTGCACACCACCCTGGGGTTAGCGGACGCCAATAGGAGTAGCCCCGCCGCCGCACTCCATGTCAAGCGACAGGCCGTGATTTCAGCGTGAATTTACCGACGATCCAATGCACATCCCCTCGCCAAGATGTGCCTACAACTGACTCTCTTCAACCGGCGCCAGCGTCCGCTTTGTTGGCGGACGCTAGAGCTTGATCAAATTCACGGTCGACCACCAGAGGTTCATTAGGCCGCCAGCCAATGCAAACCATGCCCAGCCGACTGTCGGCCATGTAGCCTCAGACTTTGTGCACGCAAGCGATTGAAGTTTTCCTGGCCCTAGGTTGGCTACGAAGTAACCGATCCAGAGCAACCCGCAAAGCCCAAGAGCTACAAGCTTTGGTACCGTGAAAGTTGCTGCGTACTCCCCGTTTCTACCAGGATTCAAAAACGCGCATACCACGAGCGGGAACCAGAAGAAGAGCAATGCAAATGACAGTTTGTATTGACGCATGGTGCCCCCCGCGACCGCTCGACAGACAAGCTATCTGGATGTTGTCCCTGCACATGCATGAAAGGTCAGCTAAGGGTCGCAGGCAGAGACTTCAGGAATGCTGGATCGCGCTCGTAGAACCGATCAGATCGGGTCTTCGATCGACTTGGCGAGCCCGGTGAAAAGTTTCGGACCGGCCTCGGTCATGTGCCAGCAGTCTTCCAGCCGGATGCCGAATTCGCCGGGAATGTAGAGGCCCGGCTCGTCGGAAAAGCACATGCCGGGTGCCAGTGGCGTGGCGTCGCCATGTACGAGATAGGGCGGCTCGTGGCCGTCCAGGCCGATGCCGTGGCCGGTGCGGTGGGGAAGGCCGGGTAGATGGTAGCCGGGACCCCAGCCTTCCTTTTCGTAGTAGGCGCGCACGGCGTCGTCGATGGCGCCCACCGGGGTGCCCAGCTTGGCAGTGCTCAACGCGATCTCCTGGCCTCGCTTGACGGTGTCCCAGACCTTTCGCTGTTTCGCCGTCGGCTGGCCCGTCACCCAGGTGCGCGAGATGTCTGATTGATAGCCATGCACGGTGCAGCCCACGTCCATCAGGATGACCGAACCCTCGTGCAGGGTCTGCGGTTGGCGCGAGCCGTGCGGATAGGCGCTGGCCTCGTTGATCAACACGAGGGCGAACTCCGGCGCGCCGCCAAGGGCCACGGTGGCGGCGTTCATCATGGCGGCGATCTCGTCGGGGCGCATGCCGCCGCGGACGTTGCCATGGACGTAACGCAGCGCCGCCAGAGTGACGTCATTGGCGGTTTGCATCAGCGCGAGTTCGGCCGGGGACTTGATCAGTCGAACGGCTTTCACCAGAGCGTCGCCGGAAACCACACGGTAGGCCCCGCCGCTTGCGTCGCGCACCCCGTCGACGATGAACAAGCGCGTGGTAGCTTCGAAGGCGATCGGGCCGGAGGTAACGCCGCGATCGTGAAGCGCGCCAACAAGGCGGGCGAACGGGCTCTCATGCTCATTCCAGGGCTGCACATCGCCGTTCACCGCCAACGTCTCGCGGATCGACGGCTCTTCGAAGGCCGGGGTCACGACGACGATGTCACCACGGGCCGGGATCACGGCCGCCGTCGTACGTTCCGAGCGATGCCACTGGATACCGGTGAAGTAGTCCAGGCTCGAGCCCGACTCCAGGATCAAGGCGCCAATCTTCTGATCGACCATCAGCCGTTGCAGCTTGGCGATCCGCGCGAGGCGCTCGTTCACCGAAATCGGCTTGGCGTCGGCGGTCATGGAGGCCAATCCGGCCAGCCCGGTAGGTGCAGCAGTTGCAGCCTGCACCGGCCGACTGGCCAGCATAAGGCCGGTGGACGCGGCGGCGGTGGCGGCTACAGTTCCAGTGAGAAAGTCGCGACGACGCATGGAGACTCCGGACCGAGGCTGAGGATGCTTCGCAGTATGAGGCCGGAGTTGGCGACGCGACTACTGGCCGGCTTGGTGTCGAATCGCGTTGGCGCCATGACCACGACCCATTCCAGCAGGCGGTGATGCTCACCGCTTGCGCTCAAGGTGATGCGCAGTGCGGTTCCAGCCAGAGCCGCCACGCCCACGATCTTTTGCAAGACTACTGATGGCGCTGCGCATCCCTCTGTCCAGAGTGTCCGCTTCGGGGGCGCAAGCAGGCACCCCTAGGTCGAATGCTACGGGTCCAGGCTCCCTATGCCTTGGCTTGAGCTTGGATCGCTTGCGGCTGTGTCGGAGCGTGCGCCGCGATCATCGTGGTCATGAAGACACTGAGCTCGCTGATGTTCACGGCCATATTTTGCAACGACACAAGGATCTTGAACTTGACCTTCTTATAAAGCCACTGACCGAACTTTGAGGATGGCTGATGAAACTTGGCCGGGTCTCGCGGAAAGTAATAGAGGAAATAGTTACCTTTCGTTTCGACAAATTCGAACGAGCCAATGTCCTTCCATGGAACCAATCCATATTTTCGCGAACGGAAATCCTGGACGCCGTTCGCATAAATGGCTCTGACACGGTTACCCTGAATTCGATCGCGACCAGCGATCTGCTCGGCGCATGAACACCTGGATCCGGGAAAGTACATCTATTTCGTCCGCTTCGTTTGGCGGACACTCAAAAGTCCGACGTCGTCCTTCGGCATGGCACCTGAAGCCCGTTTTCACGCGCGAGTCTGGTGACACAAAGCGGCGCCAAATTCGTCGCTGTGGAACCTTCCATCATGTGCCCAGCTCGCTAGATACGTATGCGGCTATCTCTCTGGTGTTTCTGACAAACTCCGCCTCTAAATCAATGCCACACTTGTTTGCAAGAACAATAATCGACCACAAACAATCCGACAATTCATGACCAAGTTTAGCTTTGCAGTCATCAATATCTCGGACACCAGCGTTTGCCTGGATCAGTTTTGCTAGATCGCCTACGTCCCCTACGAAACCAAGCGCAAGTTCTCCTGTGGTCCAGATGCGCCCATACCTTTTGATCTCAAGCTGTTCGTAGAGCTCGTTTAGCTGTAGAGCCGACTTTTCAAGATCACTGAGTTTCATGTTTGTTGCACCTGACGCTGGTTATACGACGCGGTGATGATGGCGCTCATTAACATCCTTCTGGGTGGCGAAAGGGGACATCCCTCAGTGAATTCTAGTTTTGCGGCCAGCACGATCGTCTGGGAAAGAGCTATGGATTACGGGCGTGGACATCCTCGTTCCTTGGCTTATCAAGGTCATTGTCCGGGCAACTGAGGACGCATCCTGATAGGACTGTCGAGTGCCAGGCTCTGGTCGCCCGACGAGGATTTGGGAGGCTCTGCCGGCGAGTCGACGGCCCGTTCAAGCTGAGGGGCGTATTGGGGTCCATTGATGCTGGCGCGCAGGTTGAACGATACCGGGACGCGAACCCAACCCTTCACGGCATGCCCATCGACTATCTCCGGCTCAGCACGCCAGGAGCTCATGGCTTCTGTCGCGGCTCGGACGAACACGGCGACCGGTCGCCGGCCCGTGCTTTGCGCTGACTCAAGATGAATGTCGCTCAGGCTTCCATCCGGCTGTACCAGTGCCAACATGTACAAGGTGGCCTGGACGCGGTTGGTGACCATGTAGCTCGGATACCGTGGTGCTTGGCGCTCGTCGAGTCGGGGGCCATTCCCTATGAAGACAAGACGGGCCTCGTAATTGCTGCCCTGAGGGCGGAATTCGAATACGCCATGCAGGAAGGTGTGAGCTGATGCCGGCTTTCCATTTTCGGTCGCAGGCACGAACTCCCAATGGGACATGGTGGACTTGGCAAGTGGGGCGAGCTGCGCCGCAAGGTCTTTGCTGCCCTTGTCCTCGATGGGTAGAAGATCGATATGCTCGACCTTGCCTTGCGAGTCGATGTCGGCAACGCCAGTCACGTACAGCCCAGACCGCTTCCAATCGTTTGAGACAGTGTCTGCAGCCAGGACGGCATGACTGAGCACCAAGGCGGCAGCGCCCGCAGCGAAGCGTTTCATTTCATTCCCCCGAAAGATGATGATTTACCAAGCGACTTGATTGGCTGAGATTACTTGAACTGTCCGCTTGGGTCGAAAGCAGACCTATCGAGATTGCCGATTGGTCGTCCGCTGCGCAAGAGCCGTTCGCGGCCAGGATGTTCAATGCGATATCTCAGCGTCAGAGCCCCTTACCGCAGCACCTTTTATTCACTATTCAAATCTGCCCATCCCGCCGCGCTCTGAACACAGTGCCGTGGCCTCACCGCGTCACCCTCGCGAGGATCGCATGTAAGGGGCCCTGACTCGGTTACCACGGGGGTCTCGCCGGCACCAGTGGCTTATCGGCCGCCGTGCCGGCGAGACCCGCTCATGCGAGGGCCCCGCCAGCTGCTCAATCGACGCGGAAGCGTTCGCCCCACATACGGCTGTCGATGTAATGGCCAAGACTATCCACTTCTTTGTCATGGTGATGACGCTCCGTACATGGAGCGGGCGCTAGAGTATCCGTGGCGACTGGAGTGTCGGTGCCGAGACGTTGGAGGGCCGCGTCGCAATGGGCCAATGGCGACGGCGGCGTCGATGTCTTCGGGAAGGAAAAGCCAAACAGCAGCATGACTGCATTCCTCGAACTGCACCCGGGCTTCGGGCAGCTCTGAAGGTAGGTCAACGGGAGCCCTGCAAAAAGCGACATTTTTGCAATCCAGTATTGAGGTAAGTTCACATGGGCCGACCGCCACTCACCGCGCTGCAGGGCTTCGTACTTGCTGCCCGCATGGGCAATCTATCGTTGGCGGCCCGCTACATGCACCTCACCACCAGCGCACTCAGCCACCAGATCCGCGGATTGGAAGACCGGCTGGGCCAGCGTGTGTTTGTTCGTGGACCGCGGGGCGTCGACCTTACTCCTGAGGGTGCGCGCCTGCTGGAGCTGGTGGGGCCCCAGTTTGAGTCGATCGAACGGGCACTGCAGGAATTCAGTGCGCCGGCCGCCGACCAGCTCACCATCAGCGTCATGCCGTCGGTGGCGTCGAGCTGGCTGGTGCCACGCCTCCCTCGCTTCGTTGCCGCGCATCAGCACCTGCAGCTCAACGTGCAGTCGTGCGTGGATCTGGTGAATTTCGAACGCGAGTCCGTCGATGCTGCCCTGCGCTTCGGCCCCGGTGAATGGCCTGGTGTCCTCGCCGAGCATCTGTTTGACGACTGGCTCACGCCCATCGCGAGTCCCGAACTCATCAAGCGACTTGGCCGCCCCACGCAGAAGCAATTGGCCGACTGGCCGCTGCTAAGGGACCCGGAAAACGTCTGGGCCAAGTGGTTCGACACGTTTGGCGGCACACCGCCAAAACGCTACCTCGCACACTTCGACAATACCGAGACCCTGCACCACGCCGCCGTCGATGGCATGGGTATCGCGCTCGGTCGCATCACCATGGCTCAACCCTTGGTGAAGTCGGGCCAACTCGTGCTGCTCAGCCGGCGCCGACTACGCTCTGACTACGCACACTATCTGGTCTACCCCCCACGATCCGCGCAGCATCCAGCCCTGCTCGCATTTCGCGCGTGGCTACTGGACGAGGCTGAGCACTATGCACAAGAGCCGGGGCGCATGCCTCGGCTCGTCGACGCGCGCCGACGCCATTGATCATGCGTGCTTGTGCAGGAAACGGCGCACCACACGAAGATAGGGTCGGAGTGAGATGGCCCGGATTTGGCGGACACCTCCCGCCCGTTCAAAGGTGTCCGTCGAATCCGGGCCATCTCAGGTGCTGGTATGCGCAACGCATTGGCATCGCCACCGACTTTGCCGCAAGCGCCAATCACGCTCTATCGCCATTGACAGACTTGATCCTACGCGGCCTTGCGGGCGGCATAGGATCAAGTTACCAATTAACTCAGCGACTCCAATGCCGGAGAGTTTCCGTTACTGCTTGTCGTATACAGCTGTGCTGCTGACCTTTTTGCCATTCGCGTCAGTTCCGCTCAAAGTGACCGTGCGGCTCTTGCCGTCGGCAGAGACGACAACATTACCGCTAATCGTGGTTTTCCCACCCTTCTTGTTGGTCAACTTCAGGGTGTGATTGCCACTTTTCTTGTACGACCGTGTATCCGTGGTCGGATCGCCGGTGACCGGATAGTCTTTGCCGTCGAACTTGCCTTTCCATTCGTTATGCGCAGGCTTGCCGGCACCATCGACCCCATCCACCGTCACTTGCACTTCGTCGCCCGCGACCGCGTAAACAACCATGGTGTTCTTCGGCGTCCCGGGGGCTAATGTGGACTTGGCCTCATTTAGCTTCCAAGTGCCCATGTTGGCGTCACTCGCATAGCACACTGATACCCCGAACAAGCAAAGCACCATCGTAAGTAGAATCGCTTTTGCGTTCATATGCCCTCCCATTTGAGGAACAGCCGTTCGCCCCTGGTGCGGAGAAGTCTACCCCCCTGATTGGCCCAAGAGAATGGGACGGAGGAGTTTATAGGCGGACTTCCACGAATATTCTCATCGCGCACTGCGTTCCCAGGCATTTCATCTATTGAGGCTCGAGTAAGGGAGTGACAACGTCGGCAAACTGCGTGTCTTTGAGGCCCGTCCCTTCCTGACCGGAATTCCTCCCGCGATTCCAGTTCGCTATCGCATGCAAGACTGACAGAGGTATGCCAATGAATTCGTCGTTTATTTTGAGGGTCAGATCGTGGCCACCAGCATCGCCGTAGAGTTGGCCGATGGCTGTGCTGGGTTTCACTACAACTAGCACCAATTCGCGAATCGAATCGATAGCTTACCCATCGTATCTGCGCATATCTTGACGTCTTATACGGGTCGATAGCAGACCAGGTCTCACGGCGATTCGTGCTTTGATTGAAGCATCACGGCCATTCGTTGATGGATGAGATTGATTGCCTTCAGTGGTCTGAGCATCACCTTGAATTCGACAATTTGTCCAGCGTCGTTCCACTTAATGAGATCGACGCCGTTAACGATTATTCCATCGATCTCGGTCTCGAACTCCAGCATCGCGTCTGACGCGCCCACGATCTCGCGTACATAGCGGAATGTCGAATTAAAGAGCACGGTGAACGCGGCACTCAGATACGCCGCAACTAGTGCCTTGCCACGTTGTGGAGCGTGGACGACAGGCGAGTAGAAGACTGCATCTTGTCCGAGCAACAAGTCGAGGACGGAAGAGTCTTGGGTGCGGACCAAACGATGCCAAATTTCGAGCGGGTGTTCGTTCATTTCGTGGATTCCCTTTCATCCGTAGACATGTCGGATTTGGGTCGGGAGCAGACCTCAGCAGCGTGTCATCCGCCCGACCTTCGCGCAACTTCTGCTCGCGGCCGATTCTGTTGAAAAACTCGCTTTTTGCACGGCGGATACTTGGCCGATGGCGCGATCGTCAATCCATCGGCGAAGAAAATCGGAGGGTTGAACGCCCTTGAGCGCTATGCGGGGAGGCCTTTTACTTCTTCCTGCACGTTTGGCATCAACCGCTTGGCCATTCGCCTCAGATTCTGTGCAATCGCTGCCATCAGAAACTCATCGTGCGCACCCTGCAGACCTCGCAAGCGCAATCGGTCCAGCCGCAAGATGCGTTTGAGGTGAGCAAATAACATCTCGACCTTCTTGCGTTCGCAGCGAGATCGCAGATATTGCGGCGTGGTGGCGATCTTGCGTGCGACCTCGCGTGCATGTTCATGAATGCTGCGCGTGATCTTGCGCATCGTAGTGTTCGGACAGCATTGCTGTTTCAGTGAGCAGCCTTGGCAGTCATGCTCGCTGGCGCGATAGATGATCGTGTCGGCCTTGGTCACCCCGGTGCGCGGCACTTTGAAGGCGCGCCAGTTCGAGCGCAGCTCTTTGCCGCCAGGACAGCCATAGACGTTGTCGTGCTCGTCCCATGCAAACTCGGTCCGGGAGAACGTGCCATTGTAGCGTTCTGACTTATCCCATACCGGCACGTGCGGTTCGATCCCTTGCTGCTCAACCAGCCATTCCAGCATGGTGGCGGAGCCATAGGCCGTATCGCCAATCAGGCGCTCAGGCTTCATGCCCATGCGCGCTTCAGTGCGCTCCAGCATCGTGCGCGTGGCATTCACTTCCGCTGTGCGATGCGCGGGGCTCGCTTCCACATCGACGATCACACCAGCCTTGGTATCAATCAGGTAATTGGTGGAGTAGGCGAAAAATGCCGGACCGCCTGGCGCGGCGGTCCACTGCGACGCCGGATCGGTCAGCGACACCTTCTTGGGCGGGGTGCGTTCCTCCTCCGCAGCGTCCAACGCGTCGAGGTACTCGCGCACCGGTCGAGTGAGCGGCGTTGTTTTGTCCCAGTGCGCCTCGGTGCCCGGCGCGCCACGCTGGCGGCTGGCGTCGGCCTTGATCACGCTCGCGTCCGTCGCGAAGCCTTCGCCGCCGACCAGCCCCTCGCTCAGACAACGTGCGAGCACCTGTTCGAACACGAACCGCAGCGTGTCGTTGTCACGAAACCGGCCATGCCGGTTCTTCGAAAACGTGGAGTGATCCGGGATCGGATCTTCCAAGCCCAGCCGGCAGAACCAACGATATGCAAGGTTGAGGTGCACTTCTTCGCACAGCCGACGTTCCGAGCGAATCCCAAAGCAGTAGCCCACGATCAGCATGCGGATCAGCAACACCGGGTCAATCGAGGGACGGCCGGTGTGGCTGTAGTGCGCGGACAAATGCGTATGCAGTTCGCTCAGATCAAGGAACTGATCGATGCCGCGAAGCAAATGATTGGCAGGGACGTGATCGTCAAGGTTGAAGGCGTAGAACAAGGGCGCTTGTGCAGCCTGCTGACGTCCCATCATCGCGAAAATTCCGCTCGGTCGATGGGTGATCAGTCAATCACTTTCATCACGCCGCAGCAAGGGTGTTTTTCAACAGAATCGGCCAGAAGCAGACATTAGCCGATGAGTCGAATAGGATGATGCGAAGCCAAAGACCTAAGAGCCGCCATGAAGATGACTCGCCTTTCGAACTTGTCGGATATGCTCGGCTTTATGGTGCTGGCTTGTCCCGATAGGTTTCCAAAGGTTGGCCGCTATGGCGAAGATCAGGAAAAAAACCTGGATACTGCCTTCGCCAATTTGCGGGAAGGTCTGCCGCTCCTAGACAAGAAGCTCGCATCCGGGCAGCGATCGCGGGTGAACGAGCTAGTGGAAGAGGCGTTTGCTGCATACAAAATTGGTGAAAGAAAACGCGGTGCGCACCTACTGCAAGACATCGAAAACATAGCGTTCCCGAACCGATTTGCTGAGTACGAGGCGCGAAAAGGTGAGCCTTTGACAGTCGTACCGCGGGACGGAATCTCAGACTGATTCGTCGATCTCAATGTCAGCTTCGGGTCGAGAACGGACCCACTAGACTACTGACCGAAGCGGCTGTGAATGAGTCCCACCACAATCTGGCGATCTTGCTCAACACCTGGGGAGCAATATTGCTCTGGCTCGCGGCTCGCCCAACCTTCAATGACCCGGACACCGGATGGGCAGCCATCTAATCTCAGGGCGAAGATGTGTGCTCCCGTCCAACTGCGATGAAAGTGTAGCCAGCCGTCCTCGAAATAGATAAACCACCTGTCATCCATGTCGACGGGGACATGGCCACACCTCATCCTATCGGCTGCGGCATCAGAGAAAATCTCCGGCACATTCAAGCGCTCGCGCCTATCGGGTGCTGGCAACGTCTTCCACGAGGCCCGTGTGGTTTGGCTCATTTCTGAAAATTCCATGTTCAACGGCGGCTGCACCGCTTAATGTCAGCTACGGGTGGCGGAGCCAACTTAGATGCTTCATACGGTGACATCAAGCAAGCCGGCGGCCGCCGAAAGATGCGACTTGATGATCCCCGCGATACCCACAGCGCGAATAGCCTCAATGGGACATGATTCCTCGAATTTGTCGTCGATGCTTGATACTTGGCCCTGCCTAAAGCTCTCCGCCCGACGAAATATCCCGACCCTTGGCGCGGCATCAGGATCAATCGGTTCCCCGTACGACAAGATGATCTTGGCCTGACGAGTGAACAGGTCCCTCTGCCACCGTCGTTCGAACTGGATTTCCCACCGTAGATAGCTTTCTTTGTAATGATAAGTCCGAGTAGAACTGTCGGTGTGCATGACGTCCATCGCCGCGATCTCGGACGTGCTGGCAGCCAGCAAAGCATCCAATTCATCCTCTACGTTGCGAAACGCGCGTTCTGTTGGTCTGACGTCCATGACCTAATCCCTAGTAAGGCCTCGATTCCACCGCTGGCGAATCGCTACAAATGTCCGTATATGGACTCCTCCCCATTGCAAGCCCCCATTGCTTTGGCGCCCCG
>Ga0302309_10004022_pt1 | contig 11053 bp, 10 predicted proteins | sample III_Palsa_N1_1_FD_200453 | JGI IMG/M metagenome (GOLD analysis project Ga0302309, IMG submission 200453) | Peat permafrost microbial communities from Stordalen Mire near Abisko, Sweden - III_Palsa_N1_1 | ecosystem: Environmental > Terrestrial > Soil > Palsa > Peat permafrost | place: Sweden... | reverse complement strand
ATATTTTCTGATGACTCCCGGCTCATAAAAATTTTTAGACCTAAAAGGGCTCCTTATCCTTTAATTGCTTAAGATACGTTTTGATTTGCATAAAATCCCGCACTAACAATTCTTTTTAGTGCGGGATAGATGCTAATGCCTGATTTTGCTTTATTGGGCATTATAGCCCCCATCAACGAAGAGCGTAGTACCTGTCATAAAAGGACAATCGTCTGAAGCAAGAAACACAATACCATTAGCTATATCTTCTACAGTACCCATGCGTTTCATAGGGTGAATAGCAGCAATGCTTTCTTCACTGTAAGCGCCGGTATCAATTGCACCCTGGATGATATCGGTTTTGATGGCTCCCGGTGCGATTGCATTGATACGGATACCCATTGTGGCATAATCAATAGCAGCACCTTTGGTTAGGCCCACTACTGCATGTTTGGAGGCGCAATATTGCGCAGTATAAAGTAGCCCGTTGTGCCCCGCTATGGAAGCCAGGTTAACGATCGCGCCGCCACCGGTTTTTAGCATTTCTTTGATGGCGTATTTCATACCGTAGAAAACACCCATTACGTTGGTATCAAGCATTTGTCTGAAGTTTTCGGTAGTCGCGTCTGCCATTAGGACGCTACCAAGGGCCACACCGGCATTATTGACCAGCGCATCCAGCTTTCCATATTTGGCGACTGCTTTTTCCACTACTGTTTTTACTGCTTCCTCGTTCGTTACATCCAGCTCAAGAAAGGTGTTTTCTACACCCTTATCGTTTAATTCTTTTGAAAACTCTTCACCCCTTGCCTGGTTGCGGCTGGTGAACACAACGTTGTAGCCTTTATTGCCGAAGGCAAAGGCGGTTGCTTTGCCGATACCGGTTGTCGCACCGGTAATTAGAACTGTTTTTTTCATGGTTATTCTTTTTTAATGTTTGATAAGCCAAATTTCGTAAGCTAAGGTGGAACACATTTTGGCCAGCGGTTCAAAAATGTTTTGTGAGCAGTCCAACTATTACCATCAAGTTTTTATGGAAAGGCTTGCTGGCAACATTGGCATAGTGAAGAATGGCTTATTCTTGTTGTGAATGAGGTTTTTGGTTGTATGTAAAATCTGCAAAGGGATTTGTGACCAGGAAGAGCAGGATCTCTAATGCTTCAGGTGGGCTTAGAACACCTCGCATTAACCCCTGGATTCGAACATAACCTGCTAATAACCAATGAAAAAAGGTTGCTTTTTATGGGCAACCTTTTAAGGAATCTAACAGACTCCCAATCAGCGGTGAGGGAGGGATTCGAACCCTCGGTACAGTTTCCCGTACGTCAGTTTAGCAAACTGATCCTTTCGGCCTCTCAGGCACCTCACCATTTGTGGTCATTTGACCGTATCTCAATAAACCCCTTTTTTCGGGACTGCAAATATAGCAATTAGGCTAAGCCGTCAAAAAAATATTTGGGAATTAGGTTGTAAAAATTGTAATGGGTTGTAAATGTTTTAATTATACACATTACAACTTCTTATAACAACTGCAACCATTACAACTTTAACCCTAATAATCTATGCGCACATGATAAATACTCATCAGCATTCGCTTAAATATCGTTTTAATGGTCTCAATATCTTTCAGCGTTATATTACTGTCCTTCAATTGATTTTGATCGAGCTTGTATTTTACAATGCGGTCAACCAGGTTACTGATGGATATTTCGTCGGGCTCTTTTAATGAGCGTGATGCCGCTTCAATCGAGTCGGCAAGCATCAAAACACCACCTTCTTTTGAAAAAGGAATAGGCCCCGGATACCTGAAAGTGTTTTCGTCAATCAACTTTTCGGGAAAGTTTTTAAGAAACGACTGGTAAAAATAATCAACCCGGGTATCGCCATGGTGCGTCCTTATAAAGTCGATCACGATTTCGGGGAGGGTTGCCTTACGCGCCATCTCAATCCCTTTGCTCACATGCCTGATAATAATTTGCGCGCTTTCCTGGTACGAGAGTTTATCATGCGGATTAAATCCGGAGCTTTGATTCTCAATAAAAAACAAAGGGTTCTCCATTTTACCGATATCATGATACAATGCCCCTGCCCTTACCAATAAAGCATTACCGCCAATGGCATATATAGCGTTTTCGGCAAGATTAGCTACCTGTAACGAATGCTGAAATGTACCCGGTGCCGTAAAAGCCATTTCGCGCAGCAAAGGTGCATTGGTGTTGGTTAATTCGATGAGTGTGATATCCGAAGTAATGGCAAATATCTTTTCGAAAATGTAAATGAGCGGGTATGCCAGTAAGGTTAATAAAACACTTACCACAAAAGGCACGAAATCCATCCAGTCGATGCTGCCGAAACTACCTTCGCGTATAAATGAAATACCCAGGAAAGAGGCAAAATAGGTTAGGGTGATAATAAGTGCCGAAATGAGGAATTGCTCGCGCCGGATAAGGTTTTTAATACTATAAATGGAAACCATCCCGGCAGTGATCTCAAAATAAGCAAATTCAAAGCTGTTGGGGACAAAGAAACCGGCAATCAAAACCACCAGTAAGTGTATATTCAGGGCCAAACGGGTATCAAATAATATCCGGATAATGATAGGCACTATACAGTAAGGTATATAATACAAATTGGGCAGCTGTAGTTTTATGGCGAGTGACAAAGTGCCCAGCATGGCCGTTACCACCAGCAATATCAGGCTTACCAGGCGGTTATCCTCATAAATATCCTTACGGAAAAGATATAAAAACACCATTAACAGTGTAATGGCTATGGCTACCAGCAAAAACTGCCCTAACAAAACCAATCGGCGGTCGCCGTTTATCCTGGCATTATCTTCAAACGCTTTTTTAAATGATTGCAGCTTTTGATAAACCTCATCACTTACTACCGATCCTTTAGCAATAATAACGTCGCCTTTTTGCACCATTCCGAAGGTAGTTGATAAACCTTCAACCACTTCCCTTTCCAGCCTTGAGGTTAATTTATTATCATAATTTAAATTGGGCTGCAGCCTGTTGCTGATCAGGTCTAATAAAAAAGCCTTATCCAAATCATTTTGCGTACTTAATTGCTGGTTGCAGTAAGCTAAAGCTTTTTCTTTTGTGTACAGGTCGGCGGTGTTTTTATCGGTAGCAATATTTTTATTGAGTATGGTTATCGGGTAATTTTCGGCGCTTTGCTGATATTTAGGATTAAGCTTTAAAACTCCCGTATCATACAACCCTTTCAATAAATCATACCCGGTGGTTAGGTATTTATTTTTTTGCCGGTCATTTATACCTGCATTATGCCATTTTATTTCCAGGTCATTTTTAAACCCGTCCAACTCATGCCCCTCCACCTCATCATCAAACTGGTATATCGGCGTTACGCTGGCCAGTGCGGTTTTCTGATCATTCTCAATTTCCTGCTGGGTTTTTAAGATGGCAAAATTATAGGGAGAAATCAGCTCTTTCTGATTCCATATCCGGCCCTTTTCAATATCGTAACTAAATTTCGCCTGTTTGGGGAGCGTAAAAACAATTACACAAATACTGGCCAGCATCATTAAAAACTTAACATTACGGGAGTATTTGCGCAGCACAGCCTTTTGGCGCGAAGATGATAATTTTGCCATTTATGTGTTTATCCAATCAAAATTACTATAAGTTTCTGTTATCTGCATTATTTCTTGTTTTTATCAAATCAAAAATGATATCTTTATAATATCATTTTAAAATCACTTTCATCATGAATACTGAAAAAACTATCAACCCACCCTCCGGCTACGGAGTATTTGCTTTATTCCTGGTTCTGCTTGCCGCTATGGTGCTGTCATTTTATGCAGAAGCCATTGTTATAGCCGTAATTATTGGTGCGGTAAACTTTATTCTTGTTTTACCCGGCCTTATTATAATAAACCCCAACGAATCAAAAGTGCTTACTCTTTTCGGCAGCTATGTGGGCACCGTTAAAAAGGATGGCTTTTTTTGGGTGAATCCTTTTACCGTAAAGAAAAAAGTATCATTAAGGGCATTTAACCTTAACGGGCAGCAGTTAAAAGTGAATGATAAAGTAGGCAACCCGATTGAAATTGCGGCCGTAATTGTTTGGCAGATCACCGACACGGCCAAAGCAACTTTCGCGGTTGAGAATTACCTGCAATATGTAAATATACAAAGTGAGGCGGCTGTGAGGCACCTGGCAAATTCGTTCCCGTATGATAGCTTTGAAGATGAATCCGCCAGCATAAGCTTACGCGGAGGCGCTGAAAAAGTAAGTATTTTATTAGAAAAGGAGTTGAACGAAAGACTTGACCGTGCCGGCATTGAGGTATTAGAGGCCCGCATATCCCACTTAGCTTACGCGCCCGAAATTGCACATACCATGCTGCAACGGCAACAAGCATCAGCAATCATATCTGCCCGCAGGCTGATAGTTGAAGGCGCGGTTGGAATGGTTGAAATGGCCTTACAAAGATTATCGGAAAAAAATATAGTTGAGCTGGATGAAGAACGCAAAGCAGCTATGGTAAGTAACCTGCTGGTTGTTTTATGCGGCGACCGCAGTGTAAACCCTGTTGTTAATACAGGCACTTTATATCATTAATTATAGTGTATTGTATATTGAATGAATGGTATTCCCGTTGAGAAAAAAATAGCTTGGAACGCATGGTACATGAATTTTATTCAATAGCACTATGTTTCAATAACTTACCACCCTGTTAATAGTTACAGTATTAATTATGGCCGAAAAGAAGGCATTTATATTACGCATCAATCCGGAAGTACTGAAAGAGATTGAGACCTGGGCCGCCGATGAATTTAGAAGCACCAACGGCCAGATAGAATACCTGTTGCAGCAAATTTTGAATGAACGGAAGAAAAATAACCGGAAGAAGAAAGAATCGTAGAGACGCAATACTTGCGTCTTTTGCATGTAAGAATTATTTACAGGAGACGCGACGCATCGCGTCTCTACGATTAATCCTATGCATGCATAATAAAAATTCCTAAATTTGCATTCCAATTTAACATCATTTATGAAAGAAGTAGTTATCGTTTCGGCCACCCGCACTCCTATCGGCAGTTTTGGAGGCAGTTTGGCAAGTTTATCAGCAACTCAGCTTGGCGCTATCGTTATTAAATCGGCAGTGGAAAAAGCCGGACTAAAGCCCGAACATATACAAGAAGTTTATATTGGTAATGTATTGTCTGCAAATCTGGGTCAGGCACCTGCTACCCAAGCCGCCATATTTGCCGGATTATCTTATTTACCTGCAACCACGGTTAATAAGGTATGTGCATCGGGCATGAAAGCCATTATGCTGGCAGCCCAGAGTATTGCGCTGGGGCAAAATGAAATTGTTTTGGCCGGCGGTATGGAAAGCATGAGTAATGTTCCCTACTATTTAGACAAAGCCAGGAACGGTTACCGGCTGGGCAATGGACAGATCATCGACGGGCTTATAAAAGACGGCCTTTGGGATGTATATAACGATTACCACATGGGTTCGGCAGCGGAATTGTGCGCTGCGGATTGCCATATCAGTCGTGAAGAACAGGATGCTTTTGCGATAGAATCATACCAAAGATCGCAAAAGGCACAAAGTGAGGGTAAGTTTAAAAACGAGATCACACCGGTTGAATTGAAAGACAAAAAGGGTGATGTTATTTTATTCAGCGATGATGAGGAGCCGAAAGCGGTAAAGTTTGACAAGATTCCCGGTTTAAAGCCGGTATTTAAAAAAGACGGCACCGTAACCGCTGCCAACGCTTCTACTTTAAATGATGGCGCGGCAGCAGTAATATTAATGAGCAAAGATAAAGCGGATGAAATGGGCATAAAACCACTGGCTAAAATAATATCGTACGCCGATGCCCAGCAAGCGCCGGAGTGGTTTACGACTGCGCCGTCAAAAGCTATTCCATTGGCTTTGCACCGGGCTGGTTTATCATCGGATAAAATAGATTATTTTGAGATCAACGAGGCTTTTTCGGTAGTCTCTATAGCCAACAACCAACTTTTAAAGCTCGACCCGGCAAAGGTAAATGTAAATGGGGGCGCGGTAGCATTAGGTCATCCGCTGGGGGCTTCTGGTGCACGGATAATTATAACTTTACTTAATGTGTTGCAGCAAAATAACGGAAAATATGGCGCGGCAGGGATTTGTAACGGCGGCGGTGGAGCAAGTGCAATGGTTATTGAAAAATATTAAACAACCAACGGGTTATAGCTTTCAATGGCATATATAAACCTGTCTAAATTTAAATTCATAGTTGAATGCGGCAGGCCTATGGTATGTGTATGTTCGGCAACCGTCCATCCATCTGCTTCAGTAGCGCCAGGAATTGGGTTTGGCCTCACTGTTGAAGTTGTATTGCCTTCAACCGATGTAAACTGATTGCCATTAATGGCTACAACAATACCGGCGTGCCCTTCTGTCGCACTGCTCCCGGCCTGCCATATTACTATGGCGCCTAATTTAGGCACATTGGTTGATGTTGGCCATACAGGGTCGGCATGAAAGTTACGGGCCATTTGCTGGCTGTTTAGTGATACCAGGCGCGATGCAATAGCCCATACAATAGGGTTAGTTGCATAACCCTTTTTCCAATCGAGTATTGCTGCACAGGCGCACCATTCGGCACCCATGTACCATCCTACTGATGTCATATCAGCCTGGTATTGCGCATCTGTCCAGCCATCATTAGGTTGAATTTCTGTAATGTTTTGGGCGTTGTAAGCCAGTGCAATTTGTACAATTTGATCTGCTGCTGCCATAAGGTTAGGTTTTTGAAATAAGTTAAGGTTCAGAATTAAATATTTAAATATATAAAATTATTTGTTGACCAAATACTATGAATGAATTTATTAATTTAGCCTGATGATCATTGAGAGTAAAGGCGATGAAATAATTAGGGTACCGGCTGATGTTAATTTAGAAGAAAATCAAAATTCCCCGGATTTTATCACATATAAAGAAATTTTATCTAAAAGTAAAGGATCTCAGGAAGACGCTGATACTTTAGCAAAAAAGGTCAACAATGAATGGTGGAGCGAAAATAAGAGTAAATATATCTCCGTTAAGTGAAAAAAGTTATATGCTTCGCATCGTGATAAAGAATTCCCTTTTAACTTTAATCTCACTTTTTCTTTTCAGCCACTGCTTTGCCCAGCACTCCGACGAAAACGGGCGCATTAAGCAACTGCACATTTACGAAGATAGTCTTACTGACCTGGGTAAAAAGTTTATTAATGACGATAATGACCTGGAGCGTAAAAATGCCAATTATGCATTTATCAAAATGCTGGTTAATGCTTTAAAAGTACCCAACTCATTTCTTTACCCGTTCGATTCTTTAAAAAGTGTTAGTATTATAAATTCGCCCGATAACCGTTTCCGGATAATTAGCTGGCCTATAGTTAACCAGGATGGCAGCTATCGTTTTTACGGTACGATACAGATAAATACCGGCGGTAATTTAAAAATGTTCCCGCTTAATGATTATTCGCCGGATATTAAAAGCCCGGAAGATACGGTAACCGATAACCGGAAATGGTATGGCGCGGAGTATTACAAGATTGTCCCTGTTTACTCACCAAAGCTTTATTATGTTTTAATTGGCTGGAAAGGAAATACTGTAAAATCAACAAAAAAGGTAATTGAAGTACTTTCTTTTAAAGATGAAATACCGGTATTGGGCCTCCCCGTTTTTGACGGAAATGGAAAAACCCGTAAAAGGGTAGTATTTGAATACACCCGCCAGGCTTCGATGTTGTTGCGGTATGTACCCGAGCAAAATTTAATTGTATTTGACCACCTCTCGCCCCCTGACCCAAAATTAAAAAATCAGCATGATACTTATGGGCCAGATTTAAGTTACGATGGCTATCGTTTAAAAAATGGAAGATGGGAATATATACAAGACCTGGATATGAGAAACGTGCCCAATAGCCAGGACGATCAATACATTGATCCAAAAAAACAGGCCGAAATTGATAGGGCTACGGCTAAGAAGGATGAGTGATTTTTTTAAGTTATAAAGGTTTTAATAGGTTGTAATGATTACAGATGTTATAATAATGGTTAGAGTTTATAACTCTTACAACAACTGCAACCTTTACAACAACTGCAACCGCTACAACCCTTACAACGTCTACAACTCTTAAAACAACATTTTGTAACCACAACAACTATTACAACTTTCAATAACATTCTGTAACACTTTCAGTATTAAATTTTGATTTACAGGAAATATATTACTTTAGTAAAATTTTATCTTACATAAATGCAAGAGAACCCGACAGTCCCCGCACCGGTAAAATCAAGATTTCCAAAAAGCGTCCCCTTTATTATTGGGAACGAAGCGGCAGAACGCTTCAGTTTTTATGGCATGCGCTCCATACTCACACTTTTTTTAGTAAAACAGTTTTTTAACCCTACGGGCAATGCCGCATTATCCCAGCAGGCCGATGCACACGCCAATAAGCTAAACCACCTGTTTGTAATGGTGGCTTATGCGCTGCCATTTGTGGGCGGCATGGTGGCCGATTGGTTTACCGGCAAATACAAGTTAATATTATATATCTCGATTGTTTACTGCCTTGGACATCTATTATTATCGATGTTCGATACCAGTCTTAGCGGCTTTGAAATCGGTATGCTTGTAGTTGCTATTGGTGCAGGTGGTATAAAATCGTGCGTCTCAGCCAATGTAGGCGACCAGTTTGATGCCAGCAATCAGGACCTGTTATCGAAGGTTTATGGTTGGTTTTATTTCGCCATCAATTCAGGATCAATGTTTTCAACCATTTTAATTCCATGGACTTACGAAAACTATGGTGCAAAATGGGCTTTTGGTATTCCCGGTATATTAATGGCCCTGGCTACAATAATTTTCTTTTCGGGCCGTAAAAAATACGTAAAAGTTCCACCGCAAGGCGTTAATCGCAATAACCTGGTATTTATAACATTTTATGCATTAACTCACATGGGGCAACGCAAACCGGGCCAATCGTTACTTGATATTGCAAAAGGCCCGTTCGATCCTGAAAAGGTAGAGGGCATGAAAGCGGTTTACCGCGTAATGGCCGTATTCTTTTTCGCCCTTGCATTTTGGGCTGTTTGGGATCAATGCCTCTCAGAATGGACGCTTTATGCCGCCAAATCAGACCTCAATATTAACCTTGGCTTTACTTCATTCGCTATTGAGCCTGGTCAGGTATCAACAGTTAACACTATTTTTCTGATGATATTTATAGTGTTGTTTAATTATGTAATATATCCGTGGTTTGACAAGATTGGTCTAAAAACCACTCCACTTCGCCGGCTTGGCGTCGGCTTAATTTTAACTGCTTTGTCGTTCGTTGTGATCGCCTTTACACATAATAGTATCGAGCATGGCGGCACACCGTCAATTTGGTGGCAGATACTGGCTTTTATGATACTTTCGGCCGCCGAAGTATTGGTGTCAATTACTGGCTTGGAATATGCCTACACGCATTCGCCAAAATCAATGAAAAGCACTATGACCGGCATTTGGTTCCTGGTAGTATCGTTTGGCAATCTTATTACCGCCCTTGTTAATGGCCTTATCGAAAATGGCGGGTGGTGGGCGCGTAACCTTAAGGGAGCAAACTACGAGTGGTTCTTCGTAATATTTATTGGGGTGTTTGTGGTCGCATTCCTGATTGTTTCGCCCCGACTGAAGGAACGCAACTACATTACAGACCCTTATGTTGAAAACCAGGTTATTTCAGATACTCATAACTTATAAGTAATATTTATAATAAATAGCAGTTAAGTAACAAATACTTTACTGCTATTTTATTTTTAATGATGCCGAAAATCCAGTATTTTAGCCTCCTTGCTTTATCAAATTTTTTTTAAGTGCCGGACAGCATAGTTATTATACCTACCTATAATGAAAAAGAGAACATCGAACGGATGATCCGTAAGGTTTTTTCATTACCCCATGATTTTCATTTATTGATTATTGATGATGGCTCGCCTGATGGGACTCAAAATATTGTAAAACAATTACAGCTTGAATTTCCCGAACATCTTTTTATAGAAGAACGCGCTGGAAAACAAGGGCTGGGCACTGCTTACATTCACGGTTTTAAATGGGCAATTGAACGGCAATACGACTATATTTTTGAAATGGATGCCGATTTTTCACACAATCCGGATGACCTTTTAAAATTAAAGCAAGCCTGTATTGATGGTGCCGATGCGGCTATAGGCTCCCGCTATATTAATGGTGTTAACGTGGTTAACTGGCCCATGAGCAGGGTATTAATGAGCTATTTTGCATCGGTATATGTCCGTTTTATAACTGGTATAGATATCCGGGATGCAACAGCCGGCTTTATGTGTTATAAACGAAGGGTTTTAGAGACGGTACAGCTCGACAAGTTAAAATTTGTAGGCTACGCGTTCCAGATTGAAATGAAATATACCACTATAAAGCATGGCTTTAAGCTGGTTGAAGTACCCATCATATTTACCGATCGCACCCTCGGTACCTCAAAAATGTCGACCAGTATCTTTAGGGAAGCCTTTATCGGGGTTATCCAGATGCGGATAAACAGTATGTTCAGGAAGTACCCCGAGGGTTGATTTCGGATTTCGGATGTTCGATTTCGGAATTTTGATGTAAAGCACAATTTAGTTAGTTAAATTCGAACTCGAAATTTTCAAACCCGAATTCCAATAAAATAAATCCGAAATCGAACATTCGAAATCCGAAATAAAAATGAATGAGCATCTTGATCCCGAACGTGAACGCCTCTCTCCTGCCGAACGTGATATTGAAAAGGTTTTGCGTCCGCAGGTATTTGAAGATTTTACCGGTCAGCATAAAATATTAGCCAATTTAAAAGTTTTTGTACAGGCAGCCCGCCAGCGCGGCGAGGCGCTTGATCATGTGCTGTTGCACGGCCCGCCGGGATTGGGTAAAACTACACTCTCCTACATTATTGCTAATGAAATGGGCGTTGGCATCAAAATAACTTCCGGCCCGGTATTGGATAAACCTGGCGATCTTGCCGGCTTGCTCACCAACCTGGAAACCGGTGATATCTTGTT
>Ga0302309_10004018_pt1 | contig 11067 bp, 12 predicted proteins | sample III_Palsa_N1_1_FD_200453 | JGI IMG/M metagenome (GOLD analysis project Ga0302309, IMG submission 200453) | Peat permafrost microbial communities from Stordalen Mire near Abisko, Sweden - III_Palsa_N1_1 | ecosystem: Environmental > Terrestrial > Soil > Palsa > Peat permafrost | place: Sweden... | reverse complement strand
AGTGAGGTCGCTGTGGTGCAAGGTGGACCCCTCGATGGTCTTGTGGAGTTCCTCGCAAGCTTGCCTGGACATGACGAAGACGATGGCGCGATCTTCCGGCTGTTGAAGTTCAGAGATGATCATGGTTTCAATGGCATTCTGATCGCCCTGCTGGACGGAGTAGGCGATGTTTGGCCTCATGGTGTCGCCTGCCAGAGTCAAAATCCCGGGTGAAGAAGTGAGGGCGTGGAGGGCTTGGTACTTGGACCTGGTCATGGTCGAGGTCAGGTACACAAACCTCTTCACTTTCCCGGCGAGGTGTTGAAGTCCAAGGGCGAGTTTCTCCCTGAAGCAATCCTCGAGACAGGCGTGGACCTCGTCAACAATCGCCAGCTTGATGTCTTTGACTTTAATCACCTGCTCGAGCTGCGTGGTCATCTTTTCGACGCTGACAATCAAGCACCCGCTCGAGTACGTTGAATCGCCTGTCCAGATCGTGAACGGGAGGCGCAACCCGTTGAAGCGACGAACGATGTCATCAAGAAGGGCCAGGAAGGGGACGGTGATGATGAAATTGGTCATCTGAGCAGCGAGCAACATGAAAAGCAGGGACTTGCCGCTGCCAGTGCCAGCGATATAGAGGAAATCCTCTTTTCCGAAAATTGCCTGGTGAGAAGCAGTTACTTGTTCCTTCGACCTGAAGACGGCTTTCTGTCCGTGAACGACCTTGACGAGGTTATAGAGCTCTCTTGCTTCCTGGAGGGTCGGCACGAGAAAGGTTTCCTTCATAGGAGTCGAGGGTAGTGAGCCAGAGGTTGTCGTGGTCGAGGAAGAGGCCGCAAGTGGAGTGAGTGAAGCCGCGCCCAGGAGGTTCACCTTCTCCATGATTGACATTATCTCCTCCCAATAGGTTGTCTGCACGCTCTCCGGCTCGCTCGCGATGGCCGGTATGTCCTTGGGGGTTCTGTTGTTTTGTTTTGTTTTGATTTTAGTTTTTGTTTTTGTTTTTGATGGTGGTGGTGGTGAAATGATGTGAATGGTGGCAAAATAACTTACTTGATCTTGAGCAAGAGGTGCCAGGCCAGGGAAACTGCCTTGAATCCCCTCATCATCATTGTAATAATATCATGATGATATCATCACCATTCTTTCTCTTTGTCTTTCTTTTCTTCTTCCTCCTTCTATTTAATAAAGTGTGGATTACAATCTCCCCCTTTATTAAATTGGTAGCAAGTGGTTCGTTTCTCGCCACATTAGGATTCTACTACTTAGTAGTTGCGAATCCTGAATTATTATCATTTTTCCGTTGACTTTGGAAAAGAAAAATTATTTTTGTTTTGAATTCCTTTGAAAGACCAGGTTTTCGAATTTCCAATGTCGTCTTCTTCCCTTCCAGCCAGGCAGCCCCAACCATTTTTTGGTGATGGGAAGGTCGCTGTTGAGGACTGGGTAGCTGAGGTCGTATCCTTTCTCGTGATTAGGGGTGTGAATGATCCGAAGGCACAGTTGGGTTTTGTGGAAAATCTTTTGAAAGGAAGCGCGGAGTTCTGGTACTCCAAAGAGGCTGCTGGAGAATTTGAGTCCACAAAGAAGCTGTTCGAGGCCTTGACCAAGAGGTTCAAAAGCAAGAGCTCAGCTCTAGCTGAAAGAAAGAAGCTGGAGAGCATTCCCTTTAAGGGACTATTGTCGTTCTTGAACGATTTCCTGTCGACCGCGGCCAACCTGGTGGTGCTGAAGGAAGACGAGATATTGTTTTTCCTATACCGTCGCCTGGAAGGCAAGTACGCCCGCGCGGTCGAGGCCAAGCTGGAGGCGGGGATCGTCAGTATTCCCGAGGTCGTGCAGGCTGTGAGGTCTCTAGCGGAGGCCACCAGGGACGACGCCGCCGCCAGACCCCGAGTCAGCAGAGACAGCGACAGGAGCAAGGACAAGGACAAGGACAAGGGCAAAGGCAAGGACAGGACCGAGAGCAGGTCGCTCTGCAGCCATTGCGGAAAGCCGGGTCATGACAAACAAACTTGTTTTATTTTGCACCCTGAGTTGAAGAGATCGAAATCCTCTTCTTTATTCCTTACTTCATCGCCTTCGGGAACGTTGTGGCATTTACCGATCTCGGTGAACGGAGTGATGGTTGAGGCGCTGATAGATTCAGGGGCGACCACCACCTTTGTCTCTTCTGCCCTGGTGCAGAAGTTGAGACTCAAGATCGTCAATTCGAAGGCAACCGTCCACTGGGTCGAGGGCTCTTCTTGCCAGAGTTTGGGCTCTGTCGTTTTGAAATTTTCTCTTTTAGAGAAGTCCTACTCAGTGAGCTGCGTCATACTGGATATGGGTTACGACTGCGTCTTGGGTGCGTCTTGGTTGTCTTCCGAAAATGTCAGTACCAACTGGGGTACAGGCATACTCCGCCTCAAGGGTCACTTGGGTGAAGTGAGGATGATCCGAAAGGAAGTCAGCCAGGTTACGGCATCCGCAGCAAGGATTGAGGTGATTTCGTTTATGCAATTGCGCTCAGTGGTCAAGGAGGACGAGGTGTTTTTGGGATTCTTGTCAGATCCTACTGAAGAGACCACCGCACCCGAACCTGCCCCAGATGGGCGTGTCACCGCCCTATTACAGGAATTTCGCGATGTTTTCCCTGACGACCTTCCTGCCAAACTACCACCCAAGAGAGCCGTTGACCACAAGATTGAACTGGTACCGGATGCCGCGGTGCCGCAGCGTCTTACGTATCGATTGAGCACGGCAGAGCTTGATGAGCTCCGCCGCCAGCTTGACGACCTGTTGGAAAAGGGTTTCATCAGGCCTTCCAAGTCACCCTATGCTTCTCCCGTGATCTTTGTCCGCAAGCAAGACGGGACATTACGGATGTGTGTGGATTACAGGGGCCTGAACAAGGTTACTGTCAAGGACAAGTACCCCCTACCCCGCATCGAGGAGCTACTGGATCGACTCAAGGGAGCCACAGTGTTCAGCAAGCTGGATCTGAGATCAGGGTACAACCAAGTCCGCGTGGCTGAGGGCGACATTCCGAAGACAGCGTTCTCCACCCGCTACGGGCTCTTTGAGTTCTGCGTTTTGCCGTTCGGGTTGACCAACGCTCCTGCCACCTTCATGCGACTCATGAACACCATCTTTGACGGAGACCTTGACAAGTTTGTTCAAATTTTCTTGGACGACATTCTGGTTTTTAGCAGGTCCATCGAGGAGCATTTGGGACACCTGAGGAGGGTCCTCTCCGTACTGCGCCAGCACCAGCTTTTTGCGAAGATGAGCAAGTGTGAGTTTGGACTTCCTGCCGTTACGTATTTGGGACACGTGGTCTCCACAGATGGGATTTCCACTGACCCGTCAAAGGTGGCCGCCGTCAGAGACTGGCCCAAACCGAAGGATGCCCACCAAGTTCGTCAATTCCTGGGGTTGGCGGGGTATTATCATCGCTTCATCCGCGATTTTGCAGGGATCGCGACTTCTCTCACCGACCTGACGAAGGACGATGCCGAATGGGTCTGGGACGAGCGCCAAGATTCAGCGTTTAAGGCACTGAAACGCGCATTATCCTCAGCCCCGGTACTTATGGTACCGGACCCACACAGGGACTTCGTGGTGGAGACCGACGCTTCTGGATTCGCCGTTGGTGCTATTGTGTCTCAGGAGGATGACAGGGGCCGGCTTCGTGTTGTGGCCTATGCCTCCCGTAAGATGACTGGACCAGAGACGAGATATCCGGTCCACAACAAGGAGCTGCTGGCGATCCGCTACGCGTTTGGGAAATTTCGTCACTACCTACATGGCCCCCATGTCAAAGTCATGACGGATCACCAGGCGTTGAAGTATATCACGACCCAGCCACACCTCGATGATCAACAAAATCGTTGGATGGGGTTCCTCCAACAATTTGACTTCGAGATAGTGTACAGACCGGGAGCGCAGAATACCGCCGCGGATGCCCTCTCGCGCTCACCACAATTTCTTTCCGCTCTGTCAACCTCAGGTTTGGATGCCTCGGTGGTTGCCAAGTTTGAGAGCGGCTACAAGTCGGATGCGTTTTTCAACAAGGTCGTGCAAGCTCTGACCACGGACGACGCTCCGAACCCGGACGTGGTGTCAGTGAAGCATCGCTACCGAATGAATGGCTCTCTCCTTTACCTCACAGAGGGCGGAGCGGAGCGACTCTGTGTACCGGATGACAGAGCCCTGAGGACCCAGATTTTGCATGATTGCCACGATTCACCTGTGTCTGGTCACCCGGGCTTTGAACGTACCTACGAGTTGATCCACAGGAGGTTCTACTGGCCGAGCATGGATGTCACCATCAGGAGGTACGTTAATTCCTGTGATTCTTGTCAGCGCACAAAGCCCAGGACTACAGCGTCCAAGGACGTGCTGCATCCGCTGGATATTCCCCGCGGGATTTGGGAGTCCGTCTCCATGGACTTCATCACGCACCTGCCGGTGACCACGAATGGTTTCGACTCCATCTTTGTCGTTGTGGATCGTCTCTCCAAGATGGCCCACTTCATTCCCGCTCTGGTGACGGACACCGCAGTGGACTCGGCCAAGAGGTTCTTTCAGTCTGTGTTCCGCTTGCATGGACTCCCGCTCGACATCGTGTCTGACAGGGACCCAAAGTTCACAGGGAACTTTTGGCGCGCCTTGACCGAGTTCCTTGGAATCAAGCTGAGCATGTCCACGGCATATCATCCACAGTCAGACGGCCAGACTGAACGCACGAACCGCACATTGGAGCAATTCTTGAGGCACTACGTCAACTTTGCGCAGGACAACTGGGACGAGTTCTTGACACCGGCCGAGTTTGCGTACAACAACGCGGTGCACACATCGATCGGGATGTCACCTTTTGAGTTCTGCTCGGGACGCAAGCCGATGTCGTTTCCAGTCGTCCCTTTGTCGGCCGAGATGCCTGTTTACCTCGAAAGGGTGCCCACTGCGGCGGAGTTATCGAGCCGCTTCCAGACCCTACTTGGCATCGCTCGAGATCGGATGCACCACGCGCAGGAACAACAAGCCGCTCAGGCGAACAAGCTGGCTCGTGACGTGATCACATTCGTACCAGGTGATTTGGTTCGCCTCTCTACAGAGCATTACCGTGATGACGTCCTGGGTCAGGCGTCTCCAAAGCTCTCTGACAGGTTTATTGGTCCCTTCAAGGTTCTGGAAATGGTTTCTCCTGGAGCTTACAGGCTGGATCTACCTCCCAAGTACTCTCGGATCCATGCAGTGATTCCAGTTTCGTCTCTGGCCCTCTACAAGCCGACTGATGACGTGGAGTTTCCGAGCCGTGCCCCACCCCGCCCTGGTCCCGTGATGGTGGAGGGCGAGGAGGAGTACATCGTTGAGAAGATTCTCGCAAGCCGGAAGAAGGGCAAGGGTGTTCAGTACCTGGTTCTTTGGAAGGGTTATCCCCGATCGGAGGCGACTTGGGAACCTGCGTCGAGTGTGGAGGACACGGAAGCGCTGGAGGCGTTCCTAGTGGGGGGGATGTAATAATATCATGATGATATCATCACCATTCTTTCTCTTTGTCTTTCTTTTCTTCTTCCTCCTTCTATTTAATAAAGTGTGGATTACAATCTCCCCCTTTATTAAAATCATGTCCGTTCTGGTGTGGGAGGCACTATCGGCGAACCCGTAGACCTTTTCTGCTGTCGCCTGGGAGTGTCCAGCCTGCTCGTCGATGGGAAGGTACTCCCTGAGGTTTTCCGGCAAGCTCATGTGCCGTAAGAAGGCGATGGAGACATGGCGAAATTCAGACCAAGTGAGGTTGAGGTTGCTGATCCTGCAGAATGTGTCCCTTGTTTTCTCAGCAGTCCACCTTTTGCCATTGGAGAAGAGGAAGAAATTGACAGAGTCCACTTGAGCCTGTGATTTGAAGAGCGCGGCGGTGAAATAGGTTTCGACTGGGCGAACGAAACGGAGGTACACAAAGAGGAGGGATGAAACCAGCGGTGGTGGGAATCGTAGGATTGTTGGGCCAAAACCTGTCAGGGCCTGGGTCTTGTTGTACAGGATGTCCAACATGATGCCATCTAGAATATAGGACATGATGTGTGAGTGGTGAAGTTGGAAAATAATCACGGCTTCAAAAAATGAAAGATCATTCATACCATTGGTGACGAAGATCGACCTGCGCTCTGCCCCAAAATTCCTCAGCCTGATCGTAACCATCTCAGTGGCCCTTGCTGGCTGTCCGTAGGTCAAGTGAAGGAGAGTAAACAGCATGGCCAGCAGCTTTCCAGCATCACTGAGGTAGGTGCTGGCTGATCTGGCATTGATTTTGTGGTCGTGTTTATCAAAGAAGTGGTCTAAGAAATAAAACATTGAGACAAGTTACTGAAATGAAAGGGCGATGCAGAAGAAAGTGGTCAAATTCTCACCACGGACTGATTGGTTGTGCACAATGGCCTCGAGAATCAAAGGACTGGAGTCGATGGCGCTGAACCCGTTGGCGGACGAGTTCAGGTTCTCCTTCTTCACAGCCTCCTTCCAATCGCGATCAATGTCGACTCTCTGGTGGAAAATCAGTGACTCAGTCAACTTCCAGGCATCTTTTGCAAGATCATCCACGCGCTGGGAGATTCCCTTGACAGAAACGATCTCTCCACCCACAACAACAGTGCTGAATCCGGGTCCTTGCCAGTCAAAAACAGAACGAGCGGGTTGGGCACGACCAAAGGCGGCAGCGAAATTGTCAATTTGGATCAAGTAGTTGAACGCAGTGAAAGAACTAAAAGAAAACAACCAGAGATCTCGGTTGAAAAACGAGAAGGAGAATGCAAGAAGGAAAATGTTCTCACTGATTTTTGACGAAAGAGAGCAGCGTTTTCTTCTCCTCGATTAATGGCTGCAGGACGCGGATTTCCTCAAACACCAGAAGCTTCAGAAAGTAGATTATTCTCACTGCGAGTTCGCGAAGGTCTTTCGGAGTGGCTCGATCATCGCCTTTGACGCTGCTGGCTTGCAGGAAAAATGACAGCGGCATGTTGGTCCCTTTCAAAAGTTGAAGGCTGACAGCTCTCAAAGTTTGAGGAGTGGGTTCAGGTTCGAATTCGGCGAGGGCATCGGCCAGCTCTGAGGAGAGAACATCCTTCTTCAATCGAGCGAAGCGGATCAGAAAGAGGAACAAGGACACAATGGCGCTAGCGTAGTAGGACACGTCTTGGACGCTCGTGAAGGGCTTCTTTGAGGGAGCGTCATGGAAGGTTTGGATTTCCACAAGATCAGCAAAGCTATTGAGGAAGAGAAAGGTCTTGAAAGGAAGAAAAAGAAAAAGGCAGGGCTGAAAGAAAGAAATGACTTACAGTAAGTGAGCTTCCTTCTTGACGTTGTCGTTTCCACTCTTCACGAAATTGGTGACACACTCTGCGAGGTCCTTCTCACCATCCGAGGTCTCCTGGTTCAGCTCAGCGAGTTCAGTGACAGTGACGTGGAGGTTGGCAGCAGGGTTCGACCATCCAGTCCTCTTGAAAAAGGGATGCTCGTCGTTCTCATCAGTGACAGGTGGCAGAGGGGGGAGGGGGAACATCTCCAACAATCCCTGAGCGGTCAATTCATCTTGTTGCTGAGGGTCCTCTTCAAGTTCCGGCTCCTCGTACTATGATGAGAGAAACCAAGGAAGAAGCGTTGTTGTTTTTGCCACTTTTCTTTTTTGTTTGGAAAGATGGTCTCACGTTCACTCGGGTGTTTGCCTTGCCCACTCTCAAGGACTGAAAGTAGCAGGGAGTGCCTTCTGCTTTCTTTCCACGGTGCACAGCGCTCACGTGGGTCGCAAGGGTTGACTGATTCAAGGCAACGTGATCACAGTGAACACAGGCAAGACCTTTGTGAAGGAGAATCCCTTGAATGGGGTCGCCCTCTTTGTGGCCACCCTTCGACTTTGCTCGAATTGACTCAATGGCAATCAGCTGCCCCTCCGAAATGCGAACCTTGTGAGAGGTTTCCAGGTGGGCGTCAACTTGGCCAAGCAGAAGGGTGTGGCAAGAGAAGCACACAATTTGGCCAACCCTCACGTTGAACCCCAACTTCAGTGCGAGCATGGTGTCATTCCAGCAGAGGTCCTTTCCATCACCCAAATGAACAACAGCGGTTTCTTCTTTGGGCCTCGAACTGATTTGAACAGGAAGGCACAAGATGAGCGCAGAAGAAGAAAAGAAAAGAAAAGAAAAAAGAAAAAAAGAAGAAGAAAAAAAAAGAAGAAAAAAAAAAAAGAAAAGAAAAGGTAAGAAAGAAAGAAAAAATATCAGGAAGAGTGATACCTGGCCCCGCGAGTTCTGGGAAATGCTTGACCGATCTCTGCAACAAGGGAACAATCATGCTTCGCCTTCCAGTGCCTGGCCATCGCGGAGGGGGTGGGGGAAGTTTCTTCACATTCTGGACACTGAAAGTGAGCCACATGCTTGCCTCCTTCGGGAGAAGGAACTGTTCTGGTCAGGATTTTGGAGTTCTGGCTGTCTCCAAAGGCTTTTCCGTTGGTGTACTTCACGGTCATTTCAGATTGGTGATACTCCTGGTGAGTCTTCTGGCTGTGGGTGTAAGGCCCACAAGTTTCACAAAACGAGGCCATTTTCTGCAAATGAATCAAATTGGTTCCTTGAGATCTTTGAATTCAATTCCTTTCCAAATATTCCAATGAGTTTTTTCAAATCTCCAGTCCGAGAAATAGATTCTCAGATTTGGTGATGAGTGTGCAAGAGGAAGGAAAGAAGGAGAAGGGAGAAAAAAAAATGATATCCAACGGCTGGATTTTCTTTTTCCTTCCTTTTCTTTTTGCTTTGTCCTTTTTCATTTCCTCTTCCTCTTTCTTTTCCATTTTTAATACCCTTACAGCAATTACTATCGCTGAAAATTGATATTTCCCCTGAGGACCTCGAGGGAAAAGAAGAAGAAGAAAAAAAAAATTCCAATTAAAAATAAGAAGAAAAAAAATGAGGAAAAAAATTTTTTATTAAGAAATGTAATCCACAAGAATTTCAATAGCGCATTTTCCACTCAAGCTCTCCTCCTGTAATTCTCTAAAACTCTTGACTAACGGACCAGTGTTGCGTGGTATCATCTGCAAGCCTCTGTGTAGAGGGGCTGTAGCGGAAGAGGGGGGGCGCCATCCACAGAAGGTCACAAACAAAGCAATTTTTGCTTCAATGTGTCAGCCTTTCCTCGAAGTCCAACGAACTAGAAAGTGATTTTTCAATCTACCTCGTACAATGCAAAGTCCCATGATGTCCTCTGTCGTGGATGTCATCTTGCTCGAACAAATCACAAGTCCGCTTCAACCGCCAAAGTGAAGTAAACACAGAACAACATGGCTTCGGGATCTTCTCCAAACAACGAGATAATTTGAAAATACAATTTCTTTGGACGGGTCTATGGCAATGGCAAACCGAAATTGGGGTTTGTTTTGATTCGAATTAATTTAAAAAAAATGAAAAGAAACGTAGTAGTACAAAGAGAAAAAATAGAAGGGAACAAGTCCCTTCTATTTCCCATCAATTTGTTCCCTTCTTCAAAAACCTATTTCTTTCCTTTCTTTCCCGTGAACTTCAAGTGAATCCAGTGGTGTGAGTGTCAGGGAGATGTATGGCACCATTTCTGGAAGCTGAAAGACTGGCCTCTCTGCTCCAGCCACCAGATGTTTGACAGGTCCTGCCACCACAAAGGTAACTCTGAACCTGAAGGCCACCTCAAAACGCAACAAAACTCACTCTGAAGTTCACAAAACAAGGTGGCGTCTGGAATCACACGGTGTATGACAACTAACACGTGTTCGGAAGTGGATTTTTCGTGGTCTGCGGGTGCTTGAAGGTTATCCCAAGGCTGAGGTGGTTGGAATAGGAAAAGAAGAGAAAAATGGTTGCAAATACAGAGCTCTTTTCGAACACACGCTGTCTCTCCTTTCCCTGAAAACTTGAAAAACAATGCACCATGCACCGTTTGATTCGTTTTTCAAACCGAGGATTGAGGAGACGAGTGGAGAAAAAAAAAAAAAAAAAAAGAAATTATTTTTTATTTAGGGAAGCAAAAACCAAATAGTAAGGGTGTCTCAGAGATATCCATGCCCTGTATCTGTTTTGAATGCAATCCGCCTGAAAGTTTCCAAGGCTCATTGTGAATGGATGGGTGTGGCGTGGTGTCACCCGGTGGCCTCTGGGTTTCCGGGCTGTGGTGAAGGAGGTGTCAGAAACTCTGTGTCACCATTGAAAAGGGTCACTCGAGTTCATGTGTAACGACAGTGGATCCTTGTCCCTGGAAGATGTTTCCTTCGAATTGAATGAAAATAGAATATGTGCAATTGATTTTAGGCCTGGGGTTCAGTGGGAAGAAGGGGGAGTGAGTTTCTCGTCCACCGTTTGTTTGTTTGTTTGTTTGTTTGTTTGTTTGTTTGTTGGTGTTTCTTTTGTGGCTGTCTGTGAGACCCTCCCTTCCTGCTGCTTTGAATTTGTTTCATTCTCTGTTGAATTGAAGTTTTCTTTGTTTAGTGTTCTTTTTATTTCTGGAGGAAATTTCTGGAGGAAGAGGGAGAAGAATACAAGATGAAAAAGGAAAGGAGGAGTGGGAAAAAAAAAAAAAAAAAAAAAAAAAAATTCCGGTCGGAGGTCACCTACTAGATCCTCTTTTTTTCATGATTGGTGGTATTCCTGCAACTTTTTCACTTTCGAGCCACTTCCTCGTCTTCATTGCTATCTGAAACTGTGGTTCTCCTGTTGTCTAGTGTTTTTGGCTTGGGAGAGAAAGAGGAGAAACTTCATTTTCGTTTTGGAGAAAAAGCCAAAAAAATTTATTGTGGTTTTGGAAAGAAAAAAAAGAAAAAAAATTGTTTGTGTCTTGCGGTAATGGCTGTATCTTTTGTTCCACCAGCCGCTTTCGCGCGCCGTTTTGACCAGTGTGTTGCCCAGAGGCTGGGCTATCTTCTCATATAAAGTTTGTCTGGGGGTTGTGAAATTCTTGTGCACAAGATAAAGTCCTTCCGGTCGTCAAAATCCGGTAAAATCCGGAGAGTCTTTTGGCCAAAAAAACCTCATCGCACCACTAGGGATCCTTCTCTGAGGGCAGTTCGGTGGAGGTGTGAAACGT
>Ga0302309_10004012_pt1 | contig 11077 bp, 6 predicted proteins | sample III_Palsa_N1_1_FD_200453 | JGI IMG/M metagenome (GOLD analysis project Ga0302309, IMG submission 200453) | Peat permafrost microbial communities from Stordalen Mire near Abisko, Sweden - III_Palsa_N1_1 | ecosystem: Environmental > Terrestrial > Soil > Palsa > Peat permafrost | place: Sweden... | reverse complement strand
TTTTTGTAGTAGTTTACAAGCGGTTACAACTCTAAGTAGTTACAACTCTAAGTTGTAAAACAATGCAAATTTCCAATATAGTCATAGTACGTTCTCTATTGCAACTCTAAGTTATAACTATCATAAAAATGCTACTACTCAGAGTTGTAACCACTACAAAAACCTTGTAAACTACTATAAAACCTGTTGTAACTACTACAAAAACCTTGTAAACTACTACAAAAAAAGCCTTGATACTACTTAAAGTAGTGTATTTTAATAGAGCTTAGCCTACATGATGAAGAAGAAGAAGAATAATCAGGGATTATCTCTCGAGGAGAAGAATGTCGCCGGTACTAATGGTCTTATCAGAGGCATGCTTGACATTACCGAAGCTGGGTCTGGTCACCTCAATGATAAGATGACTGCTACTGCTGCCGTTGATCGACAATACAACTGCTACATTAGGTACAGAGATTAGTCGCTTCAAGAAGTCTGGAGCAGGATTAAAGGATGTCGGCTTCAGCTGATTAACAAAGGCGCTGAGGTCAATATTGTTCAGCACAGTTCCAGCTGATAATCTCTCACCACTATAGATGTAGTCCAAACGAGTCTCTGTTGAGTTAGAGTTTCTGGTACTACTGTTGTTGCTGTTACGGTTGCTGTTAGCAGCAACAATAGTTGTGGTAACAGCTAAGTATCTGCCTCGACGTACTAACTTAGTGCCATCATCGAAGGTGAACTCTGCATTGTTAGTTGATAGCATTTGATCCACTACAGCTGTCAGTAGGTTGTCAGGTACATCACTCTGCTGTGACAGAACTGCCGACAACAGATTGTCAGGTACATCACTCTGCTCCAGTAGAGCCACTAACAGGTTATCGGATACGTCACTCTGTTGTAACAGCTGAAGCAGAGCTCTACTAACGGACTTGCTACTAACGGACTTGCTACTAACCGATTTGCTACTAACAGACTCGTTGTCACACTCCTTACTCAGCTGTAGATAGAACTTCACTGATACCTTCTTCTGTTCCTCCTGATCCTTGTAACAGGATGATGTCGAGTTTCTGTAGCTCATAGTTGTTGTTCCTTGACACAAAGATATTTTACACCACTAAGAAATTTAGCACCGTAATATTATAAAACGGTGGTGGTAGTAGTTGAAGCCTGCTGCCAACTAAGCCATAGCTAATTATTAATAACGCTTTAAGCGTTATTATGTGGCTAGTAAACGTTAACTCGCCGTGAAGACTAAACTTGTCAGCTTACAATCTTATAAGATTATAGATCTGTACTAGGTTGGTTATTACTAGATTATCTAGTAATATTCTTACACAGTAGTATGTGGTATGTCTCTAACCAGGCATCTATTGTAACAGGCTACCTGTTAGATATTTAGTCCTAGACTCTTCTGTTTAGCTGATCCATCAGTCTAGCTCCTCAGTTGACATCAAGCTTGGGTCAGTCTTAGATGACTCACTAGTGACACTAGTCATGTCAGCAGTTGGTGTCGTTACCTCAGTTAAAGCAGCCAGAAACTTACGTATCAAATCAGATGAGCGGGCCTCAGCCGGAAGTGTCTCACTGACTCTATTCATCACCTTGGCCATAATCTCCTGAGTATAGAGGGGATCATTAGTGGACCGATGTTTGGACATAAACTGACCAATCATCGACGCGAACGGCTTTGCCATGGCGGCAGCTACTGCGTCATTAACATTCGCACCGTTCGTGTCTCCAGTTTTACTCTCAGCTCTCATATCCTTCATTGATGCAGTAATGTTGTCTATCAGATCGGACCATGGGAACATGGCAGGTATATCTGCCATCTCGCAACCCTCTGTTGACTTACAAGCATCATTGTTAGCAGGTTCCCCATGAGACTGACAATCAGGCTTGACTTCGGGTGTCACCTCCTCACTGCCAAAAGCAACCAGCTGTGGCATAATATCAGTGAAGATAAACTGTGTCAACAGCTCCTGCGGCACAGTTAGATCGTACTCGACTAGCATCCCGAGCAGAGAGTTGAGTACGATGTAGAGCCTGTCAGTGACTGTCTTGTTACCTACTGACACCTGTGTATCAGCAGACAGCTGCTGACCAGCATGAATAAGGAGCAGGCTGAAGGTGATAGCGCCCAGCTCTTCTAGGCTATCGTAGCTGGCAGCCACTGTCTTGTCATCATAGAGATCGGTGACCGACTTGACAGCCATGTTAACAATCTCATCTACCATTAGGCCGGGCAGCGAGCAGCTAAGTATCTTAAGATGTGGCTTAATAAGATGTTCATGCGCAGCCTTGGCGTAGGAAGCCAGACCAGCAGTCTTGTAGGCCTTGGCATAGGCGATGTGGAACTGCAGGTGCTTAAGTCGACGGTTGATACCGTTGGTGGTCTGAGGCTCTTCATCGATGAAGGCCCAGGCCAACTTGGGTACGTTAATACTAATACCAACCTTCTCCAACAGCTTGTTAGTACAACGCACGAACACCTCCAACTTAGTCTCCTTGTAGAGTTGGGATTGAGGTTGTTGCACACCACAGGCACCGAGCAGCTGCCTCATCTGCTCACTGTGCAACTTCACCTCAGCTGACCGGTCAGCTGTCCCGGCTGACCGGTCAGCCGGGACAGCTAAGTAGTTGGGAACTACTAACTGGTCAGGGAAAGCTAGACGCACGGGAAAGGTTGACTGGATAGGAGCAGCTAAGTCGACAGGAACAGCCGGCTTAGGATAGCTTGGCGAAAACTTGACTCCCGTAGTAGATCGCTTGGACCTCATAGGTCGAGGCATGCCAGCTGTGGGGCAGGCAAAGTCTACCGGACGAACTGGACCGTTATTACTACCAACCTTGCATTTCACATGTCTACTACCGACAGGCTGAGGCCTGCACTCTGCGCCAGTCAGAGGATGGTCATAAACAGGCTGGGGTTTGTAGCTCATTGGAACTGGAGCTGGAGAGTGGTCACAAACAGGCTGGGGTCTGTAGCCCATTGGAGCTGGAATTGGATTTGCAGCTGGAGAATAGTCACAAACAGGTTGAGGCCTAACTGCTGAGGTCAGGGGGTAAACACAAAAGTTTGTCATCCCAACTGGGTATGGCTTATAGGGCTTACACTCAGCCATCTTGGTCAGACAAGACTTAACCACGGCGAAGTCATCAGCAGTCAGCAGTGGCTCTAGTAGACAACAGAGTGTCTCACAAGAGACCTGCTGGCTCTGTAGCAGGTTGCAAATCCCCTCCAGCAGACAACAGAGGGTATCGGGACACTGACCAGGCAGTAGACTCTTGAGCTTGGCCATCTTAGTCGGCTCGACACAACAAGAGTCATCAGCCCAAGCCCTGAGGGCAGGAATACAGGCCGAGATGTCTAGCTTATCACTAGACTTGAGAACGCGGCTAGCCATATCGACGAAAGCAGCCCTGTTGTCACCGTTAATGCTGCCACTCTCTATCTCCAGCAGCTTGAACAGCCAACGGATGTGCAGGCTACGATGAGGGTAGCTGTTGGCCGCGGTGCTGGCAATCAGATCAATCAAAGCTTCAGACATACTGCTTTTATGTCAAAGTTACATTTTAGATCTCAACCGTAGTTGATACAATTATGATTTTGTAGAGATTAGACACCAGACACCAGACAACTACTTTATGCAGGCCTGAGTGGCGGAGATTGAGTATCTACCACCTTACTATGTAAGAACCAGCTATTCTATGGAAGCTCTATAGTCTAGCGATTTGTAACTTATTATAAGTTATAATATGTTGTGTAGAAGACAAATCATAATAGGACATAATTATAGTTTTCTATATTGGCTTCAGGTTGTAAGACCATGGTACCTCTAAAGTTGCAGTCTAGTACAATCTACATCTAGAGTCTTAAAATTACAACTTATCGTAAGTTGTAACAGGTTAGATTATAACCTAATTAGGTAATATTGATTAGGGAGATGTAATTGTTACATCTTCAGTGTAAGAAGAGCTGGTAGTCACCACTGCTTAGTTTACTTTCTCATTAGTACTGACCCATTGTACCTTACCGTCAGACACAACTATACGATACTTGAGGGTTCTAGGCTTGTAGCCAACTAGACTACATTTTCGAGCTAGATCAGCTGCCAGCCGTGCGTCGTCAATAGTTGTCGATGTCATGGTCTGTTGGTCATCTGTCACATGTTGACCCTTGTTGACTGGCTTCTCTGTTGAAGTTGAGGTCGTCGTTGCTCTACTTGGTGAGACGGCAGTTTTCGAAGTCTGCCTAACTGCAGCAATGGCCTTGATGTCGACCTCTATGGCCAGAGCCTTGACGATGCGGTCATACAGTACCTTGCGATTGCGAACTTGAGGAATTACTACATTGAGCTCCTCAGCCATCTCAACCAGCTCATCAAAGGTTGTTGAGTGATAAGTGTCAGGTAGATCGAACATTTTGATCACAGATATTATCTTCACTTTTAGTATGAGTAGTAATAGGCTGGGTCTCCAAACTATACACCTACCTATTAGTGGCAGCATCCACTACCACTACAAATTTTACTAGTTAGTTGTTGGTTAACAAGGTTATAACTTACAAGTATACACCTTCTTAGAAGATATAAATCTTATAACCCTTAAAGTCTCTCCAAGTTACAACTCTAAGTTACAACTCTAAGTTACGACTCTTATAACCCTTATAAGTTACAACTCTAAGTTATAACTCCAGGTTGTAACCCTTACTTCTCTTATAACCCTTATAAGTTACGATTCTAAGTTATAACTCCAGGTTGTAACCCTCACTTCTCTTATAACCCTTATAAGTTACAACTCTAAGTTACAACTCTTATATCTCTCATGACTCTAAACCTATATCAAATACAGGTTACTATTCTCCTGACGGTATGTAAACATCAGATGAAATTAGAATAATATATCTTGTCTTCACCAGTCACTAGCTTATCTGTTTGTAATTGTCGGGTTACATGGTAACTTTGTGTTTAACTACATAGTGTAGTTATGTTGACTACCGCGAAGATGTAAAAATCTTGTTCTGACTGTAGAGCTAATAGTGGTTGTCTCCTGACAACTCTTATTCGTCTATAAATATTTTTGTCAAAATTTTCGACTTTGACTACAGTCGAAAATTTTCAAAACCCTTTCACCTCCGGAACCAAAATCCATATACTTTTTTTGAGAAGATCCATTTAAAATTTAAGGAATTTCAAGTATACCGAGAACTGGCGCTATAGGCTAAGTTATGACCGAATAAAATAATTAGCGAAAGTTCGGTGTCCAACAGTGTTATTTCCGTCAACAAAGATATACTCTACTGAGAAGCTCATAAATAGTTTACCTTGTAATGTATGTCATTTCTCTCTTTAATGTACTCTACAAACTTTATGATAATTATATTGAACTTAGGATTTTAAGTCTTATTAACAAGTAAGACCAGCTGATAACAAAATCATATCATGTTCAGTTCTCACTTCTTTTACAACTCTTATATCTCTTACAAGTTACAACTTTAAGTTGTAACCCTTCTAAGTTAGAACTCTTATAGGTTAGAACTCTTATAGGTTAGAACTCTAGTTGTAACTCTTCTAAGTTATAACTTTAAGCTACAAACATGTTATCTTCTTACAAGTTTGGGATGGTTGGAATTGGTCCAATCTAATCTAATCTAATCTAATCTAGTCTGATCTAATCTAGTCTATTCCAGTCTATCCTAGATCACTATAGTTACAGCTTAAAGCTGTAAAAACTATAAAACTCTATCTTGTTTACCTGTAAGGGTGAGCGAGTAACAACTATTGTTACATCTTCTCGGAAGATGTACTACTACTACTACTACTACTACTACTACTACTACTACGACAACGGTAACAATAATAACTACTCCACACCCACTGAAGTACGTAGGGTAGCCAACTGCTCCTTGACAGCCTCAAGCTCCTCACTGATCCTACTGTTGCTTGCCTGACTGTCACTCAGTTGCCCCTTAGTGGCCTTGAGCTCAACACCATCATCGTCGTCATCAAGCTCGTTGACTCGAGCCTTGCTGTCACCTAGACGCTGTCTGATAGTCTCGGTTTCGTCACAGGCTTTAAGACAGAGTGCATGGTCAGCAGCCAACTGCTGCTGTAACTGATTACAGAGAACAGTCTTGGTCTGGACCTGATCCAGAGTGTTGCGGTATTTAAAGTTCACAGTTTCAAGCTGCTGTGTTATGGCACCCAGCCATGACAACAATTTCTTATTCTCATCGGTCAGAGTGTGCTGTGCATTCGACAGCTGCTCGTTGAACTGATGTGATTTCATCAGCTGCTCAGTTAGCCCCTTAATCTCAAGCTCATAGTTGTCGACACGAGTCTGACGATAGTGAACTTCAGACTGCTCTGACAGTCGCTTAATCTCATCTTCATACTTGTGTAGCTTGCTGACATAGGTTAACTTTTCCTGCTTAAAAGCTCGCACTTGGGCCTCTAGCTCAGCTTGCCTGATGGCTAATTTTGACTGCTGACTGTCAACTGTGTCATCAAGTAAGCTGATGTTAGAACCATGACCCGTTAGTGAGGCCTCAAAACCACTCAGACTTACATGCACTAGCATATTATCTTCTGCATCGAGTTTGACAACTGATAGGATCTGTGCACCACCAGCATCATAGTGGGTGACAGTCAGGTCGTCATTGCAATATTTACTGATGACAGTTGTGCCGTCAAAGAAGATTTCTTGATAGCCGTTTGCCGTCCTCGCTAGCAACATATCATTATCTAGCCGCCTAACCTCATGCTCTATGACGGACATGTCAAGGTCAGCCTCAGTAATCTTGCTGTCATAGCTGTTCCGGTTGATCCAACCTGTAACGTACTGAGTGGGGCCGTCGAAGCGGAACTTGACCTTCAGGCTATTGGAGCAGTAGGTCAGTTGTACCCTAGTCTCCTCGCCATCAATATTCACAGCCAGCACTTCACTAGTTGTACTAGTCACCTCTTCTGTACTAGTCACCTCTTCTGTACTACCCTGCGTTATATGCGAGGTAGCTACTATAGCAGAGCTACCATCATCATCATCATCAGTAGTTCTGACAACAGCCTTGTCCTTACGTTGAGTCTCAACAGCAATAAAGCCGCCGCTATCATTATCGTTATCATCAATAACGATTGACAAAGGTTCAGCCATCATGTATTAGGTAGTTTGTTGTAGCTCGTGATTTTTCAGTTACTTGGTCGACTGTTTGATAGATTGACAACAGCAACTTATAGTGGATCAGTTAATGAATAAAGTTATGCAGCTATAAAAGTGCTGCCTGATAAAGACTAGCGTAGGTGAGACTTATCTTAGAATCCTGATGCAAGCCAGTAAATAAAACAAGACTTACCTGCTGGTACTACAAACTTATTTTAGCTTTACAAAGATAGAAACTGTAGGAGTATGAAGTTGCGGCGTATAACATGTGACAACAGCGACAGTGCTGATGGTGGTCATGGTAGTAACAAACATAATAATGGTGGTTGTAACAAACATAATAATAGTGGTGGTAACAAGGGTAATAAGACCAGCGCTAACAAACGTAATAATAGTAGTAGTAACAAGGGTAGTAAGGTTAGTGCTAACAAACATAGTAGTGATAACAGATGTAATAATGGTGGTGATAATAAGGTAGGTATAGAGTTGCATTTCAATGTTAAGAGTTGTGGTATATGTTATCACAAGATCAAACTCAAGATCAAGCTAGACTGTGGTCACTATCTTTGTAGTGATTGCTATCGTCTAATATGTGAAAACGCCTATAAACTGGCGGTTGATGTATTTGGTAACGTGGTCTATCTTGAAGCCGAACCTAAGTGTCCGTTCTGTAGGCAGACATTTCCCATAGTCCATGCTAAATCTAAACCTAAACCTAAACCTACACCGACCACAAAACAGACTATTAATCGGGTAACACAAAGTTGGTTAATGGTATTGTGAGCATCAAACGATCTAGTTTTTAAAATTATTGCTGGTGGTTAGTTACACACAATATGTGTAGGGCAAGGTAGTCTCTAAAATTTTGGTGCGATTTTCGAAAATTGGGGAAAAACCTGGTGGCTAGTTGGTGGTGGAAATTTTTGTTCCCCCACTTCAGGCAAAAACATGAGAAGAGAAAAATTCTTAATCTCTACCATAAGGTAGTTGTGATACATAAGCGATTAAGGGTTTGAAGTAAGAAATTATCTCACTCTCTAATGTCAAAATAAGGAACAGTGGGGGTGTTTTTAGTAACATCATCACAGAACAGTAGCATCTCTAACCAAGTTGGAGATAAGTAATTGAGCTCAAGCGGTATAGTGTACAGATTAGGACAAGATTTTTACTTGACAGATGTCAAGCTAAAATTTTCTCTATATTTTAACCCTATAGCCTTATAATCTTTTACTCAAAACCTAACTAGGTTAGAATATGAAATTTGTACCTCAAACACTATAGGTTATTAGGCTTAATTACAATATGAGCCATCCATAGCTGATGTACTGACAGTTAAAAATAACATAGTTATACTATACCACTATTGTGTAGCAGTTTCGAACCAAAATTACATAGTAATAGTGTTAATCATAGGCACGCTAGAATCTCTAACCAGGTTAGAGATAGTTGTTAATTTAGTACAGGTAGCCCTACTTGTTAGCAAGAAAATTGCTATATAGTAAGTCTATACATGACTGAGCTCGGGTCAGTTTTGTTACTACTGTAACCTCACAACTTTTCTTATAAACTTTACTAGGCTGAGTTATAAGAAATCCTTGCGACTATATACAAACCTCTTACTGTAAGAATCTCTTATTACTTATTAATAGTCCAAACGTTGGTATGGTAAAATTTGTCACCACGACAGTGATCCAACTAAAGCTGGAGTAGCAGAAAACTGATTGAAGATAGTATTTGAGAAATGGCCAGGAGAGGTATCGCTTACAACAACAACAACAATGGTAGTAACACTGCTAACAACAGTAGGTCACTACCGTTGCTGGGCAGAAACCCCTCTGATGAGACCTTGATGGCGTATACCTTTGTGCCCTTTCAGAATCGCGAGCAGTGGTTACAGGTGGCTAAAGAGTCTGTAGTCACACCTCGCTTCCTACTGTCGACCAACGGTGAGTTGTTGTTTGGCTCTCACAATGCCGGCTTTAGTCGTCTCAACCCTGAATATGTGATTGCTTCAGTCAACCGCTACTCCAGCTATGAGCTGATGACCCTGAGAGAGGTTCTACCCACACTCTACAACAAAGTAGTGGAGAAATTACCCACTACCGAGTATGTAGTCAATCTTGACAACAAGCAGGTGGTCAAAACTGGTGATATGCTAGCTATCAGGCAGGCGGCTGAAAAGACCTTTGCTGAGGCCGGTGTTAACTACCAGGTGGTGGTTAGACCAGTCAAGTACATGAAGCGTGGTTATACTGACATCACTGATGATTTCATCAATAGCGGTGTAGTCAAGCTGTTACCCTCATCATCATCGGCCGATGATGAAGAGCTGTTGTTGAGTGACAACAATGATAGTGATAACGAAGATGATAGTTTGGAGCAGGCCAACTACGAACAGGAGCGACAACAAGCGCTGAGCAGAGTTCAGCAAGAGATCAAGCTAAGAGTACAAACCAGGTACCCAGCCATCAACAATGTTTTGACTAGCTACTTTTCTGTCGCTGAGGTCAGAGCTGACATCAGACACAAGTTCTTTCTTTATGTAGAACTAGACTACATCTTCCTTGGTGCCAGCTTGTCTTTTATAGATGGCAATGCTGACGTGGTAATTCTGAATAAGGATGGCATTACTTATGTGTGGCCCAGTCGTCTATTGCAGTCTATATCCAACCCCACAACTGAAGCTGAGATGGCTTTCTATGAGATCATTGCCGATCTGACTGACTATGTTAGTATTTACCGGCATACTACATATGCTGTAGGTAAACCTGAGCAACAAACTCGGCCGGCTGGTGGCCTGACAGGTAGTAAGGCTATCCCTACTACAGCTACGAGACGGCAAGCTGTGGTTGGTAACACTTCCAGAGCTACGACACCAACATCTACAGCTTCGCTACCTACAAGGCGAGCTGTAACACAAACCCCTGTTGCTGCTGCTACCACATCTCAACGACCTGCGTTCTCAAGGCGAGAGTCACCAGTTAGTACTAGACCTGTCACTGTGGCAGGCGCTATTGTGAGAAGGGATCGCTCAGTTGTTGCATCACAACCTATCAGCTCTAGTCACAGTGTTAGACCCACAGACACCCAGCAGGCAGCTACGGCTACTCCTGCAAGGAGTAGGCCACCACCGAGAGTGAGCATTACTAGGACACCAGACACCAAGTAGTTGTCTAACTTATAACTACAACATTTCTACTCTATTATAGAGTAGATATCACATAACAACAGTGTTTACATTGGTAAGATGTACAAAAGACAGTACATGGAGAATTTTGTAGTTATAGTTCCACCTATTGGTAATAAATTTCATAGCTTGATAAACTTAGACTATGACAGAAAGTCTTACAACTATAACCTTACGATTATAAGCTTGATCTATAGTAAATTTGTAGCTATATTCTTGACCCAGACTGTGAGTTTTTGCAACTATATTCCACTAATAACAGACTTGAGATAAAACTTCATCTTATCTTAACTGTCTCCAATATGCAGAGTAGTCTGTATATCTAAGGAATTGTAGTAGTGTGTTGATAGAGATGACATAGACTACCATAAGCCTAATGCTACAGAGACTTGTAAATTACAAGCTTGTTTCGTAATAAAACCTTGACCAACCAGTTACAATCTTGGATTGTAGCAGCTTTTATGATTACATTACCTATAGTATAGTAAACAAATTACAACAACTCGGTCTTTACTGATGACAACATTGTACAACAGAGTTGTACAAAATATCTGACTATGACAGACAAAACTTATAAAACAACAAGAGAGAAAATAATGTCTTTGATAACAGAGGCGAACAAGCACGTCAGGGCTGCTGAAAGGCAGATGAACAAGAGTGGTCTGTCACTGCTGGGCTCGTGGCTCAAGTTGCTGGATGGCAAGTGTGACTACCTGGCAGCAGCTAACAACTACGTACAGGCTGGAGACA
>Ga0302309_10004009_pt1 | contig 11079 bp, 2 predicted proteins | sample III_Palsa_N1_1_FD_200453 | JGI IMG/M metagenome (GOLD analysis project Ga0302309, IMG submission 200453) | Peat permafrost microbial communities from Stordalen Mire near Abisko, Sweden - III_Palsa_N1_1 | ecosystem: Environmental > Terrestrial > Soil > Palsa > Peat permafrost | place: Sweden... | reverse complement strand
TCGGCGAGTTGTAAAAACTGATCGCGTGCTCATCCAATAAGTATTTGGTTGTCTTTGAAGTGTAGGTATCATACGCAACCATGCGACTGCCATTTATCACATCAAAAAAAAGCAAAATATAGCCATCGTAGCAATAGATCACATCGGGCACCGCGCTTTGTGGCAGTTCAGGATCCTGAAGATCAAAGGGCTGCACATCGGTACCATCGTACCGCCATATTCCCTGGCTGGTTGTGAACCAGGTAAAGCCGTCATTATCTTGCCGTACCGCCCTTACTTCGGTGTATTTAAAGGGGGCCGGAAGATCTACTTTTCTTAACTGAAAAGTAGTTTGCGCGTCGGCAGCCAGCGTTGCGAATCCTATCGTGAAAAAGGCAAACAGGCGAATGCCGGTTGCATAAAAAAAACAAGGTGGTTTTTTACATCCCTCGCTGGAGTCATGTGCTAAACTAATAAGATAACGGACACTTAAGGCCTAAAGGTAGTAGTTTGGTTACAGGGATACAAGGGGCGGGGACTGGGGATTAGAGGGTAGCGATTAGAGATTACTTGATTAGAGATTACTTGATTAGAGATTAGTCCGAAGTTTTTTTTAACTAATCTCTGATTACTGACCTCTGATCTCTCAACCTTAATAATACTGCGGTTCGATGGCAATCCGCAAAAGGGCATTTTGATGCTTCAGGAGCAATTTTCGCCACCAAAAGCAATAAATGCGGGGATAACTAACCTGGTTGGTATGGTCTTTTTTTGAAAGGTTTTCATGGGCAAGCAATTTATACATCACTTTTCTTGAATGATCGACTACTGCATGCGATCGTTTGCTGTATCCCATCATTTGGTTAATCTCCCGATTGGTCTTTTTTAGTAAGATCAACTCAAAAATTGCGATATGATAAGTTGAAAACCCTTTGGTTTTAAGCTTTGGCCGGCCTAAGTTTAATTGTTGATTGTTCATCTTCGTTTTCCTTTCTTATAACAACTTAAGAGTTGAGGAGCCTTAACCAATGAATAGATTAGAAACAATCTTACCGCCATACAAAAAAAACCCGTTTGCAGTTGTAGCAAAAATAATTTCGAAGCGGCAGCCAAAACAGTAAAGTCCTGACAAGAAAACCCCTGGAGCGCCTTGAACGGGATGCTGTTTTGCACCGGGGACACACGTAAATTTTCTTTGCGTTACTGACTGTACGTTCTGTGGCCGAAGTTGTATTCATCTAATTATTTTAGGAGAATGGTTTAACAACAGCTATGCAAAATTTGATTAAACATGTAACAACACTAATACTTCAGCACAATAAACCCTGTTCTATGTTTTAGTACACCATTGACGCTATAATCCAGCGCGTAAAAATAAGTGCCCGGCTGCTGCATCCGTCCATTGATGTTGGAGTGCCCGTCAAATACCCCGGTGCTATTGTCGTAGCCCTTTGCCTGGTAAATCAGCACCCCGTTTCGGTTGATGATCATTAAATGATTGTCGGGATACTGGGTTATGCCCTCTATCACCAAAAAGTCGTTGATGCCGTCGCCGTTGGGTGAAATACCCTGGTGCACCAATATGCCGTCATTTGCCATTGCACTGTCTGCCAGGCTCGCATAATTCGCCGGCCTGAATGCTGCCCCGGGTGCTGTTTGGGTTACGGTTAGGGTATAGGTTTCGGTGGTAGTGCCATTCTGTGCCTTTACCACCGTGGAGATGGTATTGGCCCCCTGTACCAAAGGCAGGCCCTGTGATGCCGTCCCCGATGTTACTGCTGTTCCATTCACGGTGACAGTAGCGGAGGAAACACTGGTAGTTGGGGTTATGGTTACACTGGTGACGGTACTGGCTACAGTTGCGGTATAGCTGGTTGTGCCCGTTGCGAATACCGGTGTCAGCGGGCCGCTGCTCAATATCAGGTTGGAAAGACTTGCATTGTTTGATAATACGGCAATATTCAGTGCTGCCGTGCTGCTGCCGAGGTTGTTATAAGCTGTCACGGTATAATTTGTTGCCGGGCTTGAGGCTGTTGGTGTACCGCTGAGAATGCCGGAAGTATTGTTAAAGCTTAATCCGGCAGGTAAGAAAGGCCCCATATAATAGCCTCCTCTTGGTTTAATTTGTTTTACGTCATTATTGCCATAATCGGCCACATATACATTACCGGCGCCGTCAACTGCTACGCCGTCAGGGTTAATGAAGCCTGACCCTATCACTACTGTGGTATTGCTCCCTGCCGGTATCATCTTTACGTGGTTATTATCAAAATCGCCGACATATACATTGCCCGAAGCATCGACCGCCACTCCAAATGGATTATTGAAACCGGAGCCTATGATCTGCGGCGTATTGCCCCCCGCCGGGATCTTTTTTACGGCATTGTTGCCCCTATCACCCACATACACATTTCCAGCAGCATCTACCGCTACCCCGACCGGCTCACTAAAGCCCGAACCTATGACCTGCGGCGTGTTGCTACCTGCGGGAATCTCTTTTACCGCATTGTTGCCGTAATCGGCCACGTACACATTGCCGGCAGCATCTATGGCTACCCCGGTTGGAGTTTTAAAGCCTGAGCCAATAGTTACACGGGTTCCATTGCCTCCCGGGACTTTATATACCGCATTGGCGCTATAATCGGCCACGTACACATCGCCCGCCGCATTAACGGCTATTCCATTGGGCGCGCTAAAGCTGGCGCTTATGGTTTGCGGCGTATTACTGCCTGCAGGGATCTTTTTTACCTGCTTGTTGCCCCTGTCAGCGACGTATACATCGCCGGCAGCATCAACGGCAACGCCAGTGGGGCCACTAAAGCCCGAGCCCATGACAACCGGGCTGCTGCTGTAGCCTGGAACTGCTACATTGCTGCTTATTGGGATCAGCGGCGTTATGGTTGTGCCCTCCTTATAGGTTTGCGGGCTGCTGTAAGTGATGGCAGGTGGTGGGCCGGTAACGGTGATATTTAACGTTGCCGTGATTCCGCCGCCGGGGTTATAAGCGGTTACAGTATAATTTGCTGCCGTGCTTTCCGCTGTTGGCGTACCGCTGAGAACACCTGTTGTATTGTTAAAGCTTAAGCCGGCCGGTAAAAATGGACCTACATAATAGCCCCCAACCGGTTTAATTTGTTTCACCGCATTATTGCCATAATCGGCCACATATACGTTGCCGGCGCCATCTACAGTTACTCCGTCCGGGTTACTGAACCCGGAACCTATCACTTGCGGGATATTGCTGCCGGCGGGGATTTCCTTTACTTCGTTATTATCAAAATCGCCGACATATAAATTGCCCGACGCGTCAACGGCTACGCCAAATGGATTATTGAAACCGGAGCCAATCACCTGTGGGGTATTTGAGCCCGCGGGGATCTTTTTTACCGCATTGTTGCCCCTGTCGCCCACGTATATATTTCCCTGGGCATCTACTGCTATACCAGCCGGCTCGCTAAAGCCGGAGCCTATGATCTGCGGGGTATTACTGCCTGCAGCAATCTTCTTTATCGCGTTGTTGCTGTAGTCAGCCACATACAAATCGCCGGCAGCATCTACGGCAACTCCTGTGGGGTGGCTGAAGCCAGAGCCTATCGTTTGCGGGGTATTGCTGCCTGCCAGAATCTTATATACGGCACTGGCTCCATAGTCGGCCACATATACATCTCCGGCCGCGTCAACTGCTACTCCATAGGGGGCGTTAAAGCCGGAACCTATAACCTGCGGCGTATTACTGCCTGCCGGGATCTTCTTTATGTCTTTGTTACCCCTATCAGCTACATATACGTCGCCAGCAGCATCAACAGCTACACCGGTGGGGCCGCTAAAGGCCGAGCCCAGGACAACAAGCGTGGTGTTGTAGCCGGGCGCTGCCACTCCGCTGCTTGTCGGGGTCAGCGGTGTTATAGCGGTATTCTCAGTATAGGTTTGCGGGCTACTATAACTGATCGCAGGCGGTGGACCGGTAATCGTGATATTTAACGTTGCCGTGCTATTGCCGATACCATTATAAGCCGTTACGGTATAATTTGTTGCAGGGCTTTCTAATGCCGGTGTGCCGCTGAGAATGCCGGTAGTATTGTTAAAGCTTAAGCCCGGAGATAAAAAAGGCCCTATGTAATAGCCACCAACTGGTTTAATCTGTTTTACCGCGTTATTGGCATAATCGGCCACATATACATTACCGGCGCCATCGGCAGCGACGCCGTCCGGGTTACTGAAGCCAGATCCTATAACTACCGGGGTGCTGCTTCCCGCAGGGACCTCCTTTACCTCGTTATTATCGAAATCGCCGACATATACATTTCCCGAAGCGTCGACCGCCACGCCGAAGGGATTATTGAAACCGGAGCCAATCACCTGTGGAGTATTTGAGCCCGCAGGGATCTCCTTTACTGAATTATGGCCCCTGTCGCCCACGTATACATTTCCCCGGGCGTCTACCGCTATACCGACCGGCCCGCTAAAGCCGGAGCCTATGATCTGCGGGGTATTGCTGCCCGCCGGGATTTTCTTTACCGCGTTGTTACTGTAGTCAGCCACATACAAATCGCCGGCAGCATCTATCGCTACTCCTGTCGGATGGCTGAAGCCAGAGCCGATGGTTTGCGGGGTATTGCTGCCTGCCGGGATCTTATATACGGCACTGGCGCCGTAATCGGCCACATATACATCTCCCGCCGCGTCAACTGCTACCCCATAGGGAGAAGTAAAACCCAAGCCTATGACAGCGGGGGTATTGCTGCCCGCCGGGATTTTCTTTACCTCTTTGTTACCCCTATCAGCTACATACACATTTCCGGAAGCATCTGCCGCGACACCAGTGGGGCCGCTAAAACCCGAGCCAAGGACAAAAGGGGTGCTTCCGTAGCCGGGGCCGCCTACGTAGCTGCTTGTTGGGGTTAGCGGCGTTATGGCCGTATTCTCCGTATAGGTGTGCGGACTCGTATAGCTGATGGCGGGTGGAATTGAGGTAACCGTGATATTCAAGCTTGCCTGGCTGCCCCCGCCGGGATTATAAGCTGTAACCATATAATTTGTTGCCGGGCTATTTGTTGATGGCGTACCGCTGACAATACCCGTGCTGTTACTAAAACTTAGTCCTTTGGGCAATGCACTGCTGATAAAATAGCCGCCTACGGGCTTTATTTGTTCTACAGCATTATTGCCATAGGCGGCCACAAATACATTGCCGGCGGCATCTACCGCTACCCCAGCCGGATAACTTATTCCTATGCCACCGATAGTAAGAGGGGACCCGCCGACAGGTATCATCTTCACCGCATTATTTTCCAAATCGGCCACAAACACATTGCCTGAAGCATCAACTGCAACACCATACGGGGAATTAAAGCCGGAGCCGATCACTACCGGCGTCCCGCCCCCAACCGGTATCTCCACTACTTCATTACTCCCGTCATCAGCAACATATACGTTTCCAAAGGCGTCAACCGCCACACCGGACGGGCTGCTGAACCCGGAACCTAAGATTACCGGCGCCCCTCCCCCCACCGGGATCTTTTTTACTTCGCTATTTCCGCTATCGCCCACATACACGTTTCCGGCAGCATCAACTGCCACACCTGCTGGACTACTAAACCCGGAGCCGATCACTACCGGTGTCCCGTTGCCCGCCGGAATCTTGTAAACCGCACTGGCCCCGTAATCGGCCACGTATACATTCCCGGCTGTGTCAACTGCTACCCCATAGGGATCAGTAAAGCCGGAGCCGATCGTTACCGGTGTCCCGTTGCCGGCAGGGATTTTATACACCGAACTGGCGCCATAATCGGCTACATATACATTCCCCGCTGCGTCAATTGCTATCGCGAACGGGTTGGTAAAGCCCGAGCCTAAAGGAACCGGGTTGTTGCTGTAGCCCAATGCAGCCACCCCCTGGCTTGCAGGCGAAAGAGGTGTAATAGGAGTGTTTTTTATGTAGGTTTGAGGGCTTGTGTAGCTAATAATTGGCGCGGGCTGCGGATTTACTTTTATATTAACAACGGTCGAATTACTGCCTCCTGAGTTATAAGCTGTTACAGTATAATTGGTTGCCGGGCTGGGCACGGCAGGCGCACCTGTGATATCACCGGTAGTATTGCTAAAACTTAAGCCCGCAGGTAAAAAGGGGCTGATGTAATAGCCACCTGTAGCTGGAAACTCTTCTATTGCATCGTCATACTGATCTGCGAAATAAACATTGCCTTTACCGTCAACGGCTACACCATACGTAAGGTATCCTCCGGGGCCTATGTAAACCGTGTTACCACCGCCAGCAGGAACTTCTTCTACCTGGTAATCGCCATAATCAGCTACAAATATGTTTCCCGCGGCATCAACTGCAATGCCAAATGGCTGGCTGAAGCCCGATCCCACGGCAACTGGTGTAGTAGTCCCAACGGGGATTACCTTTACTGCATTGTTGAATGTATCAGCCACGTATACGTTTCCGGCGGCATCGACAGCGACTCCGCTGGGACGATTAAAGCCAGAACCTAAAGTGATTGGCGACCCTCCACCGGCGAGAATCTTCACCACCAGGCTATTTCCCTCTTCGGCCACATATACATTACCGACTGCGTCGACAGCCACACCAATTGGATCGGCCAGGCTGGATGCTAAAACGATCTGCGGGCCGCCGCCAACCGGGAGCTCGGTTATTGTACCGCCGCCTTCGTCGGCTACGTACAGGTTTCCGGCCGCGTCGACAGCAACTCCGGCAGGGCTACTAAACCCGGAGCCTACGATAGTCGCCGAGTTACTTCCGGCGGGTAACTTTTTAATTGCATGATTTCCATAATCGGCCACATACACATCCCCTGTGCTGTTTACAGCAACGCCTGTTGGGGTATTGAAGCCACTGCCCAGAGTGATTTGGGTAGTGCTATTGCCTGCATTCGCTACTAAACTGCTCGTCGGCACGAGGGCCGTAATACTGGTACCTTCCGTGTAAGTTTGAGGGCTGGGGTAACTAATGCCAGGTACCGGCGGAAGTTTAACTTGTATATTGACAATGGCAGAACTGCTGCCGAAACTATTATAAGCCGTAACGGTATAATTTGTAGCGGGGCTTATCGCAGTTGGGGTCCCGCTGATAACTCCCGAAGTATTGCTAAAACTTAAGCCCGCGGGTAAAGGGGAACTGATAAAATAGCCGCCAACCGGTACTATTTCTTTAACCGCAACGTTTCCCTGGTCTGCGGCATACACATCGCCCGCCCCATCGACTGCGACCCCGGTAGGGTTACTAAAACCAGATCCTAAGGCAATCGGCGTACCGCCTCCAACCGGGATCATCGATACGGCATTGTCGCCACTGTCCGCTACATATATGTTGCCGGCAGCATCAACTGCGACGCCCTGAGGGGCATTGAACGTTGATCCTACGGTAAACTCGTCGCCGTTGCCAGCAGGTACTTCAACTATCTTATTATAGCCTGCGTCGGCTACGTAAACATTTCCGGCTGCATCGACTGCAACCCCGACGGGGTTACCGAAATCGTAACCTATATTACCCGGGAACGTTCCCCCGACCGCAATTTCTGCAACACGATAATCTCCCTGGTCAGCCACGTAAACATTTCCGGCAACGTCAACAGCAACACCGGTTGGGTTAGTGAAATCTCCCGCATCTAAATTTATAATTGATCCTCCTCCTGCAGGTATCTCTTTTACCGCATTATTGCCACTATCGGCTACATAAACATTTCCGGCAGCATCAACGGCAACACCCGCGGGATTGTTGAAGCCGGAACCTAAATTTATTGCTGTGCCGCCACCTGCGGGAATTTTTTTAATAACGCTACTGCCAGCATCGGCCACATAAACGTTGCCCGCGGCATCAACGGCTATACCTGATGGATTAACAAAACCCGACCCAAAATTAACAGGGCTGCTGCTATAGCCGAGGGCTGCCACGCCAGTACTCGTGGGTGCAAGCGTCGTAATGGCCAGATTTATGTAATACGTTTGAGGACCGACGTAACTAATAGCAGGCACGCCAATTATGCTGTTTTGTTTTGCTACGATAGCCGGGGAATTTTGAGCCGGCCGGGTAGCATTATTACCAACTTTCTCAACATGGCCGTAACTGTGGTAAGTATGGCTGGTTTTATACGCCCGTTTAATACCCGCGTAAAGACAGTTAAAACAAAAAGAAATCGCAAATATCAACAGGTACAATTTGCCTGTAAAAGTTTCTTTTGTAAACCGGGTTGCTGACAAGGGTAGCGTTGTTTTCATAACACTTTACTTAATACTTTGCACTATTGTTAATACTTCAATACTGAATATTACCAAAGCCCATAAGGACAGAATTTGGTAATGGCCGGCCATATTGGGTGGCTGCCTTTAACAAAACTGCACTTTTAATTATAGGCCGACAATCGCACAAGTATGTGAAAATGAGGGAAGATGTGCAGATGCTCCTTCGCTAAAGCTTCGGCGCATGAAGTGTGCAGATGTGTGAATGTGCGGATACGCAGAGGTCAGGATATGTGGGGATGCGAAGATGTGGGGACGCGCTAAAATATGATGATGTGCGGATATGCGGATTCTCCTCGATATGCCGCTGTCACCAGACAGGTCAATATCCATCAGGATCACATCGGGCACGCCATGTGGCTCAAAATTGACTCCCGCAGGAGCGGATTCGTAATCGGCCAAGCAAATAAGGTTGCCTGAAAGTTCAATCAGGCTATTGAGCGCTTATCGAAAATTAGGGTTGTCTTAAACTATCAGAACCTTAATTGGCATAATCCCTGAGATACCTTATTAATTCATTTATTTCTATCGCATATCTATGCGATTCTTCAAATTATGCTTTATTGATGCCCGGTATAAATAAGATGTTTTCGTCCGGCAAAACAGTATATTATCAATTACAAAATTTGTTAAATAATATCTGATACTTGAGAGATTAGAGACCTGAGACCTGCGTAAGCCCAACTATATAGAGATTAGAGGTTAGAGACTGGAGATTAGAGGTTAGTGTCTTTACTAACCTCTAATTAACTAACCTCCAATCCCTAAACCCTAATACTTTAGCACAATAAACCCTGTTTTGTGTTTTATTATGCCATTAATTTTGTAGTCCAGCGCGTAAAAATAAGTGCCGGGCTGCTGCATTTTTCCATTGATATTGGAGTGCCCGTCAAATACACCGGTGCTGTTGTCATAGCCCTTTGTCTGGTATATTAGTGCCCCGGTGCGGCTAATGATCATTAAATGATTTTCAGGATATTGAGTTATGCCGTCGATCACCAAAAAGTCATTGATGCCGTCGCCGTTGGGCGACAGGCCCTGGTGCACCAATATGCCGTCATTTACGATTGATGCGCTGTCGGCAAGGCTTACATAATTTACCGGCCTGAATGCTGCCCCAGGTGCTGTTTGGGTTACCGTTAGGGTATAGGTTTGGGTGGCTCCACTTTGTGCCTTTACTATGGTAGTGATGGTATTTGCTCCCTGAACCAAAGGCAGGCCTTGTGAGGCCGTTCCCGACGTTACCGATGTTCCGTTTACGGTGACCGTAGCGGTAGAAACACTGGTGGTTGGGGTTACCGTTACACTGGTAACGGTGCTGGCTACCGTTGCTGTATAACTGGTTGTACCTGTTGCAAAAACGGGTGTAAATGGACCGCTGCTTAATATTAGGTTGGAAAGGCTGGCATTGTTTGATAATACGGTGATATTAACATTCGCCGTGCCGTTACCGGCAAGGTTATAAGCGGTAACGGTGTAATTGGTTGCCGGGCTGGCCGCTGTTGGCGTTCCGCTGAGAATACCTGTAGTATTGTTAATGCTCAAGCCTGCGGGTAAGAAAGGGCCGATATAATAGCCGCCAACCGGTTTAATTTGTTTGACGGCATTGTTGCTATAATCTGCTACATATACATTACCGGCGCCATCTGTTGCTACGCCATCCGGATGGCTGAAGCCTGATCCGATGATTTTGGGGGTATTGCTTCCCGCAGGGATCATCTTTACCTGGTTATTCCCATAATCACCGATATATGCATTGCCTGATGCATCGACTGCTACACCCGATGCTGCACTGAAACCTGAGCCGATGACCTGCGGCGTATTGCTCCCTGCAGGGATCTCCTTTACGGCGTTGTTGCCTTTGTCGCCTACGTACACGTTTCCCTGGGCATCTACTGCAACTCCTATCGGTCCGCTAAAGCCCGAGCCTATGGTTTGCGGGGTATTGCTGCCTGCCGGGATCTTCTTTACTGCATTGTGGCTGTAATCAGCAATGTACACATCGCCTGCAGCATCGATAGCTACCCCTGTGGGATGGCTGAAACCGCTGCCTACGGTTACCGGGGTTCCGTTGCCTGCCGGGATCTTATATACGGCACTGGCGCCATAATCAGTTACATAAACATCCCCCGCCGCGTCTACTGCTACCCCATAGGGGTCAGTGAAGCCGGAGCCTATGATTTGAGGTGTACTGCTCCCGGCCGGGAGCTCCTTTACCAGCTTGTTGCCATAGTCGGCCACATACACATTCCCGGCTGCATCAATGGCTACACCGGTCGGGCCGCTGAAGCTTGAACCAAGGGTAACCGGGGTGTTGTTGTAACCCGGCGCTGCGACATTGCTGCTTGTGGGTGAGAGCGGTGTAATTGCTGTCTCTTCGCTATAGGTTTGGGGGCTACTGTAACTGAGGCTTGGTGGCCCGCTGGTAACCTTTATGCTTAGTGTTGTCTTGCCTGCGCCGCTGGAATTATAAGCAGTTATGGTATAATTTGTTGCCGGGCTTGCTGCAGTCGGTGTCCCGCTGATAGTACCTGTAGCATTAGCAAAGCTTAAGCCGGCAGGTAAAAACAGTCCTATAAAATAGCCGCCAAGTGGTTTAATTTGTTTGACGGCATTATTGCTATAATCGGCTATATATACATTACCAGCGCCGTCTGTTGCTACACCGTCAGGATGGCTGAAGCCGGAGCCTATGATTTGAGGGGTATTGCTGCCCGCCGGTATCATCTTTACCTGGTTGTTCCCGTAATCGCCGACGAATACATTGCCTGATGCGTCAACTGCCACACCCGATGCCGCACTGAAACCGGAGCCTATGACCTGTGGGGTATTGCTACC